>Ga0180432_10000778_pt1 | contig 51685 bp, 75 predicted proteins | sample SS_ome_10_FD_132414 | JGI IMG/M metagenome (GOLD analysis project Ga0180432, IMG submission 132414) | Hypersaline lake sediment archaeal communities from the Salton Sea, California, USA - SS_1_MS_2 metaG | ecosystem: Environmental > Aquatic > Non-marine Saline and Alkaline > Hypersaline >...
AAGCCTCGAGCTTCCTTCGCCGCATATTTGGCCTCGCGCCAATCGAACTGCGGGAACGCAGCCATGAGCATCGGGGCGACTTCACTGGTCTTGGTAATCTGCGGCGGTGGGGGCGGAGTTGCTTTCCTCTTTTCACACTCGGCGCAGGGTACGGGTTCCGTAGTCGAATACCCTTCCGGCATCCACTTGAGTCTGTAGACTATCCCAGATCCACCACAGGTCCCGCAGGACTTCGCCTCCTCGATCTTACGCAGTCGGACACGCCAAGACCCAGGCTTTTCGACTTCCTTGTCGGGCTTGACACCGTGCCATGGAGTGTTCCTTCGGTTGGACGTCTTACGGCACCTGCCCCAAATGGTCGAGTGGAGGCTAGCCACAATCTCCTCGAGCTTCCTCCCTACTACGGGGTCTCCTCCGACATTGCAGCATGCACAATCTCCGACCTCCCCGTTCTCGCGCAAGCGGATGTGCCACATCTTCTCCACGGAGGGCTCCCCACTCAATGAGCTTGCCACAACCTTGTAGACGAGCTCTTTGGGCTGGCCGCGGAGGAGAGTCATCGAGTACTTCTCCTCCTCGAGCTCCCAGCGGAGAGCAAACTCTTCCCCGGTTTCTTCACACCGCGCCGCCCAAGCATCCCTGATCTCTCTGACGACTGGGTACTCTGCCATTGGCGAAGTTCGGACAACCTCCGGCTTGTTCCCTTCCGAGAGGGCATCGACCTCGGCTTTGACAGCTGCCTGCATCAGACGCTCAAACAACATCTCGAACCCGTCGTAGATCGGTAGTACGTGGTAAGGATGGGCACTCATAGGCTGGCTGACCGTCTTTCCGTCATCTGACACCTGAAAGACGACCTTGAGATCGGGGACCCTCGGATGTGCGCCGAACGCCTGAACACAGACGTGTGTAGTAGTCCGTTCTAACGTGGGTGGCCCCACTAGAGCAGACAGGAACTCCCACGCAGCCAAGATGATCTTGCCGTTGTACCCTTTGGCACGTAGGAACTTCTTCCATTCGTCAGAAACATACCCAACCAGTTGCCCTGGCGAGTAGATTTTTCGTTCTTGCATCTCCGTCTCCTGGTTTCATTACCCTCCGAGCTGCCCGAACCTCTTGAGAAAGGCTTCCCGAGCTCGTAGGGGCGGTAGCGGAATGATCTGCCGCCGGATGGGTTCTACTCCTCGTATTGGAACCCACTCAATGCACTGAGGCGGCATGAGATCTCTCACTTCAGCCGCTAGGACAGCCTGGTCCGCCTCCATGACGTCCGGCAGGTGGTCCCAGTCTTCGAGTCCGAAGTGGACCTGGATTGCCTGAGCAAGGCTGGCTTCGTGCCGTGCGTACACGTCGCCCAGCACCCTCTTCAGGGGAGCGATGACGTCTCCGAGGTAGGCCTCAGGAGCATCGTGCATCAATCCCTCGAGCTTGTTCTCGCAGTGGTAGCTCACGAGGACAGAGTGCTGGGCGACGGAGTAGAACTCACGGCAGTGGCCGTTGAATCGGCAGATGTTCGACAACGCGTGTGCGATATCGTAGACATCGAGCTCCTCGACGATGACGAGATCTTCGCCAAAGGAGATCTCGATCCCTGATTGGGTATTCATCTGCATCGGCACACCTCAGTTCATGCAGCCCTCGTCCTTGGCCCTCTGCGCCAAAGCGGTGAGCTTTTCTTTCTGCATCTTCTCCAGGATACCATCAAGAGCGTCGATGGCTATCGATGTGAGCGAAGATGCCCGGATGCGGTCGAGGTACGGGACTGACTCCAGTAGCACGAGCCGCGTCAGCAGGACGCCGTCACTCTCACAGAGTCGGTCGAGATGTTTGGCAAAGGCGCGGGCCAGCTCCCCGACCCCAGCCAGCTCCATATCGATCGCCTTCCCACACGTGCCGACCTCCTCCTCAGCCTCCTCGATGGCTTTGGACTTGCAGCTACTACACTTCTCCACATTGTGGAAAGTTGCCTCCACAACCGTGAAGATGTCCATAGCCATCGCCACGTCCAGCTTCTCGCGGTCGGAGAGGTCAAGCAGAAGGTGCCGGCCGTTGAGCTCTTCCATGGTTGACCGCAGCCGAGCTCTGAGGATTTCCATGATCCTGGAGAGCTCGCTGTCGTTGAGCTCACGTCCGAGCTTCTTCGACCCGTACTCGACACGGCCAACGAACTCTTCACACGCGAGGTGTTTCAACCTCGCAATGATGGGGTCTGGGATAACGCAACCCGGAATCAACGCAACCGCTCTGGTGAACGGCAAGAAGATCAAGGTCGCTTTGGGAATCTCCGGCTCCCCACGGCCGTCGTGGTTAGACTCCAGCCACTCTTCTGCTCTTCGGACGAGCTCATCGTCCAGTGGGAATGGCGGTCTCCACTCTTGTCCTGCTTCTGTCATAGCTTCCTCCTGGAATTGGTTCATTCACTTATACGGGTCAGTCGTCGAACTCCAACATACTGCCCCGCTGGGCTGTCCTATCGCCCATCAGCTTCCGCGCTTCAGCACGTTCTCGTTCCCTCTTCTTGCGTGCTAGGCGCTCGCGTTCTGCCTGCTCCTCCTTTTCAGCCTCGAGTCTCCGGGCCTCCTCCCTGGCCTCTCGACCAGCGTCGATCCGCTCATCGTCGAACTCGAGCTGGGCGAAGCGCTCGTTCTCCGCATCTTCGAGACCGTGAACTCCGAGCATCATGTTCATCCGGTCCTCAGACTTCTTCATCTCAGCCCGCGCCTCGTCCCTCTCGACTAGCGCAGCGTCACGGGCCCTGCAGGCCGCTTCCCTGCCCTCCCGCATCTCCGCAACATCCCTCTGTGCCCGAGCGATGCTCTGGTCAGCTTGCCTGAGCAGGGCCATCCCATTCTGGTGATGTGCGGTAAGATCTCTGAACCGCCTTCGTTCTTGCGCCAGGGCAGCTTCCATCCTCTCCAGCTCGTTGAATATCCCGTCAGGAACTCCCCCCATCTCATTGTCGAGAGCGCGCTGAGTCAACTCCTTGAGGTAGTGGTCGTCGAGCCTCTCTCCCGGCTCGAAGTTGATGGTGATGACCAGGTGGGCAACGCAGGACGTCTTGTTGTTGAGGGTAGCGCGGGGGCGGGCTCTCGTCAGGACCTTACCCTGGACAGCGTGCTTGATCTTACACGTCGCTACGGTCGCCTTCATCCTCCTTCTCCTTAGTCTCTCCGAGTTCTATGACTGCTACTTCTCCCGGCAGCGCTCTCAATGAACGCCAGAGGGTCCTGAACTGCTCGACTTCAGCTGCCTCTGTCTCCTCGATGTCGATTCCCCACGACATCATGAAGAGGTCGGCCCCCTCCTCTTCTGACAACTCGGCGTTGTCGCACAAGTCGCTGAGGATTGCTGCGGCCGTACCGAGCATGAACATCTGCCCGTGGAAGATGGCCTCGGTCATATTGATGGTCCCCTGCACCTCCGGTGGTAGGCTCGCCTTGAAGATGCCGACGGCGTTGTCGGCAATGGCTTGGACGAACTCTTGGAATGCGGGGATTCTCTTCGTCACCTGGAACTTCATTTCGATCTCCTCCTGGTAAGTTCTCTTAGAGCAACTAGGACTTATACCCGATTCGCCGATGCTAAGGAAGAGGGGTCCGGGATAGATAGTAACCCCGGACCCACGAACCTCTCACTCCGCGGAAAGCTTCGCGATTGCCTTCCGCAAGAGCTCGGCCCTCTCTTTGCTAGCCTTGTTCATCTCGATCAGTAGGGGATTCTCCGGCGGGTCGCCGGCGGTGTTGTCGGACACGAATGTGCCCTCTTGCATGGCGAGGTGCGCTTCCAGGATTCGCAGCGGGTAGCTCTCGTCCGGGTACGCATCGATGTAGATAGGTTCTGCGTAGGTGGCTCTTACCTTCCACCCCAAGTCGGCCTCTTCCTCCGACATACCCCCCGTGCGCTTGCTCCAATTCAAGGCCCGCTCAAAGACTTCGGCGGCCTTCTTCCAGAGCTCCTTGATCTTGGAATCAACCTCCTCGAATTCGGGGTGGGTCAGTGCGCATTCGATCTTGGACCGCTTCCCCCAAGGGAGATCGAAGAATGGGAACTCCGTCGTGGCCTTCTCCATAAGCATCTTGAACAAGTACTCGAGGTGATCCTCGTAGACAGATCGCGCATTTCCGCTATCCATGAACGCCCTCCAGGAGCTCTCTCCATCCGTCGTCTCGCCACTTGGCTGCGTCCATGAAGGAAATGTTGGCAGCCTCGGCGGCCCCTGCGTCTTCAGGCCTGTCGCCAATCATCCACGCCAAGTGCGGAGGGTAGGCCTCCCCCTTGTACTTCTCGGCCAGGCGCAGAGCTGCTTGGACGATCAACCCTGCCCGAGGCTTACGGCACCAGCACACGGCCAACTCGGGGTCTTCCGCATCTGGGAAGTGCGGACACCACTCAACCCCGTCCATGTACTTTGCTTGTCGCAGGGTCTCTTTCATCGCCGCCTGGCACACCTCCTCGGTCATGTGGCCCATGGCAACACCGCCCTGGTTGGAGATCCCAACGATCCTCCAGCCGGCCTCCCGGAACTGCCGAAGGATCCCCGGCACCTCCTCGAAGATCTCAACGTCTCCCGGCCCATTGACCCACTTTCCTGTAGTCGAGTAGCCCTTCCTGATCGTGTCATCGAGGTCTACGTAGAGCACGGGCACTTGCTTGAACCCCTCATTCTTCAACATCTCTCAACTCCTCCAATAGGTTGTCGACCTCGGCCGCCAGCTCCCGGAACTCTTTGAGCGCTTCGGAAGCCAAGCTCAGAATCTGCTCTGCCGTCTGGTCGTAATCCACTTCGTTGTAGTCGTCGAAGGCCCAGCTCGTCGTGAGCGTCTTCTTCGTCGAGACGACCCATTCGTCATCTAGCCACTCGACCCAAAATCCACTGAGCGTGTCCATGAGGACGTCGGTCGCTACGTCCATGAGGTCCTCCCTCGTAGGGCAGATAGTCTTGTGGCACCCGACGACGAAGTCTATCTGGTCTTCGCTAGGGTAGCGGAGCTCTTTGATGCCGCCGCACCCTTCAGGCTCCAGGTCTGCGTCCTTCCAATCGAAGCTGGCTATTCGCCAACACTTCGGGTTGCGCCCGCCGGCCTTTGTCTTCAACAGGGCCTCGAGCTTGTCGGCGCAATTCCCCATCGCCGCCTGCTCCTCGGCCGTCATGTACGCATCCCAGTCCTCGCTAGGACATCTCACCCTCGTCAAAATGCACCTCCATTGGAGCTATCTCCGGATGGAGCTCCACGGCCGGCCTCTCCTCGAATTCTGTCGCAGACACCCCTACAACCTCGGCCGGCATGGAGCTGTAGGTAGAATCCCTCCTGACCTCGACGTGCAAACCGTCCAAGGCCCCGATGACCGAACTGGCATCTGAGATGAACTCGATAACCATCCTGACCTTGATCCGCCTATTCACCTTCTACCTCTACGTGGGACAGGTCGACTTCGTTGAGGTTCATGCGAACGCACTCATTGCCGGACCAGTCCCCATCCTTGTCTTGGATGGCGACGTCGACAATGATCTGACCAGTCTTTGGGTGGACAGTGACCTGTGTGGTCCTCCCACTGTCGAGCTCCACGCTCATGAACCCCCTCTTCGGCAACACCCAGTCCCCGTCAGACATGCTGTCCAACAGGTTCCGGATCCCCTTGAGGTCTTCGATGACCACAGGATCGGAGATGTCGATCTGGTCGTCAATGAGCAGTGACAGAATCTTCCTCTGCTGCTCGAGTAGCTCTGTGTCTACGTTGCGCAAGTAGATGTCTTTCGTACTCATAGGTCCTCCTCCTCCTAAAAAACGACCGGGGCGAGGTGGGGACCCTTCCCCACCCACCCCAAGTCTTGGCGCTATTGGGTTACGAGGCGGCGCCCCTCATCCCCGCCTTTCTGCTAGATTGGCAATCTTGCCCGATGGGCCATTCGGTTTGACGGTTGCAACCCCACCAGCCTCAGCCGTGTCTGCGTCTAGGTGTTACTTGTGATCTCGCTCCCACACTTATACCAACTACTCGTCTGCCCAAAGGCTGAAGTCGATGTTGCTCATTCCGCACTTCGTACAGAGGTATCCGTGACTCGACCCGCCGGCGTGGTGGTAGGTGGTGAAGGGCTCCGAGAAGTCGTGTTCCTCACCCTCACGGCACTGCGGACCGCAAACGAAGATGCTCGTCTGAGGCTCTACCGTCTTGCTGGTCTTGTGCCAGATGTCCTCGCAGGTTGGCGTCTCCTCACCCCCACAGGCATCGCAGAGCGGCACCTCGGGGCCTTCGCCAAATCCGTCTCTGTGGATGGAGTAGTTCCCCTCCGCCGGCTTCCAACAGTGAGCACAGAGAGGGACTTCCTCACCGAAGTTCTCGGGCAGCTCGAGCCCGAGAAAGTCGGATTGTGCTTTGATGAGTCCGAGCGCCCTCTCTCGCCTATCACCGAAGTGGGCCATGGCGATGTCGAGCGCTTCTCGCACCTTCTGCTCCGGGATGCCTGGTTTGATGGTGACCGTACCAGACTCTACCCCTCCCTTCGAGGGGCAGTTCCACTTCGGACAACCAGCCGTAGTTGTCTCCGTTCCACACCATGTGCACTTTGGCATGCTACCTCCTGTACTTCTCCAAAGGGTCTGGGTGGTTCCGCCGGCACGTTGAGGGATCCCCCTCCCACGCCCTGGGATCTCTACTGGGCTCGCCCAACCAGAGCGGGTGAGGGTTCGTCTGGTCGAGACCCCAATCGATCGCCTTGATGCACCGCTCGACGTCGGGGTGGTCTTTGCCCCGCAGCATCTCCTTCAACATCTGGAAGGAGAACGTGTCGACGTCTTCCCTATCCCACCCCATGATCTTGGCGGCGAGCTCACGTATGGCTTCGGCTTCCTTGTTGGGCCTGTCCTTCACGGCTTTCACAGTTGTGGTTCTCCCTGGCTCTGCGGACCTGGTCCGGGAGCCTTGCTTGGTCCAAGTAGTTGATGCCGAGTTTGTTGCACCCAGCTGCGACCTGACCGAACTCGAAGCTGGTCAGGGGAGCGGTTCTGTCTTCGCACTCCTTGGCCGTAGCCCCTGGTGCCGGGAAGCAGTCACGGCAAGGCACCGGCCTGACCGGATAGATGGCGCAGACGTTGTCGACCAGGTAGGGGCATGGGGAATTCCTCGCCCGCGCCCGGTCGGAGTGCTCTTGGGAAAGGTCTGCGACGAGCTCCTCGACCACTTCTGGGTCGATCTCGCCAGCAGCCAGTAGCTTCAGGTAGCGGCTGAAGTCGAGGTCCTTCCCATGGACCTTGAGCCACTTCCGCTCTGCCTTCTTGAGCCGCCTACGCAGATCGCGCGGGAGCCCCTTGATGTACTCGGCGACGAGCTCGCCCTCTTCTGGGCAGCAGTCCACCCGCAAGTAGCAGCACCAGCTGCACCCCTTCTGACAAGGGGCTCCCTCCCGAAGCTTCTTCTTCTTGACCTGGTCGTCGATCGCCCCATGGAGGATCTCCACGGGTGTCATTCCGAATTCTGTCGGGTCACCCGTCATCGCCCCTCCTGAAGCAGTTCCCGATGATGAGGTCCAGATCGCCTCCGTACTCATCGACGGTGATGTGGTCGACCTTCACCTGGATAGTCGAGCAGTTCCCGTCGGGCGAGAACTGCTCTGGAGCATCTTGGAGCTCCACATGGCCCTCGGCGTAGAACTTCGCCGGCATGAATGTCTTGTTCCCCATCGATGAGCTGTCGAGGAGCTGGTTCTCGTACACGACGATCCCCCCTCGTTCTCGCAGCCACTTCGGGAACAGGCCGGGGTCGAAGATGCACCGACGCCAGTTCTCGGGATTCACTTCCCAAGGTCTACTCATGGATCCTCCTCCATTCCTTGAAACATGAAGAGCAGAGTGTCTCTCCTCTCCGTAGCTCTGATGAGGGGGTCGAAGTTGAACTCGAAGTTGGCAGGGCAGCCGGCCTCGATGTAGCTCTCCAGGGAATCAAGGGCCGCACGGGCGATCTTGATGTGTTGGAGAACGCGCTCGTCTTGCCCCTTCAGGTACTTCTCGATATCCATCTCTCCCCCATGGATGTGTACAGATCTCGCACGTATGCCAGCCCTGCGGCGGTTTCTCTCTTATACCGTAGACCCTCGTCGCTCCGCACCGACAGACCTCGTAGATCGTATGGTCGGTCGAACAGCGGTGGGCTGGCGCATGGTCATGCCCCTCTTCTAGCTCTCCGGCCATATCCCCTCCTTCTTGTAACGCTTCACCCAGTTCCTAATGGTCGTGTCAGACACGCCATAGATGATGCTCACTGCCCGCGCACTGCCGCCGAGCTTGAGCTCCATGTACAACTGCGTAGCCGAGGGCTTTCCTCTGTAGGCCACTGCGGCTTTCGCCTCTTTGTACTTCTCCTGGCGAATGCGCTGGCAGGTCTTGCACTTTCTCCCTCCGCTCGGAGGGGTGGCGGTGTTCTCGGGGGTAAACTCGTGCCCGTGTATGCAGTGCGTCTTGGACGCATTGATAGCTACCGGGCTGGTCCCGTGCTCACGTGTGTGCTCCCAGTGCTCCTTGGTCTCCAAGTGAGCCGGGTTGACGCAGCTGGGGTTTTCGCAGATGTGGTGGAGCTCGCCCTCGGGCCACTCCTCATACTCGATGAACCAGGAGACCCGGTGGGCCTGCTTGGTAGTTCCTTGGAAATTGAAGTGGCCGTACCCCTGCTTGTCCTTGTAAGCAGTCCACTCCCAACACTCGTCCGGCTTCGATCCGGACACCTTCTCGAAGAACTTGTCTATCACTACTCCTCCATCGTTGTGACCTCCTCAACCCAAATGAATTCGATCGCCGAGTAGACCAGGTAGTAGCACCTACGACCCTTGTAGAAGGATCGGTAGTAGGCCACGTACGGGTCTTTGGAGAGGGGCAACCACCGATCGTACCCCATCGACTTTGCCCATTCCCGCAATCCAGCACACCGCCGGCGCATAGTTCGGTAGGAGACCTCTCTGCACTCATCATGGTCACGCATCTCGTTGATGTCGTCGCCATTGGCGTTGACACAGGAGGTCTCGTACACGAACTTCTTGTCTGGGCGGGTGATTACAGGAATGGGCGGGTGGGCGTATCCGGCTAGTAGGTGCACTACTCCTCCTCGACGAGGACAGCAGCTACAGCGAGCTCAGATTCCACCTTCCCGCCGAGGGTTTGTCCTTGAGCTGCTCCATACATCTTGAGCAGGATGCTCTCTTCTGGCGAGAGATCGACTGTCTTGCCGCAGAGGATATCCGCCGCCTTTTGCCTGAGCGGAGCGAGAGAGTCCCCGTCTAGGAAGTCCTCGAATGTGGCTCCCAGCTTGTTGGCAGGCATTGCCAGCTTCTCGTCCAGCTCCCGGGGCTTGCACTGGAGATGCAGGAGCTGTATGTAGGCCGTCTCCAACATCTCTTCGGCGACCTCGTCCTCGTCGTCCTCTACCGGGAGGGAAGACGTGATCGTGTGGAGGACTGCCTTCGCCCCATAGCCCAGCAGAGCATCGGCCAGGCAGCACTTCCACTCGAGCTCCTGGCCTCGTTCGACCACCAGCTCCCCCGACTCAGTGAGGATGTTCTCCTCGTTGTCGAACTCGTACCCGCAGGACGACAAAGCGTCTTCCCTGGCCTTGGACGACAGGCTCACGATGACGACCTCGCATTAGAAGCCCTCGTCCCTCTCGACTAGCGCAGCGTCACGGGCCCTGCAGGCCGCTTCCCTGCCCTCCCGCATCTCCGCAGCCAACGCGTCGTGCTGGTCCTGACACGCCTGGCACATACCCGTAATTTCGTACTCGCGACGGCACAAGGCATCTCTGAACTCGCCGACGGTTTCTCGGCAGAACGGGCAAACTCCCATGGTTTCAGCTTCAGACTGGGGAAGAACCCCCAAAGACTTCGCCAACCTGTCCAATCCTCCCTGTAGATCAGGGTTTCTCTTGATCATTTCTCCTCCTGCATGAACAACTCCTCCTTCTTTTCTTCGAGTTCCTCCTCAGTGACCCAGTCGTTGGCCTTGTACTTGACCTTCTTCCTGGCGCCCGGGTAGGCCTCGAACTCGAACCGACGTAAAACTTTGCCTGCGACCATGGCATCCACGATCCGCTTGGCTACGCCACGGCCTACGGCGAGAATCTTGGCAATCTCACCAAGTGTCTCGCCGAAGGCCAGGCTGCGCATCAAGTACTCGACGTTTCTCCTATCCTTCTCTCTCAACGGCATAGTGGCTCCTCGTAGGTGTGCGAACCCAAATTGGTCCGTCACCACTTATACCGTCTACGCCGTACGAAGCTGCCTCGAGGGTCTCTCGCATCGACTTCGCAATCGCCTCCGCTGTTGGGGGAGGAACAGCATTGCCGATCCTCTGCCGCCAGGTAGCGTGACTACGCCCGCCGAGCTTGAGCCATTGATCACCTTCCCGAATCGGGAAACCCTGAAGGGCAGCCAACTCTAGCGTTGTCATCGGCCTGTGCCATGTGCCATCCGAGGCCCGGATGATCAGGTGGGTTGGTCGCTTGGTCTCCAAGTCGATTGGCGGGCCCTCGATGAGGGGCATTCTCGGGTCTGCGACCGACTGACCCTTGTTCACCCGACTGTCGCCGATGACGACGTGTGATGGTGTAGCCCAATCCTCGACTCTCATCGTCCCTCGCCGAGGTGAGTAGCCCAATCTCGGGTCCGCAACCTGCCATGGGCCGTTGTGGATCCTCCCATTGGCGATCACGACCGTCGAAGGTTCGTCCCAAGAGGTCACCCCGTGCCCGCCCTCCCGTCTCTTGCAACCGACTCGCGGGTCAGCGACTGACCAGGTCCCGTTGTCCATCTTCGCAGAGCCAACAACGGCCCCACTGGGCTCTTCTGGGTCCTGGACGCCGTAGACACCGCTACGAGGAGCGCACTTGAGCCGCGGATCTCCGACAGAAGCCCAGGTATTGCGCACCGAGCCCTCACTGACGACCGTATGGGAGCCCCTTTCCCAGTCGTTGACCCCGAAACCACCGTTCTGCCTCGCCGACCGAGGCGCAAGAGCCACCTCTGGTGGCAAGTCCCGCCAATCTCCCCCTGGAGGGATGAGGGCGAGCCTCACCCAGTTCAGCGGAGATAGACGTGGGAGGGCGTGCAGCGGTCCGCCGGCCGTAGAACCTGGCAGGGGGACCGGTAGCTCGCGCAGAACCTCCCCGACACTGAGCACGGGCTTCTTCGGAGGCTCGTAGAGGAACTCTGGGACGGCTTCCATGTGTCTGGCGACGAGAAGGAACCGCCGGCGGTGCTGCCCCAACCCCCCAAGCTCACCGCAGTCGTGGACTGTCTCCTTGACTGCGTACCCGTAGGCGTGCAGAAGCCCGATGATCTGGTCGAGCCACTTCCGCCCGCGGGTGAGGATCCTCGGAACGTTCTCCATGACGATGAGGTAGGGCGGGAACGGCCAGGCCTCGAGGGCCAACCAGATCCCGTGGAGAGTCAGGGCGCTCATCTCCCTGTACTTCTCGGTATCGGCGATCTTCGCCGGCAAGCAGGCCGAGAACGACTTGCACGGGGGCGAGGTGAAGACGACATCGGGGCGGTCCGTGCAGGCGTCTCGGAGCTCGACAGGAGTCATCCTGGCAATGTCCGTGACCGTGGGCTCAAACCCGACGAGCTCCTTGAAGTCCTGGCTCGCTCCAACGTCGTTGTCTATGGCCCCGACAGTCTCGAAGCCGGCTCTCTGAAACCCAAGGGCTCCACCCCCGAGCCCACTGAAGAGATGGAGTACCTTTGGTGCTATCATCTACTACCTCCTCACCTTACGCGCGATCTCCAACATCGAAAGGGCGTGCCGCAACGATCGCTCTGCAGACTCCCTGTAGGCCAACAGGCTCTTGCCGAGCTGGTCGAGAGCTGGAACGGCCTTCCCCAACAGAATCTCTCGCTCCATCTCGAGTATGCTGTCCAGCCGCCAGTGTGCGACGGCGATATCGGCGACCAGCTTGCCTTCGTACTCGTCCTTCGGGTCGTAGTACTTCAAACAGGTCCTCGTTCCGGCCTCGAGCTCGGAGAGCCTTTCAGGATCGGCAATGACGTCGTCGTCATCGTCGTCATCGTCAGGCAGTTCTTCCACGCCTACGACCTCCTCGAGATCGAGGACCTCCTGAGTGGGATGCGGGTCTGGGATAGGCTCCGTGGCCGGCTCCGCAGTGGGCACTTCCTCGACCGGCGGCGGGTTCACATCTGGTGGCTCTGCCTCTTCCCCGTAGTTCTCAGGCTTGAACTCGACCAGGCGCTTCAGCGTGATGCCGTCCTTGCGGATCGTCTCGACGACGCCGACCTCGTTCTGCATCTCCTGGGCCTTGGTAGGCTTGACGATCTTCTCCTTGAAGTAGGCGTAGGCGAACCACTTCCGGTAGTCTGGCTTCGGCAGGTCTCCGTCGAACAGACCGGACAGGTGGTTGTCCCTGTTTGTGCGAGAGCTCTTTCCACTACACTGGTCCAGGTACTCCTTCCTGGTCATCCTTTCAGAGAGGGGCCTGCTCCTTTTGTGCTTGGACTCGACCCCACGCAAGATGGAGCTCTTTCCTTTCTCCCTTCCGTAGTACTTGATGTCTTCTGCGTGCTCGTTTTTGGTCATGTCTCCCTACCAGAATTGTCCCCGCTTGCGCTTCCTGCGCTCGGAGTTGGTTTCGTTCTTCATGTCCTGCAAGATCTGCAGGAGCCGGCGCTTGGATTCGATCGAGAGTCGCCCAATCAACTCCTGCGCCAGCTGCCGATTGTCTCCACGCTCTCTCAAGACCATCGCCCGTAGGTTCTGGTCCAACATCGGAGCCTTCGACATGTCTTCTCCTACAGCTTGTGTACGACGGCGACCGCCGCATTGACGAACTCGATGTAGTGGTCGTCAAGCAAGGCCGATGCCTCCAGAGAGTGGTGCATCCCGTTGCCCCAATACTCGAGGGGCACGCCACAATCGTCATCGCCGCCGTGTTGCTCCATACAGATGAACACCACACCGCCCCACCCCTTGGGGTCTCCGTCCTCGATGTAGGGGCCGAATTGCCGAGTGCCCCTCAGCAGGTTCTCCGCCCGCTCTTCGGAGGATACAGGCTCCTCCTCCCCTACTGGCTGGCCGGCATCTGGGTTCACCCGGCAGATCGCCAGGGCGACGTCTCTAGCTACTGTCATCTCCTTCTCCTCATCACGGAAAGCCTTCCGTGAACTTGTCACACTCATTCCAGACCCTGCCCTGCTTCCAATCTCCGAGAGCCTTGCAGGGAAACTCGCATTGGTCTGCATCCCAATCGGAACAGGTGCAGCAGGGACTTGGCCCTATCCTCTCAGGTGTGGGAGGGTCGGGCTCGTCAGACACCTCCCACTCAATCCCGAGGGCCATGACTCTCTTGAACTTCACAGGCCCTCCTACAGCTCGAGTGCCGAACACGCGGCAGTCAGGAGTTGAGCGGAAAGCTCCACGAGGATGTGGGCCAGATCATCTCGGCTGTGCAGGTCAATCTGGTCGAATCTGATTTCGATTGTCCCCACCTCCTCTCCTGGGAATTCCACGTCGACGGTCAGGTTCCCACTCTCGTCGTCATACGTCCACGTCCTCATCTTCTCCCTCCTTCGGTAGCACTACTGTGATGCGGTCCTGGGTAGTTTCCCACCACGAGTCGTTCAGGAACACGTGGGCCCACTGCTTCCGTCCGTACAGGTAATGGCAAGCGGCGATGAGCCACTCTTCGACGTGGGCGCGCACATGGTAGAGCTTGTTGGCAAAGCGGCCCTCGCCGTAGAACACTCTGATCTCTGCGCCGATGGGAGGAGGCCAGTGGACCTCCGAGGCAGGAAGCCCTTTTGGCCGGATCTTGCCATAGTGCGAGGGGATCTTCATGATCCCTCCTCGGGCAAGTCGGACTCGGAAATCCAATCGAGGAGCGTCTCCATCATCTGTTCACTCCCAATGATCTCCCTCTCAGCATCGGTGAGCTGCCAGAGCAGGTCATCGGAGACCAGACGCGATTCAGGATTGTTGAGCTCAGCCAGCGGGTCGGCGAAGCTGTACCTGAGGAGTGCCTTCGCCACTTCAAGCATCTCGCCAGTGCCGCGTTCTTCAAACTCCTTCATCGACGCCATCTCCTCCGAGAGCCAGTCGAAGGCCGTCTTGATGCCGTTGGACTGGGAAGACCAGAGGGCCGACCGGATCCCCGTGAGTTCGCTCAGCAGCTGGTCCCACTGCGGGGCGAGCAGCTGCCCGAACATCTTGAGCAGGAGCAAGAGGATCTTCTCTGCGTACTCGATGGCTACTGGCGATCGGACAGCCTCGGTGTAGTTCTTCAGCTCCTTCAGCAAGAAGGCCTTCTCTCGCGCAGAGAGGGTCTCGTGCTTCGTGATGAGGTCGAGGATTTTGGTAGCGTCTGCCTCATGACCCTCGGCCCCCTTAACGGCCTCTTCGAGCTCTACAGCGAGACCCTTCACTTTCTCTTTCGCTTCGTCGCGTGTCGTCATTACTCCTCCTGGGCTTGACGTAGTTCTTCATTCAAACGTTCGACTCCTTATACTAAGAGAGAAACCAGAATAGGTTTCTCGGCGGGGCTGGGTAGGCTCACTTGGCCTCTGGGGGTCGGCCTCTTTTTCCATAGAACACAATGTGGTTGTTCTCATGCCGTCGGTAGTTCATCCCCCACAGAACAGCTTGGATGAACTTGGCGAAGCGCCCATAGGTGCTGATTCCGCGAAAGCCTTCTCTCTGTTTTGGAGAGAGGCTAGTAGTGATCCTGGGCAGCGCCTTGAAGAGCTCCACGTTGTCGACGCCACGGTCCTCGAACATTCCGAACAGAATTGCCGCAAACGTCGTGGCAGCGAAAGCTGTGAGGTGTGGAGTCTTGTGGAAATCCTTCCCGATTGGCCACCACTTGGCGCAAGCCTGGGCCGTCATGTCGATGACGGAATTATCAGCCTCGAGCCACAACTGCATCGGGATGACCACACCATCCTTATTGGCCCTCTTGATAGACGGTGTAGAAGCAGAGATCTCGAGCAGGTCTGCTCCATCTCCGACTCCGGCTTTGATCGCGTCAGCGATGAGGCGGCCCTTGATGATGGAACTCCACGAGAATGGAGTCCACGACCCTTTCGAGTACTTGGGCCTGAGGTCGTATTTCTCGAAGACAGCAGGCCAAGGTGAGAAGTTCGACTCCGAGTGCAAGATATCATCGAAGTTCTGCGGCTTCACCCGGGTAGAGTTGAGGTGGTTGTAGAGAGCTCGGAGTTCTTGGACAGTGTAGAGATGTACCCCCCACTTCCAGATGATGGCAAGGAACATGCTCGGGCCGTTGACTGAATCCGTCCCGTAGAGGCGGTGGTGGCCGTCGAGGATCTTGTAGACGGCTTCGTAGTTGTCCACGGCCGGAGCTCTTTCAAGCAGGTGGATGATACTCCCTTGGAGGTCAGTCCACACTCCCAGCAGGTACTTGACGTGGCTCGTGTCAATCTCCCGGTTTTGGAGACCCCTGCCATCATTCCCGCCAAGGGGTATGTACTTGTTCCCATACTCTCCCGGCATGACGACGATTGGTACGGCCTTCACTCCCAGCATTCTCTGCATCAACCCTTCAACTAGGTCTGGGTCTCCCTCAATTGTTTCTCTCGGCATAGTGACTCTCCAAAATATGGTCCTCCTGTTACACTCGGGTTCCCGGTTAAGCTCCGGGTAGCTATCCCCCTTATACTAAGAGAGAAGCGCGGGCTGTCGTGGCCCGCGCTCCTGCTCTACTTGCGCCTCCTGCGCTTCTTGCTACGCCCCCTCCTCGAGCGCGACTCCTTCCACTGTTTGAACGCTGACTTGCTGATGGCCGCCGGCTGCAGCGAGATCCTGAAGTCGTCGACCTTGATCTCCTCCCCGTCGCCACGAAGGTGCTCTTGGACCGTCGTGAGCCCTCCGGACGGGGTTCGACGATGGTGCTCCCGTACCCAATGTAGCAGGGCCTTTCTCCTCTGCCCTGGGATGGTGTCCCTGAGACGCATGAGCCTGCGCGCCGCCTCCAGGTCGGGTAGCGGCATGTCTATGGAGGTGTCCTTCAAGCCTGCCAGGGAGATGCGTGCTCTCCACAGAGGCCCGAAAGCGACAGACAACGAGTACGCCGCCTTGATGTTGTTGATGCCCTCGGGAGAGTTGTCGAAGAAGTTCCACTTGCGTCGCAAGCGGTCCCACTCTGTCCAGCCGCGCTTCGGGCCCCACCCTATCCACGCGCCGCCGGTCATACTCTTCGTGTACTCGTTGACGTGGACAGCTTCCAACATCCAGCCTGTGCGAATGCCCCCCACCTTCTCTCCCTGGGGACCTATCATCGGAGAGACTCGGTAGATCTCGCAGCGGACCTCGCTGCCGTCCACTACGTACTTGGCGTAGGACACGCCGCTCTTGGGTAGCTTGATCTGTTGGGGCTTCCACATGTCTGGGTGCGGGATGGCCATCCCGTTCCAGGTGTTGGAGAGTATCGGGTAGGCGTTCCACTTCCCGATACGGTCAGACTCCCACCCAGACCCCTCGTCGGGGTCTCGGCAGAGCACGTACATCAGCACAGTCTCAATCTCTTTCCCTATGTCCACCTCCTGGTGTGTGTCATCGTCAATCCCTAGTAGCATCACGGGCCTCCTCTGGTGTCGTGTTCGTACTTCCAGCGCTCCCAGGCAGCCTCTGCTTCGGCCTCCCTGAAGTCCTCCTCGTAGGACTCGTAGAGCTTCTCCTCTGCCTGCTTCGCCTCTTCTTCGGTGAGCTCGACATTCGGCTCGACCTTGGTGATCTCGGCGTAGCCGCCCTCGGCCGGGTAGCAGTTCTCGGGCGGGCCGGAGAGCTTTGCCGGCACGTAGGGCTCAATGTCCCCCTCGATGACGAGCTCGATCTCCTCATCGTCCCGCTCAATCATGAATTCGATGGTCGCGCTTGGTCTCATGGGTCCACCACCTTCACGATCTCGCCTTCGCGCACCAACTTCGTCGTGCCTGTCTTGTCGAAGCGGACCCTGACCTTGCCTCCCTTGGTGACTCCGAAGATCTTCCCTCGATCGCCGTACTCGGCATGGATAAAGTCGTCGGGAGTTACCCAGGGCCGTTCTTCGTCGATGGCCACGTTGGTATCGCCCTTACTCGTCTCGCTCTCTACGAGGCGCTTCGTGGCCGCCACGACTGTCCCGACCCCATAGGGGAAGCTCTCCGAGGGTTCGGCACCCTCTCGCCACCGGACTTTGAGGTCGACCTCGACCTTCAACTCGAGGCAGGTGATCTCGGTCCCGCAGTCTTCGTTGTCGCAGCACACGTACCAGTCATCCCAACCAAGTTGGGCATCTCCATTGGCGGGCGAGAGCTTGGGGTAGCTCAAGTGCCAGTCGGTGAGGTCCCGAGAGCAGGCGTACCCGCAGATCGGGCACGTCCACTTGATCGTGATGGGGATGCGCTGGCGTTTTGCCCCCTCTGCCCAATCAGGGTTGGGAACTCGCCGCAGCTTGAGTGCCTCTATCAACTTCTCCTCCTCTGTTTTTAGGTCCTCGCACTCCTGGCAGAACTCTGGGAGCTGGTCCTCTCCACGCTCTCGCCGGATCCAGTTACACCCGATACAGTCGGTGAACCTCCTCATGAGTGCCCCCCTGTTCCGCATGGTCCACACATCGGAGGCTTTCCCATCACATCTGTTGACTCGCACAAGACACACTTGGGGGCGTCGGGGTCCGGGATCTCGCCAACCCCTTCGCACTCTGGGCAATCGTCAGAGTTCCCAGAGATGTCATCGAGGATCCCTCTGCCTCCACAGATAGGGCAGAGCTTGTTCCCTTCGGCCGCGATATCGCACTTGGAGCAGTAGCCTCCGACGACGGCTACCCCCTCCCCGCACTTGTCGCAGGGAGGGGGTTCGAAAGGAGGAGTCTCGCTATCCAGCTTGGCTACGACCCGAAGGTCGACACACCCATCCCCATGGAGCTCCAAGGACTCGACGTGGTAGTTCGCCTCCATCATCCGGTGGAAGTTGAGCTATTGAAGCAGGATTGAAGCAGCATCCTCTCGAGGTACCCTGCGTTCCTCCTCTGTCTCATCCATAGCCCACTCGAGGTCGGCGAGGGCCTTCTCCTTGGCACTTGAGCTCATTGTGGCCTCCAGCGGTCGATGAATTCCAAGACCTTCCGGCCGAGCTTGGTGAGTATGTACTTGTGCCCATTGCAGGTAGAGCACTCTCGCTCTAGCTGAGTCGGGTTCCTGACGAACTCAACCCGGCTCCGGGGGCTTCCTCTGTCGTAAGCCCAGCTGCAACAGTCGTCGCAGACCTTGTCAAATCGGATCTTCATGGTTCTCCATGTCTGGTAGGTGTTTGTTCATGTCCTCCAAGATATTGGCCTCGAGCGTAGTCAGCTCATCCACCGGGATTGCCAACAGCTGCTCGTGCCACGCCTTGACGAGCTGGTACCAGCCCTCTGCAGTCTTCACGTGTCCTCCATAAAGTGGTCGATCCAGTTTCCTGGCGGATGCTTGGGCTTGTCTTCGACCTCGACTCCCAGCCACCGTCCGATAGCCGCTTGGATTCCCCACCCGTCAATGTCTGTATTGTTGAATCGGCTACCCAAATCGGGAATCTCTGTGAGGATTCGTTGGAATAGAATCTCAGCCTCCTTCGCCCGGGCGAAGAGGAGGTTCTCGCTCTCGTAGGCGGCACAGAGAGGACAAGTTTTCCCCTCTTCCCAAGTGACCGAGATGTTGATGTGGTCCTCACACACCCGCTTCACCAACACCATCATTCACCTCCCTCAGGATCGTCCTTCTGTTCCCACCCGAGCTCGTGGGCCAGCCAGCCGACCTGGACGCCCAAAGCCTCGAGTTTCATGCGGATGTCCTTCAGGTGTGTGTCGGCGATATCGACGACGAGCTTGAGATTGTGCTCGAGGTCTTCGAGCAGCTCACGTTCGTAGGCCTCGGCCATCTCCGAGACTTCCTCCCACTTGTCTTTAGGCTGCAACCCCTGCCAGCGGTGGCGGCAAGCATCCCCACTGATGATGAGAGACGATTTGTAGGCCATCGTTGCAGCCACAGAGGACCAGAACTCTTTCTGGTACTTGAACTGGTCTTCCATCCCCTGGAGAGTATCGACGACCTCGCACAAGGTCTGGTCCTCTTCTTCGGTCCATTGGTGTCGTTGATTACTCATTCTCCACTCCTATGACGATGTAGTTCCCTGGGACACCTGCCGGCCGGGCGAGACCTGCTTCGACCTTCTCCTGCATGAACCGCTGGCAGACGTGTGGGTCGAGGCACAGGCCTTCGACCAGGTCCCAGTGCTTCACCCGCGCGCCGGGCTCCATCCTGTCCCAGAACATCTCCAGCTCGTCCTCAGAGTTGATGTTCGTCGGAGCTGCGTCCCCGAACTCCCCAACAGTGTCGAAGAGCCACTGCATCCACGCGACCGGCCAGCGCTTCCTCATCTCCTCTTGGTGCTCTTCCCCGTGAACAGCACAAGCTACCCCGCCGTGGCAGAACATCTGGGTGAAGTAGATGCAGTCTTCGATGAACTCTCTTGGCACTGCGGGTGGAAGCCCATCCTCTGTGCAGACCTTGTCGTAGACCTCCGCCGCCGCCTCGAGGTCCTCCAGGGAGATCTCGTCGGCCTCGGGGTTCCTCTTCTGGGTTGGGTGGGTGTCAGTACTCATCGGCGTCACCTCCCATCACGTCGTCGAGCCAGACGACGTAGGCATCGTCGATGTCCATGACGTTGGGGTCCTTCTCGTGCCGGCGCTTCTGCATCTCCCGGAAGGCGAGGTTACCGAGGATGATGTAGGGTCGGATGTCGAGCTCGGGGATGCCACTTCCCACGCCGACGGAGGGGAACCCCGCCTTCTTCAGGTGGATGGCAGCCAGGCCGCGCTTGAACAGGAACTCGACGAAGATGTCCTCGAGGTTCTCCACCGGGGTCTGCCACCAGTTGACCAGCAGGCCGTCGATGTCGTCCTCATTCACATCATGTTCCTCATCATCCAGCGCGCCGAAGCAGAAGATGATGAGCCCATCCATGATGCCGAGGGAGGGATCCTCCTTCATCCGCGGGACGGCGTGGTAGAGGCGCTCCAGGCCCTTCGAGGGGTTCAAGTAGACGGAGCTCGCCGGCAGGGGAAAGCTCACGACGTTGTCGGTGGCCTCTGCATCCTCGACTTCATCAACGGGGACTTGTTCTTTGGTTTCATCGCTCATAGATCCTCCTGTATGATTGCTCCGACCTTATACCAAACTTGTCAATCTTACCACGGGAGTAAGAGAATCTTACCAAACTTGTCAACTTTGCCGTGAGGGGAAGGGAAGGTAAGTGACGATTTTCTTTTCTAGTCGTTCGACTTCACAAACAAGGTAAAGGTAAGTTACTCTCAGAAGGCGGTAGGTTTGACAAGATCGGGAAGATTGTGGGACTGAAAGGCAAAGCACGACAGACCAGGACGACGACCGAGGAGGAGATTCGTATCCTCGGTCCCCTCGATGTCCTACGTCGGGGTGGGAGGATGAAGGAGCTCACTGTCCGGATACCGGAGAGGAGCTACACGGGCCTCCGGAGGGCTTGCTCGAGACTCGAGCGTCACGCCCGTGAGAACGACGTCACCCTGAAGAAGGAGATCACCCCCGAGAGCTTGCTCGAAGTCCTGGTGTACTGGTACGTCTCTACAGACGGCGAACCGGACCTCATGGGGCGCCTGGAGGACGTATAAGTAGGTAGGAGACATCCGGTGCTCCGCCTACAACCCTGAATCAGGAGAATCACCATGAAGAAGCTCATACCGTTGATCGTTGGTCTTGGCTGTGCTGCCCTTGCCGTTGTCCTAGTCGTCTCGGGGGCCGTTGGGGGAGAACATGTCCCTCAGTGGGCAGAGGGGTGTCATTCCTGTGAATGTACCGCCGAAATTCGGGAGGAAGGTGGGGAGTGCTGGTGTGAGGGAGACGACATCAGATGGATGAGGGTCAACAACGACGTCACCGAGTACGTCAGCAACTCCGAAGACGTGTCTGTCGTCCGGATGTACTTCTTGCTCGACCCGGAGATCGAGTTCATCTCAGAGATCGTCACCGAGTATTCGGGGGGTCGTCCGACGAGACGGCTCTACGACGGCGAGAACCCCTCCAGCTCGTCCGCCATCAGGCCCGACGGAGAAGTAGACGTCGTATGTCGGGTAGAATGGGGAGGCCCTCAGATGGGCTACCAGGAGCTCTGTCAGTAACATCAGGCAGCAGGGCAGGTCGTCTTACTACCCTTCTCGTCGGATCTTCTCGATGTCCTTGTGCTGCCCTCGAGCCCATCGCCTCGCCAAGATTGGTGCGGCGATGGCTGCGAGGGCCGTTGCCCCGTACGTACCGAAAGCCCTCGCCATTGCCTTCCTCGATTTAGCTAGCGCTTCAGGTGCGTACCCGAGCTCCTTCAATGCTCTATGCCCGCGTATGCTCGCCGAGGCCTCATCGACCAGAGTCGGGGCCGTCATGGCCGCAGAGGCCGCTGGGAGGCCATAGGCCGCCAAATCGCTATCTGGAGCAGCTACTCCCGCGGCTACTCCGCCACCGAGAGCCAACAGAGGAGAAGACATGAAAGCCAGCCGGCTGGCCTTGTTGGAGAACAAGCGCCCAACCCTAGACTTCATCCCCTTGGCATGGCCGAGTTCGTGAGCGAGAATTCCAGGATCGGCCTTCTTGGGCACGAAGACGTACTCGCCGAGTTCCTTATTCCACCCCTTGGGCATGTAGTGAGGACCAGCTGCTCCGGGTCCAACACCGACCGGGACGTCATGGGTAATCTCGAGACCCTCCAGCCCCATATTCTTGGCCATCCGCTTGACTTCGTCTGGACTAAGCTCTCGGTCCCCAAACTCCCCAAGCAGCATCCGGCCAGCAGAGAGTGCTGCAGCAAGCTGGCCTCCCATCGTTGCAGTGAGGCCAGCTCCCGCACCAATCATGCCTGCCCGAGTCTTAGCCGCCGAGATCCTCTCTCTGTCTCTCCGAGTCAGCTCAGGAGAGCCAGTAGCAGCAACCTTCATCAGGTATGCGCTTGTGGGGTATTCGGAATACACCTACTTGTTCCTCCATGCCGAAGATCCAAATCCGGCACCTGCGCCGCCGCCGAGGGCAGACCCGAGCAGCATTGCGGCCAGACGGGTCTCCGGACGGGCTTTGCGAGTCAACATACCTGCGCCGAGGGCACCTGCAGTTCCGCCGCCGAGGCCGCCGAGGAATGCTCCGGTCCCGCCGCCCTTCTTCGCCGTGGCAGCACCGACCCCGCCACCAAGGAGGCCGCCTCCGAGGGCACCTGAGCCGAGGGCTGCGCCCCAGTCGAACTCTGCGATCTTCTCGAAGGAACTGAAAAATGCTTGGTCTGACGTGTTCATTGATTATTCCCGTTGGAGGTGAGTTCCGTTCCCTAGTCCCCATTGGAGACACCACACCAACCAAGATACACTGCGGCTTCCGTATAAGTAAAGTAGAGAGACCGAGGGAAGGATACGCCCTATCGCCACATACGGGCCCTTGAGTCGAAGTCTCAGGAAGAGGCAAAACCCGGGATCAGGTGAGGTTCATACCTCTAGACTTGGCTTGTCGGTGACGACGTAAAGACTGGTGTGGCAGTCGGGGCCAAGTCCCTGGGGGAGACATCCCCTGGTGCTCAGTTAGCCAACAACTCACGCAGGAGGAGAGATGAGCTTTTTGTCCACTGGCGTCGAAGGACTCGTTGAAGCCGTTGTCGGGGAGATCAGCACGGGGACCGTACCAGAAGACGAGCGTCCCTCTGGAATCGATGTGCTCTTGGGGCTGATGGAGAAGAACCAGTGCACGAGGTTCTGGGCCACCCAGAACTACAAGGTTAGGAACTGGGACGGCACCACTGATTGGTGCCGGATCTGCCTCCCCCTCCGTGGGCCTATCAAGCCCGGAGTGGCCTATGTGAGGTTCACTGACGGAGAGATGCAGCAGATGGATGCGAAGCACTTCTGCCACTCGGTGGAGGTATTCGTCTAATAGCCGTCTGCGGTGAATGCGCAGGAAGAAAGAACAGGACCTGGGGGACCTTGTTCTTAGCCCCTACTGCGGGTAGACTCTGCGCATGGAAGAGTGGTTCTCACATCACCCCTGGATCAACTCGGCGACTACTGCAGACGCTTCCTCGTGCGTCTACCACCTCTCGCCGACGAGGTGGGTACTCCTACCCAAAGGAGACCCGCCCCAAGACCTCATCGACTTCCTCACAAAAGAGCCTCACGTACCCGGAAAGAGCGCCGTCGTCGTCACCATAGAGAAGGGCTTGCACCCGAAGTGGACAGACCACATTGCCATCATCGGAAAGAAGGCTGGTCTTTGGGACGTGTGGCCGGTGTGGAACGACCCGAGTTGGAAGTACGATACGGGACAGTTTCCGCTCTTGAACTAGCCTGCCTACAGGATTGCCGCACCTGCGCCAAGACCTGCAGCTCCGGCCGTCATAGCCAAAGCTTCAGGGTTTTGCTTGAGAGCTCCCCAACCGGCTTTGAGGCCGCCCATCCGGGTGCCTGTGACCTTCGAGCCTTTCATGCCAGACCGAGCAGCTGTTCTGAACCCTTTGCCGGCCCGAGAGAGGAACCCTCCGGGCTTGGCCTTACCTAACAGCTTTCCCAGGCCCATCACCCCCTTTCCGAGAAGCGCCTGCTTCTCAAATTGCTGGCGTAGGATCACCTGAGCTGCGTGATCGGCAGCTCCTTTCGACAGGTAGGGGTACTTCGACTCATCGAAAGGTTCTAGCTCCTCGATGGAGCGTACAGCTTTCTCAGACAGGGGTCTGCTGACGATGGAGTGACCTGCATAACCAAGACCACCGGCGCTGAGAAGCCCACCAATGATAGCCCCGATGATCTTCCCTCGCCGGGACTTCCCAGCGAGAGACCCGAGACCGGCTCCCGTAGCACCTCCGAGGAGAGTAGAAAGCCCTGTCGTACGGGCTACTCGAGAGTTGATGTCTCCCTGAGCGTGGCCTACCTCCCGGGGGTCAGTCAGCTCACGCATTGCCAAAGGCATCCCTTCGAGGTCCCGAATGTCTGCCTCTGGGGCTATCCTCTGGATCTCTTCTGGGCGGTCGGCGATCATCTGCTCGTAGTAGCGGCCTTCGGGACCCTCGTAGGGCTCCCGAATGAGGAACGCCACCTTCGCAAAAACTCCTGCGAATGCTTGGTCTGGCAAGTTGGGCATAGCTACTACCTGGCGTGGTGAGAGGTCACCAGAGGACTTACGGGTAAAGAGCCAATCTCTAGGCGACGAGCTCGGCCCACGCTGTGGTAGCGATCCCATTGGCGACGAGCATGAGAGCCATCATCCCGCCGGCCACGTAGGGACCTGCCGTCCCGTCGATGTCGACCAGGGTCACGGCTGTGTCGGTCCAGGTGACTACCGGCCACCAGGTCCACGTGCCCTCGAAGTCGCTGATCCAGACTCCGTAGAGCCCGCCTTCGGCGCCCTCGAGCTGCACTGCTTCGCCGTCGGTCATCGCTGCGACCAGCCCAGCTCCGCCGGATACGACGGAGACGTAGTTGGTCATGTCGGCGTCGACCAGGGCAGCAACGTCGTCGGCTGTGGTGGTGATGACACCGCCAGCGTCCGTGGCCAGGTCGATCACGATGGCCCGATACTGTAGGCCGCCGAGCTCGATGAGGGCCGTCCGAGCGCCCAGTGACTGATTGACGTCCTCTGGATCCCGGTGGAAGACCAGGATACGATTCCCATTGGGGAAGTCGTTGTTCCCGTTGCCGGGAGCACGAGCGGTGTAGGTCAACGCCGAAGTGCCTGCGCCGATGGTCACTTCCCCCTTCACGGGAGAGGTGTAGCCGGCCTCGGCCTTGAAGTTGCCGCTGAGGATGACGGTGTTGTCCGCCGCGGCCACACTGATTTGCGCATCGTCGATCAGGGCGATGCCCAGGGGCGTGGCGAAGTCGTCGTCGTCGACCAGGTTGGAAGACAGCCGCTGGAAAGCCTTGTCGGCATCGCCGCGAATGTCGGTGACGATCTTCTCGATCACCCGGCCAGCTCGGTTGTACGCCTGGCCCTCTACTTGCTCGAAGACGGCCGCTTTCGGCTCCAGCTCGATGACCGGCTCGAACCCTGCAAAATGGTCTGCAACTGCCATTGTCGGTACTCTCCTTCGTCAGTACGGCCTAGTAGTTACGGCCGGTGCTCACTTCGGTGTAGACCCCCGCCGGCCGCATGATCTTGTGGCTGCTGTCGATGTCCGCGACCGCGATGGAGTTGGACATGTAGACGGGGATGAGACGCTCGAACTGAAGCGTCACATTCTCCTGGATGACCGTGCCGCCTGCATCGAGGCCGAGGTTGTGACTCGGTACGACGCAGTTCTCGGCGTAGGTCGCGTACACGGACTCGTTGTTCGAGTCCTTGAAGTAGATCAACAGGCCGACCGTCTGGCTGAACAGGTCGGAGGCCAGGTTCAGGAAGATGTTCCTGTAGCCTGGGCTGATCTGGATCGAGTGCGGGTTCCGGTTGGCATTGGCCTCTTGGACCGTCGTGCCGTTCCCCAAGAGGTCGGGGAAGTCATACCGGCTATCCGCCGCCGTGGACCGATAGTAGGCGTACAGGACACGCAGCAAGCTGGGTCCGTGGTACACCATCCGCCCGAGGTTCATCTGGCCGACAGTCCGGCCCGAGATCCAGTAGGATCTCTCCGAACCGATCTCCCAGACACGGGCGTGCTGTCGGGTTTGCTGGATACCGAACCGCTGTGTGACGCCGATGGGGAAGACGATGTTGTCCTGCGCCTCACCGATGATGTCCTCATCGTTGTTGGTATTGGCGTCACTCAGGAACGCCAAGTTGGGAGGCCCCGCAGCGATCAGCGTGAACTGCGCAGCCAGGTACTGACCCTCGGTCAGACCAGACTGCACATTCCGGTTGAAGAAGTCCCACTCGTGAAGCTTGGCCATCTGGAGCTCCTCTTACGAACTGGCGATTGTCAGGTAGAAGCGGATGCCGTTGTTGGGCTGCAACGGCGAAGCCTCCCCCTCGACGATGATAGTGTCGATCGGCGCGGTCGTACCGTCGCCCTGTGCGATGGTGTCGACAGATGCCCTTGCCAGCTCTTGGCTGTCGACCATGTGTCTGCCGACGTTGTCGATCTTCATGGCGATGTCGTCGAGCAGGGACAGCGTGATCGTCGACCCCAAGGTCCGCTTGACTGCCGACCGCACCAGGCGGGCGTACTTGTCGACCTGCCAGGCGCTCGTCGGGTTGTAGGTGAGCGGGGAGGTGACGTCGGTCGTGAGAGCATGTCTCGTCTGGACCGACCCGCCGGGCACGACCACGTGGCGTACCCATGTCCCGCCGCCCTGGATGACGTCGAGCTGCTCGTTGGAGAAGAAGTCGCTGCTGTACCGGATCGCTTCGATGCCGGTGAGTGTTTGGCGGACCTTCGACCGGGAGACCGGCTGGGCCGAGCACTGCCCGACCTGTGCAGCATCCCCGTAGAAGCCCTCGACGTTCTTCTGAACGCCGTCGACGGTGAGCGTCACATTGTCCGGGAAGGTACTGGACACTTTCCGGTTCGAGATCTCGCCGTTGATCTGATTGATGGTCTCAGCCATCGAGTCTTTGAGCCACGTACCGCCCACATAGAGGGCCGTTCCTGCCCGGTAGATGGCCCAATCTGCGTTGACGGCCGCCGGCGGAGTTCCCTCTGTCGTAGTGAGCGTGTATGGCGTCCCTTCCACAGCGGCTGCAACGGTGTACCCGAGCAGGCCGTTTTGGAGCTCTGTCTCTCCTGCAGAGCCGTCCCCGATGACGAGAACGTCGTTGGCTTGGATACCCAGGAGGTAGAAGTTCTCGCTCCCGGTGTAGGTCGAACCGCCTCCGCCTGCTCCGTTGAGGTCGTCGTCCTTGTTCGCAAGGAGCTCGTCCGGAGTCTCGGATGGGATCTCCTTGTTGATGAGGAGGAAGCACTCCATTACGGCAGCTTCGGTCACGCCATCACCGTTCATGTAGTCGATGAACGTGATCCACTGGGAGTGGACAGAATCTCTCTGCGAGCCGATGGCATAGAAGTAGGGCGTCTCCCCCTTCATGAAGTCTATGGCTCGCGTCCAGGCTGTGTCCGTCCCGTCCGGTTGGAGGTCGGAGACCTCGTCGACTCCGAGTCCGTAGACTGTCCCACCAGGGTTGTTCTGGAGGGCCAGGTACATCATCAGGCCGAGGGGATTGTCGTCGGTGAGCTCACCGACGAGAGTCTCGAGGGTGTCGACATCAGAAGCCGAGATCATCTGCGGCTCGTTGCCAGTAGTGGCCGTCGAGGCCTCGCTGGTCCACCGCTTGCTCAGGGCCCGATACTCGACGTAGAGCTCAGCCGTAATGCCGACCGTGCCAATCAAGTTGGCGTCGACGGTAACGCTGTTGGCGTCGTACCCTCCGGAAAGGTTGGTGTAGGTCGAAAGCAGAGATGCCGTCGGAACACCTGCCCCGCCGTAGGCAGTCGCTGTGACGAAAGCCGCCACAGTCGCGTCGCCAGCGATGATGGCTGCGATCTCGGTGTCTGTCGACGCCTCACTGCCTCCGCTGTTCTCGAGGATGACGGTGAGGTCATTCCCGTTGAGCTGAAGAGCGAGGGGGTCGCCGGGGTTCGTGGCCTTGACGTAGCGGATGCGCTTGGCATTGCCCGCCGCGCCAGCTGTCGGAGCCGTGTAGACGATGTGGCTACCTCCGGCCAAGGACTGGGCTCCGGCAGTACCGGAATCGACAGTGCCAGCTTGGGTAACTGCTGCCGATACCAAGTACAGGGCTTCGGAGCTCCCGTCGACCAGGGCCTTGACGCCTGCTGCCGTCGTGACGCCGGCGTCAATGGTGATGACGATGTCACGCCCACTGATTGCGATCGTCTCGGACCCGGTATCCTGGACGTCCACCGTGATGGAGTTTCCGTCGTTGCCCGGGAAGTTGGTAGGGTTGGCCGTGAATGTGACATCGCCAGTGGCAGTGTCCAAGAGGTAACTGGCCGTCGCCGAGTTGACTCGGTGAGCTGCCGCGATTGCTGCTGAGTTGACGACGTACTTGGTCGGGTTGAGGATGACCTCGTAGTCGAGCTCCGAGTTGCTCGGATTCACCCCGCCGGCCGTCGGACGAATCTCAAGGACTGTCGTCGACACGGTAGCGATGGTGAAGTCGTGCTCGAGCCCGTCGGTGCCTTCCATCCGGACGACATAGTCGGCCCCGTCGATGTCTCCATCGGCAACGATCCCACTGCCGCCAGCCCCAGTGAATACCTGGATGGCGTCGGTGAGGTCGAAGTTGGCTCCGTTGGGGGCGACGCTGTCCGCCGTGCTGGCGATGACAGTCGTCTCGCTGTCCGGGCCATCGAACTGCTGAGAGCTCGACCCGATCTTCATGTAGACTTCGAGGCTATCCGCGTCGAACGTCGACCCATCCTCAAGATTCGGTAGGGCGTAGGTCCAAGTGTTGTCGTCGTCCTCGTAGGTGCCCATCAGAGCGTCGGAGTTGAAGTTCCCACTCGAGTCTTGCGCCCGCATCCAGAAGTAGTTGGCTGCGATGCAAACCGGAGCAAGGCCGACACGAGGAGTAGCAGCTGCGGTTGGCGCTACCTGCTGGAAGATATCAACGCTTGGCTCTCTGATTGAAGGATTTACTTGTGCCATGTGCTACTCTTCCGTTTCTTCGAGCAGTTGAGTAAACGAGTCTGGGTTGACTATACCACCATCTGGGCTGTTCCCGTCAAGCGCAGAGACCCCATATGCAATGATGGTCATTCGGAAATCCTTCGCCTGCGCAGTCGGGCGAATGATGGATGTCCGGCCTGTCCAACCCCACGAGTAGTTGAAAGACGCCGACGCCTGTTTGTAGTCGAACTCCGAGGGACCGCTCACTAAGTCCCCCGCAGGTTGAATCGGCGACCAGGAGATCGCTGGGTGGATAGAGTGGAATCTTCCGAAGGTCAAGAACTTGACCAGCAGACGGAAGCTGATCCCAACCCACTCAGCCAGCCGACGGGCCTCATGCCCGCGGCGAGAGATTACAGTTGCCGTCAGCACGCCATTGATGAGGTCGTGCTGCGTGTAGGTGTAAGTCGGTACGTTGAAGTGCTTGAACTGGTCCAGGTGATGGCCAGCGAAGCCTCTTGGACCGATCCTGATGAGGACTACTGGTCTCTTGTCAACGACCTCTTTGTTGACGGGGTACTCGGTGACGATAGAGATACCAGTGGCATCTTCGTCTTCCCGCCCGTGGAGATCGCCTTCCCACCTGTAGGGGTGCTCAAGAGAGAGGTGGTAAAAAAGTGCTCGGAGGAAGAACACAACGGTATTGATGATCCCCTCACTGGGGAGATCTTCTTCAGGGAGGCCAGCCATGTAGTCGGCAAGTGTTTGCCGCAACGTGTCGCTGGTAAAGTCCCCGTACAGCTGCTTCTGTTCCTCCGTGCTCATCTAGTATCCGTACCCCGATGAGTACCCTCCTCCACCTCCGAGCCAGCCCTTGCTCTGGGCATATTCGGCAGCGGCCGGAGCACCCACCAATGTGGTCGGCACCAAGACCCCCATGCCTACGAGGGACTTGAGCTGTTGCCCCTTGGCTTTGGAGATCTGATCACCCATGTCCTGCTGGGACTTCAACAACACTCGCTGGGCCTGCCGAACCTTCTTCTCGGCCCCTGAAGCTCGGGCCCCGTGCCACATCCGGCCGAGAATTCCAGAGTCTTCGAGAGACTTCCGGTGTTTGGCAGCGCGCTGTGACTGTTGCCCTATGTACTGAGAGGCCGACTCTTCCATGCCTTTGAGCTGCCCGCGGAGCGCCCTTGTCCTCCCGCCCAGGAGATTTTTGAAGAGGGCCTCTTTGACCATCTCACCGCCGGACGCCAGCTCGGCCGCCAAGGCCAGGACTTGCATGTCGTACGCGTCCATTATCACACCTCCGGTGGATGGTACCGATTCCGCCTCTCTGTTAGGGCCTCCAAGTTGTAGGCCGGGCGGAAGTTCAGCTCATCCGCGAAATCGACCCGGATTGGATCGATACCTCTGATCGGGAGTTTGTATTCGACATCCGTCTTGGGAACCCTAGAACATGTCACAACCTGGCTTACGAGAGCCTCGTCCCGGTAAGAGGGCTCCACTATATTAGCACGCCACCGACCATTTTTGGAATCGACAACGATATCCTGGGGCTTGACCTCGGGATACCCGGAAAACCTGAAGCGCTTCTGGGTAGGTTCACTGCGACGCATACCGTCGAGGTGGTCTGACTTACCTGGATTTCCTAGGAGGATAATCCTGGTAGTGATGGGGCGGAAGAACCCCGTGACGAACCCGGTATCGAAGCACTCTTGGCACTGTGACACTGTGCGTACGGATTTGACCTCGTCCCAACAGGTCGAGCAGCGCTGCCCGAAGACTCTCCGCTGGAACAGGTAGGCCGATCGTCCGAACTTGTTCAGGAGGAGCCGCATCCTGTAGATCGCTTCTCGCGCATCGAAGGGCGGGTCAGGGTCTCGACTGACGCCACCAGGGTCAAGACCGTCTTTGACCTCTTCAGGTGTTCGGGCTCCGTACTCTTCCGTTGCCGAAGTAGCCCTGTTGACCACCCGGATGCGGTAGTAGTAGGGGGCCCACACGCGGCCTTCCCTGGCTCGATTGTCCCTCCAGATGTATTGGTCAACGAGCGGACCCCCCACTACCTCGTAGGGGCCGGCTTGGCCCCCAGAGCGGAGGACGTAGAAGTCGTAGTCGGAAAGAGACTCAGCGGTGGGCTCGATCTGCCAAACGACGTGCGAGTACTCCATTGAGAAGCTTCGTACTCTGATCTGCCTGACAACCAGCATCCATTTACCCAGTGGCCGACATGTAAAGTAGGGGAAGGGCCATAGACCCAATTGAGGGCTGACCGGCTCTCAGGGCGATATCGATGTCAGCTTCTTCGAGCTTCTTTGCCTGCTCTTCCAAAGACCTCTTCGACGCCTCATTCGCCCGAGCTACCTGTTTGATTCCTCTGAGCATCCCGAAGACGCCCATGCTGCCCAGGAGCAGCGGCCATTTATGCTTCCGGACCCACTTGACTCCCGACTTGAGTGGTTTGTATGCGCCTACCTCCTCTGCTGCCATAGACGTAACCATACGTCCTACGGGAGCGTCGAGAGGCTCGGGGGCCCCGTGTCGAAGGAGCTTCTTGGCTATCTCTGCGCCTTCTTCGAACTCTTTTCTAGCAAAGGCCTCCTGCACGCGCTTTTTGAAGAGCTCTCGCGTCTCCTCAATTCCCATGCCCGTACGCTCTGACAAGAGCTCGAGGTCGCTACCAGCTTGTTGGAGGACTTTGTCGACGTCGCCTCCAGCAGTAGCGATGGCCTGACCCAAGTTGGAGGCGAAGGGTTTGCGGTAGGCCCGCTCGCCCGCGGCACGAATCCCGCCCTCTATGAGGGGCATGGTCGACAAGAGGATGGCGCCCCCTACCCCGGAAGTCACAGCTCCCCTACCGGCCTCTGAAAGGCCGTAAGAGAGCGGGCTACCGGCAAAGGTCCGGGACGCCGAGGTGAGAAGTTGCGCGCGCTCTTCCAGCGGCCTGTGCTTCTCGGAGGCCCTGAACTGCTGTACCCGCGCTTCCTCAATCGGAGACAGCGGCATAACCTACTGGCCTTGGCGACGCTTCAGCTCCGCTGCTGCACGAGCGCCCAACTTGCGCATGAAACGCGGGTCGGAGGCGAGCTTCTCGCCCTCAACGAGGAGACTGGCTTGAGCCAGCTTCTCTTGACCGATAGCAGCCCGCGCCAAGTTCCGTCCCTGCTGCTCGGCCATGGCGGCCTCGTTGTAGAACTCCATGTAAGCAGCGGTCTTGAACATGGCATCTTCGCCAAGGAGGGTCAGAGCCGCAATCTCAGTCTCCGGCATCCGGTTGACGTCGTCGGAGTCGAGCGGGATACCAGAAGCCAGCTTCACGCGCGTGTCGTCGCTGAGAGCAAAGAAAGCCCGGTCCTCGTCAGAGAGCTGAGAGTCGAACTCTTCTGTGTCTCCAGAGACCATCGAACGAGCAACTTTGCTGATCCCGCTCTCTGCACTCGCGGTCTTCTCCAACACGAAGTCGTTGAATGGCGCGAGGTAGATGTTCTTGTGTCTTGCCATGTCAGCCTCCTACTGAGCCATGCTGCGAAGGATGTGGGCAAGCTTCGGGACGATCTCTTCGGTGGAGGTTGCCTTCTCCTCCTCCTCCTTCTCGTCCTTCTTCTCTCCCTCGTCCTTCTTCTCGGCCTCCTCTTGGGCGACCTTTTTCATCTCGTCCCAAAACCCGTGGAGCTGGACGCGCCCGAGGAAGTCGTGGAAGGCAGCTACCTTCTCCGCCTGCTCCTCTGGAGAGTCCTCTCCAGGAGGCTCCGGCGCAGACTCATCCGGCTCTTGTGCGGCTGCAGCCAAAGCTGCGAGCTCTTCTTCAGAGAGCTGGCTGAGGTCTACCTTGTCGGCCACCTCTTCGGGAGAGGGAGCAGTCTCTTCCGGCTCATCCCTCTCCAGGGGCTCGACACCGCTGGCTTCCTCTGCGGTCTTGAGCATGAAATCGAGTACTCCTGACATTTCGTCTTCTCCTACGTGTAGTGGCCGTAATACCCAGCCGAGTACAAGACGTACTCTGAGTGTATCCCGGTCGCTTGCCCTAGAGCACGCTGGATGTTCTGGGCGATCTTCCAACGTGTCTTCTTCGTTTCGTATTCTTGCCTGAAGATGTTCGCAAGCGCAAGCATTGCTTGGTGCTTGTCGAGATCAACACTGAACCCACCGTCAGTGTAACTCAAAGCATTGCGAAGGTTCAATACGGCGGCGGAAGTAAGGGCTTCTGCCGCCACACCCTTGAGGATGATGGACCTCGGCAGATTTTCGAGCCTCAGAGTGCCCAGAGGAGGCGGGGTAGCCGAGAAGTCATCCAGAACCTCGATGATGTACCATCTCAGCTGCCGGTCTGACGTCTCCTCGGCATCCAGGAGCCTATTCAACTCAGGGTAGTCCCGGAGATAAGCTCTGACTTCTTCGAGGGTTGACTTGAAGGTCTTGGCTGGATCGAGTGTGAGGGTCATAGCCTAGCCTCAAGCCAGGCGTACGATCTGGCTCTTTCCGTTGCGGAGTTCCCGGATGCTGATGAGTTTCCCATCCCAGTCCCACTGCTGCTTCGTGATCTTGTCAGTGTCCACGACAACAGGTTTCTGGTCCCCGTACTTGATGGTCACTCCCGCAACCTGGATATTCTGGATGGGCTTGCGAGCCTTCATTCCAGCTCTCCCACGCGGCCCTCTAGGGTCGCTAGCACGGTCTTGCGAGCCTTGCCGTCCGTCTCGAGCTCGTGGAGCTCGCAGAGCAGGTCGACGTCGTCACACTCTTTGACGTAGGCGATGACGGACTTCGCGCCCTTTCCCAAAAGGTCTGCCTTGTCCACCTCCTCCGCTGACCCAGTGGTCGTCTCTGGAGCAGGTTCCTCGACAGGTTCCTCGACAGGTTCCTCGGCAACCTCCTCGGCAACTTCTGGAGTCTCCTCCTCGGTCTCCTTGGTAGTTGCAAGCAGCCAATCAGGCAGCGGCTCTCCGTCGAGTGCTTCGACGAGGAGCTGTCCAGTCCTGGCATACCGTACGAGAGGGCGGAGGGCGTTCTCGGTCACAATCGCCATGTGGCGACCGCGTTTCCCAAGTCGACGCCGTCGCCCAGGCGGTGTCCCGGGCGGAAGGCTGGAGCTCGCCCCGAAGGGTATCGGGGTCCGCACCAACCCTCGTCCACCAGAGACGTTGGTGATCCTGAAGCGCCGTTCCATGTACCTCTCCTAGGAGAGCACCACCTGCGGATAGGTGGGGCCGCCGTCGAACACCGGGTTCGTCTGCTGGAACAGGTCGTCCTCATCCGGCAGCGTGTCGGAGTCGGTGCTTCCGCCGGACTGCCCATTGTAGAGCTCCAGCTTGGCGACCGAGCTGATGTTGGCGATAGCGATCGCCACATCCTGCCATGCCTGCCAACGGATCAAGTTCGCGATCTTGTCGATGTAGAACTTGACGTCGTTCAGGATGAAGAAGAAGCCCAGGAAGTCCGGCTCGGTGTAGCCGTAGACGTTCCCTGTCTGGAGCAGATCGGTCTTCACCGTCCGCACGACCAGGTAGTTGAGGACCTTGTCGTACTTGTAGCCCTCGACCAGAGTCTCGGACTGCTTCGGTGAACCTGCATCCTCGACCGTCCACTTCAACAAGTTGTTGAAGTCGATGTCGTTCATCCAGATCTTGTTGAGGCGCTTCCGGTTCCCGTCCTCGAGCATGGAGTTCGCCAAGTCGACGAAGTCCGGGCGCTCGATGTCGAAGCGGTCGCCTGTGACGCCGTGGGCCACGCGGTCAGCCGATGCCTGCGCGCCGAGGATCCGGCGGCCGGTGGAGACGATGGCGGCCTGCGAGAACGTCAACCATTCCAGGTCCTCGATCTCTTGCAGGTCCTTGCCTGTGTTCTCCTCGATCAGCTTGGTGACCGGAGCCTCGTACGCGAGCAAGTGCTGCTCGCGGATCTGGAACATCTCGCTCGAGATGGTGAACAGCGGAATGTCCACACGCTTGGTGCTGACGATCCGTGCCTCCGGCTGTGCCCCAAAGGTGAGGGGAACGGCCTTCGAGCCAGGTTCCAGGTCCTTCCGGACGACAAGGGTGTCGTTGGTGAGGCTGGGGATGACCCGCTGTGCGCTTGGGTCGAGCCTCTCGGGCGGGAGAATCCGCCGTACAGCGGACTCCTCGCGCAGGTGGTCACGCACATAGGCGCGGCCGGCCTGGGCCATCTTCTTGATGCCCCCCTCCTCATTGTCCAGGAAGGCCATGAAGGCCCGGTTGAACTGTACGGGGTTCTTTGCGCTCATCAATTCACTCCATGCAGCTAGATGCTACGGTTGTCCCCTACTCGCTACGCAATCGAGAGGGTGAACTTCGCCGACGTGATGCGCATCGGAGTGTACTCCGTGGGCGTGTCGGGTGGGTTCTCCACGATCGCGACGACGTTGTCCTTGTCGGTGTCAGCCGGCACCAGGACAGAGTAGTTCTGCCCACCGATAGCCACCTGATTCACCTTCAGGGGTGTTCCCTCGTCGTACGAGGCGGTGCCGTCGTAGCAGGTCGTGAGAGCGTGGTCCCAGACCAGATACATCTCGGACCGTCCCAGGGCTTGGCAATCCGTCGAGCCCTTGGGGCTTGCGACCGGATAGGCCAACTTGGGTCCGGCGTCCGCGGCGTCGTGTCGCTCGAGGGTCTTCTTGACCGCATCCTTGGGACGAAGCCACTCGCCCTGCTCGAGAGCGTTGGCGGCCGTCGGGTCGAGGATGGCGACCGGGTCCACCTTCCGATTGTGTCGGACGGCGATGTCCTCGGGGTTCAAGACCTGGAAAGTTCCGAATGCCATTGTGTTCTCCTATCAGTCCTCGAAGTCGAAGTCCCCACCGAGCACGAGGCTTGAAATGGGGTCCATCTTACCGCTACCGGTCGAGTCGTCGCTGTCGTCCGACCCTTCCTTCCCGAAGAAGTCGCCGGTAGCGTACTCCAGTCCCTGCTCGACCACATCAAGAGACTTGTCGGAAGCGAGGGTCTCTTTGACCCAGTCTTCCACGCTCTCATGCGCGCCGTCGATGATACCACGATCGACAGCCTTCTTGGCAAGCTCTCTGGTACGCTTCTCCCGATCGTGCTCGCTTTTGCACTCGGCGAGCTTGGTGTTCTCGTCCCGGAGCTGGCGAATCTGCGCCTGCTGAGTACGGAGAACCTGAGCGGTTTTCGCGAAGAGGGCCTGTACTTTTGTGCCTGACTGGTTCATGTCCTTCCCTCAGCTGCCCCGAGTTTTCACCCCTGCGGCTTCCGCATTGTCAAAGTTCCGGTGGAGAACCGGATCCGTGAAGGGGGCTTCGTTGAACAGACCGCTCAGGACACCGACCTTGCTGACTTGGACAGCCTGGCGCTTCTTGAAGGCCTGGACTGCGCCATGATCCGCCAGGAATGGGATCCGGGTGCTGATCGGGGTCCCCTCACCGGCAGCGTACTCTTGGGGGGACGTTGCCGATTCGTTCTCAGCGGCAGCGACCTTGTCGGGGATCCCTGCGGGGGTCTCCGTCACTGTCGCGATCTGCGGAGCGTTGTCGGAATGCGTGTCCCGCCCCTCGTCGGTACCTGGCTCGGTCTCGGAACCGCTCTGGGCGGTATGTGGACTCGGCCCGACCGTGTCTTTGGGTTGGGTTTCGATGGTGCTCCGGCTCTCGTCCGTTGGCGGCTGTACCGCTGGTGAGTCTGTCCCTGTGTTGGGACCGACCTCACTGATCTTCGAGAGGGCGCGGGGGTCCCCAGCGAGGCGCTCGAACGCCGACGCCAGTTTATCCACGCTCGCGTCGAAGGACGGAGCTGGAGCGCTCGTTGGCTCTTGGCGAGCTTGGGAAGAAGCTACTTTCTCCCGCGCACGCACCAACGAGCCCTGGATGAGCTGTTCGATTTCGCTGGTTCGCTTCATCAGTCTCCTCCGCTGAGAGCTGCTGCTGTACCAAGGCCACCGGCTGCGAGTGTGCCGCCGCCGATCAGCTGAGCTGCTCTCCGAGCTCCGATGATGTCAGCAGGCTCGAGTCCGGGAGCACCCTTGGAGTAGGTGGACGGGCGCTTGAGCAAGCTGCGGATGATGCTTTCGTCATCGCCGACACCCAATACACCTCGAAGCTGCTCTTTTCGGGATCCGAAAGACCCGACGTTGGCCAGCGGAGAATCGGCAGGGCTCTTCATCGCGTCTCGAAGGCGTCTACCTCCTCGACCCAAGCTCTCCGCTGCCCCGCTTACAGCTTCTCGTGCTGCTCTTCCGAAAGCCACCTTCTCCAAATACTCGTCGAAGGAGACCCCTGCCATTTCGGCATAGGCGATCTTGGCCATCTCGTCGGCGAGAGCCTCAGCGGCGACCTTTTGCATGAACTCGTCTTTGGCGACCATCGCCGATGCTGCCACCTTGACATGGCGATCGTTGTCGGCGAGCAGGTGAGGATACTGTTGAAGGAAGGCAGCTCCGATGGATGCGAGGGCCTCTTTGGTCTCCTCGTCCATCTTCTCCTTCTTCTCTTCGGCTTTCTCCTCAGCCTTGTCTTCGACCTTCTCTTGCTGAGCTTTGAACTCGGGAGGAACTTCGCCCTCCATCGCAGTCTTCTCCTCAGCCTTCTGCTCTGGAGTCTTCGACTCGCTGGTCGACCCGTTGGTCGCCTCGCTTGTCTCCTTCTCCTTCTTCTCTTCGTCTTCTTGGGCCGCCTTTCCGAGGCCCGCGAGGGCGTCGTTCACCAGATCGTCGATCTGGGAGGAAGCAAGCTTGGTCGGACCTCCCTGGTCGGGCGGAAGGTTCTCCATGATGCGACGAAGGATGTCGACTTCACGTGCCATCTGATCAGCTCCTTACGATATCGTCCAGACTCAACGGGTTTCTGGCCTTGAACTCGTCGAACGAGACCCCGGCTTCTTCCGCTGCTGCGATCTTCTCGAGCTCGTCGAGAAAAATCGCTGCCGAGTACTCTCCGCTCAGTACACCAGCAGAATGCCTCTGAGCCGCTTCCTTTGTCAAGGCCCGGTTCGCGTCTATGATTGCCAGCGCAGTACTGCGGTTGACGATCAGACTTCCGATTTCGGCCGCTGCTTTCTTGTCGATCGGCATCGCGTCGCTCCTACGAGAACAACCTGTTTGCGCCGGTGGCGTGATAACCAGTCATCAAACCTACAGACGAAATGAGGGGGTGGTCGGCGACGAAGTTCTGGAGAAGTGACAGGTCTCTTCCGGCTCTGCGGTCGGCGTTCCACTTTGCCGACAGGAGGTAGGTTGGAAGAATTATGGCCATCGCTGGTACCAGTGTGTCGCCTTTGAAGCTCGATACCTTCTCTAGGGGATCGAAATCAGCCGCTGCGAAGATATCAAACAGGTCTCCACGTTGCAACATGGCAGATTTCAAGAAAGAGGGCAACCCTGCCATGCCGTTGATATATTTTGCGTACTCTCGACCCACTTCGTCAAGCACTGTGTTTGATGTCTCTTGAAGTGGGCCTTCCTGAGGTCGCGTTTTCCCAGACAGCACCACGATTATACGCTTGCTGACGAAAGGCTGTAGTACCGATCTGCGGGGCATCCAGTCCAGCAATTTTCGTAAGATGCCGTCGGAGATGTGGCCTGGGTCGAATAGGTACTTCCCGCTGTCCCGCAGTAGGGGCAATTCCCCACAGGAGAACACGTGTCCGTTGTGGTGTAGCTCGGAGGCCATTCTTGGATGGCCGTTTCTTCGAAGGAAGAGATACTGGAACTCTCGAGGCCGAAGGACCGTGCCAGTTGCTGCCGTCGACGCGAGGATTTGAGGAAGACTGAATCCAGCGAGATGTTCCAGGAGATCGTCCGACAACGGCTCCTCATGCTGGTATAGTGGCCTAATGACCTTGGAATAGACTGCCGGAAACCTCTTCTCGAGTTCAGCGAGTTTGACCTTAGCTGTCTTCGATGCAGCCGCCTTCTCGAATGTCGCCGAGGGCTCAAGCGGGACATAGTTCTCCAAGAGATGAGACATAGACCTGCCGGCGGAGGAGCTCGCTACCTTCTGGAGGATGGCAGCCTCTTTTGCAGCGCGCACGAATACAAAGCTCAAGTCGAAAAACCTGGGCTCTGGATTGTAGGCGCACACGACTCTACCGTCAGGAAGGATTTGGGCCATCTGGGACTTGAGGTGGGAGCAATACTCAGCTGTACTCTTGGAACGCTGTCCGCAAATCGAGCAGACGTCGTACTTGACCTTTGCCCCCATCGAGAGGTCGATCATCTTCCCGGCATCCAGCCGGCTGACGACACTCCCGGCCCCGACTCTCTCAGCCTTCGCGCGATCGATACGAAAGATGGCCTCCACCCGGTGCATGAGAGGCTCGTAGACGGCTACCGGTACCGTACCAAAGCCTCGGTCCATCACCTTGTTCTGGTGGTGTTGGTAAGCGCGAGCGTACGTCTCAAAGCTCTTGTGGCCCCAACGCGGGTTCTCTGGTTCAAGCCACTTCCTCTGGAAGGCGTCGCCGTTGACGTTGCATCCCCAAGTCTCGAAGGAACCCAAGGGGACTACGACCAAGACCAGATCGTTTTCTGAGAACGGTTGTTCAGACAAGTAGCGGGCAATCCTCGGATGGAACTCGCTCTCGCTTGCTGTCTTGAGGTGTCCATCTGCACCAACAACGTGGTACGGCCTACCCCAAGCAGGGCCCCAAGCACCGGAGCCTATTTTGATGAGCTTTTCCACAATCTACCTAGTAGGCGTCACCAACTGCTTGCCTGAGAGGGTCTGGGATCTCTGTCCCTGAAGCTTGAAGACTGGCAACTTCTTGTCCCAAGGCTCTCGCCCTGGCTTGGTCAAATGCGAAATTCAACTGCGCCTGCTGCTGCTCTTCAGCTCGCATCGCCTCCTGGGCCTGGAGGTTCTCCATCTGAGCATCCCTCTCGAGTATCCCGCCGCGCTCACGGGCCCTGGACAAGGCCTCTGCGTGCTCCAACTGAGCCGCCCCAGACCCCAACCCGCGCTGTTTGGCGATAGCATACTCTTCTGCCAACCTCTCTGCCGATGACGGTTGGAGGAGGTCTGCTGCCGTTCCTACCCCCTTCAATACGCCAGCTGCTTGAGCAGCGTAGTCGGAAACGGCCTTCGTTCTCGGGACCCCGCCCTGGAGTTTCGACGGAAGCACGAAGGGCTCCAACCCGTGCTCGAGCATGACCCGGGGCTTTGTTTGACCAGGGTCAACGTGTCCGTGAACCGTACCGATCTCTCGGATCAGTGGAGCCATCTGTGCCGCCGCCAACGTAGGATCTTTGGCGATGTCTGGGGACAGCGTGTAGAGAGCATTATAGGCGTTTCGGATCTCCTTTTCGGGGACAGGAGTTTCTGTATCACGGGCGACGGCTTTGAGCTCTGTCCCGTATTCCTGCATCATATTCCGATAGGACCGCGACTTGTCGATCGTCTTCATCTGCCCCTGGAGGTAGTCGACCCCCATAAGACCAGCAGTAGCCCCACCGATAATCCCTACGGCCTTGGCAGGTTTGCTCGTGACAACTCGCTTCAGACCAGACCAGAAGCTGGCTGACTTTTCCATAGAAGACCTCTTCATCATCATCGCCTGACGTTTGACAGCAGGATTCACCCGCCCTTTCGTGAGCAGGTCCTGCCGCTTAGACTGGCGTTTTTGGAGGGCCTTGCTAGGCGAGGTGAACATGGACGCCGTCACCAGCGGGTTGGTCATCGCCTTCAGGGGATTTCCGGAAGACATAAGAGCAAGCCCAAACGTCCCTCCGGCTAATGCCTTGTCGGCAGTTCCCTCAAACATGCGAGACCCCCTCCCCCCTCAAGGCCATGCGTGTCGCCTGAGCGTGTTTCTCGGCCAGGTCTTCCCTGGCGGCGGATAAGACTAGCGTCTCTTTACGGAGCTCCCCGATCGTCTTTGCGGCTTTGACCAACGGATGTTCCGGGTTGATCCCGTCCGAAGTCCGAACCCGCTCGAGGAAAGAGCGGAACTTGGAGCTCGCTTGCTTGTCGAAACCTGGGCCATCGGGGCGGTCCCACAAGGTAGCCCTGCCATCGTCTGTTTTTTGCCCTCTGGCAATGAAGGCCTCGAAGGCGTCATCCCGGGGGTCGTGATGGGCAAAGGCCTCCTTGTTCAAGAAGCTGACAAGAGCCGTCCCGACATCACCCGCGGCCGCCTCTTTGACGACATACGAGATCTCTTCCGGAGTCGACCCCTCCAAGAGCATCTGATTGGCCGTCTTGAGTAGCTCGCCGATAGCCTCGGCGAAGCCGATCTCGTTGCAGTCTATCTGCTCCTGGATGACGGATTTGGCTTCCGCTACCTTCGCCGCCACCCGGTCCCAGTCGGCGAGCTCGTCAGAGGGGATTGCCCCAAGGTCGTACTCCTCGGTGCCGTGACTTCGGAGACTGGCCTCCTTCTCCATGGGAGAATCAAACAGGATCTCTTCCAGACGGTTCATCGGGATGGTCTCCAAAAAGGACAGTGAGGACGGACGCGCTGTGCTCGCCGTCTTCTCCAACCAGTAGTTGAACTCGGAGCTGCTGGCCGTCTTTTCGACCTCAGACTCGTCCTCGTTCTTGGTGGAGACGACCCCGTCCAAGGCCGCCGGCTCAAACCTGATTTTGTGCGGGCAGTCCGTTGAGGCCAACTTGTTCCAGGCAGCCTGGTTGGTAGCCTCAACGACTCTGGCGATCTGCTCGTTGTTGTACTGGGTGTCCCCGAGGGCATCTACGACCGCCGCCGTGAGGCTGGAAACCTTACCGTCGATGTAGAAATCGGACGCTTGGTCAGCTAATCTCAGGACGTCGGACTTGTCAATGAGAGGATTCACGTCAATGACCCGCAGAGAGTTTACACGAGACAATCGTATTGGAGACGGTGCAGCAGTGTCAACACCGACTGCTCCATCCTATATCAGCAGAATGGATACGGCAAAGGAATTGGACATCGGAGTCCGGGGAGTCGACTACCACGTCCGCGAGGGGAACCTGACCCCGATCAAACAGGGCAGGCAAACGATGTTCCTGAGGGCTGAAGTCGAGGAGCTCAGAACTGAGAGGCACCGCCGGCGTACCGACGACACCCTGCGCCGCGCCGTCGGTGAGCGCCAGCGCCAAGACGACCTCAAGTTCCAGGAAATCAGCGAGCGCCTCAAGTTCCTAGAGCACATTTCTGGAGTAGCCGGGCGAGCAGCAGGTCTGAACAAGCCGATCCTGCTAGCCATGACCGAAGAAGTGGTAAGGAAGAGCAGGCAGGTAGACCGCCTCTCCACGGAAGAGAAGGCTATGTGGATGGAGAGGATATCCGCCCTGGACTACAAGACTGTGAAGTTCTGCCTCAAAACACAGGAGCTGTCCAACTTGCCCCTTTGGATACTGCGCCTCGGCATGAAGATCGCCGCCTCGAGGGAGACGAAGAAGGAGAAGAACGAGGACCTGCTCCACTGTCGGAACCTGCGCCTCCTACTCCAGAGTTTTGCGCCTCCCAGACCAGTCTACTACTGCTCCTTCCCACTACCCCAATCCCTGTCTCCCGTAGACGCCCTCATCCTAGCCTCACACACCGCCCACTAACCTCGTATAAGGTCGGGTACAACTACGGAGGGAATCTATGCCAGCAGGGAAGATGTCCAACTTCGACGAGAGTACGGCCCTGGTTCTAGCGAGTGAACCAGAAGAGGAAGAATATGGGCCCTCGCTCACGGAGAAGTTGAGCAGCAGTGCACAAAGTGCAATCGACAAAGCGAGAGAGGCGGGAGAGGCCGCCAAAGAAGTAGCCAAAGGCGTGGTGTCCAAGGGAAGACAGAACACTACAGGGAGGAGAGGAAAAAAGATGGCAGCAAGCAACCAGCCCGACCCGATGATGCAGTGGGTGATGCAGTATCTTCGGGAGGAGCAAACGAGGATCAGCAAACTCGATGCAGACACCAGGGAGTTCGTCAAGGGCGCCCTGGAGAACCTGCGTGAGACGACGAAGGAGCAGCGGGCGCTGAACGCACTCATCGAAGAGACGATGACGCTCATCTCTGTGACCATTCAAGAGGAGAGGAGGAGATCTCAAGCCAAGGCTTGGTGGGAGTGGATTCGAGACCTCAGTCTCATCCTCGTTGGAGCTGTCAGCTGTATCCGTCTCGGGCAGGTAGCCACTGCGCAGCAGGTCCTGATTGGGCAGCTGGAGCCCAAGAGACCACACCTATCTGTAGCCCGCGCTGCCTAACCTGCGGGCAGTTGAAGAGGCTTCCAGTGAGGGAGGGCTGCACTCTCCCTCACTGGAGGTCTGGCCTCGGAAATTTAGCCTGAGATGCGAGGAACGAGTAGGCCACACTATGCACGGTGTCGTCCGTGGTTCCTTTCGGGTGATCGTACTTGAGGTTCCCGTGTACGTTCAGCTCCTTGTGGACGTTCAAGAAGTCCCCCGCGTATCCCTCGTCGTGGAGCTCGTCCCACGAACAGCGGAAGCGCATACCGCCTGACTTGACGAGATGGAACACGTCCGCTAGCACAGCCGTCCTATTGGTGATGTAGACCATCGCTGACGTGTCGTACTTCAACTTGTCTCGCTGGTTGGTGTGCGCGTAGACGAAAGTCTTGTCGAACCCGAAGGCCTTCCTGATCCTACTATTGAGACCATGACCAAGACCCCAGTCTAGCCCTACGAAGTTGGCGTTGACTGCTCCGAGTAGGCGCATCACCTCGGCGACCGCGAGCTCGGGGTCTAGGAGGTCACGGGTGAAGTTCTTCAGGAAGAAAACCTCGAAGAGGTCATCGACATACCTTCCAGCTGTGAAGATCGTCTTCGACGGGTCTCCCAGGCCCCAGTCGACTCCGCAGAACACGTATCCGTTCACCAGCTTGGGTGGGGCTTTTGCCCCAGCGACGTCCAGGTTCAACAACTTGTGCTGCGGCATGCAGATGTTCTTCAGGTCCTCCCTAGTTACTGGCTTGTCGCCCGAATCGTAGCTGATGCCGAGGACTTCGTTGTAGAACCGGGGACGGTTGTACCGCCGCCATTTGTAGAGCAGGTCGTCCCACTTCCTTCGGAAGAGGTCCCGGTTGTAAGAGAAGCTGTACGGGAGGAGGAGCTGTGGAATGCGAAAGCCTTCCATATCAGCAGAGGCCGGGCCTGTTCTGAACCACCCGGCTCCGAACCTCTTCCCGTCAGAGGTTACTTTCCCGAAGGGGTTCAACTTTCCGCCGCACTTGATGCAGACTAGGCCGTGAGGACCGATGTTGTCCTCCATCATCCCCTCGTTCCAGTGGTTGCACGCCTCACAGCGGATCATCCATTCGTTCTGTGTCGACTCCTGGGACCAGTAGTACTCGAGAGGATTGTCGTAGGTCTTGGGGGTACCCAGCACTCGAAAGATAGGGCCCTCCACCCTGTCACAGTGGGCTAGAGTCTCCCGGATGACGGGGATGTTCTCGTTGATGATGTCCTGCACCTCATCGATGAACAGGACCTCTGCCGGGATACCACGAACTCGGTCAGGGGTGAGGTAGGCAGCTCGAAGAGTGATGCTCGAGTGGAGCCCAAAGAAGGACTTCCGACTCACGCTCCAACGGTCTTCATCCCGCATGTGGGTGATCTTCGGGGAAGTCTCTACAACCTCGTCGATGCGCCGAAAGGAAAACTCAGAGAGCTGCGGGTTGGATGGGGCTACGTAGAGGATGCTGGTCCAGGGAACCTGGGCTTCGGCGAGCGCCTTGTTCGCCAAGCTCGAGGACTTCTCTACCTGCCTCCCGGCCACAATGACGGCACTACGTCGGTACTTGTTCTTGGGGAACTTCATGTACTCGAGGTCGTATGGGAGAATCCACCAAGGCCGAAAGTGCAGATTGAGCGCCTTGCCCGTTACCGTCAGGTTCTGGTCAATCCACTGAGACTGCCGAAGCCGCCTCTGCTGCACGTGCTTCACCCGCGCAGAGTGCGCGCGAAACTCAGCCATCTCTTCTGAGGTCTCAGGTCTCTCTATGGACAACATCGTATAAGTCCCTCACAACAGGAGGAGAGTGCATGCAGAAAATCATCGACATCTTGGAGGCCCATTCCGCTCCCGAATACTTCTCCGAATGCGACAGTGGGAAGAGGCTTCTCGCCCACAAGGCCATCATCGAACCGGAGATCCGAGAGGAGGTATGGGAACTTCCCCCTGACAGAATCTTACCAGCACTGCGGAGAGCCTTGTCAAACGAGGAGCTCACAAAAGTCCTGCGCAGGCACGAGATTGCAGGCAGGGTGACGAAGAGTCAACTGTCCTTGTTGCGAGAACTACTCTCAGAGATCCTCATTGAGCAAGAGCTATTCAGGGTTGCCGAAAGACTCGGGTGCTCTGGATTCCGATGGTGTATCCTGTGCCCGGAAGGGAAGAACATCGTCGCCAGGAAGATCTACGACTATGCAATGGGACCAACTTGATAGCGTCGCTCAACACCTGAAAGGTACTCTCGGGGCAGTAGCGATGAAGACGGAAGTAGAGGTAGTCCGCTCAAAGCGGTACACCGACCCCTCCGTCTTATTAGTATCGGTCTGGACGGAGGCCAAGGGCCAACGCCAGAGCATCTTGGACCTGATAGGGGCACACCACCCAAAGAACTGGAAGAAGACCAGAACTCGGACCAAGACTACCAAAGACCGATTCTTGTGGAAGACCTGGGTGCGCGTTGAGTACATGCCCCGAGCCACCAAGCCCCTTGCTGTTCGCTTGGCAGAGCAAGGGCGCCCAGGACAAGAGAAGAACCCGTCCTACCCGACCTAGTCCCGCCACCTATTGCGGCGCAGGTCCTTCTCGAGCAGATGGATCTCTCCATTCAAGGAGTACTTGCTAGCCTTTTCGAACAGGGAATCCAGCCGCCCAAGGAAGCGCTCGACCAAGATCCTCTCTGCGCCCATACGGTTCCCTGCCTTCTGCACCTTGACGCAGAAAGTAGGCTGCCCGAGAGCTCGAGTAGGGTCATTTGCCCGAACGAAGTGCTGGGCGATCTGCCGGCCGAAGAAGTCTGCCTCGGCTGGGATGTCCCCACCGACCGCCCACACGAATGCGTCTTCCAGGATCATGCCCGTCACCTTCTCGTTGAAGGTGAAGTCGAAGCTGCCCTTCTTCGGAAAGAAGTGGTAGATCACGTCCCCGTTGGGCTGGAATGCGATCTCCACATCGTAGAACCTACGCTCGTGGTTCCGGAATGGGATCTGTGTTGGAATGTGGGCGCGCTGGCCCTCATTGCTTAGGAACGAATGGGATGAGTTGTCCGCGGTTTGTGGTGTCATCTTCTTCCTCCAGGAGTCGTCGCTCATCTTCCTCCTCCAAGAAATCAAGATGGTCGACACTGGGGATCATGTCAATGACTCCACCATCAAAAACTACCGAAGGCTCTACTTCCGGCGGGGCTACCCGACGAAGCTCGTTGTCGAGAACCAAAACTGTCGAAACCCAATTTCGCGCATCTTGGGCGTTGGCCCGGCCTGAGTGCATGTCCTTTGAGTACCTCATCAACGCGACGTCACGCATGTACGCCAGGCGCTCTTCGTCCGACATCGGGTTGGGGACCCCGAAGTCCAAAGAGAGGCCAACGATAGGATACCCGTCGGCAGCAGCCTGCATCCCTACCGTTGCCCCGATAGCCCGGAAGTACCTCTCCTTCTCTTTCACCGTCAGTATGGCGAAGTTCCAGAAGAGCTGCTGGTAGTCCTCGACCATCTGACGCATGACCCCCTTCGGCTTCCCGAGGAGGGACAACTTTCCGATGATGTCCTCCCAGGACATTCGGGGGTTCAACAAGCAGAGCTCGAGGGTGTGGCGAATCTGGGAGTGGAAGCAGATGGCCCGTGCAGCCTGTACCCTTTTCGAGTTGGCGTTCAAGAGGCCGCGAGAGAGGTTCCTCCGGTCAGCCCACCGACGAAGCTGGTTGGTGGGGGTGAATCTCCGGTTCTTGATGACTGGTACAGTCGCCCGAAGCCTCTCCAACAAGTCCTCGTCCGGCTTTGGGAGGCGTAGGAGATCGAACTCGTCCTCAATCTCTGCGTCTTCCCACCTGCGGGAGATCAGCAGTGAAAGGTAGATCTCGTGTGGAACATGGGTCGTCACATCTCGCCCGTCTTCAGTTTCCGAACTCCCTCGAGGACCTTCTCCATACTCTTCATGGCCCCGATGGCGTCGTTCATCGGTAATTCAGAGTAGCCCATCTGACTCGCGACTACCAGCGACGCCAGGGTTTTCTGGGCGTCTTCGAGGTCGCTCTCTGCCTCGACGTAGTTTCTGGTGTTCTCGGGATTGACGAAGCCGAGAGAGAGGATAGCGTCGATGGTCTCTGACCTGACCTCTCCGTGCTTGGCCATCTCGTAGAACAGAGCCTCGGCAGTCCGAACGAGCAACGCCGGGTCCCCTTTCAGGGTAGCGCAGACCTCCTCGGCGTGCTTCGTCAAATTGCCGTACTCTCCGTAGACATCCTCGGTAATGTCCTCTTGGATGTCCCCATACAGGATCACGGTTCCGAGCACGTCGGCTTTTTTGAGAAGCCTCTTGGGATCTGGAGCTCCGACAGCGGCCAGCTTGAAGTGGGCTTCTTTCGTGTCGATGAACTGGTCATTGAAGCCGCTGCCGACAAGGGAATACGAGCCGCTGCCATCTCCGAGAAGCCTGGCAGCTTCCTTGGATCCCATGGCGTGGAAGGCCTCGAACTCCCCCGGAGTCGCGACCAGGTCGACCCTCCCCTCGGGAGGAGCGATGCACTTCAGGGAGTAGGAGGCCGGGACGAGGAATACGTCCTCCTCAATCTCAGTCGGCTTGATGACGTCACAACGAACGATGGTCACACGGTCGCCGAGGTAGGTCTCGACAGCCCAGCCTGGACCGTAGTTGGTCTGAGCCTCGCCCTGCACCACGAACGGGGTAGTGCACATTACGTCCATTTTCACCGGGTCCGTGCAGAGGAACACACACTCCCCAGAAGGCTTGATGTCCGGAGCTGGGAGGTCGAACTCTCCTACCCACTTGCCGGCAATCTCCTCTTGGGCAGCGGCGTTCTTGCCGTTGAAGAAGATCTTCATGGGCAAGGTGATCCCGGTGAAGTCGAGAACTCGCGTGATGACGTACCCAACAAGGGTCTCTCCGACGTTGGTCTTGACCATCCATTCGCCGGTCTTGTCCACCTCTTGTGCCTCAGCGAAAACGTCGGTGTCCAGGACCGGACCAGGGCCCCCAACTACGGCGTAGCCGTCAACGTTCGCCTGTTTGACGATCTCCGAGGGAAGGATGCTGATCTCCTTACGGGTAGCCGACTTCGCTGCTTCCTTACGCAAAGCGGCGCTCATCGACCGCACAGAATACCTGTGCCCGACTGATGGCTCGATGAGGAAAGTGTCATGGTGCCCTCCGAGCTCGGAAGACGTCTTCATGATACTTTGTCTGTCCCGACGCCGCCGTTTCTTCTCAGCCCCAACCATCTTCTTGATGAAGCGCGCAGCGAAAGGGGACTTCCTCGCCTCTTTGATCATCGCCATGATGTCGCTTTCGCGAATGGAGGACAGCTTGGTGCTGATGTAGCGGTTCCCGTAGTGGTTCATGTGATCCGGTGGCTGCAGATCCTGCTCCTGCAGCATGTCTTGCACATCCGGGTCGCCGGCGGGAACCGCGTCTACGGCAGCCTGAGAGAGCATCGCTTCCCGAATCCGCTCTTCTGTGAGCGGGAAGATCTCGTCGTCCTTTGCGAACGTAGCAAAAGGGAGGATGTCCCAATCGCGAACGAAGATGGGAATCTTGATTTCGTTCTTCTCTTGCTCACCAGCGTCGTCATCATCTCCGATGATGGCGTACCCGAGCATGTATCCCTCTTCAGGGTCCACTCGGACCTCCTCGATCTCCGGCTCGTACTCTGAGAGGTACGGATGTTCGGAGAACAAGGCCGTAGTGATGTCTTCTGGCCACGTCTCTGCGGGACCCTCAACACGGTTCTTGATGGTCGAAGAGACCATCGGAGCACCCTGCTTGTAGAATTCACGCTCGAGTAGGAGGTTAGCGGTCATGGGATATTGTCCTCTACTGTGAGGTCGGCCACTCTGCCGAAGCAAGAGTCGTCACCGACTCCGTTTGAACCGATGTATATCTTAGCACCAGGGACGACCAGGGAGTCAATGGTCGGTATCGTAACACCGGAAACAACCTCGTCAAACACAGGCCCCCCGTTCTTCACGACTACGAAGCGCATTTCTGTGCTCCCGTACTCGAAAGAGACAGAGAGCTCGAGCTCGTCATCTGCCTCGTAGTCAAACCCAGAAGATTGGTATTGAACTCCGCCTACGAGCATTCGCAATCTAGCTTGAGAAGAGAGTCCACGGATGCCGAAAACGAAGTAGCCTGTACCGTAGAATAGCACTCTGAAGTCGTTGGTTTCCAGTAGCGCGCTCCGGGTGTATGGCCGGAAGGTACAGCTGACAACAGCCTCTCCACTCCCTGGAACAGACAACTTCCCACCAGGCGAAGAGACAATGTCCGGTGCTCGAGAGCGAGACGCCTCCGCTGTCGGGATGGGGCTACTCATCGGCCCAGCTTCCCACTGCGCACGCCAGAGGCGAACTTCTCCCCCTGGAGGTTGGCTCCATCCGATACCCGTATCAGGCAGGACGTGCCAGGGAAAGATGCGGATGCTGCCACTGGTGTAGAGCGTGTCGTACGCCACCTGGAAGATTCGCCCAGGGTATGTAGTCCGCAAGTCTGGGGATACCTCTACGCAGGCCCTTCCAGCCAAGATGGCCCCGGGTGGGCCCATTCGGAAACTGACCCCGGCCAAATTGGGGTCGTAGACCACGGGCACTAGGACGTCCCCGGGGGTGACGATCCACCCCTCGATGTTCGACACGTCGGAATGAGACAGGGTCAGGTAAGCGTTAGGGTCGCCAGGGTCAGGGATCAGCGCCGTGCGCTCAACGTGCCGGCGCGGTACCTCGAGCTTCAGCCGTCGGTATCCCTGGTAGGTATCGGTGCCGTCTAGGATCCTCGCCTCCAAAATGGGCGAGTCGTCGTCGTAGACGTGGCCCCCGCGGATAGCGGGAGAGAGTGTCAGGGTCAACTCAGTTGTCTCGACTGCAGACAAGACAAAGAAATGCCAGGCCTTCTCGCCCAGCGCAGTATTGGCCTTCAGCTCAACGATAGCCCCGCTGGCGATGGACTGATTTACTTGCTGAGCCGTCAGTACCCCATTGTTGAAGTAGAATGGCTGTCCAGGACCGTCTGTTGAAACGAGCGTGTGCAAAACGTCCATCTTGAGAGACAGCTGGGACGAGTAGGCAGGCCCCTTAGCATCGCCGAGGTACTGCGCGGCAAATCCCTTATAGTCGTCGGACCACTGCGCCGACCTGGCGAATATGGAGAACGTGTCGACGTAGGTGCTCGCATCGAAGGGGAGGCCACCCTGCTCCATGTACCCTCCAACAGAGTCATCGATGATGACGATATCCGAAATGAGCAGCGTCCGCGCCGTCGGCTCCGTGAAGATGGCTGGGGAGAAGTAGATGATCCCCTCTGGTACATCCACGGAGTCCACCTCGACGATGAAGAACGCGTCTTGGAACTCTCCGAATAGGTCAATCTCCTGCCGGCCGAGGACCCAGTCCCCGGCGGAGACCAGAGACACGTCGAAGGCAGAACCTCCCGGGTTGACCAGGTTAGTCAGAGCACACCCAGAGTGATCGGGGGTGCCCCTGAGACCAGAAGCGATCACAGACCCTGTCCCGACCGGAGCCTCCAACACTAGTGCTGGACCGGCCTCCTTCAACCTCCGCATCAAATCCGCCGAGGGCGCAGCATTCTGTAGGAGGGACGAGGCAGCTCCCCCATGGAGGGTGGCTGACACGAACCTGTCCGAGTGCAAGAAGCGGTTCGTCTTCTCACCCTCAATCAAGAGCCCCGAGGGCAGTACTGGAACATTGATCTCGTAGATACTCTCCAGGCGAGGTGTGTCGTGCGCGACGTGGGCTAAATAGTAGCTCTTGGACCCTATGTTGGACATCACTGCACGCCCGCCCGACGGATCGTGACCCATCGCCAGGCTATGGAGCTCGGACTGGTATGTCCCCCAAGAGTCCCGCTGGATCAGCATCCCGCCGACCTGCGAGCCGAGGCCGCTATCGTCCCCGGGTGCTTCTGAGTCCGTTCTCCTGCCGCTCCTCCTAGAGCCTCCGCTCGATCCCTCGACGTTACCGGACCCTCCGCCATCTTCAACAAACCCGTCGTTGCCGTAGTTCGGGACGCCGCGAGACCCCGCATTGTCTGTACCGGTCCGATTGAACACGCCAGACATAGAAGGGTCCAAGAAGATCTCTTCACGTCCGGTACCCCCAAGCCAGGACGCCCAGTCCTCTGGGGAGATGACGAACTCTGGGGCCCCAACACCCTCTAATCCAGGGCTGGGCGAGAAGGTGACCAGCGGGCTGTCAGAGACGTCACCCTCTTCCGGGAAGAGCAGGGACTTGAGAAGGTTGTACGCTCCAGGGGTGGTGACGAAAAAGCCTCCGCCCACAAGGAATGCTCCAGGTCCGTATGGGGGACGATCTTCAGACTCCCAGATACGGTTCTGCAGGTGGGGCACTCCACCTACCTCTACAGGGAGCCACAAGGAATACACTGCTGGCAGCTCGACCAGCAGCCGCGCAATCCGGTCAAGCAGGTCTGCGAGCTCCTCGAACACCTTGCTGAGCTGACGTAGCTTGAGTTCAATAGCCCGAACGAGGTCGCTCACCTGCTCTCCTATCAAGTCTACAGACTTGAGCAGGTCGAGCAGGGCATCGAAGTTCACGACGACCGTTCCAAAATCAGGAAACAGGTCCTTGACCTTGACGCTGTTGAAGTCCGGAGCTTCGCCGCTTCTGCTGTAGACCGTGTCGCGCACGGTCCTGAACATCGCCGCTTCGCCGAGCCTGGACGCATTGTCCAAATCGATAGCCTCCCAATTATCGAGGCCCGAAGCGAGCTCCTCGAACAGGGAGATCTCCAAGACTTTGCCCAGGGCTTCTATCAGGGGCTGCAGCTCCAACAGGTACTCAGCCCCGACCAGGAATACCACCCCGCCAATGCCACCGCTCTCGTCCAGAAGAGGGCGGCGTGAGTCGAACTTGTCGTCGAAGGCCCAAAGGATTCCGCGAATCCAGTGTTGGAATCCGCGAATCTCGTCCCACTCCTGGCCGTCGAA
>Ga0180432_10000780_pt1 | contig 51634 bp, 51 predicted proteins | sample SS_ome_10_FD_132414 | JGI IMG/M metagenome (GOLD analysis project Ga0180432, IMG submission 132414) | Hypersaline lake sediment archaeal communities from the Salton Sea, California, USA - SS_1_MS_2 metaG | ecosystem: Environmental > Aquatic > Non-marine Saline and Alkaline > Hypersaline >...
GAACCCGATCTGGACGTCAAGGACAGGCGTAGCAAAGATAGCGTCGGCGTACAGGATCAGCGGAGCCAGTACTGCCAACAGGCCGAAAAGAACGTGGAGATTCGGATTCCGCCCTATCGTCATCCAACGGAGTGTAGCTGGAGATTGTCAAGAAAGTGCGGAGATGGAGAAGGGCGGGAGCGCAGAACCTATTGCGGAAGCTTCTCCACGGCCAGAGCGGCATCCTCACTGAGCACATCAGCGTAGATCTGTGTCGTTTGAATCGACCGGTGTCCCAGCTGTTTCTGGACGAGCCGGAGGTTGAAATCGGATGCACGGTAGAGCAGCGAAGCATACGTATGGCGACAGGAGTGAATAGAGAACCGCTTGGGAATACCGACGCAGTCAGCGTGCTTCCGGAAAATCCTGTACACCGCTGTGCGAGTGAGGGGGCCGCCGCGAGAGGAGACAAACAGTGCGGCTCGACCTGCGGTGGATTGGCCGACGGTCTCCTTCCAGGCAATGAACTGAGCTAGATGATCACACAATGCAGACCCGATGCGTACGCCTCTCTTCTTGTGCCCCTTGCCGTCGCGGACGATGAGCGAGGCATGGACATGATCGAGAATGACATCGCGCAGTTCGAGTGCACAGATCTCGGACACTCGAAGACCAGAGTCGAGGGCGACGTGAAGGATGGCCCAGTCGCGAATGGTGTTGGACCGGCCGTCGGACGGAGGAGAGGCTGCACCGTGTTGGCAGTAGGTCTTGAGCGCCTGAACCTGGTCAGGTGTCAGGAAGTCCTCGTGCGTCACATCGAGCGGCATGTGTCCTCCTTCAGTCGACATGCACTGTAGCGAAGCGGCTGCCGCGGATGGGTGACAAGATTCGCAACAAAAGGGTACTTTTGTTGCGAAAGCATGGAGCAGGAGGCGGAAGAAGCCTAGGGAAGGGGCATAGCGGCGTCTCGCGAGGACATCTCTTCGCAGGATGGGGTAGTCACGACAAGCAATGAGCGCCGTTGTGCGGTCCGGCGGAGTTGTCGGAGGCGATTTACGATGGCTCTCAGTTGATCGAGTATCTTTGAAGGATCTTCTTCTCCTCTCCGACGACGTTCCCTTCGACCTCGACGTACTCGGAAAGGGTTGAGTTCTCAAGCTTCTCGCGCAGGAGGCTGTCGAGCTGGAAGATGCCGGCTGAGTTTGACATCTCGATTGAGATCTTGATTGGGCGTTGTGCGCCCTTTTCGAGTCGAACCTTCCGAATTGCCATTGCGGAGACCGAGTGGATGGTGGGGCCTCCGATCTGGAATGGAATCCGCGCGCGCCCCGACTCCATGTCCAACGCATCGGCGACCTTCACAACGCCGGCCTCGATTGTGAGGGTTCTGATCTCACGTTGGTGAGCGTAGATCGCGTGAAGGACCTCGCCCTTGATCAACGCGATCGAGTGCGTGTCGTAGATGTTCTCAAGGAGCTGATCAATCAGCGGCGCAGCAAGGATGAGGGATAGGAACTCATGCTCCTCGCGATGGACGATATGCCCGATGTCATGGAGGGCACAGGCGAGCACGACGATCACTTCCGCATCGTCGGGCTTCAAACCATGATTGGCAACCGCGCTTGGAGTGACGCCGCCCTGAGCGAGAAGACGAAGCAGCTTGAGGCCGATGTTCGTCATGATTCGAACGTGAACCGGACCATGATCGTTGATTCCCATGCGATCAATTGCGGTGATATTCGAGCCTGACCAGTACGCATCGAGCTGAGGGGAATCGTCGATCTTCTGTACGACCTCCCTAAGGCGAAGGTTCTGAAGGCAGGGAACGTTAAGGGGCATCGATCTCCTCTCTAAGGGCTGCCCACCAAGGGGGCGGATCGGGGTTGGTGCCGCGAATGGCAAGCAGCTGCTGCTCCAGATGTGCGACGCGGCGGCGGAGGGATGTGAGTTCCTGTTGCAGGGAAGTAATCTGAGCATGGGTATGATCGGGTTTGGTGTCGTTTAGTCGAGAACGCGATGAAACCGATGTAGCGTGAGGGCTTTCTCTATAAGCATTAGAGCGTAAGATATCACTCGCTTCGGTCATGGTGAGCCCACTATCGTGTAATTCCTGCAGATGCCGGAGCAGCTCGGCGCCAGCATCGGTCAATAGGATCTGATTGTTTGGACCCCGTCGTATGTGCGACATCAACAGATCCTTGATGGCTTCGATGCGATTCCGAACCTGGTTTGCGCTGGTGAGGCCAAGTGTCTGTCGTAGGCTGTTGATTGAGTGCATGATGCTCAGCGCAGACGATACCGCACTGGCTCCACGGGAGGCAAGCGGTCCGATTGTCCGAGGAGGGATGATCGGATAGCCTACAGACGCGATGTCCATTCGACGACTGAGTGAACTTGTGACGCTGAAAATCGCTGCAGGAGAGGTCATCGACCGCCCAGCGTCGGTGGTGAAAGAGCTTGTCGAGAACGCGATGGACGCAAGAAGTGAGAGGATCGATGTAGCCCTTCGTGATGGAGGCAGGTCTCTGATTGTCGTGCGAGATGACGGGGAGGGAATGCGGGGAGAGGAACTTCGTCTTGCGTTCGAGCGGTACGCGACCAGCAAGATCGAAACGGAAGAGGATCTGTTCTCAATCGAGACACTCGGGTTTCGTGGAGAGGCGCTAGCGAGCATCTCCGCCGTCTCTCGCACCCGGATCACATCGTGTGCGGCGGAAGGGGACGGGGCACACGTCTTGGAGATCCACGGTGGGGTGGCGACGGATATCGTGCCGGGATCGCGCCCGGTGGGGACGACGGTCGAGGTGGAGGACCTGTTCTTCAATGTCCCGGCTCGGCGCCGGTTCCTCGGCTCGCAACGGACGGAATTCATGCACGCGAACCGCGTGATCCAGCGACTCGCGCTCATATCGCCGACAATCGGTTGGACGGTGACACACGAAGACCGCGAGGTCTTCTCAGCCCCAGCCGTGGGCTCTCTCCACGATCGACTTGCGCAGATTTACGGGACCGAGGTGGCGGATGGCTTGATTCCTGTGGAAGCCGAGCGTGGGGGGGTTGGGGTTCGAGGATTCGTCAGCCGACCGGATCTCAAGCGGGGCAATCGCCGAGATCAGAGCTTCGTAGTCAACGGGCGATTCATCAGCGATCGTGGGCTGTCGTTCGTGCTAGCCAGCGCCTACCGCGGTCTACTTCGTCCGGGGAGATACCCGTTGGCGGTGATCCATATCGATCTACCTCATGAGCAGGTAGATGTGAACGTGCACCCACGCAAGGAAGAGGTCCGGTTCTCGGATTCGCGACTCGTACAGGACACCGTCGCTGCCGCACTGCAGAAGGCGCTGTCGAGCCAGCAGGTTGTGGCTCCGCTTGTGTCGTCAGCCCCGGATGGGAGCGCCATGGAGACCGCTGAACCTCGACCGCGCTATGCCGGCGAGCGCCGAGGCTCCCGTTTGGAGAGAACGCAGGCGCTTCCGTTTGATCTGCCGCACGAGATGCGGCTGTCGGGACAGCTGCGACAGGCTGAGAACGTGAGAGTCACCGGGGATCGACGAGTGATCGGTCAACTCCAATCGACCTATCTTCTGGTCGAGACTGCAGACGGACTGGAGATCGTCGATCAGCATATTGCCCACGAACGAATCCTCTACGAAGGGCTGCGAGAGGAATGGGGCGCCGAAGGGATCGTCCGTCAGATCTTCCTCATCCCAGCCCGTGTCGAGGTCCCATTCGAGGCGGCAGGTGTGATCACCAGCCACATAGAGGAACTGGAACGCGTCGGGATCATCGTCGACGAGTTCGGAGGTGGAACATTCTTGATCAGGGAGTACCCGCGCGCATTGGCCGACGAGCAGACGAAACGAGGATTCCAGGAAGTGATTGGGCTGATCGTGGAGGCCCTCGCCTCGGATAGACAGCTTGAGGAACCGCTCTTTGACCGGCTTCTAGGCGAGCTTGCTTGCGGTGCTGCAATCAAGGCAGGAGATCGAATCCCGCTTGTCGAGGCGCAAGCATTGGTTGAACGCCTGATGACACTGGACAATCAGTACTTCTGTCCGCATGGCCGACCGATCATCTTTGGTATCAGTCGCGATGAACTGGATCGGCGCTTTCAGCGCCGCTAGGTGGGAACCAGGACAGTAAGGGAATCGGGAAGCACACGAACGGTGAACTGATCGCCCGGCAAACGGTACGGCTCCCCGTCGATATGGGCGACTAGTTTGCGGGGGGACCGGATCGTTGCCTCGAGTAGCTGGCGGTAGTGGACGTTCTGCCAGCCCAGGTGCTTGCCGGATCGAACCCGTGGAAGGCGAACGATGCGCTCGATCTTCGAGTAATCCTCTATCGCGGAGATGTCGATCAGTCCATCGATGACGCTTGCTTCCGGAGCGAGCTTGAAGCCTCCGCCAGCGTACTTACCGTTGGCTACACCGATAGACACACATGTCTTGTCAAGCTGCCAATCTGCCGACTCGATCGTGACAGGGAACGCCTCAAATCGGAAGACCTGCTTGACGGCGGCGGTGATGTACGCTGCAGCGCCGCGGAGACGCTTCATCTGAAGCACATCCCGAGCGACTTTTGCATCGATGCCGATCCCCATCCCGTTGACAAAACATCGATCATCGGCGACCTGCCCAAGATCCATCGTGGACTCCCGACCGTGGGTCAGAACATCGAGTGCCTGGAATGGGTCTGCAGGTATCCCGAGCATTCGAACGAAGTCGTTCCCCGTTCCTGCTGGAATGACCGCGAGGATCGCATCCTTGCCGAGGAGGCCGTTGGCTACTTCATTGATCGTACCATCGCCGCCCATCGCCACGATGTGGCGGAATCCCGCTTCGATCCCCCACTTGGCGACATCAGTCGCTTCCTGCGGTTCGTTGGTATAGTGGAGTTCATACGTGATTGCGCGGCGGTCGAGTTCGGCCTTGATCTTCGGGAAAAGCGCCTTGCAGCGACCCTGCCCGGCAATCAGATTGACGATAAGGAACAACCCCGCTCCGCCGCCCATAGGGGGAATCCTACGAGACCTAGCAGAGCGAAGTCAAGAAGCGTTGCGAAGATAGCGCGCCGGAAGGCTATGGCTTGAGGGCTCGAACCACAACGAACGAGCCGTGCGCGTAGCCCTCGATTGGCGGTTCGATCCGATCATTCGCCTGTTCGACAGGTCCGGTGAGCGTCTCCACGGTTCCGGCAATCTTGAGTCCGGCAGCGCGCAGCTCGCCGAACGTCTCGTCTGGCGTTCGAAGTGTCGCGTGGCGGAAGAACACGTTTTCAGGAGCATTGGTGCTGTACAGTTTTCCGAACCGGCTGTTCTTGGGAATGAATGCGACGAGTGCGTGACCTCCGCAGCGAAGAACGCGGGCGATTTCGGCAAACGTGCGACCGACATCGTCGACAAAACCGAGTGCCGTGATCAAGAATGCCGCGTCGATGGTTTGGTCGGCAAACGGGAGGTGCTCCGCCTTTCCTGCCAGCACGTCGATTCCCCGCGCTCGGGCGAGGGCTGCCATGCCATCTGCGGGTTCAATCCCGATGGGGATCCCCAGTTTGGATGCGAAGCGCCCGCTGCCCACACCGATCTCGATCCAGTCTCCCGGCGGAGGGAGCAGCGCGCGGATGGCCAACAGCTCCGACTCATAGATGTTGCGGTATTGGTCGAACCACGCGTCATACGCTTCATGGTGGGTGTCAAACGGGCTTGCCTGGTGCATCAGTGCTCCTTTCGTGAATCAGAGAAAGCAATGCATCCCGTGCCACAAGAAAAGGCCCGCCGAAGCGATCGGTACGTTGCGATACCGCCAGCCGGATTGAGTGCTCGCCAAGGACAGAGGCTGGTCGATCGGTCAGGACGACGACGCGCTCGGCAAGGGCGATGGCTTCCTCGGGATCGTGCGTGACGAACAGCATGGCCCGCTCGAGGCGGCGCACCAGCGCTGCGAGCCAGTCCTGCATTCGGTGCCTTGTACGCACATCAAGCGCTCCCAGCGGTTCATCGAGGATGAGGATAGGGCAGCCGGTCATCAATGCGCGCAGAAGTGCCGCCCGTTGCTTCATCCCGCCGGACAGCTCATGGGGAAACGCGTTCTCGAAACCCGCCAGTCCGAATGCTTCAAGATGCTCGGCAACCGCAGCTTGCCGATGTTGCCGGCCGAGGCCGCGGATTTGCAGCGGAAGCTCCGCGTTCCCGATGACTGTCTTCCAAGGAAACAGCAGCCCACCTTGAGGAAGGTAGCCTGCGCGGTCGAGCGTGCCGACGATCTCCCCGCTATCGGCTGGCTCAAGGCCGAGGAGGATACGCAAGAGCGTCGTCTTCCCACAGCCGGAGGGCCCGAGAAGCGCCACGGCCTCGCGCTCGGCGAGCGTGAGCGTTATGTCATGGAGAACCTCGAGATCTCCGAATCGCTTGTGCACACCTCGAACGGAAAGCGCGTCTGTCACTCGCCATCTCCTGATGACTCACGTGACTCGAGGAACGCGTTGGTGAACGCAGCGAGAGGATCGATGGCGCGTTCTATCAGTCCATTCGAGAGCGCCCAATCAGCGAATCGCGCCCACACGCGCTCCTCCTGCCAGCCCCACCGCTGGAGATCTGAGCTCATCTGCTCCGCGACCCACGTCTGGGACGCGTGAACGAGATCCGGATCGAGTTCCGGAGCATGGTCCAGTAGGATGACTGCCGCTGCTGCCGGATGGGTGGCCGCGTAGACGTAGCCGCGAGTGAGCGCGGCGAGAAAACGTCGAACGACATCCGGACGATCTGCGATCATCTGCTCCCGCGTGATAATCACCGGTGTGTAGTAGTCGAGGACCTCGGCAAGCTCAGGAAGCGGTAGGAAATCGAATTCGATGCCTTGAAGCTCCGCGTGGATCCCTTGCCAGCCATAGAAGATCCAGTAGAAGTCGGCCAAATCTCGCCGGACGGCGGTCGTGAAATCGAGCATTCCCATGTTGATCATCTCAACGGACTGAAAATCGGCGTTGACACTCTCCATGACCGTGCGGATCATCACCGACTCGAGATCGCTTCCCCACCCGGCGTATCTGCGGTTCTCGAAGTCCGTCGGATCGGCCATGTGCCGGTTGGATGGTGCCGCGAATCCGGACGTGTTGTGTTGGAACAGCGTCGCGATCGAAACGACCGGAACGTCCTGCGCACGGGCCATGGTGACGTATTCTTGCATCGACACCCCGAACTCGGATCGACCGGCCGCGACAAGCGGAATCGATGCTGTTTCGGCTGGCTCGAGCACCTCGACAGCGAGTCCTTCGTCGGCGAAGAAGCCCAGCGCGCGGGCGACGAGGATGCCGGTATGGTTCGTGTTCGGGGTCCAATCGAGTGCAATACGGACCACCTCACCATCGGCCGCGGCGGTCGTGCAAACAACGAGACAAGTGAGAACTCCAACCATCCACCAGACAAGGGCCTTATGCATGATTCCTCCTTCGAAGCCACGGGGTCAGCACATACCCGATCCCCTCCACCGCTTTGAACAGCGCGAAACTGAGAAGCATCACGATCAGAATCGCCCCGAACAGCCGGTCGGTCCTGAACGACTGCTGTGCACGTGTCATGTAGACGCCGAGACCGAGTGAGCCGCCGAGCCACTCCCCGACAATTGCCCCGAGTACGCTGTACGTCGCGGCAATCTTGGCGCCGGCGAGGATCCCGGGAAGCGTCGCGGGGACGTACAGATGGCGGTATCGGTCATACCAGGTTGCGCCGAATGCATCGAGCAGCTCTGAATAGGATGGATCGACGGCGCGGAACCCCTCGTACGTGTTCACTGTGAGAGGGAAGAAGCAGACGAATGCCACGACAAGCATCTTCGACAGTGAGCCGAGGCCGAACCAGATCAGGATCATCGGAGCGATTGCGATTAGCGGCACCGCCTGCGACAGAACCATATGTGGATAGAGGACATCGCGCAGAAGCCGCGAGCGATGCATCGCCAGAGCGACTGCAACGCCGAGGAAGAGGGCGATTCCGAATCCCGCAAGCGTTTCGAGCAGCGTCGCGCCGGCATGCCGGCCAAGAAGGACGGCATCATTGCCAATGGCCCGAACCGTTGCGACCGGCGATGGCAAGAGGTAGACGGGGACATGGAAGATCGAGACAACCGCTTGCCACACCAGAATGAAGACGCAGAGACTGAGGACCCAGTGAAGCGCCCCCCTTCGTCGGACTCGCGTTGCCGGAGAGGAAGTCCCGGACGGTATGCTCATGATCGAGCCTCTTGATGTGCATGATCCTCGCCGTGCACGGCGAGGAGGAGTCCCGAGCGCACGGCAATCCGAACCGGAGGATCGACGACCTCATTCGACACGCCACGCGCGCTGGCTCGGAATAAGGGCTCATCGTTCAGCGGGTACTTGAGGCCACTCGTACGGACGATCGCTTCATCCGAGAGCGAGATCAGCGAGATCCGATCGCCTGCTGCGACGTCTGCGAGCGCGAGCGACTCATCGACGATCCAAGCTGTTTCTTGTCCAGCGATCAGCATGACCTGAGCGCCTCGCGAAGCCGCTGTCTCCAACAGCAAGATATTGGCCAGCATATGGTCGAGTCGTCCGCCGAGCGCCCCGAAGATAGCCAGCCTACGGGGGCTCCTGGAGAGTGCGGAAGCAACGGCGAGCTCCAAATCCGTGTAGTCCTTCTCGGGAGGGTGGATCTGTACATCGATTCCTGAGTCGAGCAAAGCAGCCTTCTCATCCGACGTGAGCGAATCGAGGTCGCCGACGACGCAGTCGACGTGGATTCCAGCGGTAACCGCTTTGGCCCATGCGCCGTCGGCGGCGATGACACAGTCTGCTTTCCCGGCGAGCCTGTGGGCCCGCGCTGGGTTACCCCATTCGCCATTGGCGAGGATCAGAATGCTGTTGTCGGACATGTTCGCATCGCTCCCTGACCATGGGAGGAGGCGAAGCATGGTCTTACGAGGTGGTGTTCATCGGACAATCTAGGTTGGATCGTACAGTTCATTCTCGGCTCCCTACGCTGGCATTACCCAGTTCAGGTTCTACGGGTCGAGGTGCCTCCTCCTCTCAGCCCAAGCCATTGGGCTCCCCGAACGGCGCTACTCTACATTAGTCTGTCCAGCGAAGCAAATGAAACAAAGACGGTGAAACGCTTCGCGGGCGAGAAGTCCGGTTGTGCTCTCGCCCGCGGCGTTGCAGAGGTCAGACTGTTCTACGACGGCAGAAAGCTTGTCTTCTGGTCGATTCCTGCGATGGTCTCGGCGATTAGTTTCGCGCAGTTCTCGACATCATCGATATGGATGATCTCACCAGGCGAGTGCATGTAGCGGTTTGGCACACCGATGATCGATGTCGCGACGCCGGCGCGTGCAACCTGAATGGCGCGTCCGTCGGTTCCAGTTGGTCTCGGGAAGGCGTGGATCTGCACCGGGATATCCTTCGCCTTGGCGGTCTTGAGAACCCGATCGAACAGCGGTGTGTTGACGTTCGGCCCTCGGGTGATGATCGGCCCTCCGCCCATCTTCACATCGCCCGATCTCTTCTTCTCTTTGCTCATCCCCGGCATGTCGGTTGCGTGCCCGACATCGACGGCGAAGCCGACCCGTGGATCGACACCGTACGCACTCGTCGTGGCCCCGCGGACGCCGATCTCTTCCTGCACGGTTGCGACGGCGTAGATGGCTGCCTTTGGCTTCATCTTCGCTGCGAGCCGTGCCGCCTCGAGGACGATGAACGCACCAATCCGATCGTCGAATCCGCGTGCGGTGAACAGGCCGTCCCGCAATTCGGCGAGATCGTAGTCGAGGACGGCAGGGTCGCCGAGATCAACCAGCTTGCTTGCATCCTCGAAGTCCTTGGCACCGATGTCGATCCAGAGATCCTCCATCTTGACGACCTTTTTTCGTTCTTCGGGATCAAGCAGATGGATTGGCTTGCGTCCGATGACGCCGAGGAGGATTCCTTTCTTCGTTTTGATCCGAACCCGCTGGCCTGGAAGCACCTGCGTGTCCCACCCGCCAAGTCCGGCGAAGGATAGGTATCCATCCTTGTCGATGTGTGTGATCAACAAGCCGATCTCATCGGCATGGCCGGCGAGCATAATCCGCGGAGCGCCCTTCTCATTGATGACGGCGAACGAGTTGCCATGCTGATCGACCCATGTTCGATCGGCAAATCTGTCGGCCTCCTCGCGCCAGATGCGGGATGCCTCCTCTTCATAGCCGGTCGGACAGATCGTCTCCATGAATCGTTTGAGGAAATCGAGACGCGTCTTCTGCATGATGCCTCCTCTTGGGTAGTCCTGCAGAGTGTACACGGACCAACGGGGACTCTCCATTGAGATGAGCGACGCATGAGGCTGGAGAGAAATCTGTTGAATTTTGAAGCGCATCTTCGATATACTGCAGAAGCCATGGACGAGATTGGAGAACGTATCCGTGATGCCCGGCAGAGCAAGGGATGGACATTGGAGGCGCTGGCCACGGAATCAGGGCTCTCGGCAAGCTTCCTGTCGCAGGTCGAGAGGGGACTCTCCACGCTATCGATCGTCTCGCTCTCGTCGATCTGTCGGGCGCTCGACCTACCTATCGAGTCGCTGTTTGTGAGCACCGGCCCGCTTGACCTGCAACCACCGGTTGTGACTGGATCCGATCAGCAGCTGCGGATCCGAATCGGAGATTCCCCGGTCTCATATCGCTACCTAACCGGGCAGCTTCCGTCCATGCCGATCAAGGAACTGCTGATCGCTGAGTTCCCGCCCCATTGCACGCAGCAGGGCTCATCGCACGAGGGGCAGGAGTTCGGCTACCTACTGGAGGGAGCGATTCAACTTGCCGTTCAGGGCGAAACCTACAGCCTGAAGCAAGGCGACAGCTATCACATTTCCGCATCGCAGCTGCATGACTATCGAACGTCAGATGAAGGTGCCAGAATCCTCATGGCAGTCACGCAGCGATTTATCGAAGTCCCACGGGAAAGCTCGGGGGACTAGGGGGAACACAAAGAGGGGAACAGCAGGAGAGATCACACACGATGACACGCATCGAACGACACCCGATTGTTGGCAAGGAGTGGAAGGATCCGTTCACGTTCACGTTTCGCGGGCAGGAGATCGAGGCGTTTCCTGGAGAGATGATCGCTTCCTCCCTGTTTGCCGCGGGCATTCGCATCTTCGGTCATCACCCCAAAGACGGCGCGCCGCAGGGCATCTACTGCGCCAACGGACAGTGCGCTCAGTGTCTTGTCCTTGCGGATGGAATCCCGGTGAAGTCGTGCATGACGCCGGCGAAACCCGGGATGTGCGTCGAACCGGTTGATGGTCTCCCTGCGCTGCCTGCCGTCGACTGCGTTCCCGCGATGGGTGAGACGGAAATCCGCTCGGTGCCCGTCCTGATCCTCGGTGGTGGGCCGGCCGGTTTGTCGGCGGCCCGCGAGCTTGGGGAGCGTGGCATTGAGGCGGTCCTCGTCGATGACAAGGATCGCCTTGGCGGGAAGCTTGTTCTGCAGACACACCGTTTCTTCGGATCGATCGATGCGGTCTACGCCGGGACGCGGGGGATTGACATCGGCACGCGACTTGCAGGTGAGGTCGCCGCCCTGGATTCGATCGACGTGTGGCTCAACTCCACTGCGCTGGCCGTATTCAGCGACCGACGCGTCGGGGTCCTGCAGGGCGATCGCTATGTGCTGGTTGAGCCACAGCTCTTGCTGGTCGCGACTGGAGCGCGGGAGAAGTCGCTCGTGTTCCGAGGGAACACCCTGCCGGGCGTCTACGGCGCCGGGGCATTTCAGACGCTTGTTAACCGGGATCTGGTGCGTGCTGCGGAGCGCTTGTTCATTGTCGGCGGCGGCAACGTTGGCCTGATCGCAGGCTACCATGCGCTCCAAGCAGGAATCGATGTCGCCGGCCTGGTGGAGGCGCTTCCCGAGTGCGGTGGCTACAAGGTGCACAAGGACAAGCTTGTCCGGATGGGCGTTCCGATCTACACATCCCACACGATCCTCTCCGCCAACGGAGCCGAGGGAGTGGAGTCGGTGACCGTTGCCGAGGTCGATGATCGCTTCCGTCCGATCTCGGGGACGGAGCAGTCATTCGCCTGCGACACCGTGCTGGTTGCTGTCGGGCTTGATCCGGTCGACGAATTCCTCCATGCGGCGAAGCGGTTCGACCTCCCGGTGTTCGCGGCAGGGGATGCAGAGGAGATCGCCGAGGCATCGGCCGCTATTTTCTCCGGCCGGATCACGGGAGTGGAGATCGCGCGCCACCTGGGCGCGACAGACGACGAGATCCCAGACGAGTGGCGGTCGATGTCGCAGATCCTTCGATCCAAACCGGGGCGAACGAAGGAACGAGAAGGACCCGGCTTCATCGACGGTGTTCGCCCTGTCTTCCATTGTGCCCAGGAGATTCCATGCAATCCGTGCACGTCGGTCTGTCCCCAAGGACTCATCCGGATCGACACAAACGACATCCGTGCGCTTCCCGAGTACATCGCCGACGAGGTTGGCAAGGAATGTGTCGGTTGCGAACGATGCGTCGCGATCTGCCCCGGCCTCGCGATCACCCTTGTCGATGGTCGATCAGATTCGGCGAATCCGACGATCACGATCCCATTTGAGTACGAGCCAGATCGCCTTGCGATCGGGGATGCGGTGGACGTTCTCGATGCTGTCGGAGAGCCACTGGGGGCCGTCCCCGTGATTGACGTCAAGGCGAATCCGGTCAACGACCGGACGGTATTGGTGAAGGTGCGGGCCCCGGCTGAGATGGCGACCCGAATCGCGGGGATCCGGGTACAGGAACCGTGGGTTGGAGAGCCTCTCCCGGAGGCCGTCGAGCGGCTCGAAGACGACACGATCGTCTGCCGCTGCGAGCGCGTCACCGCCGGGGAGATCCGCGTGCAGATCCGCAACGGAATCCGAGATCTCAACGAGATCAAGACAGTCACCCGTGCGGGGATGGGAGCGTGCGGAGGGAAGACGTGCCAAGCGTTGATCCTGAGGCTCTTCCGCGAGGAAGGAATCCCACAGGACGAGATTACGGAGAATGTGCCGCGACCGCTGTTCGTCGAGGTACCGTTCGGCAGCTTCGCTGCCATGAAGCAGGGAGGTCAAGATGCCTAGGCCTCAACATGCGATTCCATCACTGTTCGAGCCGGGCAGGGAGCCCGAAGGACTCCCTGCGTTTGGGAGGCTATCGTGACCGGGACCTATGACGTCATTATCATCGGGGCAGGGAGTGTGGGGGTTCCCGCAGCGTGGGCGATGGCGCGGTCGGGACTGCGTGTCCTCGTACTCGATCGATTCGCCAGCCCTGGACAGGGGTCGAACAAAACGGCGATCGGTGGGATCCGGGCGACCCACTCCGAACCGGCGAAAATCCGGCTCGGCCTGCGCTCGCTAGCGATTGCATCGACGTGGGAGGATGCGCACGGCGACAACATCGAATGGCGAACTGGCGGGTACGCGTTCGTCGCGACATCTCCTCGCGAGGAGAGTCTCCTGAAAGCGCTCTTGGAGACACAGAAGGCAAGCGGATTGGATATCGACTGGTACGGGGGGGACGAGCTTCTCGAGCGCATCCCGGCGCTGAATCCGACCGATCTGCTTGGCGGGACCTACTCGCCCGGAGATGGACACTGTTCGCCGATGCTGCTCAACCATGCCATCTACCGTGAGGCGGTTGCGGCGGGTGCCACGTTCCGCTTCCACGAAGCATTGATCGGAATCGATCGAACAGACGGGCGAGTCCGTGGTGCCACGACCAACCACGGCTCGTACGACGCCCCGGTCGTCCTCAACGCCGCCGGGGGGTGGGCGAGGGAGGTCGGCGCAATGGCTGGACTCGATCATCCGGTCCAGCCGGATTCACATGAGGCCGGGATCACCGAGCCGGTCGCCCCATTCCTCGATCCGATGGTTGTTGACATCCGTCCGGCACCCGGATCGGCAAACTACTACTTCTTCCAACACGGGACCGGACAGGTCGTTTTCTGCATCACACCGAGCCCATTGCTTCCAGGACTCGATCGGGATGCAACGAGCGCGTTTCTCCCGATGGTGTCCAAGCGGATGGTGAAGCTGATGCCGCGATTGGCGAACCTTCGCGTTCGCCGAACATGGCGGGGACTATATCCGATGACGCCTGACGGCGCGCCGCTGGTCGGATGGTCGAAGCAGGTCGAGGGATATCTGATGGGAATTGGGCTATGTGGACAGGGATTCATGCTTGGCCCGGGACTTGGCGAACTCCTCGACCGCATGGTGCGGGACGCCGAGACTGAGGAGGACTGCGCCATCCTGGAGGAGCTGTCACCCGATCGTGCGTTCGAGGGTCAGGCGGCGCTGAAGTAGACGAATCGAGACGGGAGGCGGCATGAGGCGGTTGTGTCCCACGGCGCTCGAGCGTGCGTGCCGATTCATCAAAGCCGAAGCCAGACCGCTCGAGCGAGCGCTATTCGCATTTCGATGCTCTGGGGCAGGTGCCCATTCAGTCTACGAGCAGCTTGCACAATTTGCCAACGACGACGGTGGGTTTGGGCGTGCGTTGGAGCCGGATGTTCGAACACCGAGTTCTTCTGCTCTGGCGACGGCGCTCGGGCTGCGAATCCTCGATGAGATAGAGACCCCTATTGAGGATCCGCTGGTTCGGGGCGCGATTGACTGGCTTGTCTCGGCCTACGATACGTCCGCCAGCGTTTGGCGTGTCGTCCCTCCCGACGCGAACGATCACCCACATGCGCCCTGGTGGCACGATGAGGATGGAAGCCTAGGGCAAACCTTCGACGGTTTCCGGATTATTCCTCGGGCACTGATCGTTGCGCTGCTGCATCGGTTCGGGGGGGCGTGGCCGATCGGATGGCTGGAGGAGATCACCGAATCGCTCGTCCGCTGCGTCGAAGGGCTCGATCCGCTTGGCGAGGGAGGCGGAAGCGATCTCGAATACGTCGTGTACCTTGCTCGAACCCGCCGACTTCCCGAGGATCACAAGGAACGCCTGACGGCCAAGCTTCGCGCGGCGATCCCGCGAGTTGTCCTGCGCCATCCGGCGGGCTGGTCGAGCTACTGTATCACGCCGCTTCGCGCCGTCCCGGAGCCCGACTCAATCGGAGCCGATCTGATCGCCTCGGAGCTCGACGCGAACCTCGACTGGCTGATCGACCAGCAGCAGCCCGACGGCGGGTGGGATCCCACGTGGGACTACACGTATGCAGGCGAGATGGCGTCTGCGCGAACGGAATGGCGTGGAATCCTCACGCTCGATACGCTCACCGCACTGCGCACATTCGGGCGGATCGACGACGCTGCAACAGCGTAGCGCTCCTCCTCTTCTCCAAGCGGTCTGAGTTGACGGGACTGTCTCGCGTCTCCTATCGTGGAGTTGGTGGCAAGCCAGTCGATGCCAGGAAGAAGGATCTGCTCATGAAACAGGCGGTCGTCTTGATTCACGGGATCGGCGAGCAGAAGCCGATGGACACACTGCGGAGCTTCGTGAGTGCGCTGCTTGCGAGATCGCAGCAGGATGGGACACAGCCGGCGAGGGAGCCGTACTACAGCAAGCCGGATCCAATGTCGGAGCTGTTCGAGCTTCGCAGGCTCACGGCATCGGGACGGCCCAACACGGACTTCTACGAGTACTACTGGGCGTACAACGTGACCGGCACGAAGCTGGGCAGTGTCCTTCGTTGGCTGGCAGGACTTGTCTGCCGGCGGTGGCGGGATGTTCCACGTTCCGCGAAATCGCTGTGGCTTCTCTCGTGGATATGCATCGTCCTTGCGATGGTCGCTCTCGGCGTCGGCATTCCGGGCAAGCTCACGGGTTGGATTGATGCGTACCCTCTGTGGGGGCTGACCTGGCTTGGCTTGACGTCAGCAGTCGGTGTGATCACCTCCTTCCTAACCCACTTCCTCGGCGATGCGGCACGGTATCTTAGCCCCAAGCCCCAGAACATCAAGCTTCGTCAAACGATCCGGTGGCAGGGCGTCAAGCTTCTCCGGTCACTCCACAGGAAAGGGAACTATGACCGAATCATTGTCGTCGGCCACAGTCTTGGCAGCGTCATCGGGTATGACCTGATCACGCACTTGTGGCAGGAGTACTACGACCGGTATCCCGCACTTGCCACGGAGGAAACGCAGGAAGCGGTCTGCCGGTGCATGGATCGAGAAGTTAGCCCTCAGCCGATCGTTCGGGATGTGTTGTCGAAGATCGATAGGCAGCTGTACGAGCAGCGAACCGACATCCTTGTCGGCGCGTTCCGCGACCGGCAGAAGGAGGCTTGGCGGGAGCAGCGAGAATTCGGCAATCCGTGGAAGATCACCGATTTCGTCACGTTGGGCAGCCCGCTTGCACACGCGATGCTGCTTCTCTCTGGAGGCGCCGACGATTTCGAGGCCCGGAAGCGCCAGCGTGAGTTGCCGACCTGCCCGCCGCAGCTCGATGACAAGGGGTACGCGTACAGCGGGAAGACGATGGAATTCGCGAACGGGAGGAAGTTCACACCGCTCGTCCTCCACCATGCGGCGCCGTTCGCGGTCACACGCTGGACGAACCTCTACTTCCCCGCGCATGTCGGCCTATTCGGTGATATCGTCGGCGGACCACTGAGCCCAGTTTTCGGGCCGGGCATCCGTGATGTTGCGGTCCGGAGCCGAACAGGGTTCGGACTGATCAGCAGGACGCCGCTGTCGCACTCGAAGTACTGGTGCACGCAGGATGCAGCCCCGGACCCAAGCGACCGGCATGACTGCACGCCCTCGCTTGCTCGACTCAAGGAAGCGCTCGGGCTGACCTACCTTCGCGATTACAGGCCAAGGGGATGGCCTCAGCTCGGAGACGAGTGAGCTGAGCGCTTGCGGCGATCGACGACCGGCCGCATCGCGCGGCATGCGGACAGGCCACGGACGGACCGCGCGTGTCCGTGAAGCTGGAGCGTCAGACCCTACGGTGAATCCGCGTGCCGGTGAACGTCTTGGTGATCGAGCCGATCTGGTGAAGGGTTTCGTCAGTTACCCGAAGCGGATGGTCGGCGTTGGTGACGCCGAACCCCGCCGTGAACGTCTCCCCATCCTTGAGAACACCAATAGACATGCCGGGCACGCCGGCTGTTTCCATCGTCTCTTTGGCGTATCCACTGAGTTGCTCCCACGTCTTTGCCGTCGCTGCTTCCACCATGTGTCCCCTCCGTTCGGGTGTTCTCAGACCGGCTTCGGCTGGTTCAGGACGGATCTGTCACCCGTCCGACAAAGAGGATGGTCCCGGTCGGGATGTCGCGGATGACGAACAGGAACGGCCGGTTGATCGTCAGCACGGCCGGCGGGCCTGGATACGCGACAAGCGATACGATGACAGCTGTCGCTGCGGCGGCCTCCGTCCCGGCTTCGTCGACTGCCACCCACGCCTTGTGGAGGATGTCGGAGATGAACAGGTCTCGCGTGCCGTCGATTCCGGAGAAGTCGGCGGCGTCGGTGAACGCATCGATCATGCCCAATGCGGCGAGAGGATCGACCAGAGATACGTCGTATGCGACCTCGAACGTCGGCAACCGAAGATCGACCTGGCGCGGTGCGAGCGAGTTCACGATTTCCTCATACCGGATGGAATCGAAATCCGACTCAAACGCGCCGTACGTTCCGCGATCCGGAACGAACAGGACCATCTCCAGCGTATCGCCATTGTAGGGAAGTGCAACTGCCTGTCCGCCGTTCCAGGTTGCGTATCCGAATGACTCTACCTGGTGCATCATCGGCACATGGACGGTGTCTCCATCGAGCCGCTCGAACGCATTGCTAGCTGTCTCCTCAGTGTCGAAAGGCTTCAGCCAGGGGGCATTGAAATAGACGGCGTTGGTCAGGACAAGCCGAACATCTGCGTGAATCGACCCAGGTGGCAGCAGGTCGACAATCCGCTCGTTTGTCTGGTCGCTGATCCAGTCGTTGATTGCCGCACGTGCTCCTTCGGCATTGTCAACGAAATCGAGCAGCCGTAGGCCGGCGCCATAGTTGACCGCCAGCGTATCGAGGTAGCTTCGCAGGAAGCTGTGATCGCGCTGTCCCCATGCGGCGTTGATGACATCCAGCTCGAACCCTTCACCCACGTATGGAGGTGCGATCTCTCCGCGTTCGTTCAGCGCGAGATCGACCCAGTTGAATGCGGGGTGCAGGTCAGCTTGATCCAGCCCGAAGTGAAGGGCATCGGCGATTTGACTCGCCGTATCGTCATGTGCTCCAGCGTAGGTCATCGCCAGCGCAGAGGAGATGCTGTAGGGGGAGTAAAACAGGTTCCCTTCGCTGTCTTCGATTTCGTGTAGTAGGTCGAAGGCAAACGCCGAGTTTCCTGCAACGAGCGTTTCGATATCATCGGTTGCCGCATCCGGATTCGTCTCCCGTGGGAGGGATGATTTCGCGATATCGCCACCGGTCGGGAGATCAGGCCACAGCAGCGCGCATCCCGCCAACGCCAACCCTACTAGAACTGCCAACAGGCTCGCAGCCGTCTTTCGTGTCGCGAAGCGCCAAATGGATCTCATGATCGATTCCTCCTTCTCATCTACCGTTTCGATAGGAGCAGATACGCAGCGCCAAGAAGTCCGCCAGCGATCAGCAGGAGAAGCGGCCAGCGGAGGCCTCCTTGGTCCCGAACGACAGGCGCCGGCTCCCAGCCCGCATGGGCTTGTAGCACTGGCCCGGTGATCCCGATGTCGTCGAGCGGAAGGACGACATATGCGTCGAATCCGTGATGCGTCTCGATCGTCCGGTTCGCGAGCGAAACCTTCCAAATATGATTGTAATCGCGTTCGAGTGCAATGTAGATCTCGAGACTCTCTGGATCGAAGACGAGTGAATAGCGCGTTCTGTAGCTGCCCGCCGACTGTGCTGTGCGGCGAAGGGTCTCGAATCCGTCGTAGATGTCAAACGATTCGAAGCGCTCTTCGATCGTGCGATGGGCGACCCGGTATCGCTCGGCGCCGTCTCCAGCGATGTCTCGAAGATCGAGCCCTTCGAAGTCGCCATTGTGGAAGTTGGTCATCACAAGGAACGATCCCGCGATCTTCGTGATCACGTTTCCCGCTTCACCGCACTCGAGGACCATTGCGTGTCCGGCTGGGTCAGCGTACAGGTTGTGGAGATGAAGCGACTCGTATTGGACTACCCGGCGATCGCCGATCCAGGTCAGGACTTCGTCGACCGACGTACAGGTGCCTAGACCATCGTAAAACGCGTTCCATATGAACAGCTCATCCTCGGTAGGCTCGGCGACGCCTGCTCGAGGCGGGAAGACCATCTGGTTGGAGGAGAACAGACCGTGTTCGTTCATTCCCACCGTGCGTCCGTAGTGCTCACCCATCCAGAAGCTGCCAATGAACAAGGCGCCCGCTTCGCTCTGCTCGATCGAGAAGCGGATCTCGTTCGGAGGGTAGTCGAAGTTCATTCCGAACAGGGGACTTCCGGAGTAGACGGCAAATCCGGTGCACGCTGCCCCGGCGTGTGTGACGGCACACACCAGAGCTACTCCTATTGCGGCTGCGAGTATGCGAATCTTCATGGTGATCGATTGTATAGCGCCCGAGACGGCGCTGCCCACTCAGGGAACAGATGCCCCGGGGGATTGCGGGCGGGGCGGATCGAACCGGTTGGCGACAGGCGGCAACGACCAGTAGAGTTGGAGCCGGCATGATGAGTGCCTGACATCGGCGGTGAACAAGGAGGAAAGGATATGACAAAGAGATTCTGGCTGCTGGTCCTGCTGACCTTGGCATTGGGACTTGCTCTGGCGGCTTGCTCGTCGAACCAGGGAGAACCGGAGACTGCAGAGACGACGACAACGAGCGCAGAGGCACCGGCGACAACGACACCGGAAGCGACGACGACGGAGACAGTGGACGAGGTTCCTCCAGCCACCCCAGCTGAGGTGGCGACGACGGAGCCCGACCAAGAGCCGTCGCTCCGACCGGAACCTGAGGGTGCGTTCTCCGGCGCGTCCGCAGCGCTTGAAAATCTTGACAGCTACCGCTATTCGACCCTATTTACATTCGTCGGGGAGGACGACGGAGAGATTGAGGCAGGGTCGATTGAGCTGACGGGGATCGTCGCCGGTCCGGACAAGAAGCACCTGATCTGGATGGATCTTGAGGACGAGGAGCGGTTCGAGGTGATCCAACTGGGACAGCAGGCGTGGGTCCTTGGGGACGGCGAGTGGGAGCAGGCTCCGGTCATGGTCGCCGAAGCAATGAGCCAGGCGGTTCTCATCTACGCGCCGTCGATTGCTTGGGGTGGCGTGTTCGGCGAACTTGAGCCAACGGCCACTTATGTCGGCATCGAGACCGTCAACGGCGTGTCCGCCCATCACTACACATCGACCTACGACCAGTGGGGAGGCTACTGGGCCGGCGAGCTTCAGAACGCGGCCGGCGATGTGTGGATTGCCGAGGATGGCTACCCGGTCAAGTACCACTTCTCCGCCACCGGGATTGATGAACACGGCGATGGCGGAACGGTGACGTGGAGAATGGATCTCTTCGATGTGAATGCAGAGATCACCGTCGAGCCACCGGTCTCGGCCGGTGACTTCTAGGCGGACAAGGAAGAATCCGCATCCATTTCCGATGTGGGGACGGAACGGGCTAGGCCCCTCCGTCCCCGTTCTCTTTGCACACGGCCCGCCCAAACAGCCAGAACATCACCGACGTTACGACACAGAGGCCGGCGAACATCCACACCCACCACGGGAAGCCCAGCCACAAGAGGCGGGCGTCGCCCCAGTTCCATGCATCGTTGCCGACCGCAAACAGCGCAGCGAGTGCGATTGACCAGCCAATCGTTGCTCGCTTGGTGAGGCGTGTGAATCTTGTCGGCGCTCGTCTCTGCTCCCGTGGTGTCCGAAGAAGAAGACTCCCGATGATGAGTACCAGCGTTGTCCCCACGAGAATCGGGATGACAGGAAGCGTGCCGAACCTTGGGAGCAGCTTCAGGTAGTACGCAGCGACAAGCCCCTCTCCTACGAGGATAGACGCGACTGCGGCGACAGCGTTCATCCGCTTCCAGTAGATTGCGCCGATGACTGTCGGGAACAGAACGGCGAGACCGGTGAACGTCTGTGTGGCCAGGAGTCGGAACGTTGCCGGTGGATGATAGGCGATGGCCAATCCAATCAGTGCCAGCCCGACAACGAAGATCTTCGCGATCCAAGGAGGTACGTCATGCACCGGTGAGACGTCAGCTTTGCCCTCTTTCCCCGAGAGGTATCGCAGCAAAGGGGCTGCGATATCACGGGAGAACATGGATGAGAGCGTCAGCAGTTGGGAATCCAATGTCGACATCAGCGCCGCGAGCGCTGCGGTTAGCACGAGGGCCTCGATTGCCGCCGGCGCATGTTCAGCGAGCATCAATGGAAGAATGCGATCCGCCGCGGCTCCGTCAGGCAGCGTCGGGAACGAGAGTCTTCCGAGAACGCCGATCGTCACCGGAAGGAGGAACAAGAACCCGGTCAGCAAAGGATAGAGCGACATGGTCGTCGTCAGCCCACGAGGGTTTTTCGCGGCGTAGAAGCGCTGGAACAACTGCGGGAACATCGGGTCGCACAGGAACCAGAGAAGCATGTAGCCGAACCAGATTCCCGGCGAGTAGATTCCGCCCAATCCTGGTCGGGCGAACAGGTCCGGGAAGTCGGTCAGAACAGCGCGGTTCGCGGATGACAACCCGCCGAATCGCCCGGCAATGATCCCGACGGCAACCACCAGCAGCATGATCATCATTGCGCCTTGGAAGACATCGGTTCGCGTGACGCCGCGGAATCCCGCCCGGAACGTGTACAGAAGCATCACCGCTGTGATTAGCGCGGCCCCGGCGAAGTATGGAATCCCAAGCAGCGACTCCAGTGCATACCCGGCGGCCATCGGTTGCATCGCCAGATAGGGGACGGTGAAGACCGTCATGACGAGGAAAAACAAGAAGCGAAGGATGGGACTCCCCGTCAGGTGGTGGACCAGTTCCGGGGGCGTAACCAATCCGTACCTTTTTCCAAGCTGCCATGCCGGGCGCCCGATAAGGACAAACGTCAGCGCCATGAATCCGGTGCCAAAACCCATGATGGGGTAGTAGGCGTAGCCGCTTTCCCATCCAGCACCCGCGAAACCGAAGACAGTGAACGCACTGAAGTTCGTTGCGGCCATGGTGAGAAAGAGAACCAATGGCGGCGTTGTCCTTGAGGCGATGAAGTAGTCCTCGCTCGTGCCGCACGCGCGGCGCATCGCCCAGAAGCCGATTCCAAGAAGAACAGCGAAGTATCCAACGACAACTGCAATTCGTACGATCATTCATCCTCCCGATAACGCAACACGCCATCCAGATGAGGCTGGATGGCGTGTTGCCTGGACATACCTCAGCTGACACGATAGCAGGGGTTGGCATGGAATGCCAACCCCTCGTGTCAGCGGCCCGTTTGCCGGGTGCAGGCAAACGGGCGCAGGCGAGGGGGCTACAAAGCGTATGCCTGGCGGAAGCGCGCCGGGCATCGAGAAGAGGATGGACGCGACGTCGAGGGAGGATGTGCCGGTGAACCAATCGCTCATCCCAGGAGGATACGTCGATCGATGCTCTTGAGGGGCACGGGCCTGTCGACCGAGAGGGATCGCCAAGTCGCGCCAACTTGTGTAGAGTCTTGTCATGGGAACGACCGTACCGAGGCTTGAAGGGATTTTCCCGCCGATACCGACGCCGTTCGATACGGGTGGGGAGATCGACATCGATGCGCTGGTCAAGAACCTATCTTGGTGGCGCCAGTTCGCTTTGGCTGGGATCGTCGTGCTTGGATCAAACGGGGAGGCGGTTCTCCTCGACGAAGCGGAGAAGCTGCGCTTGATCGAGGTGGCGCGCAGAGAAGTTCCAGAGGGCCAGCCGATTATCGCTGGAACCGGACTGCAATCGACGCGGGAGACGGTCCGTCTGACGCAGGCCGCATCGACTGCCGGAGCCAGCCATGCGCTTGTCCTACCGCCGTCTTACTACAAGGGACTGATGACCGATGATGTGCTTGTACAGCACTTCTGGACCGTCGCCGACGCCGCGCCGATCCCTCTGATCCTGTACAACATGCCTGCATGCACCGGGATGGACTTGACGGCATCTCAGATTCTTCGCCTTGCTGAACATGAGAACATCATTGCCCTGAAGGACTCTAGCGGAGATACCGCCAAGCTTGGGCAGGTGAGCGGCGAACTGGGAGAGAGCTTCCGTCTTCTTGCCGGATCGGCGAGCTTCCTTCTCCCGGCGCTGAGCGTTGGCGCCGTCGGTGGTGTGCTTGCATTGGCCAACATCGCGCCGAAGCAATGCATTGAGATTCACCGGCTTGCTCTACGCGGGGATGCTCTCGCCGCCACTGACCTACAGGTACGGATCATCCCAGCGAACACTGCGGTCACCCGGCGTTGGGGAGTTCCGGGATTGAAAGCAGCGATGGACATGATCGGTCTGCATGGCGGGCCGGTCCGCCTGCCGCTTCTCCCGCTGAGTGAGAGTCGCCGCATCGATCTGCGGCGGATCCTGACGGAAGCGCGAATCCTGGATCCAAAGAAGGAGGGAGCCGAGAGATGAAAGGTCGAACGCTGCTGATGATCCCGGGACCGATCGAGTTCGAGCCGGCCGTGCTGCAGGCGCTCGGCGCTCCGACGATGAGCCATGTCTCGAAGGATTTCCTCGAGACGTTCGGGAGAGCGATCGAGCGGATGCGGGAGGTTTGGGCGGCGCCGTCCGGGCAGCCGTTTATCCTCGCGGGCTCTGGAACATTGGCGATGGACGCTGTGGGCGCGAACCTGATCGAGTTGGGGGATCAAGCGCTGGTTCTGAGTACCGGTGTGTTTGGCGATCGATTCGAGGATCTCCTTGCCCGCTATGGTGCGGACGTCACGACGATCCGCGCTGCCATCGGCGCGACGATCGATTTCTCGGAGGTCAACGCAGCCCTTGCGTCTGGCGACTTCAAGATGATGGTGGCGACGCACGTTGACACGTCGACCGGTGTTCGAGTCGACGCCGAGCAATTCGGCCGACTTGGGCAAGCGCACGGTGTGTTCACCGTCCTCGACGGTGTGTGCTCGGTGGCCGGGGAGGAGATCCATCAGGAGGCGTGGGGAATCGATGTCGTGTTGACGGCGTCACAGAAAGCGATCGGCGTCCCGCCCGGTCTGGCGCTTTTCGTGGCAAGCCAGAATGTCCTCTGTGCGTGGGGAAAGCGGCGAACGAAGGTCGTCAACTACTATGCTGACTGGGCCAACTGGCTTCCGATCATGGCCGCGTACGAGAAGCGAGTGCCCAGCTACTTCGGAACGCCGGCTGTGAACCTTGTCTGTGCGCTTGACGTGAGCCTTGGACAGATTCTGGATGAGGGAATCGACATACGGTTCGCGCGACATCGACGACTTGGGGAAGCATGTCGTGCGGCGGTTCGAGCATTGGGACTCGATCAGATTCCGACCGATGATGCCCACGCAGCGAATACGCTCAGTGCGCCGCAGTATCCGAAAGGGGTCAGCGGATCGGATCTGCTTCCAAGAATTCGCGAAGCAGGGGTGATTGTGGCGGGCGGCTTGCATCCGGAGATTCGGTCCGAGTACTTCAGAATCGGGCACATGGGGGCAGCGACCGCCGGGGATCTGCTCGCCACAGTTGGTGCGATCGAAGCGGGACTGCAGGGGTGTGGACATCGGTTCGAGCCTGGGTGTGCCGTTGCCGCTGCACAGGCGATCCTGTTCGGATAGCATCTGTCGATGCACAGCCTACGAGGGAGGATTCAATGAGGAGGAAGCGGAAGAAGAAGGAGAAGAAGCCGGCGTGGATCCTTCGTCTGGCCTGGCGGCTGGGATGGAAACCCGGACGAGTGATGCGTGAAGTTCTTGAGTGGGTTGAGGTGCTCGTCGTGGCAGGAGCACTGGCCGCACTCATCATGTGCTTCATCACGGTCCGGATGCATGTGCCAACGGGCTCGATGATCCCGACGATTGACCCCAAGGATTCCTTCTTCGTCGACCGTGTCACCTACTACTTCCGCGACCCGAAACCGGGAGACATCGTTGTCTTTCGACACACTGAGCAAGTCCTCGTGCGATCGGTTGAGGAAGGCTCGATTGCGGCGAACACCGGCGTGGCTCCGGGAGAGCAGCTTCTCTATCTCAATGGATCGCCGGTCTATTCCACCGATGCTGCCGATACCTATCTTGCATCGCTTGACGACGGCGTAGCGCTGCGTCTAACGGTGCTTGGCGGACGGCAATACGATTTGGGTGTGAAGCGTCCGGAGCAGCAGTCTCTTCGAGACATCGGGATTACAACGCGCGAGCGGCGGATGCGGTATGTCAAGCGGCTCATCGCCGTAGGCGGCCAAACGGTCCAGATTCTGGACGGCGACATCTACATCGATGGGGAACTACCAACCGATCCGCGATTCGATCGTAACTACTACTCGGACGATCCGCGGTTCCGCTATGGTGTTGAGCCGACACTTGTTCCGGACGGCCACTACTTTGTCCTGGGAGACAACTCACAGAATTCTTTCGATTCGCGCTTCTGGGGGTTTGTCGATGAGAAGGACTTCATCGGAGAGCCGTACTTGCGCGTGTGGCCGCTCAATCGATTCGGTCTGATGCACTAGAGTCAATCATCCGCCGTGTCGAATCGAAGGTCGGGCGTAGCATAGACGACTCCCGGCGCGGCGCTGCCGTCGAGGATCCGCTCGACGGTTGCTGCCAACACCGGGTGTGTGTGCATAGCGACGTGATCCATCCCGATGCACGCAGTGTTTTCCGCTTCAGGCAGGTAGGCCGACGCCATCAACACGACGAGATCCGATCCTTGCCAAGCGAGACCTGCGTCGACGCACTCGCGAAGACAGACCTCTTCGTTAAGTCGCAGGCCGCACCCGAAACAGGTCTGCCCGGCCATCGACACATAACGGATATCAGGATGGAGCGAGATCAACCGATCGTCCACAACGCGGTCGCGGTTGAGTTGCTCGAGGAATGCACCTTCCGGGCTAAGTTGACGTCCAAGGTGGCTGAGCCACTCACCAAACGATGCGAGGAATGCTCCGTGGTGCGGAGCAGCGAGACTGACCAATGTTCTGACATCATTGCGATACACGGTTCCATGATCGGGGAAGTCCTCGGATCCCAGGATCTCGTGGAAGTCTCCGCACTCGACATAGGCTCGTGCGACCAGTGCGCCCATGCTGTGGGCGACGATATCGACTTGCATTACTGAGCTATCCATTGTGATCCACTCGATCTCGTCGGACAGGCGTTCGGCATAGAATCGCAGATCTCGGATTGTTGGCTCGTAGGCAAGGGCGTAGTTGCTGAGAAAGACATCGCGATGGGCCGCATCTCCGGCCGGAAGGAACGACAGGTTGTGCCCGGCCTTGATCTCAATGGTCTGCGCATTGAGGATGATGTTGCCCGCGAGTTGCTCGCCCAGGACCTCCCACACCAGTGTGGGGCGGAATCCAGGAATTGGCTGAAACCCGTAGACGAGGAGCACCGGCGGATTCGAGGCGAGAACGAAAATCGGCAGAATCGCAAGCGTCAACAGGACGATCGGACCGCCAAGGCTTGCTCTTACCAGGATTCTCCGCATGGTCGCCGTCTCACCCCGGCTCATTCTACAGGACCCCGCAAAACAGACGTCACTTGTGCAGCGCACGGGGCAACGGGGAATCGGAGAGAGGCTCGGTACGTGAGACGAACGAGATGGCACCGGTGGGGCAACTGCTGATGCAGAGTCCGCACCCGGCACACCGCGTGGGATTGAGCGTTGGCTTCTCGGCGCCCTCCTCTATCGTCCAGGCTCCAAACGGGCAGCGTTCGACGCATGCACCGCACCCGACGCAGGATGCAACATCATGCACAGCTGTGTACTTGGATTCGACAACTTGGCTATGATTGTCACGTTCTCCGAGTTGCCTAAAGAACCAGCAGCAGCAGGAACAGCACGAACAGAATTCGGTGATTGGCTTCCCCGGCTTCCGGAAGGCGAGATGCACCAGTCCGGCCTTGTGGGACAGCTTAAGTGTCTCCAGCGCGCGCTCAACGGTGACGGGCCTGAATTCCGAGAAGTCAGTGGCAAGCTCCTCCTTCGTGTGGTTCAATGCAAGGCATGTCTCCACCGGGGCATCACAGTTCTGCGCTTCCTTTCTGCAGATGCACGGCCCCAGCGCAATGGATGATGCATCGCGCAGGATCTTCTCCGCTTCGTGAAAGCTGAGTACGGTTTGCTGGGCATCGATCCGTACGTGGACAGGGATTGTCGTGGTGATGTACGGCTCCGCAACCGCGTCCGAAGCCTCTCCTCTTGCTTGCTCTGCATCGCTGGCCATCGAGGTACTCCTGTCTCCTGGTGTCGACGAAGTGTAGCGAGATGTTGCGAAGCATGGTAGCGCGTATCGGAGCTGCTGGTGGTTCGGATATCATGGAGGGAGTTGCATCCGCAAAGGAGGGGAGCCGATGACGCGCGATATCCAGTGGGATGAGGGGGCAAAGGCCCTTCGAGAGGCGTTTGAGACGGGCGGCGCATTCATCGTGGCAGTCGACGGGAACGGGAAGGCGAATCCGATGACCATCGGATGGGGGCTGATTGGGATTGTGTGGAGTCGCCCCGTGTTTGCAGCCTATATTCGTGTCAGTCGATACACGCACGAGTGTCTCAGAGAGGCAGCGACATTCACAATCAACGTCCCCCGGCCCGGCGAGCTGGTTGATGAACTGATGCTTTGTGGGACGAAGTCCGGACGCGATCTCGACAAGGCAGCCGAGGCCGGGCTTACGATGATCGCGAGCAAGGTTGTGGAGACGCCGACAATCAAGGAGTGTGCGTTGCACTACGAGTGTCGGACCGTCGCACGATCCCAGCAGACACGCGCAGACTTCAACAGCAACGATGTGCTCGATCAGTTCTATGCAACCGGAGATCACCATCTGATCGTTCACGGCGAGATCGTAGCGAGCTACGCGATGGACGGCTGATCCGATCCTCGTATAGCGCGACCGGGGCCGTCTTCCTCGTGCAGCACGGAGATGACGACCTCTTCGCGTACGCTTGCGCCCGCCGGGACGGACTGACGTAGGGTGACGCACGCCCCGATTCGGGCATCATCGCCGATGGTGATTGGGCCGAGAAGTGTTGAATGGGCTCCGAGCAGAACGCGGTTGCCTACAGTCGGATGGCGCTTTGCTCCGTTGCGCTTTACCCCGCCGAGCGTGACGCCTTGATACAAGAGCACATCGTCACCGATCACGGAGGTCTCGCCGATCACAACGCCCATACCATGGTCGATTACGACCCGCCGACCGAGACAGGCGCCGGGATGGATCTCGATTCCGGTCCGCCGGCGGACGACGTGCGACAGATATCGGGCGAGCAGCCGTACTTGGTGAAGCCAGAGCCAATGGCTTATCCGATGCATCCAGATGGCCCACACGCCTGGCGTTGCAATCAGAATCTCGAGCGTGCTCCGCGCAGCCGGATCCTTTGCTTTGACGGCGAGGATGTCCTCTCTCCATTGGCTAGCCATCGTTGACCTCCCAGAAGCTGCTGGACAAGTACTTCTCGCCGCCATCGGGAAGGATGACGACAATCGCTGCTCCTGCCGACGAGGGGCGCCGAGCGACCTCGATCGCCGCGGCGACGGCGGCTCCGGATGAGATGCCGGCGAAGATTCCCTCTCGTCGTGCCAGGTGCCGCGTCCATTGGATGGCCTCGCCATCCTCTACGGTGACCACTTCGTCGATCAGTTCGAGATCAACGATCGCCGGGTGGAACCCGGCTCCAATCCCCTGGATGCAGTGCTCCCCCGAGCGCCCTGAGGTGAGAAATGGCGAGGCAGCGGGCTCAACGCCGACCACGCGAAGCGACGGCTTCTTCCGCTTCAATGCTCGCGCAATGCCGGTCGCTGTGCCGCCGGTGCCGATCCCAGCGACAACGATACCGACGCTCCCGTCGGTATCGCTCCAGATCTCTTGGGCCGTGGTTGCCTCATGTATGCGTGGATTCGCCGGATTGCCGAATTGACCAAGGACGATCGCATTTGGCGTCTGAGCTGCGATGCGCTGTGCCTCAAGAATCGCTCCGCGCATCCCGTCGGCTCCGGACGTCAAGACGACCTCAGCTCCGAGCGCCGCAAGCAGCCGCCGCCGCTCGACCGACATGGTCTCAGGCATCGTCAAGACAACTCGATACCCGCGGACGGCTCCGACCATCGCGAGCGCGATGCCCGTGTTGCCCGACGTCGGCTCGACGATCACCCCATTGGGGCCGAGGATGCCTTGAGTTTCTGCATCTCCGATCATCGACAGGGCGGTTCGCTCCTTGACGCTTCCCAAGGGATTGAACCGTTCGAGTTTTGCGTAGATCGCCTCGGCGAGACCTGGGTCGATCGTATTCAGTTCGACGAGCGGCGTGTGGCCAATCAGCTCGAGCACGGATTTCGCGATGTTCATCGCCCCTCCTCCCACTGTACTCCCCGCATACGGCGATCCGTGCGCAGAATGCCATACTGGAGCATGTCCTCGTGCTCCCCCCCGTTGCTGACGTGTTCCCGTAGGCATCCTTCGGTGCGCATCTCGAGCTTGCTTAACACGCGTCCGGAAGCTTTGCTGCGCGGGAAGCAATGCGCGTGAACACGATGGAGCTGGAGATGCTCGAAGCCGAACGCCACGAGGGAAGTGGCCGCCTTGGTGGCGAATCCACGGTTCCACAACGGCATACCGATCCAGTAGCCGATTTCAGCGCGCGCGGCGGCGCGATCGATGTTCAACAGAGCTACCGCACCGACAAGGACTCCGTCCTTCTTGCGGATCACTGCGTAGTGGATCGCTTGACTCGTTTCGAGAGCACGGGAGTGGTTGTCGATCCACTCCTCCGCTACGCCTGCGGGGTAGGGATGCGGTATGTTTAGGGTCATGTCGGCGATCCTCCGCTCGCCGGCGAGCACTCGGATCTGAGTGGCGTCGGTTGGAGCGAACGGGCACAGCCGCAGCCGCGCTGTCTCCAAGACAGGCTGGGATAGCATCGGGACCTCCATGGGAACGGGAATACGATCCGAACGCGTCGATTCGGGAACCAAGGTTTGCTCTCGATCGGATATGAGGGGTTAGGTCGTCTGGTGCAGGGTGAGCGGACAACAAACGCAATCACCCAAGGCCAAATATCGTCGCTGCATATCGCTCACCTCCGCTGAATGTTAGGTGAAGCGAGCGTACAGCGGAGGCACTGCGTCGTCAAGGGCTGCCCGCCGATACCTTGTTCACGTGCCGCCTACGGCACGTGCTTGGAGAAGTCGGCGATGGTCGGCTGAACGAGCTGTTCGTAGTCCGCGTAGGCAAGCCGGATGAGCTCCGAATGCGACCCGGCACTGAACGCGATTTCGAGGTCTTCGCTGAGTGCGGCAGAACAGTAGACTGGCATGTCATACAGATTCCCGAACGGCGGCATGGCGCCGACATCGCAGGCCGGGAAGTAGTCCTTGAACTCGCTTTCGCTTGCCAGTTCGACGCGATCTACCCCAGCTATGTCGCGAAGCCGGTCGAAATCGATCTGGTGCGAGGCAGGCACGACAGCCATCGCCATCGTGCCGTCGATCTTGACCATCACCGTTTTCGCCATCAGTTCTCCCGGGATATGGGCCAGCGCAGCGACCTCTTGTGCAGTGTAGGCGGCAGAGTGCTGGATGGACACGAACTTGATTCCGTTGTCGTCGAGGAACTGCTTCAGCTTCTGGATAGGCATGTCACCCTCCTTGACGAACCTGTTGCTTGCTCGTACGGCCCACCATAGCATCCGCTGGTAGGTTAGCCAACTCTCGTGTTCAGCAGCGGCTTGCCAACGTAGGGGGATGCACCGATGATTCGTCCTAGGGAGGTGGCGATGCGTTCCCTATCCGATGTTCGCAGTGCCGCCGAGGCGCGGGAGCTCATCCGAGCGGGCGGGTGGACCGGTCCGACGGCCGGTCTCGCTCCGGGGTATGTCCAAGCGAACCTCGCCGTGTTACCCGCAGATTACGCGGGCGACTTCGAGCGGTTCTGTGATCTCAATGCCCAGGCACTGCCTCTCCTCGACAAGACGGAGCCCGGCTCGGCTGTGCCGCAGCGTACTGCGCTGGATGCCGATCTGCGCCTCGACCTACCGAGGTACCGCGTCTATCGAGAAGGTCATCTCGACGAGGAGCCGACCGATATCATGACACTCTGGCATGCCGACTTTGTCGCGTTTCTCATCGGCTGCAGTTTCACGTTCGATGCCGTTCTCCGGATGAACGGCATCCCGGTTCGCCATGTCGAGCTTGGCTGCAATGTGCCGATGTACGTCACGACACGGAAGACGGTGCCATCCGGTGTCTTCTGCGGTCCGCTGGTCGTGTCCATGAGGCCGATCCCACGAGGCGACATCGACCGTGTCACGAAGCTCACGCGAGATCTCAGGATCGACTCGGATGAACGGATGGTGGGCGATTCGGCCCACGGGCTTGAGTCCCTGCAACCTGGCCGTGCGGCCCACGGGACTCCGATTCACGTGGGCTCGCCGGAGGAGCTGGGAATCCGCGATCTCCAGCATCCCGACTACGGTGATCCAGTGCCGATCCGAGACGATGAGATCCCGGTCTTCTGGGCCTGCGGGGTGACCGCACAGGCCGCGGCGGAGCATGCACGTGTTCCGCTGATGATCACCCACGCCCCCGGACACATGTTCATCACCGATCTCATCGTTACCGATTGCTTCACCTCGGACCCCAAGTGAGAAAGGGGTCGTAGTGAGTCCGCGCGGTTTCAGTCAGACTTGAGGAGTCGGATCACAGGACATATACTGAACTTGCACATTCCACAAGAAGGGTATGTCAGGAGGCTTGGTGGGCGGCATCGGTCGGTATGTGCTTCAACGTGTTCTGCTGACGATTCCAATGATCTTCATACTCTTGACGGTTGTCTTTCTTCTCCTGCGTGTTATGCCCGGAGACCCTGTCACAGCGATGCTTGGCGGCAAGAATGTCTCTGCTGAGGTTATTGCTGAGTACAGAACGAGACTTGGGTTCGATCAACCGCTCTACATTCAATATGCCCGGTATCTTGGGGGTGTGCTTCGCGGAGACTTTGGGGAATCGACCCGCACTGGCAAACCTGTGCTGCAGGAACTACTCCTCCGATTCCCAGCGACGATTGAGTTAGGCCTGTTTGGGATTCTTGTTGCCGGTATCTTCGGATTCTCCACCGGGCTCATCGCTGCGACCAAGGCGGACCAACCCGCAGATCATGCGGTGAGGGTCTTCCATATTGCCTCGTTTGCGATGCCGCTGTTCTGGCTCGGTCTCATGTTGCAGGTGATTTTCGCCGTCAAACTCGGCTGGCTACCCGTCGCCAGTCGCCTCGGCGGCAGGATGGCATTCTCGTTTCAGCCGATCACCGGGTTTTATGTCCTTGATGCGATTCTTCGCTGGGACGGGAAGGCGTTGGCCGATGTGGTGCGCCATCTTGTCCTCCCGGCGGTGACCCTCGGGGTAGCGCTTACTGGGTTGCAGGGCCGCATTACTCGCGCGAGCATGCTTGAGGTCCTCGATATGGACTACATTACCACGGCGCGTGCCAAGGGCGTTCGTGAGAGGGTTGTTGTCCTTCAGCACGCCTTGCGCAACGCGCTAATCCCCATTATCACGGTATTCGGTTTGCAGTTTGCAGTATTGATGGGAGGCGCTGTGCTGACGGAGACGGTGTTCTCCTGGCCCGGTATTGCAAGCTATCTTGTGCGATCGATCGATGCGAGAGACTACTACTCCATCCAAGGGACGGTCGTCTTTATTGCGCTGTTCATCTCAACGATCAACTTGATCGTCGACGTCTTCTATTCCGCAGTTGATCCGAGGGTGAGGTACTAGGATGCCTGGCTTGATACCGCAACGTCGTCCGTCACTTGTTGGTCTTCTGGACTGGGTGATTCGGAAGCTCACCGGCGGACGCGCAGCGCTCAGAGGCCAGAGTGTGCTCAAGGTGGGAATCGCGATTGTCATTGCGTTTCTTGTCATGACAGCACTGGCGAACCTGATTCCGTCGCTCAATGGCTATCACCCGACGCTCTACCGAGATGCGCCGCGATTGGAGGGCCCGACCGGATCGCACTGGATGGGAACGGACCAGCTTCAGCGTGACGTGTTCAGCCGGATTCTCTCGGGAGGGAAGGCATCATTGACCGTTGCGTTCTCAGCGGTGGCATTGAGTATGACGATCGGATCCATCCTGGGCTGGCTCTCTGGATTCACCGGCGGATGGGTGGATCGCGTCATGTCTCTCACAATGGATGCGATCTACTCTTTTCCGTCGATGATTCTTGCTATTGTGCTCGTCGCGATGTTCGGCTCAGGATTGGCGCCGATGATCTGGGCGGTCGGGTTTGTCTACATTCCAACATACTTCCGCGTGACGAGAGCCGAGGTGCTTCAAGTACGTGAGACGACATACATCGAGGCAATCCATGCTGTCGGCGCCAGCAAGACCCGGATCATCTGGCGACACGTGGCTCCGAACACAGTGAACGCAATCATGGCGGTCTCCTCATTCAACCTTGCAGATGCGATTCTTACCGTGGCCGCATTGTCCTTCCTCGGTTACGGGCTTCCTCCTCCAGCGCCCGACTGGGGTTTCGACATCCAAAACGGGCAGAAATACCTGCAATCAGGTGCCTGGTGGCTGATTACATTCCCCGGGATTATGATCATTACCCTCTCTCTTGGGTTTGGCTTGATTGGAGAGGGAATCAGCGATCTGGTGAATCCGAAACGGAAGCGAAAGAAGATTTGACTTCCCTGAGAAACGAGTGTTACTCTGGGTTTCAATCTATTCTCTCGCTAGATCTAAGCATAAGAAAGGTGTTCGCATTGAGCGGGCACGATAGTAGTAAAGGAGGTAGTGCGATGCGAAAGGCTCTGTTGGGGATTCTGGCGCTGGCCGTGGTGTTGGTGGTTGGGGGGGTCGCAGCTCTAGCGGATGAACCCTTGATTATCGGCACGACGGATCGTGTGACCGAGTTGTCGTTTGCCAACAGCTACGATCACTTCTCATGGCATGTGCTTCGCAACACAACAGACTCGCTCACGAAGTTCGATCCTGACACAAGCGAGTTTGTCGGTGGAATTGCTTCGTCGTGGGATGTCTCAGCCGATGGTTTGGTGTGGACGTTCTACATCCGCCCGGGCATCACTTTCTGGGACGGCGAGGCATGCGATGCGGAAGCAGTGAAGTACTCACTTGACCGCACGATCCGCCTCGATGGACCTGAAGGCGGCGTGGGCCTGATCAAGCCGTACATCGACAACATCGTTGTTGTCGATCCGCTGACCGTCCAAATCACCCTGACGCAGGCGGACGCGGTCTTCGACCAGCGCATGTCGGACCAGATCTCGCCATCGATGATCTATTCGCCGACGTCGGTCCCGGACGATGACTTCGCGAAAGGTCAGTACGCCGGCACCGGTCCGTACAAGCTCGTGGAGCATGTTGCCGACCAACACGTGATCTATGAAGCGTACGAGGACTACTATGGTGTGGCGCCGAAGACGACTCGCGTCATCGAGAAGATGTACGCTGACGCTGCGACGCTTCGTGCTGCAATTGAAGCCGGAGATGTTGACGTCGTCTTCCGAACACTGGCACCTCAGGATGTTGAAGACCTCGAGGCAAACCCGGATGTCGTTATCCAAGCGTTCCCGCCGAGTCCCGGCGTGCGCTACCTGCTGTTCAACGTGACGCAGCCGCCGGTTGATGTTCCACAGGTTCGTCAGGCGATCACGTACGCTGTCGATCGCCAAGCGATCGTGGACCAGGTCTTCAGTGGCACTGTAGATCCTATCTACACGATGGTTCCGGGAGTCGATCCTCCGTTCTTCGGTGCGTTGGACACCTTCCCGAAGCGGGATCTTGAGGTCGCAAAACAGCTGCTCGCCCAGGTCGGATACAGTGCGTCCAATCCGTTGGACGTGAACCTGTGGTACACCCCGAAGCACTATGGAACGTTCGAAGCCGACGTGGCCGCGGTCGTCAAGGGCAGCCTCGAGGAAACGGGCGCTATCAACATCACAATCCAGGTTCTCGAGTGGGGCGCCTACGTCGAACGTATGAGCTCCGGTGGATTCGACATGTTCTTCCTTGGATGGCATCCAGACTACTACGAGCCGTCCAACTTCCTTGCACCGTGGACCACCGAGTCCCCGGAGAACATGGGGACCTACTTCAACCATCATCCCAACGCTCTCGCGTACCAGAACATCATGACGGTCGCCACGACGACGGTCGACACTGCCGTACGCGCGAAGCTCTATGAAGCGATCCAGGTCCTCAGTGCGCAGGACGTGCCGTGGATTCCTCTTTGGGCGATGACCGACGAGATGATCGCCGCGTGGCTGCCCAACGTGCATGGCGTGAAGGTTGCCATCACGATGGACATCGAGATTTCCAAGATCTACAAGGACTAACTGCATAGCAGCAGCCTTGTGTAGCAAATTATCGGGCGGGGCCAACGCGGCCCCGCCTTCCTTTTTTGGCAGGACTCAGTGTGAGGTTGTACGGGAAGACACAGTAGAGCAGGATGAAGACATCGAGAAACTGCGCACAAAGGAGAAACATGCGTATCCTGCTTGTGGTGCTGGGGATCGCCATCGTAATCTCGTGTGCGGTTGCAGCGGAATCCGACTGGGCCGTGCGATTGACTGAGGACCTTTGCTTATGGGCTCCTGAATCGGCCGTCGATGGGGGCTCAGCCGAGGTGATCCAGGCTGCCCTCGATGCGGTAGAGGACTACTGGACTCCCGGGCCGGTACCATCAGACTGTGTCTTGCCCGAGGATTCTCCTCTTTCGGCCTATATGAGCGACTGCGCGAACGTGCCGTTGGCCACGGTTGCCCTGTATGCGGATCTGGAGACGATGCGCCGAGACCTCGATCGATTCGATCTTCGCACCCTTGTCATCTGGTACCAGCCGCCTCCCTACGGAGCCTTCCGTCCAACGGCCTTCCTGGCTCGACTTCCAGATGATGCAACCATCCGCAGCGGGTCGCTGGTGTTTGCCTGCCGCTGTTCGGATGAGATGTGGGAGTGCAGCATTGTGTACGGGCTTGCTTGTGCCTTGCAGAGGAGACAGTGGGATCTGGCGCTTCCCGCGCCGTATGACGCACTCCTCATGGCGGGTGTGGCGGAGCATACGGAGTACGCCCTCGGGTATCGCGATCGTTTCGATTTGGGAGTTGCTGGGCCGGTCTCCATCTGGCTTGCGGAGGGCGGGAGACTTGGAGACGCTCCACAGTTTCTCTTTCGCGAGATCGGCGCGAGCCTGGTCGACGCACTTGTACACCGGAATACGCCGGCCGCCCTCTGGTCGGTTGCGAGTGGGCCGTGCCGCTCGTGGTCGATCAGCTGGCTCCTTGGTCGTTCGACGGGTTTCGATGCTGCATTCTTCGAGACGTACGGATGCGCCTGGGAGGCGTTCCTCGATACATGGTCCAGTGAGACTGCTGCTACGATTCCGGCGGTTGGTTCGCAGTTCGTCTATCGCTGGCTGCGGGATGCCTATGTGCTGCGCGCGACACTGCTGGCTCCGTTGCTCAGTTCGGAGCAGAGCGATCGGATTGCTGCGATGACTGAGACACTCTATACGGGAGCGGGCAGTGCGGCGGAGCTTGATGCGGTGGATGCGATACTCCGTAACGCATGTGGGATCCCGACTTCCGAAGCGCTCGAAGCACTTCGTGAGCGAGAGGCAACGTTGATCGACTATGCGCGCGAGTGGGCTGGTGTCGTGAGTGAGGTGGCCGAGGTCCTCCGCCTTGGGATCCTCGCTCGCAGGGGGGACGTCCCTGCAGAGGAGTACGTGCGAGCATTCGTCGACGTTGTGAACGAGTTCATACCGATGGCCGTGCAGCAGCCGATTGCCGACCGTTACTAGTTGCGACCGGAGCGCTTTACCTGAATGTGCGGATGACGTGCTCTTGCCTGGAGCAGCGAACCGCTGCTAGGATCCCATGCAGGGCGAGGAGGGAACGATGAGCATCGTGACGATCTACGGCGGACCACGCCGGGACGGGAACACGGCGACCGTTCTCGGTTGGGTAGAGGACGCGCTACGCGAGGGCGACCACTCGATCAGGCGGTTCAACACAAACGATCTTGACATCCGGGGTTGCCAAGCGTGCCTTGCATGTGGCGAGTTGATGGACGAACCGGGCTGCGTGGTGCAGGACGACGCACAGCAAATCTTCGCTGCCATGGTCGGCGCGGATGCGGTGGTCTATGCGTCGCCGCTGTACATGTGGGGCGTGTCGGGACAGCTCAAACCGTTCCTCGATCGAACGCACTGCCTGGTCAAGGACTTCATGGGACCGAACTACAAGTCGTTCGTCGGCGGAGCGAAGGCGACGCTACTCGTAACCTGCATGGGGCCGCTGGAACAGAACGCCGAGTGGGCTCGTGACCAGTTCATCCCCTACGCGAAGTACTGCGGATACGATCTGATCGATCCATGGATCATCACCGGCTGTACCGAGCCCAATCGGCTCAGCCAGGACACGAAGCGCAGAGCGGTGGAGCTTGCAGCGAAGCTCGTGACGTAGCGATCAAACGTCGTACGATTCCCACATCTGCCGGACGCGTTCGGCGATGTCGAGTTCCGTGTCGAACGGGGGAGCGTTTTCATGGGCTCCGTCATCTTCTGTGTCGCCAGTAACATCCATCTGATCAAGGGTGCGGATTACGTCGCTGGTGAAAAAGCGGCACAGTTGGGCGTACGTGTGGCGGTCGGACAACGCGTGCCACTTGTGGTAGTAGCGAAGCGGCCATGTGACGTAGAGAAAGTCCTTCGCTCGAGTGAGCGCGACGTAGGTCAGCCGCCGCTCTTCCTCGATCTCCTCCTCCGAGCCGGTAGCCAGATCGGAGGGGAGAAACCCGTCGGCTGCATGAATGAGATAGACGGCGTCCCATTCGCATCCTTTGGCGGAGTGGATGGTCGAAAGAACGAGCCAGTCTTCGTCCCGGTAGGGAACGCCGGCCAAATCCGCTGTCGATGTCGGCGGATCGAGTTGAAGGTCGACGAGGAACTGCCGCCTCGACTCGTAGCCGGATGCGATCTGTTCGAGGGAGATGAGATCGCGTGTACGGACGATCGGGTTGTCATAGACCTTGGGGAGCAGCGGGTCATAGAACGCTCGAATTCGCTCGATCTGGATTGCCGGATCCTTCGTTCCCATCGGGGCGACCTGTGCGATCATCTCCGCCAACGCGGCGAACGATTCTTTCGCCGCTGCGGGTGGCGGGAACGATACGATGGATCGCGGATCATCCTTATGCTCCGCAACATGGTCGATGATTCTCGATGCGGTCATCGGTCCGATGCCATCCATCAGTTGAAGCACGCGGAACCATGCCAGCTCGTCAAGCGGATTCTCCAACAGTCGGAGGAACGCGACGAGATCCTTGACGTGGGCCGCCTCGAGAAAACGCAATCCGCCGTACTTGTGGTACGGGATGTTACGGCGAGTTAGCTCGACTTCGAGCGAATCGGAGAGGTGCGCCGCGCGGAACAGAACGGCCTGCCGGCGTAGCGGAATTCCCTGCTCGTAGTGTGTGAGGATGCGATCGATCACGTACTCGTCCTGTTGCGTCTCATCCTTGCAAGTGATGAGTCTTGGCATCTGGCCGGACAGCGTCTCCGACCAGAGATCCTTCGTGTATCGCTCTCGCGCTTGGGCGATGACCCGGTTCGCTGTATCCAGGATCGGAGTTGTCGAGCGATAGTTCTGCTCAAGCGTGACGATCGCCGTGCCTTCGAATTGCTTGGGGAAGTCGAGGATGTTGCGAACTGTTGCGCCGCGGAATCTGTAGATGCTTTGCGCATCGTCGCCGACAACCATGATGTTGTGATTCCCTGCCCGCATGCCACGTACGATCTTGGCTTGCAGAGTGTTTGTGTCTTGATACTCGTCGATCAGAACGTAGTCGAACAGCCCCGACAGCTTCCTGGCCACCGGCTCGGCCTCGACCAGCATGCTCCAGTAGAGGAGGAGATCATCGAAGTCGAGAACGTTCCGCTTCTGCTTGCGGGCGACATAGCGCTTGAACAGCTCGCGCAGCTCATCGGTCCACTCATCACACCAGGGGTAGTCTCTGGACAGCACGCGATCGAGGCTCTCCGTTGTGTTGACGCAGCGCGAATAGATCGCGAGACAGGTCGCCTTGCGCGGGAAGCGCTTCTCCTGTTTGTGCAGGCCGAGATCGTGGCGAATAAGGTTGATCAGATCCCCAGCATCGCCCTGATCGAGAACAGTGAAGTCCTGACGAAGTCCGACCGACTTCGCGTGTGTTCGGAGCAGTCGGTTTGCCGTCGAATGAAACGTGCCGCCCCAGACTCGGCCCGCCGCGGATTTGCCACGGGCCGCGATGCTCTCCGCCCGCCGAAGCATTTCGTGTGCAGCGCGGCGAGTGAAGGTGAGCAGGAGGATCCGCGACGGATCTATCCCTTCTGAGATGAGATAGGCAACCCGGTGAGCGAGCGTCTTCGTCTTGCCTGTTCCGGCACCGGCGATCACAAGCAGCGGGCCGTCTCCATGCGTGACTGCCTCGCGCTGCTGTGGATTGAGCTCATCGAGCCATGCGCAACTCGAACCATCCGTCGTCATACTTTTACGATAATCGATCCGGCCCGGGCCGGCCATCCCGTGTGATGTGTTACTCGAGGTGCCGCACGTCCTCGTGCTATGATCGAGCATGAGCGAACCGATTCGCGTTGGAACCTCCGGCTACACATTCGATGACTGGAAGGGGCTTGTATACCCGAAGAACCTCAAAGGAAGCGCGCTTCCGCACTACGCGAAGCTGTTCGACTGTGTCGAAATCAATACCACCTTCTACCGGGTTCCGCCGCCGAGTCTGTTCGTCAACATGCTACGGCACGTGCCCGACGATTTCGTCTTCCTTGTCAAGGCTCCCAAGGAGATGACGCACGAACGCGAGAGGTTCAGCCGTGCCGTCATCCCGTTTGCGGAAGCCATAGCGCCGATCGTGCAGGCGGGCCAACTTGGCGGATTGCTCGTTCAGTTTCCGTTCTCATTCAAGCTCAACGATGGTGCGCTGGAGCACGTCGCACGGATCGCCGACGCACTTGCGGGGCACGGCGTGCCAGTTCAGGTGGAGTTCCGACATGCCAGCTGGCTCGATGCCTCGGTTTCGCGGTTCCTTGAGACGCACGGTCTGGGATTCGTCAACGTCGATCTTCCGGAGCTGCGTGGCTTGCCAGGCCGGACGAACATCGTCACATCGGATGTCGCCTACTACCGGCTCCACGGCCGGAACAAGGCCAACTGGTGGCGAGACACGGGAAACCCACACGATCGGTACGACTACGCGTACGCTGACGCCCAGCTGGACGAGTGGGTCGGCAAGGCCCGTGCCGCTGTATCGAAGGCCAAGGCCGCCTACATCCTGACCAACAACTGTCGTTTGGGGCAAAGCGTCGTCAGTGCGCTGATGCTCGCGAAGAAGCTCGATCTGCCCAAGCCGACCCCGCCGCCGGGACTGCCGATCGAGATGATTGAGCCGACACGCGAAGCGTTGATCGAGCAGCTAGGGCGCGGTGCAGCCAGGGCGCGTTCGGCGATGCGGTCGTCTGGTTGAGTGGTGCACGGGGGGACGGCATGCGAGATATGAGTGTGGTTCGCTATGACGCCCGATGGCCGACGGCCTACGAGGAGGAAAGCACGCACCTCCTCGCCGTGCTGGGCGCTGTGATCGTGAGCATCCATCATATTGGAAGTACGGCGGTTCCGGACCTGGCTGCCAAGCCGGTGATCGACATCCTCATGGAGGTGCGAGATTTGCAGGAGCTTGACGGACACGATGAGGCGATGCGATCGATCGGGTATGTGCCGCGGGGAGAGTACGGCATTCCGGGGCGACGCTACTACCCGAAAGGTGGTGACGCGCGGACGCACCACGTACACGCGTTCACTGTCGGCGATCGTCATGTTGCTGAGCACATCGCATTCCGGGACTATCTGCGAGCGCATCCTCATGTCGCTGCCGAATACGCCGACGTCAAGCGGAAAGCGGCCGCTGCGCACGGGAGCGATCCTGAAGGATACCAGGCGGGCAAACATGAGTTTGTTTTCAACACCTTAGGAGAAGCTGTCGCTTGGGCCAAGAGCGGAAAGGCGTAACCCATGCCCATTCCCGGAAGGGTGTGAGTGTCCAGCACTACCGTAGTAACATCCACATGCGGATACACGAGAGGTCGGCTATGATCAAGCTCGTCTCGGGCTTCAGTGGGGTGAGTGAACAGTAAGATGAGGAATCCAGTCGCGGCAATTCACGATCACATGACACACCGTAGCGCTTCACGAGCCATCCGGTTCCTCGGCTGGATCACTCGCCCCATCGCCCGTCTCTGGCGGATGGCCGAGGAACACGGATTGAACCCGTGGTTCTTCATTGCCATGTCGATTGTGGGCTACATGATCCAATCGATGATCTATCTACCCCCATTCCAGACACAAGCATGGCGACTGGCGTTTCTGATCCTCCTGCGTGTCGTGGCGTTGGTCATTCCGGCCTACATCCTCCTGAAAGGCAATGGCATTGCTCGGGCATTCAACGGGTCGGTTGCCGCGATGTTCGTGATCAACACGACGTGGCATGTTTGCTACTACGTATATCTGTAGCGCTGCGATGTGACGTTGCAGCGAGGGTTAGGGTATCTCGACCAGCATCGGCACATGGGCCAACACCAGCCCGGCGGTTTCGGTGCTTGTCTCGCCAAGATAGGTCGTCACGTGGACCATCCCAGCGATACCAGTGGGGAGGCGGGCATCGTCCCACAACGCGTAGACCGCACGACCGTCCAACAGCTCAAACGCAACGCTGCTCGCCCCAATCCGCGATACCGAAGCGAATTTGCCGATCATCCGACCCAGGAGGTTGAATGTACCGAGGGATAGCTCGCCCTTGTCCCCCTTCGGGTCGTTGGCCAGGACGTGGAGGATGATGTCAGCGCCCTCGGCGAATGCGGCGATTGTGCCGATGAACAGATCACGCGCGTTCTCGTCATCTCCAGACCGCCTGTCGCGATCGATGCTTCCGGTCTGGGCTTCGGTGATCCAGAATCCCTCGCTATCGCGTCCGCTCCGGGTGAGAAGATCGACATACTCCGGCGCCCAGAACGCAGCATCTTGCTGTATGTTGGAGCAGCGGATCGAATGGATGTTGCCGACGTCGAACGGAATGCCCAGATCTTGAAGCATCGGGCGCCAGTAGTTGATTGCTTCTCGATGCATGCCAGACTGTCCTGCGGGGAGGACGATAGCCGATGGATCGGCTGTCTTGATGGCCTGATACGATTGTCGGAGAAGCTCGGCGTAGGAAGCGGAATCCTCCTGGAAGAAGCAGAGCTGCGGTCCCTGCATCTCGGGCTCATTGAGGATCTCCCAGTGGCGGATGGGATAGGCGAGTCCCGGCATGTCGTCGATGCCGTCTCCGTCATACCGCTCGACGGTGGCGGCAAGCCAGGCGAGGTATGCATCGATGTCGCACGGCGCATAGAGCAGACTGCCGAACTCCCTGAACGCACCGCGTGCGCGAGCATCCGTGGCGTGACATCCCGCTTGATCCCATGGGGCAAATGGCCACAACGTCGCCAAGATACCCCATCGGCGCTCTTGGAGTTTCTCGACCGCAAGATCCGCTTCGCGCCAGTCCAGAACCCCTGGCGTTGGCTCGATGTGTCCCCACACAAACGGTCCCGGATGCGGGCGCACCCAGCCGCCCGGGAACTCCATGTCCGAACCGGGCCAGAGCACACCGAGATGATTCACTCCGACATCGGTCGGCAAGAGGGGTTCGTCTCCGAAAACCGAGACAGCACTTAAAACCAGGAGGATTGCTACAACGGAAACTCGCAGAGTTCTACCTCGCCCAGTCATTACATCCAGAGTCTACCTGGGAATCCTTCCAGCCAGTCGAACTGCAGGTTAGAAGATCGCGAGGTGACGGAGCTGAAACGAGAGAAGCTATGGTTGTGATTCGCCAGGTGAGTCTTGTAGGCTATGAGATTCGATGACGGGTCGCTGCAATAGGAGGTCTGGTGTGCCTGAGGAGAGAAAGCAGCATGATCATGCAATCTGGAACATCCTGTACGGGGTCTTCGGTGTTGCACTCGTGGGGCAACTTGTGTTGCTGTTCTTGCGCCCCACAGGGGCGGTTGCGTGGCTTGTGCTGCTTGGCTGGGCGTTGTTCGTCCTCTCGGGCTTGTTTGGGTGGATCCCGATTTTCGCATTCCGCCGCCGTGGACGTGTGCCAAAGGGCAAGACCTACATCTATACCACACAGTTGGTGACGACGGGCCTGTATGCGATCGTGCGGCATCCGCAGTTTGTCGCCGGCGATCTCCTCGCAGTGGCTGTGATGTGCATCACACAGCACTGGAGCGTAATCCTGGCAGGCGGAATCGGCGTCGCGGCAAACCACCTCACCATGATCAAGGCCGATCGAGATCTTGTGACGAAGTTCGGCGAACCATATCGAGAATACATGAAACGGGTGCCCCAATGGAATCTGGGGGTCGGCATATGGCGACGGCTGCGCAGAGCATAGTTGGACCTCAGATGCCCTGACGGCCCCGTGCGTGACTCGTCGACTCTCGATAGAATGAGATCACCTTGAGTCCATGAGGGAGAGTCGAATGAGCTTCGCCGAAACCATGTGTTGTACGATTCGTCGTTCGGGTGTGCGTGTTCTGTACGACATCTTGTCGATCATTGGCGGCGCTGCGCTGATCGGTCTATCTGCGCAAGCTGCGTTCCCTCTTCCATTCACACCTGTACCGATGACTGGCCAGACCCTGGCTGTCTTGCTGATGGCTGCAGTCCTGGGCAGCAAGCGGGGGTCCCTGGCCGTAGCGCTCTACCTGACTTGGGGATCGCTAAGTCTGCCGCTGTTCGCCGGGGGCGGTGCCGGCCTGGTCCGACTTGCCGGCCCGACCGGAGGGTACCTTGTCGGAATGCTCATAGCTGCCTGGATCGTCGGGCGATTGATGGAGATGGGCTGGGATCGCAAGATTGGCTTCACCCTCTTGGCCATGGCACTGGGGAACATGGCAATCTACGCATTTGGCTTGGCCGGCTTGTCTCGCTTCGTCCCTGCATCGAGCCTTCTTGCTGCAGGTTTTTATCCGTTCGTCATCGGCGATCTGTGCAAGATGTTGGTCGCGGGACTCGCCGTTCCGATGATTGGGAGATTGCGCGGCCCCAGTGACGGTTTCGTGCTCGGGTAGACCGTCGCTCCTGATGCCGAACCGGCTGCATCCGGCATCGAGCGTTCGCTTTGCGGATCAGTGCGGTTGCGCAGACAGGGCGTCTGTGTTGCGAGATGTGATTCTCGTGACGATCGAGAAGCTGACCAGTGCAAGGCCCATCACGATGCCAACCACAGTCGGCAAGGTATTGGCGGAGATCGACTCCAGCAGCTGCCCGGCTGCCCATGGGATCAGCATGCCGCCGAGGCTGCTGGCGACAAGAATCCACGATGTTCTACGTCCTGTAAGGCGCACAACAGTTCCGGCGAATGCGAACGCCTGAGGGAAAACGGCGGCGAGCGAAAGCCCCAGCGCGGCGACACAAACCCACAGGCCAACTCCGCCGTGCGAGAAGACAAGGACGCCGATGGAAGACGCAATGCTTGCCAGAATGCTGCCGCGGACGTATCGAGCCGGCCTGATGCGAACGGAACCAAGGACCGCCAGCAGGCGCCCACCGGTGAACGTCCCCCAGAATGTGGATGTAAGGTAGGCTGCAGCTGTTGGCGATAGCTGTGCGGCGCGCTCCGCGAAAGAGAAGAGCCACCCCCCGACGGTCGTCTCCGCGCCAACGAACAGGAAGAACAGCAACAGGACCCACAGGAACGCTTGCTTTGAAGACGGTTGGACAGACACGGCCTGTCGCGCCGAGGGCGGCGTTGGTCTCACGGATCTGCCGATCCAGAACACCAGGGGCACAAGAGTGATGGCGAGGAACCAATAGACGAACAGGCCATCGCTTCGGACCGGAAGAAGCCAAGCAACCAGCAGCGGCGCTAGAAGCGATCCGAATCCGTAGCTGAAGTGCAGGATCGACAGGTTTGAGTGAGCTCGCCTAGGGTGCATCCAGATGAGAAGGGTGTTCGCTCCTGTGTTCAGTGCACCCTGTGCGGCACCGAGTACCAAGAAGACGGCCAAGAAGGGCGCAAGTGAGCGGGAGAACGGAACGATAGCCATACAGCCCAGCATGATCAGGATCGCTATAGTGACCGCCGTTCGTCCTTTGCCGTGGTCGAGCGCCGGTCCTGTGAGGAGAGATCCGACCATCCCACCGAGCGCGCGCGTAAGGATCACAAGACCGATCTGTGCCAAACTCACGCCGGCAGCCGCTGCCAGACTTGGAAGCGTTGGACCGACACATGCAGCGGTCAGCCCCAACCCAACGAACGCGGCGTAGTAGCTTGTGAGCCTACGAGAGCTTCTTTCGTCTTCCATTGCACCTCCGCGCGCGAGTGTATCACAGGAGCGCACGCCCTGTACGTGCTGTGCGAGACAGGGAAGGGACAGACTCACCCCGCGAGTTGGATGGCGGTTCTATGCGGTGCTGGTTCTCGTGTTTGCGACAACGAAGATGATCGACACGATGCCGATAGCGAGGTAGACGACTCCGAGAGAGGCAGCGAGGCTCGAACCGATATAGGAAGGGGAGATGACCGTCTCCTCCGCGGTGGCGAGGAAGTTGATCGCGAGGGCCGCACTCGTGATGTAGTACACGATGTACAGGAAGAGGAAACTTCCCTTGAGCGTCCGGTCGCAGGACCGGTGGACGCAACCTTCCCCTTTCTCCAGCCATGTCTCCCATCCCTCGAATTCATTGACCAGCGGCTCGATGCGCTTCCTAATGTAGCGGCCTGCGCGCATGATCGTGTTGCTCTCAGCGAGGAACAGGAGCATGAACGCCACCACGACGAACGGAAGAAGCAGCATGAGGATCCCGAGAGCCAACTCCGCGCCTTTGCCGAACTCAAGCTGCGCCAGAAACTGCCCGACCGGGATGATCACCACACCGCTCGTCATGATCCGAAACAGCCGGTCCTTCGATTCCTCGATCTCCTTGCGAAGCGTCTCGAATTGGAGCTTGACGAAGTCGTCCTTGTCCATCTGCCGCTTTCCTTCCATCGATGCGTGATCTCACAAGCCTGGCGCACAGGTGCCGACGCCTCGGGACATAGGGAGGCCCGATGATGTGTCCCTCTGCGTTGGGCTACCTCGATCTCCGTGTTTATAAGGATCTTGCCGCAAAACGCTGATACCGTCAACATGCCGATACTGCTGGACGGTGGCCTAATGGCAGTTCGTCACTCCTGCGCGGGGCGCAGCCACATCTCGCTTTCGGCCTGATCGAAGAAGACGGTATTGTGCCAGAAAACGTCGTAGCCCATCAGCCCGTTCCCCAAATAGCCCGGCCTGCCGGAGACCGCGCAGGTCGTGGGGTCAAGGTCGTAGGCGTCATCGAGCAGGCAGTGATCCACATGGTAGAGAAGAACAGTCTCACCGGTGAGACTGTCAGTCACCCGCTGCGCGTCGGCCTCTCCGAGGTTCGTGTACAGCGCGCGCCCGAGCGAAGATTTCGCAGGAACGAGGGTAGAACCGCAGCCGGAATCGAGCCCGATCGAGTAGGTCCGATCGAGCGGATCAAAGCGCACAGGAAGGGTGAGAGGGTCGGGAAGCGGGAAGACGAACCATCCAGGCTCGTCGATTGTCTCGGGACGGGCGCCGCGTCGGAACAACGTGATCGCTCCTCCGCGGTAATCAAACAACGCGTTGAACCGCCCAAGCAGAGCCGCGCCGATCGTCCCGTCGTCATCGTATGGTGAAGTCAGGTTCTCGATGCCCGGGACATCGTGCAACTCAAGGCCCCCGAGACGAAGGGTCGGGAGGACGAACGTACGAACTCGAAGCAGCGCCCCGGTTGCGTCTCTATGGACACGGCGGCCTTTTGGCTTAACGGGAAGTTGATCAAGCGCCTCGCTGGAGAGCGAGACGGACGCGAAATCGCCGGTGTCAACCATCAACCGAAGCGGATCCCTTCGACCATTGCAGTGACGTACGGGTAGTGATTGTCTGAGCCGCCGAGTGAGAGCGGGATCTGCGTTGAGACAGAATCGGATGGCAGATCGCCGAGGGCTACGTCTCCTCCTCGATCTGCAGAGCCAAACAGAACGAGAAGAGCGCACAACGACAGAAGTAACAGTCCTTTCATCGCTTCCATTCCATCCGTCCCCTCCCGGATCCTCGTCCGATGGGGCCGGCGTTTTCGAATGATCGGTCAGCGCCTAGGCTGCAAGGCTCAGTGGAGCGCCTCAACGGCATCCAACTCGGCTCCCGGATACGTCTCGTTCGGTCCGGGGGGTGGCCCGACATCGGTGATCCGGACGAACCTCGCGAAACTGAGTCCGACGACATCCAGGTTGAGTGAGGCCGTCTCGCCCATTGCCCCTATCGAGTAGAACTGCTGCCCGTCCGGGCTGACTTCCACCAGAATGTCGTCGTCGTTGCTCGGATCGCTCCAGATCTTGAGGTCATCTCCCGGTCCGTTCATGACGAGGTTGTCGTCGAATCTCAGTGTGATTGTACCACCGGTCCCCAAGTTGAGAAGGCCGTACGGCGGCGAATACGACCCGTTCGGGCAGCCCAACACGTCGCATGGGCTGACCATCGTCGGGTTCGCATCGGCACCGAGAGAAGACGAGGCGACTGTATCGGCGTAGGGATCCGGCGTATCGGGGAGGGGGATCTCGGGCAACACGCGCGGAAACCGATCGCTTTCGAGGAAGAAGTACGTGAACAGCAAGTAGTCGACCAAGGACCAATAGCCGTCCAGGATGGCATTCAAACAGTTGTTCGTGTAGGTGGTTGCGCATGCGCGGGCCGCGGCTTCGCCGCTTACCGAGGCGACATGAGCTAACTGCTGTTCGACGTAGGGTTGGGCATGGAACAGTGTGGCTTCCGCCGTATCGCGGACGGCCGCGATGTCGGCGTGCGCATCCTGCCACCGGATGTGGGCCAGCTCGTGTACGAGATCGAATGCCCAAAACGACGACTCCCAATCAATCTTCGTCATCAGCGTCGTCCCCCATCGCTCTGGCAGGCTGGTGACGCCGGAGTAGATCGGCGCATAGCACGTGGTCGAAGCGGGTCCAAGTCCGAACCAAAGGCATCCTTTGATCGCGGTCGGGGTCGCCGCATCGCGGACCTGCGCGATGTACGATCCCCCGGATCTCACGGCCAGTGTGCGCCGTGGCAAGTGTGAAGGGTCGAGCAGCTTCTGGAGTTCGTCTTCTCCGTACGCGTAGTACGGATACACGATCGGGCTCAGCTCGCCGTTGACCTGGAGTTCGGGATCGTCGGCAATATCGTAGATTGTGCCCTGGTAGTAGTCGCGGTGAAGCTGCATCACATCTTGAACCGACACGGGCGCATCTGGCTCGACCGAGAACGGGAAGCGCGTATCGCTTGGAGCGAGGTTCAGGGACGGTGCTACCAGGCTCAGGACGCGCCATTCGCGCAAACTGCAGTAGGTCATGCAGTTGTCCGGTGCGTAGGCCTCGTACCAGAGGAATGGGTCGCCAGGTGTCCACCAGCCCTGGTCCGCTGCGAGCGTCTGGACGTTGTCGGAATAGAGAAAGTCGTCGCTGTTGGAGAAATCGATCTCGCCGATACGGCTTCGATTGGCGGAGATGCCAACGTGTCCGTCGGGGATTCGCTGTGCGCACCAGACTGCGCCCGGTAGTCCGCACCCGGGGCCCGTCCAATTGGGCCCGGGCCCGAAGATCTCGAGCGACCAGACCTCCTTCCCGTCACTGATCGAGAGCTGTTCTCCGCCGCATCCTGGCTGTTGATACCCGTACATCTCAGCTAGCTCGCCGATCATCTCGACCGCCTCGCGGGCCGTCTCCGCCCGCTGGAGTGCTAGCGCTCCGAGACTGCCCTCAGGACAGCTTGACACCGCCATTAGCCACGCCGCGGAGTTTTCCAATTCAGGGCGGCCAACGATCGTCGTCTCGCCGATCGAGACCCCATGCTCGTTCAAACCGAGGCCGTGCTGTTTGTCGAGGCCGCCATCCAGATCGACATAAGCGTACGTCTCCTCGACCTGATCGATTTCACCGACCTGGACTTCGTTTCCGAGGGCGACCAGGTAATCGGCGTAGGTGTTCGAAAACGGACGGTGGACGATCGGCACCGTTGTCCCGGCTGGGTACTGCCGCCGGGGAACGACGTGCATGTACGAGAAACAGATGACGCTGTCGCCACTCATGCTGGCAATCGTTGATCCGTCCACCGATGCGTCCCGTCCGACGAGGATGTTCGTACAACTGCTTCCCATCGGAGGCAATGTACAAGTGCCGTCGTCACTAGTCACCGAGAACGTCATGATGAACAGCAACCCGAGTGTCACGATGGCTACTGGGCCCTTCGCTGTGCCTCCTTGCCTCATCACATCCCTCCTTCACGGAATCACACTGGAGAGTATCAGTCTTTGCATGTGTAGACCAGACAAGCCTCAATACGCTTGCCTAGCGCGCCACACAGACCAGTCGATGGTTCTGCGGCGAGGAAAGGGGGACGCGAGCCGTACAGTTAGGTGTTTCTGGAGCTTCGTATCCACGTACGCTATTATCGGTTCTTCAGCAAGCTTCCCCATTCGAGACAAGAGGAGACGGTGCGAAATGGCGCTTCATTGTGGGTTGGTTGGCGTTCCCGGCTGCGGGAAGACGACGGTGTTCAACGCGCTGACGGCCGCGGGGGCGTCTGTGTTCGATGCCGCGGAGATGCACCGGGCAAGCATTGATGTGCCGGATCCACGTGTCGAACGGCTTGTTGCCCTATATCAACCGAAGAAGGTTGTTCCGGCAACACTCGATATCGTGGATATCCCCGGTTTGGAGGAAGGTGCGGGGGGCGAGAACGGCCGCGGCTCACGATTGCTGACCCATGTCAAGGAAGCGGATGTGCTGATCCATGTCGTTCGCTGTTTCGAAGCGACGTCTGGACCGCCCGATCCTGTGCACGACATCGAGCGGCTCGATCTCGAGCTCATGGCTGCTGACGCGAAAACGATCGAGAAGAAAATCGCGCGACTTGCCAAACGCGTTCGTGCAGGAGACAAGAACGCGTTTCGTGAAGTGACGGATTGCCAGAGGGTGCTCGATCAACTGCATGAGGGGATTCCAGCGCGGCGGCAGCACCTAAGTCCACAGGAGCAAGCCAGCGTTTTCGAGTGCACGCTTGTTTCGCTGAAGCCCGTCCTGTATGTAGCCAACGTATCGCATGCAGCGGCATTTGACGGTCCGCTGACTCGTGCGGTGAAAGCGGCAGCGGTGCAGGATCACGCTGAGGTTGTCACAATCAGTGGAAGCGACGAGGCGGAAATCAGCGAGCTGCCGGCAGAGGACCGGTCAGCGTTTCTTGCCGAGCTTGGGCTTGGGGAGCCGTCGGCTGCGCGTGTCATTCACGCGGCCTATCGTGAGCTCGATTTGGCCGACTTCTTCACTGCCGGAGAACGCGAAGTCCATGTGTGGACATGCCGAGTGGGAGACGTCGCGCCTGTCGCTGCCGGGAAGATCCACTCGGACATGGAGAAGGGCTTCATTCGCCTCGAGGTTATCCCGTCCGAAGCAGTTATCGCGCACGGCGGTGAACAACCTGCAATCCAAGCCGGCGCACGGCGGCTTGAAGGGAAGGGCTACGTGATCCAGGACGGCGATGTTGTCGTGGTGCGGTTCAGTTCGCCACGGTAGAGGACCGGCTCTCAGTGAAGAGGTATGTTTGGATCCAGTAGATTCGTTGATTTCCGTTGTCTATAGGGCGTATACTGTGCGTATACTGCGGCGCCATAGCGCGGATTGGATGTGCTGGGTTGGTTCGTTTTGTCTGTGCGAGCCAAACGGATAGCTCTGGGGATGTGAGCAATCGCTTATCCCCTCGATCTCGGTTCTTGGGAGGCGAGACTATGAAGAGGATTCTGCTGGTTCTACTAGGGCTCGTGTTGCTGGCAGGCGTAGTCGCTCTTGCGACCACGACGCCCGTTGTGCCACGCGTCTATGAAGGCACGCTACTGTTCGACAACGAGACGGGCGCCGATGTTATCAAGCTGGCAATCATCTTCGACAAGGTCGTTGCATTCGATGCGTCGGACATTGTTGTGTTCGGTGGCGAAGTGCCGACGTTGATCAACAATGCAACGCAGTTTGTGTTCATCGACGTGGAGGTTGTACCAGGCGGAACATTCCAACTCGTGTTGCCGGCTGGTTATGAGGACGCCGTCGTCGTGGGAGCGCACTGGTTCTAGCGAAGGCAGTCCACAGCAACTGATGAGATAGCTAGCGCCTCGGCGTGATGACAGCGCGTTACATCATCCGAGGACATGGTTGGCAAAGGCGCCCCGGAGCAGTTTGGTCCTGGGGTGCCTGGCTTGTACACACTTGCGAGACACTCCTTGATTTCTCGCCCGTCTCGGCATCGGATGGAATCCCAGCAGAGGTGAGGATCGAGAGAAGGAGGTGGGCCTGGGCGATGTGCCGCGTTCTGCAATGCGTAA
>Ga0180432_10000781_pt1 | contig 51593 bp, 60 predicted proteins | sample SS_ome_10_FD_132414 | JGI IMG/M metagenome (GOLD analysis project Ga0180432, IMG submission 132414) | Hypersaline lake sediment archaeal communities from the Salton Sea, California, USA - SS_1_MS_2 metaG | ecosystem: Environmental > Aquatic > Non-marine Saline and Alkaline > Hypersaline >...
AATACTGTTCACACCTTTCTTGACAGCAGACCGTACAGCACGGATTTTCTTAACAATTTTACCCGCATTTTCATCTTTAACGTCGGCTTCAACAATAAAAATAACCTTTCTTGTTTCCATTTTCTTATCCTTATCCGAGGATTTTCTTATAAAGTTCAATATACGCTGGAACATGCTTACCCCTATCATAGTTTTCTTTCGCATAAGCAATGGTGTCTTCCCGAAGGGTGCTTCCCTCTGCCTGTAGGTCATTCCAACACCGTTCAATCTGTTCGGCAATTGAGTGGACATCAAACGGTTTGGCATGGTACTTAGTATATTCGCCGTTGTAGCTGATCACCGGAACCCCAAGCGCCATCATTTCCATGCTGACCCGAGAGCAAATCCCGGAATAGTTATTGTTGAATCCAATATCCGCGCCGGCCTGAAAAGGCTTGAGATTCCTGTTTGCAAGTTGGATATTTTCACAGTATTTTTCCAACCGCCTTTCATGGGATCGGCAAAACAGGTTTCGCCATTGCTGTATCGGTTCTAAAAGTAGGGAAAACACATTAAGCCTTGCGTTTGGTATGCGTTCAACAACATAAGGCATTGACCAAATGATATGATGATTCAGCTTTTCAAATCGTGGGGTATCGCAGGAAATAATTGCCGGATGGTGGTCGTACTCCCAGGGATGAATATTCTCAAACTTCTCAAGATCAATTGAGTTGGGAATATAATGGCAGCGATCTCCCTTTTCATCGTAAAGTTTCATTATATCGTATTCATGAGTATTGATACAGACCGTTGCGTCCATTTTCCACAAGAGGTTAATATGCACATTCAACGAACTGCCAGGAACCTTACCCCATTCTTTCAACATCAAGTGTTCAGTCGGGCCATGCAGAACACCCACACGCTTTACGCTTTTGGAAAATTCTTCAAGCTCTTGCGGGAATCCGCTATGCAGTACCCACACATCAGCCTTCTTCGCTTCTTCCCAGGAGATCGGTTGAAACCATCCTTCGTCAGTGTGCTTTTCTTCGGGGTTTTCGACATAGTGAATAGCCGCGTCTGATTGTATCCCTGCCCTGCGTTCGTATTTCACTTGATCTTTCACAGATTCATACATACCTGAGACTCTTGGCCCCCAGTTGCTCCAGTGGACTATGTGCATTTTTATTTAAACCTTTTAGTCAATGGAGGGCATTTCAGCCCCCCGTTATAATTAATCCCCAACAGCCGTGGTGGAGTAGCGATACTTGATCTCGCCGCTCGTGGTAACAATAATATCTTTGACCACAAATGAACTGTCACCAGGATTACTGAAGATCGCACTTACCAACTGAGCTAATGCGCTCGAAGCCGCAGTACTGGCAGCAGCCGCTTTAGTAACAGCCGCCGCAGCCGCACTCGAAGCGTCTGAAGCCTGACTCGCTACCGCCGCCGCCGCAACTGACGCCACCGAAGCCGTGTTACTGGCAGCCGCCGCCATTACAGAAGCCTTACTGGCCTTGTCAGAAGCCGCAGCCGCAGCACTCGCCGCATCACTGGCTGCAGATTGATTGACAATTACAGCCGAACTCGCCGCAGTTGCCTTATCCCATGATGCAGATTTAGCCGCAATTTTGGAACTGGCATCACTACCCTTGGCCGCCGCTACCGAAGCGGCAGAAGCCTTATCACTGGCAGCCGCAGCCGCAACGGAGGCAGCGCTGGCCTTGTCAGAAGCCGTCGCAATCGCTGTCGGGTCAAACGAAAATGAAGAATAACCCATTGCATATGAACCCCCTTCCTAAAGTCAATTACCTTTGTTTTGGCAAACCACAACCAAAGGATTTTGGTACTGAGAAGCCAGCGGCTCCAGTTGATGGTCTCTTAAAGAGACGTTTACGAAAACTTTCCTGCATAATGATTCAAGCTCTTTGGGAGCATATTCTCTGACATGATTCGCGCTCTTTCGATACCGGGACAAACGATTCGGAGTTGACAAAATCAGAGTGCCATTTCCATTCATCATTTTTTTGGCGTGTTCCAAAACCCGTTTGTCGTATCTCATGTGTTCAATCACATCGATCATAACGACAAAATCAAACGCTCCGGCATCTATGCCCTTATCAATATCCCCGTATGTAAACCTAAGTTTCGGAAGCGGAAATACTTTCTCGGCAAAATTAATTCCACCCTCATCAATATCAAAGGCAACAACCTCTTTGGCCTGCACGGTTAAAAGGTGTGTCCCGAATCCGGTTCCAAATCCTACATCAGCCACACGACCACGAACAACTTTCGCAACTTCGGTGTAAATATCGAACTGAGGGCTTAACACATACTTAAATCGGTTCCATAAAATCATCTATTTTTCCTTTTAAATTACTGACCATCTTAGATAAAATTCTTCCTGACTCCCACCATCCGTTGTTACTTGCATGGTACAAATATATGTTTCGCCGGAGGTTCCGGCTTTGATATATGGTTTAATCAATCCGTCATCGTTATCGTAAGTGCATAACACGGCTGTCAAAACATCACTTGTAGCATCAGTTCCATCTTCTGTGGCCGCCGAAAAATCAACACTGTCTATGGTGTCATCTTCAAGGAATTCCGATATGTCTATATCGACCAACCATGCAGCAAATATCGGCTTTGAATCCGGGATTTCAAAATGTCGTAAGCCCTCGTAAATCATTTTTTATCTCCACGTTTTAAATCTTGGCCGTGTCAAGCTTGAAAAGAATTTTGGCCGTGTCAAACCTGAAAAGAATGTCCATCTTACTGTATATGATCTTGATGTTTCATCGTAAGTTATTACAATATGCTTACTGGCATCTAAGCGAATGTTTACAACTTGATATTCTCCTGCCCTTGGATTTGAAACGATATCCGCTTCTAAACTTTCTGTTGCCGGATCTTCATCATAGGCGACTATAATGTTTTTATCGGACGCTAATCGAATACTTGCAATTTGGTATTCGCCTGTACCCGGGTTAGAAGTGATGATTAAACCCGCTACAGATACACCAATATCTTCGTTATATTTTACGACCATGTTTTTGTCTGAATCCAAACGAATACTAATTATTTGATATTCATCTGCACTCGGACTTGAAATAATATCTAAACTTGACATTGGTTATTCTTTTCCAATAAAAAAGCCCGACCAAAACAAAAACCTTCTGTCTCAATCGGGCGTCATAATTTCCGTGATCGTACCGGGTTAATCGGTAACCGACTTTGGATATAAAACAACTTGTGAAAACTATTTTATATCAACCAATCATTCTTTGCAAGAGTTATTTCAACTCCACATACCTCTTATTAAACCTCTGCGCCATCCTCAACATAGCGTCATTCAATAAAACAACCTTTCTCCGCTTGGCGTCCGGTGTCAATGTCTTTGACTCCATTATCGTATCAATTCTTTTCTGCATTCTGGATATCCGGGAGCTTATGTTTGAAGCGTATTTCCACATCCTGATTTCGTTCTTGTGCTTGGCGTAATATTTAACCGCTTTGTTGGGATCGGTTTTCAGCAGTTCTTTGTAGTTTTTGCGGACCGTCCTTATTGTTTTTGCGTGTTCTTCGGACGCTTTAACCTCTTTTGCCTTTGTTGCCGGCGCCCCGAAAAGTATTCTTCCACCTAACTTTTTAGGTGTGGCATAGGGAATACCGGATAACATCGTCGTCAATTCAAGGGAATCGTCCACAAAATTAGTCGCCGCTTTCTTGCGTTTTTTGATGTCTTCTTCCGACAACACGGTTACGCCGTTGGCAATGACATTTGATAATAGTTCGGGGATCCGACTCACCGGAATACTCACATCATACCCCAGGAACGTACCCCGTTCGATCTTACTGATCACGGAAGAGGCCAGATCCCGGACAAAAAACATATACCCGGACCATGAAGACAGGACTTTACCGACAAAAGATTTTCCTTCCCTGCCATATAATCGGTCTCGAAGATCGTCTATGGCCATGACACCCAAGGTGTTGATGACAAAGATAACCATCAGCGACTTGGAAAACTTGGCATATGCCTGCTTATCCCCGGTTCTAACCGCTTCCCTGTAGCTTCTCCGGGTCAAGTTAAGCGCCTGATTCGTAAATGACCCGAACATGGTCCCAAGTTTTTCAATTGTGGATCCCCTGGAAAGAGAAGATCGATGCTCGGGCGAAAACATGGGTTGTGTTCTTTGCGTGGCGTAATCCGCGAACTTATAGGCCAGTGCCATTTTTCGTTCAGGGGTCAGGCTTGCAATGTCAGAGTCTTTCATGTCAAGGGCAAGCCGAACCTCTCTTGACAGCTTTCCGGCCTTGAATTCATCCAATGTCTGAAGCACCGCTCCGTGCATCCCCATGTTGACGGCGGCCTGGTCAAACAGTTTGATACCGGACATAAGTTTTTCTTTGATGCTCTTGGCTCCGCCGTACACTCTTTTCTCAGCGCCGGCCTTGAACACGTCGGCAACATCCCGGCTGTACCCGCCTTCAATACGTTCCAAATATTCCGGAGAATACATTTTGTGCCTGGATGTTATTTCCCTGGGGTGCCAAATATTATCAAGAAGACCCATAGCCAGGTACTTTGACTTGACGTATGGCAAATATACGGGAAGTGACAATATCTGCTTTGAGACAACAAACGGATTAAACCCAAGCATAGCGGTTGCCAACTGATTCTTAGCTTTTAATGCAAGTTGCTCGGTCGTGGTATATGATTTGTATTCCCCGGCAATGTCCCGCAAGCCTTTTTCGATCTCTCTCCATGTTTGTTCACCGTAATTGTTCGACAAATTTAGCCGGAACGTGGGATCATATAAAAGTTTTGAGGCATTGCTCAATGGAAGTTCAAGGCCGATATACGCCGCTGATTTTGAAACGCTCGTATTAATGTCGTAGGTTATGGAATTCAGGTATATGGGCAACGACACCCGCTTTCTTTTTTCGAGCATACCTTTAGAAACACCGACTCTTAGCCATGTTCCCTTGAACCTTTCGAGGGCGTCTTCCACCGCTATGTCACTTCCACGGGCAAGGGGCATGGTGTCTTTCGGGTGATAGTTTTCTTCCCTGGGCATTGGGTAACCGTTCTTTTCCAGAAAAACAGCGTCAAGCCTTTCGATTTGATCCGCAAACAGGTTGTCACACGGAGCTCCGGCAAATTCTTTTTCGGCGTCCGTCAAACTGTCGATCACGGAATTGAATTCATCCTCGGTTATATTATGCACCCGGTTAGGTTCGTCGCTGAACTTGAATCCGAAACCACCCTGGATGATTGCTTTTTTGTTGTCAGCGTTCAAAGAGTGCCGGTATAGAGACATTCTTTCACCTCGGGTCAGTTCAATCCTGCCGTTCTTCACGACTTCGGCCATCCACTTGGACATATCTTTGATCTTGTGTTTTTTCTCGAAATCTCCGAGGTCTTCCTGAAACTTCTTGAATGTTTGCTGCTTGTATTTCAGTTCTTCGGTGATTCCATTTTTAACATTTTGATACAGGACTTTATCCATGATAGAGTTTACACCGGAAAGACTCTCAATAATCAAGTCAAAATGATCATGGCGAATACCAAAGGTGTCCGCAATCAGCCGGGCGGTTCTCTTCACTTTTCCAAGTGGGCCTTTTTGGGATGATATAATCTCGGACCGTACTTTCTTGGGAGTCTTCATCTCCCCCATGGCGCCGTTCAGCACGTTTGTACGTTGCCGTTCCTGCCTGCCGACTCGTATTTTCTGTTTAACTGCGTCAAGGTGAACGTGGTGCAATACCGCAATGTTAAGCGATTCAAGATCGTCAAGGGTTAAGTCCCTGGCCGCCGATTTGTCGAGCCGTTCAAGATTCTTTAACACATAATCCGGTATCTCGGCATCAGGGTTGTTATCAAAGTATTGTCGCGTCCTTTCAAGTTTGAGTTGTTTTTTTAATGACAGCTTGGTTAGATCGACGGCATCAAGAATACCGTTAATGGCCGATGCTTGTTCCGGGCTCATTCTCTTGGTGTTTATCTTTTTTAAGCCCTTGATAATCTTATTCACCCGGTCCCTGGCCGCCTTTTTAATCTTCGCATTAAACAAAGATTCCTGGCGTTTGGCTTTTTCTTTGAGAAGCGCGATACCCTTTTTCTTTCGCTCAACTCCCTGATACGTCTCTCGGGTTAATGTCCGGGTTTCTTTAACAATATCGCTGAGTCTGAGTTTTCCGGTAGCGTCAAGAACCGATTGCTTTATGTTTGTGGTTTTGACCTTTTCCTTGAAATCCTTTTGGAGGGTTTTGATCTCCTGTTCAAGGGTTTTGATTTCTTCGTCGGGTGCGGTGGAAAAGAGTAGGTCTTCTTGCCCACCTTTCCCCGGTGGGCTGGATGGTTTAGGGAGGATTTTTATTTGAGATTTATCTAAAACAACAATCCCTAATCCATATTCTCCCATTTCATCATTTGCGCTATCATATACACGAAATCCATCATAACCATTTTCAACTGCATATTCGGAAAGGATATCGCTATATTCCCAAGATGGAACCTCTATCCATTTTTTTGTTGTTGCGTCAAAAACCTCACCAACAAAGTCTCCTGTTACAGACAACTCAACACCAGATTCCTCCGCAACCTGTAGGGCTTTTTTTAACGGAATCGGATTCTTTACATCTAAATAAACTTTATAAATATTTCCTTTATCGCCAGCGTAAGATTTAGCGACTTTTTTTGATGGTGAAAAATAGTAGAGTTCATTTAATTCATTAATAAAAAACTTGTCACTTTTTGACTTATTAAATTCATCAAAACTTTTATCAGTCCCATGATAAACTATCTTTTTAATTTTTGAATCTTTAAACGGATTTCCACCCATCGGGCTTTTAGAGGTTTCTGTGGTGGTTATGTCGCCCGGCCCCTTTTTAGAGGTCATGGCCTGTTCTTTATCACCTTTTTTACCGGAATACAAGACCCCCTGTGCCTCTCCCATCCGGTCAATCCGCCCCTCTCTCACATTCTTAACCGTGTCCGTCAAAACCGACCGTATTTCACCGTCAGTCAGGTTCAAGTTAGGAACAAACTTTCTCAACCATTTTCTAAATATCCGAACCAAATCATCCCAAAACGACTTGCCAAGGTTTCCGGCCTCGATCTTTCGGGCGCACCATTCGTCTGCGGCCACCCGGACCGCGTTTTGATCTTTGAAGTTTAACTTGGGATCATGCTTTAGAAGTTCATCCTTTTTAGCCTTGGAAATGCCGTCCAGAAAGCCGTCCAGCTCCGGTCCCAATAAAAGCCTTATTCCCCTATGGCCTTCGCCTTCATGCTTAAAAACGGGCAATACGCGGCCTTTTGATAGATTGTTACCAATAAACCAAACCGTATCAGTAAGCTTGTCATAGAATCCCTCGATTTTCTTGTTACTTTTCTTGGAAAACGCTACAACCTGTTTTCGTATCCGGCCGGAAAGTTGTTCCTCTGATTGAGCAAACTTGACCGTTGGAAATTGGGTCATGTTTTGCATGTATGGCAGAATGATATCCCATACCTGGTCTTCGGTGGTTTTGTTTTTGGGTTCGGCTGTGGAGTAAAGGGGTTCTTTCTCGCCTTCTGCCAGCTTGGGTTTGGCTTCAATACCCTCTTGCTTTAATATTTCCTTTTTAACATCCTCGGAAACTTTTTCATTTAAAAGCCAGTTGGTAAAATGGTTAGAATCATATACTTTTGCCTCTCTAACCTTTTCGTTAATATCTGCAATATCAGAAGGTTTTAATTTCTCAACAGGCTTGCCTATGAGTTTTTTGTATTTGTTAATCTCGGCTCCATAATTAATACGCCCTTCGGTAGATGGCCTGAATTTTTCATTTCTTACAGCAGCAGGGAATTGAGATTTCACACGCTTTTTAAAATCAATCAAACTATCTGCGGCAATATCAAATTCACCATCACCGGGAACTTCAAATTTGTAGAATTGAGACCCAAGACTCCCCATATACTTTTCTGTTTCAAATTGTTTTCGTATCTGTGCAACACTTCCTTTAAGATTATTCCCTTTAATATGATTATCAACTGCCGTATCAATCGCCTTATCAATCTCAGCCAAAAGATATTTCTTCTGCTCTTTCGGTGTCAGGTCTTCAGCCTTTGACTCAAGCATTTCAACGGATACGGTCTTGTCTTCCTTGCCGGTAATTTTGATTTCTTCTTTGGGTTTCTTAGCTTCCCCCGGCCACTCAACAACAGACTTCCTGTCAACCTTAACTTTCTTCCCCGGCTTGACATTCCCTTGTGCATCCCTGCCAGCGGTCAGGGTAACTTCAACCTTGCCCTTGTGTTTACCACTCTTGATTTCCCTTGCGGCTATGATGGGTTTTTGAGCGTTCTTTACCCATGCTGTGCCTATGGGTTCTTTCTCTTCCTTCCCCTCGGGAGCTACCTTTGTCCCTTCGGGGGAGGGAGGGGGCTTTAAATCAGGATACTCGGCAAGAACTTCTTTGGGTACGGGTTTGCCTTCGTTAATGGCGTGCTTGACAAACCTTTCGTGAGAACCACCTGTCAAATAGTCTTTAGGTAATATACCACTATCAATCTTTTCTTGAATCTCTGCTTTTGTCTGTTGCCATCCAATATCCTTAGAAGGAATTTTACCCTCTAATTTGGCTTTACGAATAGACGCTTCATGCTCCATTGAAACAATATCTTCTGCTTTCTTTTGCAAAGCAGATGTCTTTGTTATTGGAGAAGTTTTTTTGACGGATCTTAGAACCTCTGGAAGTCTTTCTTTTCCATATTCGCTCCTTGTCATCTCCCAAGGCTCTTTCGCCTTACCCTCGCCCTCTTCAGCAATAACGGGCTTTTCAGCCTCCGCCTCAGCATACTTACCCAACAACTCTTCAGGTACGGCCTTACCCTCTGCCTTTGCGTCACGGAGCAATTCCCTGTGGGCATCCTTCCCATGGGTTTCCTGATAGAACTTGGCAATGTCCTGTGGCGAATATTTATTTATCTCACCCAAGGCCAGAGGAGTTTTCGCTTTATCCTCTCCGGGCAACTCTTTCCCGGTCGCCTTGTGGATTTTACCGCCCTCGGCAAACTTTTCAAACTCATCGATGTTCATTTCCCATGGGGGGTTGGTGGGTTCGGTGGATTCCGGGGTCAGTTTGATTTCGTGCATCTTTCCATCTTTAGAAGATAGGAAGATACTATCAATAACCGTTTCTTGGCCTTCAAGAGACTTATCGCCTATATATTTTTTACCCTCACCTTTTTTTACATAGGCAATAGTGGCATGGGGTTTGTAATCTTTAAAGGTTTCGCCCGGAAGATCTACCGTTTCGCCAACTTTCTTATTGGCCTTCTCTAAATCAGGGCTTTCAATATCGACCTTAACGACGTCGTAATTGTCGGTTTCAAAAATAGAGACCTTGCCGAACTTTACTTTTACCGGCCCCAAGTCTTTAAATGCGGGTTCAATATCTTTAGGATTTGTTGTTTCGAGTCCATAACGAACGGTAATGTGTGGTGCATCCTCACGACCGTAATCATTATTATCTGGTTCGGTATAAAGTTCTTCTTCGGGTATTTTTTGAGCAAGATCCTTAATGGGTTTTGCAGATTCTTCAGGAAGATTAACTTGCGTATTGCTGTAATCGTGTACGGTCTTCTCAGGCCCAATCAACCCGTTCTTCCTAAGAAATTCACCCGTTCCCGGCTTGAGCATGTCTCGCATGGCTTTGTCTTCTGCTGAAAGTTCGGGCTTGGTGGCTTTGGGTTTTATCCCTTCATATTTGTTAGCCATATCTACGGCAAACGATTCCACAGCTTTTGGTGTAACAGGAATTAATGATAACGATTCCATTTTTTCAACAGGAAGTGGCGTGTCTCTGTATAAAACACCAACCCTTCCAGACTTATCAGCAGATACTTTTCCTTTGACACCAACGCCTGTAAGCGGTCTTAACGGTGAAACATAGGCATATGGAGCCTTTTGCAATTCGTCTTTATGTGGATGTTCAAATGTCGCTTCTTCCCATGACTCAACTGCGTTTGGAGTATTTTTTGCAAGCCTTGAAACAGGATTGTCAAGCTCTTTGTAATTATCTTTAATTGCTTCAGAAAGGGTGTTATGCTCTTCGTGTCCAGCAGGTTCCCCCTCTTCTGTAAATCTTGTTGTTTGAAACTTACCCTTTGTACGGGCAGACCGAGTGACGACCTCGCCATTGTTTAATCTTACAGAAATTGGCTTTTCAGCCTCCACCGATTCATCAGCCGCCGTTCCTTCGACTTTCTCAGGTTTTGCGACTTCTGGTACGGGTTCAGTCTCCAGCTCGACTACGGGCGTCTCAGGAGTTATTTCTTCCGGTGTTTGAAGTACTCCACCTGTTTCAACCTCTTCACCGCCTGTTTCCGGCTTTGGTATGGCCCCCCCAGGTTCTTCCCCTTTTCCGACTTCACCCACCAATTGTTTCCCTTCTTCACGATCACCTTCGGCCTCCTTTTCAAATCCCTTCTCTATCGGCGGAGCTTCCCCGTAAACCTCATCCGGTTCCGGCAACATCTTATCCAATGCCGCTTTCTTCTTCGCAAGAGTTTCCGCCGCATGTTCCATGCCCCGTGTTTTTGCGGTCTGTTCAAGGTTTTTTACCTGTTTGGCCAGTTCAGAGACAACCGACCCTTCCTCTTTCAAGCCTTCCTGAATGATAGCCGCCATTTGATTGCCGTCGGTTATGGAATCGGGAATGGCAATATCGTTATGAACGGCAAAGGGTCTGAGTTCAATGGGGTCCGCATCGTTGAACATTTGCTGTACGCCAGTACCGCGAATAAGCGCCTGGTTCACTTCGTCAAGGCCAAGACCTACGCTTCTGCCTAACTCATGCGCCTGAACATCGTTTATTTCCCCTATGGCAACGGCAAGGGATATATGGTTTCTGATATCGTCCTGTTTCTCGGTGTGAATCTCCTGCTTGATTTCCTGTTCTTTAACCTCAATGTTTTCCGGTGTTGCTCCGCCGGGTTCCTGGTCGGCACGATTAACAGCGGTTGCCCGTATCAGGTCAGGATCGTCAATATCGATATTTTCTTTATTCTTTATGGCCTCAGTAGCGTTAATCCGCCACACTTTAGCAAGGTCCTTGTCAACCTGGCCGAGGATTTCACCAACTTCATTAGCCGCCTGCATACGTTTCTTTGGATCTATAGCACCATTCTCGATCTTTCTTCTGATTGAAACCTGGTGTAAACGTGTGGCACCGGTTCCGATCCCGGCAAAGATTACAGACGCGACAAACGCCGGACCCATGGCCTGTTTCGCTCCCTCCCAAAAGGTAGCGTCTCCGAGACCGATCTTTTTATATTGCTCTGCCTGGACACCGGCGGTCAGCATTTCCATTGAAGTTTCAGAGGCAAGAACCGCACCAGATCTTGCAAGGGCTTCCTTGACTCCCATTTTAAACACTTGGCGAATTCCCGACTTTAATCCTTCTTTTGCCGGGGCGGTCAATGGTTTGGCAACCTTTAGCAATCCACCGGTTATCAGGTCGGAAGCGAATTCAAAACCACCTTCAGCCAATCCCGACCAAATAGCCGCCGGTTCGCTTTCCGCCCGGTCAATGCCCTGCTCATCGGCAAGCTGTATGACATTTTCGTACTCGGCAAGACCAAACGTAAGACCCCCGGACATGGCAAAACCGATCAATGCGCCCATGGGTGCGGTAACCGGGGACGCCGGGCCAAACAATGAACCGATTCCAAAACCGGCTACGGCACCCGGAGCGCCGGAACTTATGGACATGGCCGCCGCCTCAACGCCCTGGGAGATAATACCGGGTTTTTCTTTGGCTCTTAAAATAGAATGTTCGGACCTGAATTGTTCAAGGCCTTCTTTCCCAGCCCTGGCCATTTCTCCAATAGGCCCAACCTCTTGTTCCTTTTCATAACCAAGGGCTTTTCTGGCTATTCTTTCGGTGGCCCCCACCGTATCCAGAAACAAACTCGGCATTTCAACGGCAACACCGCGAACGATCCCGGAAACAATGTCACCGGGCAAGCCTCGTTGTTCTACCTCTTCGCCCGCCGATATCTCTTTATCCCACGAATCGAAGTCCATCCCAGTTGATTTCTGTGGCTTTTGTTCAGCTATCTCTTTGTCCCAAGCGTCAAAATCTATTTTTCCAGCTTCAATTCCCATATTAATAGCCGTATAGCCTTTTTATTGCAGATCTATATTGAGGGTTTTCCATGTAAAATTTCTTCATTTTTTCGGGATTGTTTCTAATCTTTTCAATGGCGGCCTTGGCCTCCGGAGGAAGTTCTGCATCGCCATACCCCGGCGCTACCTGGCCGGTATATTCGTTGTACGGAACCTGTGTTTTATTGCCCTCTATGTCTTCAGTCGTTAACGTGCCGCCAAATTGTTTCAGGGGTACCGTTGTTGTCTTGTCGCGTGTGGCATCAGCCGCAATCCTCGTACTTTCGATATCCGCATTAGCCCCAATATTTGCAACCCGTTCCGCATATTTCCCCCGAATATTGGCAAGTTTCTGTTCACCGCGCCGAGCCAGCTCACTTCCGATTCTTCCGGTTTCGGGGTCAAGGGTTCCAGCTTTTTCGGCAAATGCCTTCATTGCTATATTTCTTTCTCCCTGATTCCTTGCATTATAAAGTGGCTCCCAAGCCTTAACCCTCGGTCCGGGAATAAACGTTCCCGCGTCATTATAATACCCCTCTGGCATGATAGCGTTTTTGTCATAGTTCATATTCGGTTGACCGCCCACGGTCTTTTCCCATGCGTTGCTTGAATATGCTTTGCCCTGTGGTATCCAGTCGGACGATTCAAGGATTTCTCCGGTTCGAGGATCTTTAACATCACCGCCGCCGATTCGCCGTTGTATGTTTTCCCTGGCACGGGTGAAAATTAAAGACCTCGGAACGGTATCCCTTGCGTTAAAAGATGGTGTTGCGTTTGGGTTCAGCAATGGCCGTCCACCCCTGAACGTGTTGGATTCCGTTATATTTTTGGCATATCCTTTTGATGGGGTCTCGTATGCCGATGGATCGACGGTGTTCCGTTTATTGATAGGTTGCCTTGCTTTTTTTGTAGCCACAACCGACGGAGCCGACGCCGCGCCAGCTTCTAGGGGTTTGGCAATGGCTGGCTTTTTCTTCGTTGCCCGTTCCATTAAGGATGTCTTTGCGGGTTCGCGCTCTCCCCTTTGCTCAAATTTTTGCATTTGCGTCTTTGGGTTGAATTGATCTTTAATCTTTTCCCAATCGTCTGTCTCGCCCCTGTTTTCATATGCGGTTTTTATTCGATCAAATATTCCAGCCATTTTATATTCTCCCTTTAATCCTCACATCCTTCACCGGTGGCTTCCTCGCTATAGTGGTGGGTTTCGGTGCATCTTTTTTCTTTTACGCCCTTTGTCAAATCGCTTGAAAATGACTCGCTGTAGTTTTCTGACGATCCAACACGGACACCATAAGATCGTGTATCACCCCGACTTTCGCCAAACCCAAGATGAGCCGACGCTGATACACTGGACATGGCGCTGGATGCCAGTTGCGCGGATACCCTGGCAAGAGACTGAAGATTGTTGGACTGTATTTCGGCCTCGGCAATCGCCGCTTTTAACTGTACATCAGCATCCTTAATCTGTAGCTCAACCTGTGCTTTTGTTTCTTCAATTCTTCCAAGATATGAACGAACCAGGGCATCAATTTCTGTAGCATATCGTTTGGTATCGGCTTCATAAAGAGATACACGGTATCCCATTTCTTTTGATTCGATTTCTCCCTGGGCAATTGATCGTTGAATGTCCGCGCGATATTTCTCAATGTTGGCCTTATAGGTTTCCACCTCACCCTTATTCTTTTCAACCTCGACCTGAACCTTTGCTAACTCAACATCGGCCTTTGCCTTATATCCTCTGACTTCTGCCTCGTATGCCTGGGCCTGGGCAAGGTACATTTTAACCTTTTCCGCTTCCCCGGCAACTTCGGCCTGATATGCGTTATACCTTGCGGTCAAGGCCCCTATCTCTGCGGAGTACGCTTCTACCTGGGCTTTAAATATTTCGACCTTTTCCCGGTTGATTTTGGCCTCGATGTTAGCACCCTCCATTTCGGCACGATATAGGTCAATGATATTCTGAATACCGGCAAGTTGGGCTTTATACAGATCAATCAACCTGGCCTCGGCATCCACCCCCACACGAATACCGTCTATGGTTGCTTTGTAAAATTCGGGTTTCAATCCTTCTGTCCGGGCTTTAGTCTCAAATATCTTTGCCTGTGTCTCGTATTTATCAAGTTTTAATTTCTGCGAATCAAGCTCGGCCTGATAACCTGCAATCTCGGCCTTGTAAAACTCCGGTTTTGCCAGCTCACCTTTTACTATTGAATCGAATATGGACGCTCTGATCTTGTCCCGTTCCAGTTGAGCAACATAATAATCAAGATTCAACCGCTTTCCGTCGATTTCAGTCTTGTAAAATTCAGGCTTTATTAATTCAGTCTTCGCTATTGTATCGAATATGGAAGCATCGGCTTTGTACCCCTCAACTTCGCCAAGAAATACATCGACTACGGCCTTTGTACCTTCGATTTGACTTCGGTAAAAATCAGCTTTTAATCCCTCGGCCTTGGCTTTGGTTTCAAAAACATTCGCTTGGGTTTCGTATTTAGCAAGTTTAAGTTTTTCGGCGTCAACTTCGGCCTGAAGTCCTTCAATTTCGGCTTTGTAAAACTCGGGTTTAATTGATTCTCCTTTAATTATTGAGTCAAACACAATTGCCCTTATTTTGTCCCGTTCAAGCTGTGCGGTGTAAAGATCGAGATTTAACCGTTTACCTTCAATTTCTGTTTTGTAAAACTCTGTTTTTATCAGTTCGGTTTTTGCCAGTGTGTCATATATGGATGCGTCGGCCTTGTACCCTTCGATCTCGCCCAAGAATACATCAACAACCGCTTTCGTTCCTTCAATCTGACTTCGGTAAAAATCAGCTTTTAATCCCTCGGCCTTGGCTTTGGTTTCAAAAACGCTTGCCTGGGTTTCATATTTGGCGAGTTTAAGTTTTTCAGCATCGACCTCCGCTTGCATACCGGCTATTTCTGCCTTATAGAATTCTGGTTTTATTGATTCACCCTTGACTATCGAATCGAATATAATTGCCCTGATTTTATCCCGTTCCAGTTGTGCGGTATAAAGGTCAAGGTTTAATCTTTTGCCCTCGATTTCGGTTTTATAAAACTCTGTTTTTATCAGTTCATTTTTTGCTAAAGTATCATAAACGGATGCTTCGGTTTTATACCCCTCCATTTCCCCAAGGAATACATCAACGGTTGCTTTTGCGCCCTCGATCTGACTTCGATAAAATTCTGGCTTTATTCCCTCTGCTTTTACAAGGGTTTCAAATACGTTCGCCTGTGTCTCATACTTTGCGAGTTTTAATTTTTCTGCATCGACTTCCGCCTGCATACCAGCGACTTCAGCTTTATAAAACTCGGGCTTTATCATTTCGCCTTTGACAACAGAATCAAATACCGAAGCCCGAACCTTGTCTCTTTCTAATTGTGCAATGTAAAGATCAAGAATTAAACGCTTGCCGTCTATTTCAGCTTTGAAGAATTCAGGCTTTACAAGCTCGGTCTTTGCGATGGTTTCATAAACAGAAGCGTCCGCCTTATATCCTTCCATTTCCCCAAGGAATACCTCAACCACGGCCTTTATGCCCTCGATCTGGCTTTTATAGAAATCGGCTTTAGCAACTTCGGCACGAATCCTCGACTCAAATACATCGGCCTGAACTTTGTACCCTTCCATCCGGGCCTTGTACGCTTCAACCTTTCCCAAATAAACCTTAATAGCATAATCCACTACGGCCTTGGCCGCCTCAAACGCTCTTTGCTGATAGGTATTGGTGTCGTCTATCATCATTTTTTCGTGATTAAGACAGGACTGTATAATGAAATGGGTATTTTCCTGTGCCAACTTGGATTGCTGAATTAAAATATCATTGTTAAGATCGGTGTTTCGGCGGTCAATTTTGTTTCTGACGTCAATCACCGCACCTACAAGAGCGCCCGGTGGCAATTCCCATCCTTTTGAAGCCCAAAAGTTTTTCGCTTCTTCAAATGCAATTTCATTTTCTTCTGTCTGTCTGGCAGTTGCCCGATCCCATATAGCCTGTTCGGTGTCAGCATCAAGACCGGTTCCCCCGGCTCGGATATCCGTTAAAAGTTTGCTGGTTAATTCGTTTAAAAGATCGCTGTCATACCGGGTTTCATTGTAATAAAACATGGGTTCCGGCGGTGTTAAATCCGTGACCGGAAGATCACCGTCAAACGATGGAACATTAAACTCCGGCGGTGAAGGTATGCTCAATGCGTCCATTACCGGCCTAACTCCGCTAAATGTCGGCAGGTTTAACTCCGGCGCACCCGGAACTGAAATATCCGGTGTTTCGGGAGATGTAAGCACAAGATCCGGTATATTTGCTTCAGGAGCAATAGGCGCAGAAAAATCTCCTATGTCTGGTTCAACCCCTTCAAAGGATGGAATGTTCAAGGTTGGCGGGGTTGGTATGCTTAGTGTATCCATTATCGGTTTAACACCATCAAATTCCTGAAGGTCGAGTTCCGGCGGCGAAGGAATATCAATGTCTGGTGTTTCGGGTGCCGTTAATGAAAGATCGGGGATACTTGCTTCCGGTGCTACTGGCGCAGAGAAGTCTTCTATATCTGGTTCAACTCCTTCAAAATTAGGCATATTATATTCCGGCGGTGAAGGAATCGTTAATGTATCCATCACCGGTTTAATGCCATCAAATTCCGAAAGATCAAACGTGGGCGGCGAAGGAATATCAACATCCGGTGTCTCTGGCGAAATAAGTTCAAGATCCGGTATGCTTGCTTCCGGTGCTATCGGTGCTGAAAAATCGCTTATATCCGGCTCGACACCCTCAAAGTTAGGCATATCGTATTCGGGGGGAGATGGGATTGTCAGTGTGTCCATAATCGGCCTGACACCTTCAAATGCCGGAAGATCAAGCTCGGGAGGACTCGGAACATCTATATCGGGTGTTTCCGGTGAAATAAGTTCAAGATCCGGAAGACTGACTGACGGTGCTATCGGTGCCTCACCATAGTCTATCTCGGGTTCAACGCCTTCAAATGTCGGCATGTTGAGTTCAGGAACAGACGGTATGCTTACCCCTGACATAACCGGCGCCGCCGGACTTGTGTAGCTTGGCTTTGCGGGTATGGTTACATCTGATAACGGTTGCGCTTCGTCTAAAAGTTCCGGCCAGGTTACGCTCGGCGTGTCTGGAATATTAAAGTTAGGATCTATCGGAACAAAATTAGGTACATCTCCGATGTCGGTTTCAACGTCTTCCATTTCCGGGGCAACCGCATCCAGTGTCGGGATAAAAATATCTATCGGACTGATTTCGGGAAGTGTGGGTTCGTTTGCATTAATGGCGTCTAATCCGGTTGTCGGAATATCGTCCATTTCAACAGCGGTCCACGGCATATAAAAACTAAACCCGGCAATTTGAGCCAAATATGTTAACGCCCTGTCCCATGACTCAGTGCCGTAAATTTCAGCTATTTCAAATCGCTCCGAAACCAATGTTCCGGCACTTGAAACCGCCGCCGGAGGTGTTAAGTCGTTTGCGCTTCCCATTGGTCCTATTGACATTTTTGGCTCCTATATTTCATACTCGCATTTTTTTGTTGTTATCTTGATTTTTTCATCATCTTCAGTTACTTGAAACAATCTAAAAGTTCCACGAGCATATACTGGCCCACTATTGGGAGCTACTAAGTTTGGAATTTCATGAGTATAGTATTCTGGGGGACCACTATATTGTAAATTGTCAAACATTACAGGCTCGCTTAATTCTAATGAAGACGATTTATAGATATGGTATATCCATCTATTAATCCCAAGGTCTTCATCCTGTGGCCTATTATGTATCGCTAAAAGCACCCAAAAGTTATCCCCAGTTTTATCAAGTTCAAAGTAACGAATATACATATCTTGAACATGCCACTCCCAGTTACCATCCCACGCATCTTCAATTGGCAAACTTTCCTTCCATAAAACCTTATCTCCATTAATGGCTATCCAGTACTTATAAATATTCAAATTAATACTACTCGACTCTGTTGTCTGATACCAATCCCAGTATTCTGGATAATCCGCTTGTGGATATGGAAGTGGTGTTATATACGGCTGATACCCATAGTCAGGCATATGATGAAAAGTGGTTTCTACGCTATAATCATTTGTCCATAAACGCTCAAGAAAGAAACAGGAATACTTATTTATATCATAAGCGTTAGCCCAATAACTATTCCACGATAAGTATGTTTCAGACTTAGTTCCATACGCAATACCAGAATGTTCAAAGGATATGCTAACATGATCTTGTGCTATTGCATCGCCCCAAGCATGAGCTTCTGGATGAGTTAATGTGCCGTTAGGTGGACATCCAGGCTCAACCGTCTCGGCATACCAGTGCATATGTAAAGCTTTATGTTCTGCAAACCTATCGTCCCAATCGGCCCCAACACCAAAGCAGTTGGCTAACCAGTGTACCATTGGAATATAATCTGTTCTATTTTCTTGTTGATCGACAGAATAACCATCAAAGTAAGTCGTTGAAATGGGATCATCAGCGCCAGTAAATACAAGGTAGGACGTAAAAGAGTCATTAAGCGTATAAATTCCAGACATATCTCGCAAAGACCTGCAAACATCACCACAAGAGCAATGATCTAAATCTTCGCCATATGCATCTTGGTTTTGGAAAACAATGCTTAGTAAATAATCACCTCCAGCCCATTCACCAACCTGAGTAATAACTTCTTCCGGGTAAGCAAAACCTTCTATATCCCACATCTCTCTGAAGACTTCTTCAAACGTAGAAGCTATTTCAAAAAGATTAACCCTAATATCTCCGCCATAGATACCAGATACGGGATAGCCAGTATAAACATCTTTATTTTCAAGAATTCCTTCGTATGGCTTATCGTCAGGATCTACATCCCAATATCTTGACCACATATCTTTCCAAGATGGAAAGTAGAATGGATCTACTGTAACACCAGCTTCTCTTGCTATTGCCAGTGCAACACCATCTTCATCAGGTGGTATGACATTATCAGTTACTATAAGCGTGTAGGGAGCATTCCAAGTTCCAGGAGAACAAATAACATATCCTATCTGATTCCAGTCGCTATCATAAGCCTCAAATGCAGGAGTAAGATAAACATTTAAGTCTTTCTTTTCTTTTTTTTCTTCGAGGACAACCTTACGTTTAATTTTTTCCCCAAAAGTCGGCACATCAATATAAACCGAATCAATCCCAAACTGGCTATCAATCTTATACGCCTTGGGTTTGTTCATCCAGATATGATCAATATCGTTTATGTTTCTATCCTTCATCCCCCGAAGGTCATTCCGGGCCTGAACCATCAGTTTTTTGACATACGGGTCCGACAAATCGCCGTTAATAAAATAACGGATTCCGTACATGTTGACTTGTTTCGGCCCTTCGGTCATTATCTATTCCCCAAAAACATTACAATTGCATCCATGGCGTCCACGCTGAAATCACATCCCTTTGTGTTCTCTATCCGTGGCCGCCAATAAACGCCTCTCAAATCATTACGACCATCAACCCTATGGTATCGGTGTTGAAGTTGCCCGGTCTTTCTTGCCGGGACTAAATAGGTTTGTTCCTGATCATCATCGACCTTTAATTTTAATTTCAAATCCCCGGAAGTTTCACCGCTGACATAGGCAAATCTAACCTTTTTAGTCTCAGGCATCCCCCAGTCTGTTGTAGCCAATTCAAAAAAAGCGTCGATATCCGTTCCATCGTCGTCATCGGCATCGAACAGGGAATAAATACCATCTTCGTTTGCAGCAATCGGAACACCGTTAAACATGATCATGCTGTTAAAATTAAAGTTTGACCACTGATACAAAGCGTTTATTTTTGCGTTCAGGGCAATGGTAAGTCTTTCAGTTGCCATAATTACCTCGTATGCCTTAAAATATAATCCGCAAATCTGCTAAGATAAGAAATAGTTCCGCTTTCTCCTCCGGTTCCCCCGGTCCGGGTGTCGCCCATCACCAAAGCCGGGAGTGTCGCGTCAAGATCTCCGATTTCTTCAGAAAGAATAGACGCTTCGATTGTCAGGTTTGAAAGTGTTGCGTCAAGAGTTCCGACTTCGCCCGAGTAACCACTGGCCTCAAGGCCTAAGATCGGAAGATTTTCGTCAAGACTGATTGTATCAAGGTCACAATGGCCGGCGCCTTCTATCCTCAAACCTGGAAGGTCGGTATCCAAACTTCCGGTAACTTCTCTTCTAAGTTCGGCTTCGATCTTTAAGTCTGATAATGTTGCATCAAGGGTTAATGTTCTTGGGCCGTATGCTGTAGAAGATAATTTTAAGTTTGGTAAATCACTTTCAAGGCTTATTTCAGGAGTACAATGCGCTGTTGATTCTATTCGCAACCCCGGAAGAATGGTATCAAGATTTCCCGAAACTTCACGTTTGAGTTCAGCCTCAATTTTTAAATCCGATAACGTGGCGTCAAGAACTAAGGTTCTCGGACCATAGGCTGTAGAAGAAAGTTTTAAATTCGGTAAATCATTTTCAAGACTGATCTCAGGCGTACAATGAGCTGTTCCCTCTATTCGTAATCCCGGAAGATCGGTGTCTAATTCTCCCGAAACCTCCCGTTTAAGTTCAGCTTCTATTTTTAGATCTGAAAGTGTCGCATCAAGATTTAAAGTTCTCGGACCATAAAGCGTTGAAGAAAGTTTAAGAGCCGGAAGGTCGCTTTCAAGACTGATTTCAGGTGTACAATGGGCTGTTGATTCTATCCGCAGGCCAGGAAGATTGTCATCCAACTCCCCGGCAACTTCTCTTTTCAGTTCAGCATTGACCTTTAAATCTGGAAGTGTTGCATCGAGTATTAAAGTCCGTGGTCCATAAAGTGTTGAAGATATTTTTAAATTTGAAAGATCAGCATTCAGGTTCAACCGACAATCCAAAGACATTTCCCCATCGAATGTAGGAAATGTCAAATCCATATCCAAAACACCGGTTGTCGGTGTCGATCCTTCAGCCTCGATTATCAATGCAGGGATCTTGGCGTCAAGGGTGGCGTAAGACCCTGAAGCGGTAGCCTCGATCTGAAGATCAGGCAGTGTTAATATTCCGCATCTGGATCCGGCATAAGCCGTACAATCTAAGTCGGGAAGTGTTTCATCCAGGTTTCCAACCTGCCCGGCGGTCCCGGTTGCGGAAATTTCCAGGTCCGGCAATGTGTTATCTGCCTGAGCCCCGGTATATCCGGTGCATTGAAGATCTGGAAGATTGGCGTCTAAATCCGCACGTTCCCCTGTCTGACCTTCGCAACGCATATCTGGAAGATAAACAGGTTCATAATAACCCAATTCGCCATTATCCCCTGTTCGCCCCGTGCATTGAAGGTCTGACAACACTCCATCGTCAAGATCGATAAAGCCGATTTTCCCGAAACCGGTTAATTGAACATCCGGCAAGTCATCAACAACATAATTCCACTCGACTTCGCCGGTTGATTCCATGTCCGAAAGAGCATCGAACGTTCTCCACTGATCCACACCCCCGGTAAAAGAGGTCGGACCTTCTGCACCAGTTAATGGAGTTGCACCGGTGCCGGAAGCACTTGCACTGACATTTGCCAAAGCCTCAATCGCTGCGGTAATAAGCGTAGCTGTATTTTTGGTATCGTCAGGATCGCCGGCCCCATCGGTTCCCAGGGTAACGGTAACGGCCTTAGCTAAAATAGCCGCTGACATTGCCTGATCTACACCGACACCGGCCACAACCTCAATGGTATAATTATTCCCGTCAGTTCCGGCGGTATCAACGGTTGTTGTAACTACACCGTTATCACCGGCCCCGATATCGGCGGTCGCGGAAATGGCGTTCGACTGATGCGCATGGTTAATATTGGCATCAGACTTCAGGTTAGATAAATCGTCGTCTAATTCAAATACATTTCCGATACTGACAACTAAATGTCTCCGGGTTTCATAAGTCGCATCTGCCGAAAATGAGGATGAATCAGCATAGTCACCATAATCCCGATAAGTGACGATATCGGCCTCATCCCCGGTTGCCACTTCCACATACGGCATATAGGAATGAGACGCCCCAAATTCCATAGAAATGATAAGACCCTTGGTAGGGTCTATATCATATTCCACATAATCCGAGTACTTTACGGCGCTATTGTAGGTAACAGCGGCAACACCGCTAAACAAAACAGCAGTAGGAGTTCCGTCAAAGGCGGAATCCGCTGTTGCTCCCGATGATTGACCGACATATACTGCGTCAATATAAACGTTTTGAGTTGAATAATACCCAAAACCAATTCGAAATTTACTACACTCGGTTAAAAGGGCCGGGGGTATCCATACCCGAAACGTATAATCGTCGTCGTAATAATACGCATCGAAAACACTGTTATCATATGGCCCAAATACAAGCTGCCCCATAACTTAACCCCTTTCGTTTGAAAAAGATTAAGATTAGGAACCGTACTGCAACGGCAATGTCAGCGTAAACGTATCAATGGTGTAAGTGGCATCGTCCACAATGGTTGTACTGGACATATTCAGGTTTGCACCGCTTGTTCCGATACTTCCATCAATTCTCGGCAATGTGGTACTAAGGGCTCCGGCATCTGTCGCATTGGCACAAAGCCTGAACCATCCGGCTGTACCACCGCCACCAATACCAACCCCGGACCATGTTTGATCCGCGCATTTCGATAAAGTTCCGGCTGAATAATCGCCAAATTCAAGGCCGTTGGCCTCGGCACCGGCAACCCACGCACCGGAAGAATCGGTAATTTTTACAACATTCGTACCCGAAGCGGCGGTGTCAGCCGTAGCAGGCTGGGAACCGGTATAGATATACAGAATACCATTCCTGAAAATGTCTTTCAGGCATCCACCCTTGGCGGCACAAATAACGCCTGCGGCGGCAAGTGCTTCGTCCGTATTAATAACCGCACCATCGAAAGTCAATGTCAGCGCAGCCACAGTTTTGATCCGAAGGTCGGTAAGTGCTGTATCATTGGCGGCTGTAGTACACCCTGTTACTTTGATTATATCCCCAGCTACAAATCCGTCAGTGATCCAACTGCCTGCATCCCTGGTAATGGTGTCATCACCACCAGTAATATTCAATTCGATTGACGCATCACTTCCTGTGGTAATTGCGGTCACCGTTGCCTGCCCGCCAAGCATTAAATTTCTCAATCCTGTTGAAAGTCGTAAAGCCATTTTGTTCTCCTTTCAAATAAAAAGCCCGAATGAGAAATACATCTCAATCGGGCCGTTTGGGGTCCTCTTAAAGAGGATCAAAAAGTATCCGTTATAATATTTTGTTTATGGGTCCATAATTCCGATATATCTGTGATCGTACATAAAACCGCATCCGGTTAAAGCGGTTGGCAAATCAACCTTATGCTCGGTTAAATTAACGAACTCGCCGCCAGGACCACCAAAGCAAACACCTTCTTTGGACAGCCACAACAGGCAGGCACTTCCGCCCTTGTCTAAAATCATGGCGTTTCCGTCCTTGGTAAAAATTAGGCGACCGATAATTTTAACCTCAGTCCACTTGATCGCCGGGTAATCGGCAATTTTTGTGATATCCAAAGCTTTGGCGTCGTTTCCGGATAAAAACAAGGTCTCTTTATCGGTGCTAACATAAATACCGTCCTTAACCGCTTTAAACATCACGACTTCACGGTCGAACGGAAGATAGCTTTTGCGCTCAAATGTCGAAATGTCAAACAGTTCGCTATACGGCACGATCTTGCCCTGAACAACAAACATACGCCCGGCATAATACTCGAGGTCAGTGCCTATAGGAGGATCGGTAAACGCTTTTGTGGTAACAGGACCGTAATAAGTCGGCATATTCCAGCCGTAGCTTGTGCCTTCAAAGACATATCCGCGCTCAAACCCATTACAGTAATAAACGATATCATCCACCTGTCGGCATCTGAGCCGTGCATTAGGCGTAACATTCCGGATTGCGGTATAGCTGTAATCCTTATTCAGCACACAAAGCGCGTCGCCATGGACAAAAAGACAATCCCTGCCCTCACAAAACAAACTGTGGCATCCAGACAAATCAACCTGCTGCGTAAATCCCTTGCGTCTTGATATCCTTCCGTCGTCGCTGATATCAATATTCTCGCAAGCAGCAAGTTCCTGAACGCCTGTCTTGGTGTTATATTGAATCCTTGCCGGATCTTCTTGGGTGTTTAGCCCTGTGGACCCGGTAAAGAGTCTAATCTTTTTGGCCATTAACCATCTTCCTTGACATCCGTGAGTGCAGTTCAATGTTATCGATCTGTCGATTCTTAACCGTTAAAGAAATATGGATCTCTCCATCGTTAATCATTTGAAGCTGATTAAAAAGGTAGAAGGACACGACCTGATTGAACTTGGAAACACTATTTTTAACGGTTTCCATCGCCGCTTTTTGCTCCGGGGTTAATTCCGGCATCTTGGGTTTTTCTTCGTCAGTCATATAAAATCCTCTTCGTTATAATCGTAATAATCCGGTTTGGCATCTCTCGGACCTACAAACATCTTCAGTTCGGCAAGCGCCTGGGCAAACAACCTTTGGTATTTATCCGTTTCAGGGGTCTTTCCGTCTTCGTCTTCTTTCTCCGAAAAAATATCCCAACAGGCGAAATTAACCAAAAGGTCTTCCTGTAAGTCTTCTGGAATACCGTCCGGCTCATCGTCTGAATTGGCGGTCATGGCCACCGGGCGCCTGAAAAAATGAAGCGTCAACGTGTCCGCATCCGACGGGATCGGCTGAAAATACAACCGGCTTGCGCGAACGCACACCTGTTGAACGTCTCCCGCATCATCGAGGGTCGGCCACTTGCCCAAGAATTTGATCCACGATTCTTCGATGTAAACCTCATTGTCTTGGCTGGCGCTCGAAACAAAGAAAAGGCTTTTGTCTTTCTTGTGGAAGACATTACCCTCATCAGACGGCAGGGAAACATACGGGTCTGTACTCGTTTCAACCGTGTCAGACGATTTAAGGTCGGGAAGATCAACCAGGTTGGCGATCCTCCCGACGCCTTTGTTGAGCTTGTCAAGAATCCTCTTGGGCGTAAAGGACGCATCGTGGATCTTTTCCTTGACACGTTCTATTAATTCACGGCTTTTCATCAGGGCACTCTACACTTTGGATCAAGTTCGAGGATCATGTTGAATACCGCAATGGCCGCACAATCCGAAGTCGTAAACAAGAGAATGTCGCCCTCTTCACAAACTGTATTCCCGTTTGTGGCGTCCGGCGTCCATGATACATGCGCTGTGTTGGCCGCAATATCATTGCCAAAAAGCAATACTCCCAAGGTCACGGATTGAGTGTTATTGGTAAGCGTTACGGTTTCGTCGTCGCCGGGATCAGCGTCAACAACCCCGATCAAGTCCCGTACCGTGCATCTGTACGGGCATATGAAGGGTAGCGTTTCAACTCCGGCAACGCCTAAAAGATGTACTGGAAATCTGATGTCTTCATCCATGTTGGTTCTCCTTATAATAATGGTTATTTACGACTGGGTAACAGTTGCGCTACCCAGTCGGAGTTATTCAAACCTTACACAACCTTACGCAGGCTCATCAAAATTCGTGTGCCGTACATGGGCCTTTCTGTGGTTCGTGGTCAACTGCCCCATGAACCGCTGATCCGCCGTCCACACATCGGGCTGATCGTTGTTGGCTTTCCACACCGGAGGCGTAAAGTTATACATACTGTGCGCTCGAAGCCTCAGATATCGAGTATTCAAGCAATCGCAGTACCCAGCGGTCTGGCGATCATCGGCCACAACCGGCTGACCCTTGAAAAGAACATTCTCAAATCCAGCATCGGCCATATCCACATCTTTATACCGCGCCTGGACCTGAAGGGTTCTTTCAAAACCGTCCTTCAAAAGATCCGTGGTGATATACAGGTTCGGCTTATCCTTATCGTTCTGGCCGATATTCGGGGTTCGACGGCACTTCTGAAGGTTCTTGAAGTTGATTGCCTCGGCGGTATCAATAAGATTCGCCTTCCAATCGGCCATATCATCCTCTGCGATTGAACCGTATGCGGTTGCCGTTACCGTGCTAAACAGGTTTCCCAGGCCGAGGAATGAATAACTATCCGCTGCAGAAGCGTAAATATCCGTCCCCATCTTTTTCCGGATGGTTTTCTGGATATTTTTAATCTTCAGGTTGGCCAGGTTGATCATTGCGGCATCACCGGCATTCTTGATTTTGTCGTTAAGGTCAATGGTGTTACTTGAAAAATACCCCGCCCATCTGAACCGAGCGGCATTGGCAAGGTCAACCTTCCCCTGGTCAATCCTTGTGACGTTTCCATAAGATCCGCTGTTGGATTCTGCGTATTCGAGCGGAACTCGAATCATCATACCGCCGTCAACGGTTTCATGGGCCTTGACAAGCTCGTTGTCGAGGTTGCCATTTCCTAGCAGTTTCCAAAGCAGTACGTTATCGAGAAAGTAAATATCAGTAGTCGTTCTTTCCCAATAGTCTAAAGTTGTCGCGTTAAGTTCATCTAATGTAAGTGCCATCGTTAAATTCTCCTATAGTGAGAACTAAGCCTGACCCCTCATTTTCTTCAGCGTTTCCATTTGCGCTGCAAGCATTTTGTCTTCGGACAGGGGTTCTTGCCTAGTTGGTGTTCTTGGTGCTAAACCCCCAGGTTCTTTGACAACGGTGTCCGCGATATCGGCTCCCTTGGCAATTCTTTCGGCTTCGGCCTTGCCCTCTTCAAAGCGCTGATCGGCCTTGTACTGAAAATAGGCAACGGTCTCATCGACCAGGATAGGATTCTTGTCGATATAGGGCTGTAATACCCCGGAGGCCACAACCTCGGCATAGTCCGGATGGTCTCTGTGCCACTCTGATTCGGCGGTTTCAGCGTCCTTGTCGATTAGAATCTCCTGTGTGCGCTTGTTGGACTCGGCAACGGCTTTCGCCATGGTCATTTCGGCGGTCAACGCATTGGACTGTTTCACCGCTTCCGTGACTGAAATATCCCCGACCTCCAATTTTTCGTAAATCTCATTGAGCTTTGCGTCATAATCGGTGATCGGTTCCTGTTTCTGCTTGTCGGCTTTGTCCCTCTCGGCCAAGGCCGCACGGTGTTGAGCGACTTCATTTCTCAGGGTCCCTAACTCCTTGCCCTGAGTTCCGAACTTCTTCTCAAGATCGGAATAGCCTTTTGCAAGCTCTTCAGCAGTTTTGAATTGACCAAAGGTTTGCTCTTCCTTTTTCTTACCCTCATCAGGTTGCTTGTCCGGCTTTGCCGGGGCATCCTTGTTATTGGGTTCGTCAACGGGAGCAACCTTTTTCGTTCCTTCGTCGTCTTTGGTTCCTGGCATCTTTGCCTCTCTTTCAGGACCGTTATACGGCTACCCTGTGGTTAGGGACTGTATTTCAAGCTACCCCTTCGTTAAGTGTTAATAAAAAAGCCCGGTATAAAATGGGTGCCTTCGCATTATCCATTCCATCCGGGCTGTTTAATATCCCTCTCGGGATTAAAAAGTATCCGTTATGTTAAACCTTAAAAAACAAACAGACAGTAGGTTTATTCTATTCGTTTGAGCACATTACACTTCTTTGATTCGCCAAAACACGCTCTATGGTCTTACCGTTATCGTTAAGAATATAAGCAACTGTATCAAAAATTATATCAATCTCTGAACCGTCATTCTTGACGCAGTTCAAGCGCATTTTGCATGCCTCCATACAGGTTGCGCCCCCAACTACGTTTGATACCTGTTCGCCACAATCCTGAATTAAAATGTCTGTCGCCCTTAAAGGTTCGGCATTGTCAAATCCGTTAGACTTGTGAACCTCTTTAATATTGTCAATCATAATATATTCCTCTCTTCCTGAATACCTTTCTACCTTTACTATCATGTCTATCTCCTTTCTATCTACTGCCTGTCTGTTTCCTTCTAAAAAATCTGTTATTCGGCGCGGCGATAAAGCTTTCCGTCTTTCCCTCTGAAAATAGTACCTTCACCTTTAGGCTTAACCTTTTTGCGCTTACTGGCCGGCGTCACCTTGGGTTTATTCGACGGTCCACCGCCCAAACCCTCGGACAACCGTTTCATTGGTCGTAAATTCTCGACGGTTTTGCTTATCTTCTTTCTCGCTCTGTCAAGTAATCCCATTATATCATCCTTAGATTTCGATGTCCTTTTTCAATGGGCTCGATCTTTTTCTTGGCCACAACCTCGGCCAGATCCTTACGGTTCACAATCGGTCGCTCATCATCACCCTGGATACTCCCTCTGAGTTCATCATTGATCCAGCTCGGGGTATCCGTATGAATAGCACCGGCGGAGATAATCCGTTTTGACCGGCCACCGCACTCGGAGCATTTCTTAAACTTTGAGCTGTTGTATTTTATTTCGATTAGCTCGTCGATGTTTCCGCAGGCTTGACACTCGTATTCATAAATAGGCAATTTATACTCCTTCCTTTTGGATTCTATAGCCTATTACTTCCGCAATACCCTTTTGAACTTCATCATCTGTTTCCTTGCACACATGAATGGAGTATATTGAAGGAAAATAAGGCGGTGTTGTGCAGCCCACTGTCGGTAATTGTTTCAGCTCTACAATAGCCGCCAAAACAATATTGGCCATTTCTTCAGTTACAAAAAGATCATCTTCAAAAACAGCGCCACAATTACGACATTTATATTGAATTTTTGCTTGTCTCATCTATACCCCTTTCCCCACCGCCGGATTCTGCCTAACACCCGCCGGAGGCGTTTTCCCCTGTATGCCTTTGGGTTTCCCAACAGACTCAACACCGGATTTTTCTTTTGACCCACCCGGGCCTTGATCCGGCTGCATGACATATTGTTTCAAAGCATATGCCGTTTCTTCATCCAGACCCGCAGCGATTAGAATCTGCAATGCCTGGTCAACCTGGCCCTCGCCGGCACGTTCGATAATCTTCTTCCAGTTCGGGAAGTTCAACGCTTCAAGAAGGGCTTGCCTGTCAATTGCGCCTTTATCATAAAGATCCTTGGCCTGTTCTTCGACCTGTAATGATGTCCTCGGCATGGTGGACCCGGATTCAACCACAAAGTTAAACTTTCGGCCTACAAGATCAGTTCCCCGGAAATCCATTCGGTCACCGTCAACCTCAATCGGTTCCTTAATGAATCCAAAGTTCTGATCCATTGAGATTTTCCACTTGCCCCTGTTCTCCACCAAACCGTCAACGGCGATAATCTTCTCTTGAATCAGTACGGCGTTTCGCTCCTGAAGGGCGACAATAGCGGAAGCGGCAACGACTCCCCTGGGGCCTACACCGCGATCAGCGTCTTCAATCTGGTAAATACGGTCAAAGAATGTTAAAACGAGGTTCAATATCTCAATGAAGTTGCTCGGCAGATTCGGTACCGGCTCAAATCGAATACCGTTGACATGCGCCACCTTTTCAACCATATAGACCCGGTTCGGATCAGAGTTGATCATGGCTTTTGTCAATCCGGTCTCTTTTGCCACGATCAGCGGCGGAAACATGACCCGCATAACCCATGCCAAAAGACGCGACATGATTTCATCAACCTTTTTATTGAGATCTCCCACTTGATCGAGTGCACTGAATCCCCATGGCGATGTGGTATCAAGGTACGAATTGACTTTATAGAAAGGGAATCTCCCCCATGCGTGAGTTTCTTTTACCCGGTCCATCGGTAGTGCCCAGTTTATATTTGGATTAGGCGTGTCCTCTAAAACCAATTGCCCTTGATTGGTGAAAAGGATTCGCCGGATATCGTCCGGGTATTTCTTTTTCGTGGTTTTCTCAATAACCGGGTTGCCCTCAAGGTCCTCGCCCACTACATTCTCGGAGGTAGTTGTCTTGGTATAGGGATCTCGCACCCACAACTCTACGACAAGAGCTCTTTTCTGAAGATAGGTACTTCCATCCACAACCGGGTGCATGTTTGGATCTGTATAATTCCCGGCTGCGGCCACCGATCCCGGATAGGTGTCTGTCGGTACGGGGCGGGTCTCGGACCTGGCCTCTCCCATGGAAGAATAAACTTCGTCAGGTTTAATCGTTCCCGGATCTAATCCGTATCGTTTTTCCAGCACATCGCAGTTTTCGGCAAACGCTTTGCAAAAATACGGGCAATCCTCATCAAAATTCTTCCAGTTACCGGGTGCCGGGAAACAGGCAAAACAATCCATGACAACAATGTCGCAATCGTTTTTCTTGCCCATCCACACCGGATGCTCGACGGTGATTCCGTACTTTTCCATCTTGAGGGCGGTTTCTTTGAGCTTGACTTGCTGTTTGGTCTCTTTCCACCATTTACGATTACGGGCGGTCAAGGCCATATCCGCATTGTCTTCACCGGATTCAAGGTCAACGACTTCGGCCACCGGACGCCGGGCGGTTATGTTGGATACGGTTCGTATGACGTTGGTAAAAAACAGGTTGACCGTAACCTTTGACTTGCTTTTCTTGCGAAAGGCCGCGCCTTTTTGCCAGTGGTCGCCTCGATACATGGCGTATGCGTGTGTCCACTTGTGCGGAAGTCCCTGGCGCTCCTTTTCCCTTTGGGCATCTTCGAATAGAAGCTGGCCGAACTTTCCAACCGCTTCCTTGTCTGTGTCCGGCGGTAAATTCGCAATATTGTAAGTTTTAAACATTCAACGTCCTCAAACGAAAAAGGCCCGATAAAACTCTGCACGAGTGGGAGGTGGCACTCTGCACGTTCTATCGGGCCGCGTAATACCCGTTTCCGGGTTAAGGGGTAACCGAGTTTATGTTATTTATTCAATTTCCAACTTCCTCTTAGGCATCAAATAAGCATTATTAATCATACCCTGCGTCATATTGACTTCAAGATTGACAGGCCCGGTCATGCCCTTAAAATGGGCCTTGGTCAGCTGTTTGGAATATTTAGCTATCAGATTATTCAAGCGCCGGGAGAAAGCTTCACTCGGCATCTGGACGTTTTTTACACCATCGTTTTTCATGTATGATTCTACCCTTTGAAGTCGGAAATAGTTCACCGCAGTATCGGCATTCAGTACCTTCGTAATCGTCAGTTTCTTCAATAATTGCTGTGGTTTCCTGCTCTCGGGTGATAAACGTATAATTATCATTCGACAGCGGATTACCACAACCCGGACACGGCCCGATTCCCTCTGACGTTAAATCACAATCATGGGGGATATCGTCGATGTGTTCCTTGAATTCATCCTTTAACCTAATCATAGCGGCATTGGCCGGGCGGTTAGGATCGTACTTTTGTACGAATTCGCTTACCCGGAAGTTGGGTTTCTGGAAACTCCTAAACAAAATACCGCGATCATCAAGCTCAAAGCGCTTATCCTGATCATTGGTCTCAAAATAACATTCTCTGCACCATGGGCATATTACGTCAAGTGGCATATGGTTCTACCTTTTCAATAACATCTAAAATTTGAGACAAAACAAATTGGACTCTACAATAAAACATATTGCAAGTAACACCGGCAACAGGAAGAGTTTCGTTGTATTGCTTGCCATGATATTTAGCCATAACCTTTTCCATGTAATTAGCCAAATCCCCATCAAGGGTAGTCTCCTGAATACTCCCCGGATTTTCAGTTTCATGAAAAGCTAAAATTAGTATCTTAGTTATGGCATCTTTGGATTTTTGGTCAAGAATCATAACTCACTCTTCCCCTCAACACCCCGCGCCTGTCGATCAGCAGTCCGATGATTCAGCCAATGCAAAGCCTCTTCCAACTTCGTCAACGCCAAAGCATTTTCACGGCAAGCGAAATCTCCGGCTTGAAAACATTGAAGACGATCAATCACAATGGCGATCAGGTCTTCCTGGAAGCATCCGTTGACACCGTTCTCTTTGACCGGGCCTTTCTGGAACTTAACATCTGCATATTGCTCCGGTACATAGATACCACCATTAGGATTCCTGGTCTTCATTATTTTATATCTATGACATGCACCACCATCGCCGGGTTCATCCATAACGCATAAAGAAGTGAAACGTTTTGTTCCCATATTTATTTCTCGCAATGGTTTTTCCTTTGGTTTGGCATCACTGTGTTCATCTAAGCCAAAAATGGCCGAAGCAGCTAATCTCTCTGCGTATCTTTGAGTTTCTTTAAGTTGTTGTTTAAATATAAGCATTTTCTCGCTCTTCCGTCGCTCCAACTCACCCGCTAAGTCATCATTTGTGAACGTTTTTAAAGCTTTCTTTCTTTTCCCCTCAAGGTCCCAAACCATTAAACCCCTCCGTTTTTTTACTTAAATAAACCGTCAAATACCGCTTCTTCCCAACCCTGAGTATGATCTGATCGTGAACAACATCATCAAGGGTTATCTTCTGGTCAAAACATTTAACCCGCTCACCGTTGACATAAGCCCCACCCTGGTTGATTAATCGCCGGGCATCACCTTTTGATTTCGACATTCCAACATCAAAGAACAATTTAAAGGCCGGGTATCCTTCTTTTAGCCGGTCCTTATCGATAAGAACCTTAATGTTTTGTGCTGGAAACACCCTTTCATCCAAGAAGTCATCGTGTGCCCTTGTTGCTCTTTCTTGTGGTGTTTCCAAGCTGCTACGCATTCGGTTCGGCATATTTCTCCGCCTCTTTAATCATCCGATCCATGTTAAACTGTTTAATAAACTTCTCGTTAGCCGCTTTGACCTCTTCAGGATCTTCTTGCTTTTCCGGGGGAGACGTTTCAAGCAGACTGTCAGTGAAATCGTCATCAACGGTGAACGCCTCCGCCTCGGGCTTGTGTTCCTCGTGAAACATTGATTGGCCGGCGTACTTGGTTTTATACACAAGTACGCCGGTGATCACAGCACCCATGGCCGTCATAAAGGCCCCGGCGCCAAGCATGGTAATTATTTGCCAGAAGGTTAGGGTCATTAATCTTTCTCTATAAACATTTCCCATAAAGGCAAATGGTCTTCATGGAGTTTCTTGTTTTTACTAAGTGTTTCCAAGGCTTCGGTTATCACATCCGTTGCCTTTTCTCCGATCTCGATCTCTTTTTTAACATCAACCGCATCATCCCAAATCGTCATATTGTTTTGATGCTTGAAATTGAGAACCTTGTGTTCTTCCTCGCTGAACGAAAGGTCTTCTCTCAACTTGCGGATAATTTTCAGGGTTGTAATGTCACCTTCTTTAGGTAAAACACTTACCAGCATTAATCGTTCTCTTACATTCAATTCCATATCCACCTCGTTTTCTCACCTCGTTTTTGAAAAGCGGGAAAGAGGAGAGGTGAGGTCCTCTTTATCGGCTTGCGCCTATCCCGCTTGATTCAATTTTAGCCATGCAGCGAATCATACAGGGGTATGTAATAAGCCACATCGTTAAGCAGTACCCGAATACACGCATCCGCACCCATTGTTCCAGCATCAGGCGCAGTGGCCGGAACTAACGCATTTGAAATTACTGGATCTGTACCGGCAGCCGGAAGATCAAATAAGTTGGTTGCCCGACTGATCGCAATTGCGTTTGTCCATGCAGCGGTTCCGACATCACAAATGCCAATAGCATTGGCTGATCCACTATCCATGGCAGGACTGTTTAAAAATGCAACAAAACCACACACATCCGTAGTTGCCGTAATTGCGGCTCCACCGCCTACCCTGGCCATAACCCCACAAGCTCCAAAGTCGTAGGCAGAATTCACTACAACACCGGAAGTATGGCCTTCAAACGTACCAATCAGACCGGAATGAAGGTGGGTAAGTGTCGTTCCTTTCACAACCACTTGACCCATTAGACCGTATGTTTCATGGGCGGCTGTCATAGACGATCCGCTTACAACATGGCGAAATCGTCCACATTTAGCACAATACGCACTTGTCAAATCTGTATTGGTAGCCCCATGGACTTCCATTGTTGAAAGTTGACCGTCCGTATAAACATCCTGATCTGTCGAGAATACTACTGCCGAAGTCGTAGCCGCACTTCCGGCAAACTTGCCAATCCGCATACCCATAATGACGGACGGACCATCAATTAGGATACCTTCGGGCCAGCTTGCGGCACCCGCTGCCTTGTCAATCAAGATACCGGCGCATGTTCCATTGTTTGTAATAGTTCCGGCTCCAGTTGTCTCAACGTGTACCCCTGCGAATTCACCACCTGAAGCAACGGTTAAGGCTGTCGTAATCTCCGCCGAAGCATCAAAACATGAAAAGGTTGCTCCGCTACTACAGGCATGGGTGCCAGCCATTTCCAGATAACCCTGAACACCGGTATAAATCCCGGTTGCCACATCAACACCGTCCAGAAGCTTAAGCTGCCCCATTAATGCGCGTATTGAAGCACCGCTTTGATCAACAGTAAGTAGGAGCCTGCCAAGTAAATTCCTAACACTACAACCGATATTACTCCCGGAATCATCGGCAAGGAAAGCGGCATTATAAGTATTGTCAGAAGATAAAATTACGCCGCCATCAGCCGTACTTTGATAGGTTCCCGTTACAATACTGGGGGTTGTTCCTGCATCTGCGAATGTAAAACCGTCGCCACCAGCATCAACATAGGCTTTAATGCTCTGCTGCGTCGCTAATCCCCGGTTATCATCGGAACTCAAGTCGTCTTCATCATAAACATCAAAGTACGCATAGTTCCCCATTGCCGTTAAAACTTTGTCGTCTAAAGCTGCCATCTTAAATCTCCTTCGTTAGTTGGTTAGCAGAACTCTTTAACTCACTATTATCTAATCGCTAAACTCAGCGTAACAACCGTAGCCGCAACATCATCCTCAGTGATCTTGATCTTTATGAACCGGTTCGCCTTGGCATCGTGACAGTAAATCGTCGGCGTAGCCTTCGCAATAGAATCACCAAACCCGGTTGCGTTTTCGACAAAAGTTACTCCATCGACTGACTCTAATATTTCCCCGGTAACTGTCGCCGCTCCATCGGACGCATGAGAAATCTGAATTTGAATGATCCCACTCGTATGGCTGATATCAACGGCGTCAGAGGTCAGCGTTCCGTCTTTAGCAAGACTAACAGTTGCCGCATCCTCAGCCCATGAACCATCGCTCTGTAATTGTCTGAATGTTAAAATGATGTTTTTATTCATTGGTTAAGTCCTTTTTTAAAACTCCAAATTAAACGCCTCGCCCCCGGACCCCTCCAGCCACGGCTTGCGCTGCAACAACGTGTGAACCAATCCGCCCAAAGCGAACATGGCCGGATATTCCTTTGCTCTCTGTCGCATCTCTAACCGTGTGACCGAATCGTTTGATAATGTTTGGATGTGGTTTCGGATCTTCTCGTTCTGGCCGATGATTAACATCTTATGTCCGGTCTCATCCTTTGTCAGCGCCGCAAGTACCTGTCTAACATACGTTTCAAAATGGTCCTTTTCATAGAAATCATCCGGGGAGTAGATCCAAAAGCCATGGCCGTCACCATAACCGTCCTTCTCCCGGAGTTTAAAACAGATATTCAACGTAATAGGAGTGTATCGGGTGTCATCTCCGAAGAAATACCGCATCAGCTCGGAGCTATCCCAGTATCCGTATTTTTCCCGGAGGCCCACACAACGCAAAAGCAATCTCGGAACATTCGAATCTTCGATCTCTTCAAGGATTGTCATCCGGCACAATCCATCGTCTGTCTTATTGACACCTATAACCATGGCATAGCCGGGTATGCTTTCCCATGGCCAGCCGATTGCCCCGGCAATGTGGTAATACTTTTCGCCGGTCTCGATATTCTCATAATACGTCGGCTTCGGGACTTCCTTTTGCCCGGTGACAATCGCCCAATCTTTACGCGCCTGGGTCTCTTCGATGCTGTCACGCCGGGCTTGGATTATGCTTGGGTAGTGTTCTCTCATGTCAAATCACACTCCCCAAAGAAACCCGCCCCAAACTGCCTTGCCATGGTCTCATAGTTAAACGCATGTCTGAAATGATCCGGTCCGAGCTTGATATAAACATATCGCTTTGACCCTGTTTCCTCATCCTCTTCCAGCTTCTTAGCGACATTGTGTAATTGCTCGGCAAACATCCGCACCATGTCATTCTCCCGTGGCAGGATTATCTTTCGATTGGATATCTGTTTATGCGAAGCGTCAAGGCTCTCGGTTCTATTACTCGCAACGATAAACTCTTTGTCATTCCAGGCGTATGATCCCTTCTGGTGAATGTTGTAATAGCTCAACCACACACGGTCTTTATGTTTCTTCGCAAACTCCCTGGCGTTCCGTGTTTCCGGGAGTGCATCCACAACGCACCGGGACACATTAAAATTGTCCATTAAACGGTCCAGCTCTTCCCAATCACGGTAAACACCAATATGGATTATTTTATCTTCTTCGCCTGGGCATCGCTTACCAATGACAACATGCAGATCCTTCCCCTGATCAACGCCCATGAAGCACGGCCCGGGATCTTGGTTCTCAATGCCATGATCAGCGCATAGTCGTAATGAATCCTGAACGCTCAACCGATTCTCGGCTTCCACCCAGGCAATACCAATCTTCAGGTTGAATAAATCCGTTAGATTGTCAGTGGTGCGGTACATATGTAGGATTTCAGCAGGATCAACAAAGTGAGACCACAACTGAGAATACTGATATCCCCGCTTATCGGTTATGCTTGGATGCTTGGCGACCCACTGGCCAACTGAAGGATTTAACTCCGCATGGCACTTCTCACACGCCCGGATCACGCGCCCTTTGTGTTCGATGATTGTAGGTACATCCTTGTTTGCTTCTTTCGGGAATGTCCCCACCAAGTCCGTATAGTGATTACATTTGGGGCATTTTAACAGCCAGTACTTTTGATCTGTCTGTTGGAAGAACTTATCGACACCGTAATCCGGCAGGGTTGGATTGGATAGTTTGAGTTGTTCCTTGAATTCACTATGAGCCATACGCTCATATGCCATATCAACGGCTTTTTGTGGCGCTTCGTCAAGCTCGTCAAACACGATAAAATCAACAGGAATAGACTTCAAGCCGACTCTTGATTTCATGCCCCGGAGATAGAGAAATGAATTCCACACCCGTTTTATGTTCGCAGAGTCCGTGTCTTTGAGCCATGACTCTATTTCCGGGTTATCATCAATCAGGGCATTTATTCGACCCTTAGAGAAGTCGGTCACATCAGATTTAGACGGGAAGAGATATAAAATGCCACGGTAATTGCCGTACCTGGCGCCATACATCACCCGGAGCATAGCCTTTGAGGTTAGGCCCATTTGTGTTGCTTTGAGCTCTGTCTGATCGATGTGGGCGTCTTGGTAGGGTTCTCTGAGGTATTCGTGGTTTTTGTATGTGAATTGACGGCCATCTAATGTGATTCCGTCCACCCATTCGTGAAATGGTTTTACAACATGAAGTGAGGAAATAGCGTCGGGTGTGATCTGTCCGCGCAACATATCGGCCAGGTCTAACGGGTTTTCGGGAAGAGAATTATTTTGAATCGCCTGCAGCATTCTTTATTAATGCCTCCTTAAAGGTTTCAGCGTATTCAGGCCCTTTCGCGTCCTCAACCATCTTTATAATAGCGTTAAGTATTGGAGTATCGATCAAACTGACTTCATGTTTCTCAGACGGATAGTCCCCTCTAAGCTTATGGGCATCCATCCTGGCTTTCTGCCGAGTCGTCCAATCGGTCATATTGATTGCAATTACTGTTTCACCGTCGGTAAACTCCTTTTCTGTTTCGCCATCAACGAATCGTTTCTCAATTAAGCCCGTTGTTGTGACAATCTTTAACCCTTTCTTGGGTTTTCCTGTAGGGGTCAATGGAATTTCTGCCGATCCTTTTACTTTCTGAAACACGGTTTTTTCCGCGTTCAATTCTTTCTTTAATTTTTTAACTAAATACTCGGCTGTAATCCCATTTTCCCGGAACACCTGGTGTATTGGATTGCCAATTGCTTCGAGAGCATTCTTCGGGGTTTTCATAACAATATGCATCTTATATTATTAAAGAAATCGCTGTCAAATGGTAGACATAGAGTGGACTTTCATGGTGTGGACTTTATAGAGTGGTATTTATGAAATGGTAAAAATCATAAAAAAATATATGGCTTTTGAAATTATTTTTATTTTATTTCACTTTTTTTTAAAAAAAGCCTTGACAAACATTAAAACAAATATTATATTGTAATTAAGATTAACAATTAACAAGGAGGGATTGACATGAAATACAAAACAAAACAATCGGTTATTGACGCTGCTCAAAATGCTGGTAGCACTGCAAAAACCTACACCGGAGCAAAAAAATATATCATGGCAAACACTGCCAGTGTATTTGATGAACCAAAACCCGACCTCTGGTACAGACAAACAACACAAGAGCAGTGGATTGCAAAGGACCACGAGCGACGACTGTTAGCACGATATGTCGGAATGAAACGATTGCCGAGATATCTGTCAGCCGAGAATCGTCTGTTAATTCTGCAACATCCTGCCAACCGAGAGATGAAACGATTGCAAGAAAAGCCTGTTTATGTGCGTGCTCATTATGTCAATTATTGTTCTGATTTTCCGAGGATGCAGAAATTTGTCAGGGTTGCCGAAAAAAATCGTGGTGAATTGGTTGAAATGGATGAAATTGAAAAACACTCTTATAGCGTCTGCGATTTTGGCCGAAAAAAACGGACACATTGTGGAGACTCATGCTTATCGCCTGGAATGCGCACAGAAAGTTATGACCGGGGCCAAAACCCTTGGGGTGGTAAATGGACCCACTATGATTACTACGCTGATTATACTCTGATTTCTCCCGTAAATCATGGAAATAATTATAGTATGTATTATGTTGACGCTGATCATAATAGGCATACTGTATATGTAACCCAAAATTATATCAAAATCGGAAAAGAAGAACCACAACGCCGAAGAATTGCAACGCCGAAAACAGCTAAATTTCCAGTCCACATTCAGCGCCGAATTTTATCTGCGCATGTGCCGGGAATCCTGAGTGTTGATTATGACAGGGAAGAAAAGTCTTTGATGCTGGTTGACGGCTTCGGAGAACAATATCATTTACCCGAAATTCAAACAGTTAAATATGCAAAAAATTGCGTAAAAAATGCTATTGCAGCATTTCGCAAACGCCGAGCAGAAAAAGTTAAAATCGATATGCCTGAAAAGATATGGGTATCGGTTGAAGACAGTTATGACGCCGGGAATTGTCACACGGAAACAAATAGATTTGCCGCTGAGGTCATGAAAAAAATTGGAGCCGATGGGCATGTTTGTGTGCGCGCTGATGTAATTCTGGCAATACGAAATGATAATTACACGCGCCGAGCAGTATCATATGCAGCTACGCGAAATTAAAAACCTTAACCTCGAGGAGAAAAACCATGATTAAGACCGCACCAAGAATCTCAAAAACAACCGCTGAGTTTATCCCCGGTCAATTCCGCACCCTGAACGCAGGCTGTGAACATATCCTCAATAGCTGGCCGGGATTGTTCCGGCTCACACTGAATGAGCTAAAAGAACGGTTTTCGCAGGGGGAGCTTGGCATCATGTTGGACGTGATGAACGGCAGCATGATCGGTTCCGACAATTACGGACGCCATCTCACCATGAATTGCACGGACGGTGTTGCACTATACCGGCTGGACAAAAAATGGAACATTGAAAAAGATCCGTTTTTTGAAAAACTCGGAAACCTCACCACATTTCAAGCCGCGTGTTTGGAAATATGGGCAAATGCATTTTGGTATTCACAGACCGCAAAAAATTCAGAAGGAACTATTGAAGATTATATCAAATCACTTTTATAATTAAACCACCCCGGCTCCGGTCGGGGTTCATACATAACCATGGTCGATTTGTTTTTTTGCAATAAATTGTTTTACGATTGATGGATAGGCCCAAATCCTCGGGCTTTTATGCTTTCCTCTTAGGGTTTTAAACACCCAACCGCCTGATAACATTTCTTTTCCGTACTTTTTCCTAACCGTCTCCTCACTGATCATAGGAAACAGTTTTGCGATATTCTTCCATCCCTCAATATGTCTTTCGTTTTCACTCACCGGCCATACCCCCTATTAGTTTATCAAAATCCGCATTCATCAGCCACCATAAAACCTGACCAGCGGGTTTCCGTAATCGCTCTTCAGCGATATTACATATTTCCTCATACAAATCTTCACGGTCTGTAAAGTCCAGGGTGATAACCGGCTTATCTTTTTTAATCACTTCGGGCTTTTTGGGTTTATCACTTTCCGGATTATCCTCTTGTAAATAATTCCAGAGCGTTGATGCGCCGATTTTTAGTTTTAACGCAACAAGCTTCCGGTCGATACCATCTGCAACCATGGCCCTGGCGATACGTTTACGAGCGTCCGCGATAACCGGCATCTTAGAATCCGATGTCACTTTTTCGACAGAGATTCCCTCCTGGGCGCAATATTTAGGCAAATCGACAGAGACGGTGAACTTGCCGGTCTTCTTTTCGGGCGGCTCTTTATTCTCAGACGTGAAGGGTTTTTTAGAAAGAGCGTCGGCGGCTGCTTTTGCCCTTACGTGCTCTTCTTCTTTCTTCATCCGGTTATCTCTAATGCACTTCGAACACGTATTTCTGTATCCATCCTCGCTGTTGCCCGCCTTTTCAAAATACGTATCGGCGCGTTTTTTCTCTCCGCACTGATCACAATTCTTGTAATACAGGTTGTTTTCTTGTTTTGCCATTTCTCTTTTCTCCTTCGCTGTTTGTATGCCCCAGTGATCCGGCCGTGATTCTCGTAAAAATGCCATTGATGGGAAGAATTCTTGCTTTAACGCATCGTCGTACTGGATAGGAAGAGGGCAACTCGCGCATGGTTCATGGTTTTTGGGTGTTTTTAAATTAGGGCATTCATGACATGGCGATTTTTGCATGTTATCCAACAAAGCGTTTCAGTCTCCGCAGTATCAACCTTCGATCCGGTTTCTTAATCCCTATCGCTCGATATCGAGATAGCATCAAAGCGAACAAAAGGACGATATACACAAACAATAGAATTGCATCTTTCATGGTTTTTCTCCTTTAAAATGATTCAAAAACCCATTGTTTCTTCTTCCACTGAACCGCTACCCATCGAAACCAAGGGAACATTCTTGCAGCCATTTTAATTTTAACCCTTGCGTCATCACGCCAAAACCCCTTAACCTCGTGCATCTCAATTCTATCTGTTGTGATAACTAAAAAATCGGGCCGATAATGCGTTTTTTTGGCTAACCGAAAATTCAACTCATCAAAACGCCAATCTATTATCAATGCCGCTAACTTCATATTCTCAAGTCGTCGGGCATACCTCTCCTCTGTCTTATTCATCAGTGCGTATTTTGATTTTATTATTGGTTTCATTAGAGAATCTGCGCCCGGATTTCCTCAACCACCTTTTCGATCATGTTACACTCGGCCTTGATGTCCCCTGGTATATTTTCCAACACTTCAAGAAGGCAAAGTCTTCTTTCGGGTGGCTTTTCGCTTTTTGGGGATGGGCTTTCCACTATCCCGCAAATATCATCACATAGTTTTTCCACGGAAGACCGGACAGACACCAACCGATTAACAGCGTCTATTATATCAATATATTTTGGCCTTTTGTTATCTCCCATTAATTCTGCCTTTTCCATAATCAATCTCCTTTCATCATTCGGTTTAAGTTGCCTATAAACTCGACAAACTCCCATCGCAACTGTGGCAGTTCCAGATCCCCGTTCCGAAAATTAAAGACCGAAATCGATAACTTAAAGATCGCCGCGTAAATCCTATTCGCTATTTTGATTCGTTCTTTGTGATCCACATTTCCAGCCTTTTACCAACGCCGTCGCATATTCTACTGCAAACCTCCACTTATCCCCACACAACCAATACTTTACCGCCAAGATATATATTCTAATTATTTTCATTTCTTTACCCGCTTAAAAAATGCCTTTTTACTTTTTAAATATTCTTCAAGGCCCTCGAAGTCCATAACCTGATTAGGATCCGCCACCATCATCCACAACTGATCGCATTTAGTCGCTACTCGATACTGCCCCTCGCGGGTCTCGATATATTTATCCAGCTCTTTTGCCCGGGCCCGCCATGCGTCCCGGCTGTCTGTTAGCTCTGCGATCTCGACAACCTTTGCAGGCACGTTCCAGATCGCATCGTAAACGCCGATCACGGCAAAAAACATTATCGCCGCTGAAATCAACCCTAACCCTACGATCCAGGCAAGCCTCTTTGCGCCTTCCCATAAAATAACTTTGTCCATATCATCCATGGTTTATCCTCCCTATTGTGTTTTTCCGTAAAACATTAAAACTCTTTCCGATATCTCATCCTTGGTCATAGTGAAAACACCATTGTTTGAGATTTCAATAAGGCCACGTTTTAGCCTTAATTCTTCTTTTGTGGTTTGCGCTATCCCTGGATTACGATACAGCCTTTTTCCATCGCCAGTAAAAACGGTGTGAGGTGCCAGGGTATTAAAAAAACGTCGCCAATTTTGGCATCTGCCACACGCCGCATGAGTGGTGTACGCAACTCCGAGTTTAAAATTCCATACTTTGTAATAGATAAGACCTTCCCCCCCGCACTCGTCGCAAGGTTCAGCTTCAAACTCAGGTTTTTCATAGTCTGTATGGGGTTTGTGTGATTCGTAAAGAGGACCAAACTGACTGATTGTCGGGAATTGAGATTTGAAAGGTTTACGCTCTGAAATGATCTTTTGGCAAATATCGTTAAAACTGGGCTGTGGGATGTAGTTTAGTTGATCGTAATATGATTTGGTGATTTCTGTTGTGATTTTCAGCCCGAAATAATTGCCAAGCTGATTCATTGTCAGTGCAAATTCTCTTTTTTGGTCCATTTTAGAAATCCCCCAGTTCTCGTTTTGGTTCTTCTTTGGGTTTGAATATACCCGCCCACCCGGAAATAATTGACGGATCTAAAATCTCAGATTGTTTATATCCAAGATCGATAAACGATTTTAATTTGTTTAGCGCTTTGGTTTCTGCGAGAGAGTTGAATGGATGTCGCTTGGTTTTCTTGAAAAGATTAAGACGATGATCCCGAAATTCACTCCAACTTGAAATGTCGAGCCATGGAAATTTGGATTTTAAATCTTCTAATTTTGGGAGGTCTGAATTATTACCCCCCTTATTAGTTTTATTTCTTTTTTCTTTTATACTAGAAGGTATAATTTTCGTTTTACCCTCAACTTGATGGTGTTTTACCCTCAACTTGATGGTGTTTTTCTTTTCTTTCTTTCTTTGCTTCCACTTATCATAATCTTTTTGTATTCCAATAGTTACGCCTGTTTTACCCTCAACTTGATGGTAGAGTATACAACTTGATGATAAAAGCGATCTAAGCACCCGACTTATAACCTTTTTTGATATATTTGAACCCTCTGCTATTTTCGACACCCTCAAGTTGATGGTCTTTTCCCCATAACCATAAGTATTTCTACCAATAAATAACATCACGGCATATTCATTGGCTGTAAATGGATATTGGATAATCGCCTCTAACAATTCATTGCTCCATTTTGTAAATTTATCCGGTTGCGGGTTCGCCATTTAAAGGTTCAATCCCCTCGGCCTGATATTATATTTTAATTTGAGACATAAAATCTTAGCGGTTCTGATTTCTTTCTTGATATATCGCTTCACCGCCGGAAGATCTAAGGCCGCTTGTATGCCAAACGTCAGTAAAAATGTGACGATGAAAACCTTTAAAACTCTCATGTTTTACCTCCGAAGTATTAAAAAAGCATTAGGTAAAAAACTTCCCATCTAATACCAAAGCATTAGAAAATTATTTGCAAAAATTAATGCTTTTTTCATGCTTTCTTCGTATTGATTTTGCATATTTGGCATGGTAGTTAATCGGGGTCCATGTTGTGTGCCATTTGGTACACTAAAAAACAAAAAAAATATCCTAATAATAGGAATTGTTACCAATCGGTACTATAACATACTAAAAAAAATAGATTAAATATCTGGAAAATGAATCTCTAAAAACTTCTCAAAATCTATACCTTGCTGTCTGATTCTTGCAATCTTAGACAATAGTTTAAGGTTCTCAGCTTCCTTTGCTTGATCCCAAAACTCTTGCTCACGGTCTGACTCAATTTGACCATCTTTGATTTGGGCCACAGTTATAACTCCTTTCCTTATAAATTTTAATAGGTAATATGCACTTAGAGGTCGAGAAGGTGCTTTGTTGAGCATAGCATTAAGGTGACTGCGTTGCATACCAACCAAGTCGGCCAATTCTTGTTGAGTCATGTTGTGATCGGACATATATTTATTCACAAGCTGAACAAAAACTGTCCATAATCTCGTTAGTAATATTTTTTTCATGGTTGCAGAATATATGATAATGTACCCTTTGTCAATATATATTTTTAAATTATTTTTGCCTTAATGTACCATTTGGTTCTTTTTTCCTTGACAAGCTATTTTTTTTCATGTACCATTTGGCACAAGAGATAAAAACTTACCAAACCGCATAGGAGGCAATCATGTCAACCCGGAATCGTCATTTAATTGAGGCTCTAATATGCTGGCTCATAATGATTATATGCCTGTTTCTGATGGGCTGTGGTCGCTATCAAAAATGGGATACGCCCACCAAGGTTATGTTTACGGGTCTGGTCGCCGGTCAAGCCCTCGATGCTGCGATTACCTCGGAAATCCTTGTCGATGGCGGGGAAGAATACAATCCTGTTTTTGACGGTCACGAAGAAAGAACCATCCCCCTGAAAATAATCGGTCTAACAGCCTGTTATTTCATTACCGACTGGATTGAGCCAGAGTATCGCAAATGGTTTTTAATCCCTGCTAACATCCTAACGTGGGGCGTTGTAGTCCACAATTACGGAGAATTACAATGACCCTATTTAAGAGAATCCCCGGCAAACGGCGCACTTGTAAAGAAACACTTTACTACTGCCACCGGAGCCCGGATAAGCCGGAACCCGATTTACGCCACGCACACTCTCAGAGATCGTGGGACTGACATTCGGGAATGGCGAAAAATGGACGTGCCAAGTCTTATCAACCATTTAAACCAAGGAGGCTAAAAATGAAAAACAAAAAAATGATCCAACTCGTTGACAGAATCGAAGAGCTTGAGGACGAAAACCACCGTCTCATGATCGAACGAGACTTGTTAAAAAACCAGGTTAGCACGATCAGGGCCGAGACCGTTGACACGCTCTTGTATCAGGACATTATCAAATTGAACCACGAACACGCCATGTTGCAGGCTTCATTGTAATAAGCCCTGGCGGGAGTACAGTTGACAGCTCTTTGGCTCTTAATATGCCACCTACGGGAAAAGAGAGGAAGATAAGACACCCGCCAGTCATTCACGACTAAGGAGGTTTAACCATGTCCGAAGAACGAGAACATTTCTGTTCAAATTGCAAATACGCCGCTCGCCCGGCAAACGAGGCACCCTGCCGGACATGCTTCGAAGGCGGTTGTTATAAAAACTGGAGGAAACAAAATGGAAAGTAAATGGCGGACACATACGATTAACCATTTCTCTTAACCAAATAGGTTAAGGAAAACAAAACCAAGGAGGTAAAAACATGGAACCCGAAATCACACAGGAATTAATCGACGCCTGTGAATACATGATTGACATTACCGGCGGGTCTGAACACTGGCAGGGAGAAACGTACATCGCATTAAAAAAGATTGAGAAAGCTGTTTCCCGAGCAAACAAGATGATGAACGCCGCCAACAAGGAGGTAACAGTATGATAGCCGTATGCCCCATAGCATTTAAAATCGGCAAGAAACCCTATGCGTTCTTGGTCGGTGCCGTAATACCCATAGAGATCGGCTGTAATGTTCAGCCCTGCCCGGTATGTGGCGCGCCGATGAGTTTTGCTAACGATCATTACTTTTGTCGGGATTGCGGACATGACGACTCTTTATCGCTGTCCTAAAATCTGCGCGAACTGTCACCATTTCGGCTACAAACCCCGAAAGTCCGGCGGGTGGGCGCACTGTGGATTTTGGGGAAAACATTTCCCGGATCAGCGATCATGGACTAATGAAGAGGATCCGGGGACTAAGGTAGGGGAAAGATCCTGCGAACACTGGGAGGTGAACAATGCCCCATCCAATAGAATTCTGTGGTGAAGTCAAACATGAAACCGATGCTGCCTATTTGGTTTATGACGGTGCGAATGAAGTTTGGATTCCTAAAAGCCAAGTTCAGGAATGCCGACGACTCAGCGCAAAAAGCGATGATTATGAGTTTATCATTCCCGAGTGGTTGGCAATTGAAAAAGGTATCATCTGAAACTGGGAACTCAGAATCCATATTGATGAAATTGAGTATAGAATGGAGGAAAACTAAATGCCAACTACACATTTTATTTGTCCCGATGGAGAGCAAATAGAGATAGCTAAATGTCTTGAAAGCGGTGGTTGTCGCATGGGTAAAAGATGCGCCACACGGCCATATCTTCGGCTTATTAGCTATGATCGTGAATGGAGAGGGGTTAGCCCTTCGTCGGCAGGAAACGGCCCAAGATTGCTCTATCTGAAGGCCGTAAACGACTATTCAATTAATCCACAAGACAGGGTATGGGCTGCGTTTGGAACAAGCACACACAATAGCCTGGGAATGCACCGCTATATCAATGATGTGCTGTCTGAGGAACCATTATCCGATGAGAAAATGAGAGGTATTGCGGACACGCTTGATGTTGATGAGTCTGACCCTAATTCCTATGTCTTGACTGACTATAAGACGTGGGGGTCTTTCAAGGTTGCGAAAGCAATGGGGCTTATCATTGAGAAAAAAGATGTGCCTATTTTAGATGCTGAGGGTAATCCTGTTTTGTTGAAATCCGGCAAGAATAAAGGAAAACCCAAAACCAAAATTGAATCCACAAGAATCCTTGATCCTGCCAAAGCCGATTTAAAATCAGAGATCTTACAACTTAACCGATATCGTATCTTTTTTGAGAAAGCAGGGTTCCCTATATCTCGCATGGAAATACAAGCCATACCAAGAGATGGCGGCACTTACATTGCAAAAAGCAGGGGTATTGAAGACAACCTTTATATAATCCCGGTGCCTTTCATGCAAGATAATGAAGTCCATAATTTTTATGACTTTTTACAGTCTGAAGTTGATGAGGCTTTTAAGACTGGTTACGTCCGAAAATGCAACGATTGGGAATCATGGGAAGGCCGAAGATGTAACGGTTATTGTGAGGTATCCGAGCAATGCGAAGCAATGGAGGGATTATGTCAGAATGTCGTTTAATTTATTACTGTGAAAATTGTTGCATCGGATTTGAGGTAACATTTAACCCTTGCATTGGGTTAGAAGTAAAGCGGCATGTAGCTTGCCCCCATTGCGACAAGGAGTTTACATTCACTATTTTAGTAACGGCACAAATGGAGGATGAATGGAGGGTGACATAATGGAGATATGGAACAAATTAAAACAACCTCCCAAGTCTGCCTTGAAGCAAATCAACGGTGGACGATTAAAGGGCATGACCGATGTAAACCCGCAATGGCGTTATCAAGCCATGACCGAAACATTCGGGCCGTGCGGGCAAAACTGGAAATATGAAATTGTAAAACTTTGGCTTGAACCTGCGGGGGAACAAGTCTGCGCCTTTGCTCAAATAAATCTTTATGTCAAAGGTTCTGAATGGAGCGAGCCAATTCCCGGCATAGGCGGATCAATGATGGTCGCCAAAGAAAAGCACGGTCCATATGTTTCCGATGAAGCCTACAAAATGGCTGTCACTGATGCCTTGTCAGTTGCCATGAAGATGCTTGGCATGGCAGCAGATATCTATGCAGGAAGATGGGATGGTTCAAAGTATCGAGATGCACCCCCCCCAAATCAAGCACCGAACAAACCAAATACCGACCCTGTAACGATACCCAACAAACAAACCTCAAAACAAATCAGCCAGAAGCAATGGAATTACATGAAAAAGATTGCGACTGACAAAGAACTCACCGAAGCTGAATTGGTTGACATGGTCAAATGGGTTGCTGATAAAGAAAAAATAGAACCCCGACACTGGAAAATAGCAAAGTTGCTGTTACCTGAAGATAATTTTGAAAGCGTCTTTACTCGATACTGCGAGTATCAATCTGAACGAGACAAAAAAGACGGGAGGGACATTGCTTTTTAAAACTTGTTTTAAATATGGAGACTTGAGCATCCGGTGAAGGAGGGAAGTGCATATAATTCTAACCAAAACACTTAGCGGTTTTATTCCGGCAGATCCCAAGACAGATGAGTGGTATCGTAAAGTCAAATTAGGCTCAACCATTCACTCAGATTTCAAGCAAATGCGAAACGCTGCATTTCACCGGAAGCTGTTTGCCCTGTTTAACTTAGCTTTCGATTACTGGAATCCTGGTGAAGTTAATTCTAAATACGGAACCCCAGAGAAGAACTTTGACCGCTTCCGAAAAGACCTAACTATTTTAGCCGGTTATTATCATAACGTAATTAGGTTAGACGGTTCGGTAAGAGTAGAGGCTGATTCGTTGTCATTTGGTAGCATGGATCAGGAAACATTTAACGGGCTATACTCAAACATACTTGACGTTATTTTGAAGCGCATACCCATAATGGGAGAGTGGGGAGAAGACAAAGTGAATGAAATCGTTAATCAAGTTTTAGAGTTCGCATAGGGATAAAAGCATAGGAGGGGGTATGGTCGGAAGTCACTCAAGATTTAAGAATTTTAAAAGGTCAGCATATTTTAAACCAAACGGCATGAGAGTTAATTGTGACGGTACAACAGTGAAAGACCGCAAGCATAATTTGTTGTTACGTCCTAATCATTATCATGTGTTACCAAGAGTGCATAGGATATTTAACCCTAAATTACAGGGGCAGGCTATCAGTGACGGAGAAGGATGGTATAAATAAATGCACTCCTATACCACGCCAAAGCCAATGCCCAAAAAGAAGAGAATCAAGCTAACAGGTAGGGCTTACTCTAACCTTAGAAAAAAAGTCTGGAAAAAACAACATGGCCTATGCGCTGAGTGCGGTAGGTGGGTCAGATTAGACGGTGACACGGTATTCAATACGGCTCATTTAGCCCATATCAAGTCAAGGGGAAGTGGTGGCGATGATTCTGAGGAGAATACAAGAATTTTGTGTTACCGCTGTCATATTTTGGAGGAACATGGATTGAGGTGGATTAAATCAGAAAGACAGGCAAGAGTATATTCAAGACGCACTTGAGGATCACGCCGGATTGATCGGCATGTGCGATGTCAAAAAATATAAATTATTATTAGAGAGACAGTAAGAAATAAAAGGTGGGATAATGCCAACCAAAATAGAATGGTGCGACGAAACCATAAACCCGATTGTGGGGTGCTCAAAAATCAGTGACGGGTGTCAAAACTGCTATGCCGAAAAAATGGCATGGCGGTTGAAGTGTATGGGAGTTCCGAAATATCAGGATGTTGTTGATAAGAACGGATGGACCGGGAAAATCGGTGTGGATATGAGCGTGTTTGATAAGTTGCCAAAGACACCGAAGAAAATTTTTGTTAGTTCCATGGGGGATCTATTCCACGAAAATGTAACCGACAAACAACTTGATAGCATCTTTGCAAATATAGCTTACGATGCCTTTTATCCAATTTCTGCGCTGTTCAATAAACAACCACACACTTATTTATTGCTCACCAAGCGGCCCGAACGAATTGCAAATTCTCCGCACCCAGAACACTTTGCAAGATGGACAAATATATGGCTCGGCGTAACCGCAGAAAATCAAAAACGTGCCGATGAGCGCATACCTACCTTGCTTCAAATTCCAGCCGCTGTCCGGTTTGTAAGTATTGAACCGATGCTTGAACCTGTCGATCTTGATGATTTTTGGGGTGCTCCTGGCGTTGGCCTTGACTGGGTAATCGTCGGTCCCGAAACTGGACCCGGCAAACGAGAATGCAAGCCCGAATGGATAAGAGATTTATACGAGCAATGCCAAGAGTCGGGGGTGCCGTTTTTCGACAAAACCAAAACAAATTGGATAGCAAGAGAGTCTCCTAACACCAAGAGCCAGTAAGAAAGGACGATCATGGGAAAAGTCTATAATATGACAATCAACCAAGATGTGAAATGTAAGCAATGCGGGAAGCCGGGTGCTTGCAAGGCTAAGGGTGGAGAATATGGAATTTGCCTTGAATGTGCAAACAAAAATCTAAGGAGCATGTCAATGGATAAAACTAAAAACATGGTAGTAGCGGAAGTAAGCAACATTATTGAAACCGATTGGGAGAGAATTGTTCGGGCCTACGAAAACAGTGATTGCAAACTTGGGATATCGGTCAAGGTTAACCTAAGTGGAAATTTAGAGGTCGTCGGTGTCATAACCGAGTTATCATATTATCCGTTGCCACAAACGAAGGTTAAGACAGACCCGGTAATCGTTAATGAGAAGCAAATGGCATTATCGCTTTAATTTAACGGAACCGGGATAGAGGTAAATTAGTGAAAACATACTGGCAACAAGACGGAAATAAGATTTATCAAGGGCATGTTTTAGACGTGCTGAAGGAGATGGCCTCAGAGAGTGTGCATTGTGTAATCACAAGCCCACCCTACTGGGGCCTTTAGCTGAGAGATTATGGCCTACCGCCGACAATTTGGGATGGTGATTCAGATTGTCAGCATGTTTGGGGGGAATGTGATCCAAGGCGGCAACGGCACCCCGATGATGTAAAAAACAAAAATAGTAAGCAGGCAACAAACAAAGGAGTAAATTGCGAACTTGTTAAAACCCAATTCTGCCAACTCTGCGGAGCATGGCGTGGTTGTCTCGGACTCGAACCCACACCGGAATTATTTATTAAACACATGGTTGAAATCTTCCGAGAGGTCCGCAGGGTGTTGAGGGATGATGGAACGCTTTGGTTGAATATGGGCGATAGTTATGCAAGTCAAGCAGGGCCACAGGTTGAGAATACTGTTGATAAAAGCGGTAATTTTAGGAATAGGGGTCAGGCAAGCGGAAAATCAAGAAAGGCTCCAATGGGCCTCAAACCCAAAGACCTATGCGGAATCCCCTGGCGTGTAGCCCTTGCGCTTCAAGCCGATGGTTGGTATTTGCGGTCTGGAATTCCCTGGGTAAAAAAATCCGCCATGCCAGAAAGTTGCTCGGACCGTCCGGCGAGTGCCTTGGAGTATGTTTTTTTGCTTACGAAATCGGCCAAATATTATTTTGATATGGAGGCGATACGGGTAAAGCATAAAGATTTAAACAGGCCAAACGGTTTTAAGGGTAAAGATGGAATTGGACCGAGACAGAATAATCAAGGTTGGTCTGGTGGAAAAGTATCACTTGATAAACACCGTGAATACAATCCTTTGGGCCGCAACTTCCGCAACACCGACCTATTCTTTGAATCTCTTGAACCGCCATTCGGGGCGATCTTTGCCGATGATGAGCTTGTGGGGCTGGACATTAACCCGAAGGGATTTTCTGAAGCGCATTTTGCCACA
>Ga0180432_10000782_pt1 | contig 51529 bp, 34 predicted proteins | sample SS_ome_10_FD_132414 | JGI IMG/M metagenome (GOLD analysis project Ga0180432, IMG submission 132414) | Hypersaline lake sediment archaeal communities from the Salton Sea, California, USA - SS_1_MS_2 metaG | ecosystem: Environmental > Aquatic > Non-marine Saline and Alkaline > Hypersaline >...
GATCGAATCCCCCCGGCGGGGGGTGTGGGGGGCGGCGCCCCCCGCGCCGTGTTGCCGTGTGGCGGCCAGGCGGAGAGACCCGCTGTGGCTGATCAACCTGCCTGGCTACCGGCGATCCTGCCGTTTGGGGGGGGTGGGGAGCGCGATGGGGGGGGTGTCCCCCCCCAGGGCGCTACAAGCAATTTCGTTCCGAGACTCTTGCTCTTTTCTTACCGACACCCGTGGGGCCGCGGGGAACCGGGGGCAGTGAGGGCATGGAAATCGCGAAAAACGGTTACAGCGCGAATAGCTCGAGCCTGTGAAAGAATCCGCCGGTTTCATTCCAAATTCCTTATCGCTAGACTGTAGAGGATGTGGAAAAATCCGCTCGTGCAGGGAACCAGGGATTTTTTCACAGCCTCTCAGGCGAGGCTTTCGCGGTGCAGGCCCGTCACGTCAGAATCCTTCTTCCTCCGAAGATTCCGTCTTGCCGCCGGGCTCGATCTTTTCCTCGTCCTCGTCCCCCCTTTCGGCCTCCTTTTCCTTTTCGATCAGATCCTGCAAAACCCGGATGGCCTTGCGAAGCTGCGGATCGCGGTCGTGCAAGCGGTCCTCAGGCGTCTCCTCCACCAGGATGTCGGGCTTGACGCCGAGCCCCTCCAGGTTCTTTCCGTCGAGGGTGAACCACCCGACGCGGGGCAGGCGGAGCGTGGCGCCGTTGATCAGCGTCGTGGACCCGGTGCCGATGACCCCGCCGTTGGTGGGGACGCCGATGACGGGCCCGCGCTTCAGGGCCTTGAAGCCCTGGGGAAAGACCTCGGCGTCGGAGAAGGAGCGCTCGTTGATCAACACGACCACCGGCCTGGTGTAGTAGAGGGCGGGCTGGTAGGTCTTCTTCCCGCCGCGGGGGTGATACGCGCCGAAGGGTTTCCGGGTGAGAATGTCCAGCAGGTCCTGGTGGATGTGCCCGCCGCCGTTGTTGCGCACGTCGAGAATCATCCCTTCGGTGTTCTTGAGCCGGCCGGCGACCGCCTTCTTGAACTGTTCGAGGTCGCGGTCGCCCATCATCCTGAGATGGATGTACCCCAGCTTCCCCTTCGCCTCCTCCACCGCGTCGCGGCGCTTCTCGAGCCACCGCTTGTACTGGAGGCCGCGGATGCCCCCCCAGGAGGTCGGATTGATCTTGACGATGCGGGAATCCTCGCGGGAAGGCGTGGGACCGACGCGGACGGGCACGGGTTTTCCCGCGGTGCCGGCCAGAAGGCGGGAGAGGTTCGTCGAGGCGTCCAGTTTCTTCCCGCCCACCTCGAAGACGAAATCGCCCTCGCGGATCCAGACCTTGTCGGCGGGCCCGCCGGGCAGGACGCTATCCACCTGGAAGGAACCACCGGCGTTCTTTTCGATCTTCCACCCGAGATAACCCGTGGAAGGGGCGGGGTGATGGACCTTCGTGTACGATCCACCCCAGATGCCCATGTGGGAGGCCTTGAGCTCCCCGAGCATGCGGTCGATCAGGCTGTTGATCTCCTCGGTCGTGCGGGTCGTCTCCGCCACCGGCCGGTACCTCTTCTTCACCGCGTTCCAATCCACGCCGTGAAGCTTGGGATCGTAAAAGGAATCCTTGATGTACTTCCACGCCTCGTCGAAGGCCTGGACCCGCTCCTGGACGAGATCCACCTCCACCTGGGCGGTGAAGTTCACCGGCTTCCCCGTGACCAGTTTCGCGGGCGCCTCGACGGTGTAGATCATGCTCTTGTCGCGCACGCTGTGCTCGAAGGCGATGAGGTCCCCCCGGGGCGACCACCGCGGCATGGACCCCGACGCCGCCACCTGCATCGCCGGCCCCCCGTCCTTCGACACCACCCAGATCGCGGGGCCCCCGTCGCCCTCGCTCCGCTCGAAGGCGAGGAACGTCCCGTCGGGCGACCACGAGGGGATCTGGTCGAACCGCCCGGCGGTGAGCCGGCGCGGCTTCCCGCCGCCGGCGGGGAGGATGTAGATGTTCTGGGAACCCGTCCGCCCGGAATCGAAGGCCACGAAGCCCCCGTCGGGAGAAAAGACGGGATCGTCGTCGTTCTTGCGGTCCTTCGTGAGCTGGCGCCGCTCCCCCGTGCGCAGGTCCACCGTCCAGATGTCCTTGTTGCCCGAGCGGGTCGAGCAGAAGACCAGCCGGTTCCCGTCGGGATGCCACCCGTGGTAGAAATCGTCGTGCTTGTCGAAGGTGACCTGTTGCGCCTTGCCGCCCCGGGCGTCCATGATCCAGAGGTCCTTGTTGCCCGAACGGTCGGAAAAGAAGGCGATGCGGCGGCCGTCGGGAGAGAACTTCGGCCACTCGTCCCGGGAAGCGCCGTGCGTCAGACGCCGCGCCTTGCCGCCGGACGCGTCCATGACCCAGAGATCGCCGCGGAGCTGAAAGGCCAGCGTCCGCCCGTCGGGCGACCAGCCCGGATTCCGGGCGCCGTCGGTGAGCGTGCGCTCGACCACCGCCGGACCCTTGAGGTCGGCGTTGATGGTGACGGCCACGGGCGCGGATTTCCCCGTGGTCAGGTCCAGGCGCCAGAGATGAAAATCCATCTCGTAGACGAGGTGCCTTCCGTCCGTGGACGCCCGGGCGTTGTCGACGTCGCTCTCGTGCTCGGTGACGGCCTGCGGGTCGCCTCCCGCCAGCGGGATCCGGTAGATGTTGTAATGGCCGTCCTTCTCGGAACGGTAGAAGACCTCGCCGGGGATGCCCGGCACGAAGAAGGGCTTGCGGTCGTTGCCCTCGTAGGAGGTCAGGCGCCGCGGAAGCGTGTCCGGGCCTTCCTGCACGTAGAGGTCCCAGTTGCTGGAGCCGATATAGGCCTTCCGGGTGTAGTCAGCGCCTCCCCAGGCGTAGACCAGGGTCTGGCCGTCGGGAGCCAGGGCGAGGTCCCTTCCCGAGATCTCGGTGAGCTGCACCGCGAATCCCCCGTCGACCTTCATCTTGAAGATGTTCATCTTGCCGGTGCGGCTGGAGTGGAAGTAGACCCACGCGCCGTCCGCGCTCCAGCAGCAGGGGGAGTCGAAGGCGCTGTCGAAGGTGATCCGTCTCGGTTTCCCGCGGTCCACCCGGGTGATCCAGATGTCCCAGTTCCCGGAACGCTTGGAGGAGAAGGCGATGCGCTTTCCGTCCGGGGACCAGCGGGGTTTCGTGTCGTAATGGGCGGACACGGTGATCCGGCGGGCGTACCCCCCCTCGGCGGGGACGGTCCAGAGATCCCCGTGGAGCGAAAAGGCGATCCGCGAGCCGTCCGGGGAGAAGGTGGGGAATTTCATGTTCTTCTCACCCCGGACGACGGGGCGGGAGACGTCCTTCCCGCCGCCGGCGAGAGAAGGGGAGGCAAGAAGGGAAATTCCCAGGGCCGTGACGGCCAGCACGAGGAGAAAGCGTTTCATGACGACCTCCGGAATGACGAACGTCCACCTCTTTCGGGGCTTTGCGGCAAGAAATGCATCATAGCAGATGGCAACCCCGGTGGACAAGTCTTCGACACCGTTGAAAAACCCGATCTACTGCGATCGGCTGCAATCGCCGGCGCCTCCCACAAGCAGCAGGGAAGAATGGAAAGCCCCTACGCTTGCGCTGGATCATCCAGACCTTCCCCTGGCCCATGACGCCCGCGCATTTCCCTCAGCGGCGGAGTCCCGCCAGGAACGTCTTCCACCGTTCCCAGTAGATGGGGCCGGCCGCACCGGCGATGTCGATGTGATGGGCGGAGGAGACGACCAGTTTTTCCTTGGGTCCGGGCAAGAGCGCGAAGAGATCCTCGGAGAGGTCCGCCGGGACCACGCGGTCGGAAGCGCTCCAGATGGCCAGGACGGGGCAACGGATCTCCCGGGCCCCGGACGCCGCGTCGAACCGGTCGTGCATGAGCAGGCGCACGGGAAGGAAGGGAAAGCGGTGCGCCCCCACCGCGGGAATCGACGTGTAGGGGGATTCCAGGACCACGCCCGCCACGGGGTGGTCCCGCGCCGTCTCCACGGCCACGCCCGTGCCGAGGGATTTTCCGAAAAGGACGACGCTCCCGGGCCTCACATCGCGGCGGGCGAGCCACGCCAGGGAAGCGGACGCGTCCCGGTAGAGGCCTTCCTCGGTGGGGGAGCCGGGGCTCTTTCCGAAGCCCCGGTAATCGATGATGAGCCCCCCGACGCCGAGCGCCAGGATCCGCTCGAAGTGATCCAGGCGCCGGGCCAGATGGCCGGCGTTGCCGTGAAGATAGAGGACGGTGAGCGCCCCCTCGGGGGGAGGGCGGTAGACCCCGTGGATCTCGAAGCCGTCCCCGGTGGGGATGGAGACCTCCTGCAGGTCCTCGTCGCGGCCCTCGAGAACGTTCGCGCCGGGAGGAAGGCTCTCGGGAAAGTAGGTGAGCTTGCGCTGGAAGACGTACGCCCCGCCGAGCACGAGGACGTAGCCGAACAGCAGGAGGATCACGCCCCGCACGATCAGCCGGCGGAAGAAGCGCCGCGCGGCGCCGCGATCTTCGGGCGCGGATCCGGAACCTTTCATTTTTCCTCTCCTCCGAGGAACGTCTTTGAGCCCTCTGATTCCCCTTCCCCTCAGTGGCTTGTATCAAACGGCCTTGCCCATGACCAGTGACCAGAGACCCATGACCATTGACGACGGCGCCCTCCCCCTCTACGCCTCCTCGCGTTTCCTCGGCTCCACGAGGAGCCCGAAGAAGACGGGAGGTGGAAGAACATGGCAAGGGTCCTCGGCGTTAGCCCTGCTTGAAGTCTTCCTTCTTCAGGCCGTACTTCTCCATTTTATTGTAGAGGGTTCTCGGGGTCACGCCGGCCCGGCGCGCCGTCTCGCCGATCCTGCCGCGGGTTTCGGCGAGCAGGGTCTCGAGGTAATCCTTCTCGAAATTTCCGAGGACCTCGCGGGCGGCGTCGGGGAGGGGCCGCCCGACCCAGAAGCGCGTCTTCGCCTCGCCCGGAAGCGATGCGGCGGGGGAGAAGGGGGAGCCGTCGGGACGCCAGGGGCCCCGCAGGGTCTCCGGCAGGTCCCCGATGCCGATCCGGTCCGCGTTGCACAGCAGCACGGCGCGCTCGATCACGTTGGCGAGTTCCCGGACGTTGCCGGGCCAGTCGTGGTTCACGAGCGCCTGCAGGGCCTCGGGCGCGATGCCGTCGATCTCCCGCCCGATGGTCGTGCAGAAGTACTCGACGTAGTTCTCCGCCAGGGAGGCGATGTCCTGCCGGCGTTCCCGGAGCGGGGGAAGGGTGAGGGTGATGACGCTGAGGCGGTAGAAGAGGTCCCGGCGGAATGCCCCGCTCTCCACGGCCTCGACGAGATCCCGGTTGGTCGCGGCCATGAGGCGCGCATCGACGGGAACCGTTCTCTCGCCTCCGATGCGCTGGATCTCCTTGTCCTGGAGCACGCGGAGGAGCGTCACCTGCAGGTGCAGGGGCATCTCGGCGATCTCGTCGAGAAAGACGGTGCCGCCGTGGGCGAGCTCGAACCATCCCCGCCGCGCGCGCGTGGCGCCGGTGAAGGCGCCCTCTTCGTGGCCGAAGAGTTCGCTCTCGAGCAGGGATTCGGGAAGCGCCCCGGCGTTCACGGCGACGAACGGGCCTTCCGAGCGGCGGCTTTCCGCGTGGATGGCCCGCGCGAGCCGCTCCTTGCCCACGCCGGTCTCGCCCTGGATCAGCAACGACGCGTTGGACTCCACCACGCGTTCGACCACGCCCATGAAGGCCTGCATGGCGGGGCTCGCGGAGACGAAGTCGCTGAGCCGCGGGCGGCTTCCGGGACGCGCGGCCATGAGACGCTCGGCCTGCCTCTCCCGGCGTTGCTCCAGGATGGCTTCCAGGATGTCCCGGAGGTAGCGGTCTTCCAGGCCCGTGTACAGGACGGCGGCGCAACCCGCCGCGAGCAGACGGGCTCTTTCCTCGGGTTCGTCGCGGTCGGTGACCACGACGACGCCGGGCGCTTCGGGCGCCTCGGCGACGAGCCGGACGGTGTTTTCGAGGGGTTGGGGGGCAACGGAGCTCGAAACGATGACGAGGTCGGCGGGTTCCCGTGCGAGTCTCTCCCAGAGGCGGGGCTTGCCTCGCGCCGTGTCGACGACGGATTCGAGCTCGTCCAGGATTTTTTTCAGGCGCCGACGGAGGCGCGGGGGGTCGGCGACAAGCAGGATGCGGGCGGACACCGGAACACAAACTCCGAAAATAGAATTTTTCGGTATCTACATTCCTCTATTAATCAGAAACGGTTTTCCATATTTCGACGCCAGTCTACCCGACAAGCAAAGAAAAAAACAACCGGCTTTCCGATCTCACTGATATTAAACATCTTGCAAAAACATACGAACGGATTCCCTCCTGACGGTACGGCCCGTGCTACGCTCTCCATGTCGAGAACCTTCGGGAACGTCCCGAAGAGAGATCCCGGCCAGAAATCCGAAGATCGAAGGAGAAAAAACGATGAGAAAGAAGGAAGAGAAGGACAAGAAGAAAAAAGGAAAGAAAGGCGAGAAGAAGGGCGAGATCAAGCCCAAGGCTTGACGGCCCCGAACGGCATCCAGGGATCCTCCCCGCTTCCAGACACGCACCCTTTGACGAAGCGGGGACTCCCTGGATTCGTGTGGAGGATCGACAGATGACTCATGGACGTTTCCGGGGAGGAGCCGTTCTCCTTCCCATGGTCTTGTGCTTCGTGTTCGTGTCGGCGGCACGTGCCGACCAGGCCGTGACGCTGGAGGGGAAACTCTCCGTGGAACGCAACGGGGACGGCGCGGTAGAAGCGGGATGGCTCCGCGTCGTCGACGGCAGAACCGAAACCGACTACGGGGTGGAACTCGACGACGTTGGCCGGCGCTTCTGCGAGGACCTCGACGGCCTCGACGTCTCGGTCAAGGGGATCGCCATCGAAAAGGAAGGGGAAACCCGTTTTTCCGTGAAGGAATACGACAGGCTTCTGACGGGAATGGTGTTGGTGTCCCGGGGGGAGGGAACGATCCTGGGCGCCGTGGTCAAGGACGGCGAGGCGGATTACCACGTGACCCTGGACGAGACGGGACGCAAGCTCGCGGAAAGCGCGGAGGGGAAGGTGGTCCGGCTGCACGGAAGAACAGAGCAGCGCGAGGGGCGGACCCACGTGGTCGTGAAGGCGTTTCTTCCCACCGTCGTCCTGAACGGCTACGTCCGCGTGCAGGAGGACGACGACTGGAACGCCGTCGGAGCCTGCCTCGCGGTGGAGGAAGGGAACCTGGAGGCGGTCTACGAGATCGTCCATGACGACAAGGGAAAGGCGTTGATGCGGGATCTGGGCTGGGAAAGGGCCGAGGTCACGGGGGTGGTCGTCGAAAAGGGCGGGGTGAAGTGGCTCAAGGTGTGCGCCTTCAAGAGGGTGGAATCGCCCCCGGAGGAGGAGGAGGAGGAGGAGGAGGAATACGACGACTGGGGCGAGGATGATTGAGACGGGTTCCGCGATCCGATGCCGGATTGCGGAACACGCAAGACGTGAACGGGATCCCGCCGGGGGGCGGGGCCTCGAATCCGGGTCATGGACGGCCGGGCGCGCCGGGGGGGCCGAGCGTCCGGCCGTCCTGTTTTCCTGCGGCGGATCCCGGAATCCCCCCGGAATCCTTCTTCCTCCTCTGGCGCAGGGCGTCCGGCTCCCGTATCCTCGATCGGACGGGATCCGCCGGATCCCGGAATCGCCAGCATCGCGAGATGTCGAGCGGGACGCCCCCATGAAGGTCGCCGTCGTCTACAACCGGGACAGCAAGAAGGTCATCAACCTCTTCGGCGTTCCCAGCCGGGAGAAGTACGGCCTCAAGGCCGTCCAGCGGATCGTGGAAGCGCTCAAGAAGGGCGGCCACGCCGTGGTCTCCCTGGAGGGGGACAAGGACCTGGTCCCTCGTCTCGAGGAGTTCATGCCCCGCGTGCTCCAGGGGGAGCGGCCGGGGATGGTCTTCAACATCTCCTACGGCATCCAGGGCCAGGCCCGCTACACCCACGTCCCCGGCATGCTCGAGATGGTGGGCATCCCCTACGTGGGCTCGGGTCCCCTGGCCCATTCCCTGGCGCTGGACAAAGTCGTCTCCAAGATGCTCTTCAACCAGCAGGGCCTGCCCACCCCGGATTTCACCGTGCTCGACGAGGCGGGCTTCGCCTTGCCCGAGATCCCCTTTCCGATGATCGTGAAGCCCAAGAACGAGTCGACGTCTTTCGGCCTTCGCATCGTGAACGACGAGCCGGCGCTCCGCGAGGCCGCCGACCACATCTTCCGCGAGTTCGGCCAGCCCGTGCTGGTGGAGGCCTACATCGCCGGCCGGGAAATCAACGTGGGCCTTCTCGGCAACGGGCCGCCCGAGGTCTTTCCGCCCGCCGAGCTCGTCTTTCCCGAAACGGGGCCGCCCATCTACACCCTGGACGACAAATTCAACCTCTCCGGCCGGAACGTGCGCATCGTCTGCCCCGCCGACCTTCCCGGGGAGACGGCGGACCGGGCCCGGGAACTCTCCCTGGGCGCCTTCCAGGCCCTCGGCTGTTCCGACTGCGCCCGCGTCGATCTGCGCCTGGACGCCGCCGGCGGACTCCACATCCTCGAGCTGAACAGCCTGCCCAGCCTCGGCGAGCAGGGGTCCTACATCGAAGGCGCTTCCGCGACCGGCCTGGACTTTCCCGCCCTGGTCAACCGGCTGGTGGAGACCGCCAGCGCGCGCTACTTCGGCACGCCCCATCCCCCGCGTCTTTCGGCCAAGAGCGCCGAGGCCAAGGACCTCACCTTCTCCTTCGTCACGCAACGCCGTGACCGGATGGAGCGCAGGCTCCAGCGATGGACCGGCCTCTCCAGCCGCACCGACGACCCGATCGGCGTGGACGCCGCCTTCCGGGAGCTGGACCGACGCATGCGCGAGGCGGGCCTGGAAGCCGCGCCCTCCGCCGCGGAAGGACGCGTGGCCCGGCTGTGGCAGTCCCCTCTCGGCCTGGAAAACGGAACCCTCCTTGCGCTTCACGTGGACGTGCCCCTCTTCCAGGAGGTCGCGCCCCCCGTCTTCCGCCGGGAACCGGAATGGCTGGTCGGCGAGGGCATCGCCGTCTCCCGGGCGCCGCTGGTCATGCTGGAGTTCGCGCTCCGGGCCGCCAAGAGCCAGAGCGTTCTCAAACGGACGCCGCTCGGCGTGCTCGCCTACGCCGACGAGGGCCAGGACGCGAGGCACAGCGCGAAGTTCATCCGCTCGGTGGCGTCCCGCGCCCGGCGCGTGCTGGTGCTGGCCCCGGGCACGCCGGCGGGAAAGATCGTGACGGGCCGGCGCGGCCTGAGGAAGTACGGCCTCCGCGTGGAGGGCGTTCCGCGGCGGGTGGGCCACACCGGCAAGGGGACGGAAGTCCTGCCCTGGCTCTGCGAAAAGGTGGCCGCCCTGACGGCCCTTTCGGACCGGAAGGCGCGCATCGCCGTCTCCGCCGTGGACCTGAGGGCCCGGGCGCACCCCATGCTCCTGCCCCACCGCGCCACGCTGACCTTCTCGGCGGCCTACCCGACCCCGGACGCCGCCCTGGACCTCGAGACGAAGATCCGCGAGACGCTGGGGCGACGGGGCCCTCCCTGGGCCCTCGAGCGGCTCTCGGACCGCCCCCCCAGACCGAAAAACGCGGTCTCCCAGGAACTGGCCTCCCGCCTGGCGGACATCGGCCGCCTCTGGGACATTCCCCTCCAGATGGACACATCCCAGCACCCTTCCGTGGCGGGGCTGGTGCCCCCGGACATCCCGGCGGTCTGCGGCCTGGCGCCCCCGGCCCGCGACCTGTTCACGCCCCAGGAGGCCGTGCAGCGACTCGGTCTCGTCCAGCGCACGCTCCTCCTGGCGCAGTTCCTCGTGGAAACCGCTTCGCTTTCGCCCCGTCGATCGACAAGGGGGACGTCCCGATGAGCACCGCTTCGTCGCCCCAGCGCATCGCTTCCTCGCCCCGGGGGATGGTCTCCACGGCGCATCCCGGCGCCACGGACGCCGGCGTCGAGATCCTCGCCGAGGGCGGAAACGCCGTGGACGCCGCCGTCGCCTCCGCCTTCGCCCTGGGCGTGTGCGAGCCCCAGGCCTCGGGCCTCGGCGGGCAGACCATGATGCTCGTGCATCTGGTCGATCCCCGCCGGAACATCGCCCTGGACGGCTCCTCCCGGGCGCCGATGCGCGCCTCGGTGGATCGGTTCGCGCGAAAGGAAGACCGCAAGTGGGGGTACCGCGCCTCCACCGTCCCCAGCACGCCCGCCGTCCTGGCCTATGCCGCGGGGAAATTCGGACGCCTCCCTCTCGCCCGCCTTCTGGAGCCCGCCGTGCGGCTGGCCGACCAGGGCGTGCGGATCACCGCCCTCCAGCGCCGCCTCCAAGAGCGGGAGGAGGAGCCGTGGGCGTCGGGAAACGCCGCCCCGCTCTTCCGCGGCCCGGAAGGCGCCCCCCTGCGGGAAGGGACCCTCTTCCGCCAGCCCGCCCTGGCGGAGACCCTTCGCACCCTCGCCTCCCGCGGGATCGAGGACTTCTATCGCGGCGAGATCGCGGCGAGGATCGAGGAGGACATGATCGCCCACGAGGGCCTGATCCGCCTCGACGACCTCGCCAACGTCCCCTGGCCCCTGGAGCGGAGGCCCCTGAGCGCGCGCTTCGACGGCCTGCGCGTCCTCACCTTTCCGCCCCCCGGCGCCGGCCGGACCCTGGTGGAGATGCTGAACATCCTCTCCTTCTTCCCGGCCAAGGACCGCGACGTCGAGACCCCCCGGGGCGCTTCCCTGCTGGCCGAGGTCATCCGCCGCGTCCAGCTGGACCGGCGGGACCGCCCCTTCGATCCCAACTTCTACCCCCAGGTGGAGAACAAGCGGATGACCAGCGCCGAGTACGCGAAGCTGGTGGGCCGCCAGGTCCGCGCGCGGCTGAAGGCCAAGAAACCCAGCGAACCGCTCGGCCCCACCGACGGCCTGGGGGAAGGCGTCGCGGAAACGGCCCGCGGAGAGACCACCCACCTCTCCGTGATCGACGGCGAGGGCAACGTGGTGGGGCTCACGCAGTCCATCGAGGGGATCTACGGCTCGCTCTGCGCCACGGCCGATCTCGGTTTCCTCTACAACGACTACATGAACGCCTTCGAGTACAAGGACCTCTCGCACCCCTACTACCTTCGGCCCAACGGCGTGCCGTGGGCCAGCGTCGCACCCACCGTCGTCTTCCGCGGGCGGAGACCCTGGCTCGTGCTGGGCTCGCCGGGAAGCGAGCGGATCACCTCCGCGATCCTGCAGGTCTTCCTCCGCCTGCTCGAGGGACGCCCCCTCCAGGCCGTGGCGTCTCCGCGCCTGCATTGCTCCGCCTCCGGCCGGGTCACGCTCGAGGGGGCGTGGATGCGCGACGACATCCCGCCGGAGCTGGCTTACCGCGGCTTCAAGGTCCGCCTGATCGAGCCCTTCTCCTTCTACCTGGGATGCGTCCAGCTCGTGGTGCGCCGGGGCAAGACGCTGGTGGGCGTCGCGGACCCGCGTCGCGACGGCGAAGCGAAAGGCTGCGGTGCCGTGCGATGACCAGGGGCGCGGGGCAAGGCACAGGTCACGGGGGGGCATGGGTCATGGGTCATTGGTAGAAGTGTGCAGCGGTTCGTAGTGAGCCACGAAACGCGTGGAGTGGCGCAGCTGCGCAAGCCGGGGTGCTTGCGGCACTGGGATTTGGGATTTTTTCTAGATCCCTGTCACCATGGCCCTCCCCCCTCACTTCTCCCGCCCGAGATGCAGCATCAGGTGCATGTGCTGGAAGAATTCCGCGGGAAAGAAGAGGAGGGCCTGGACGTACCGCGCGAAGACGATGCTGGTCTTCTTGGTGAGCAGATACGGCTCGCCCGGAAGCAGGATGTGCCCCTCGGCGGCGGTCCCGAACCGGGAGTTGGCGTCGGTGATGGAGAGCTCGCCGGAAGCGGGGTCCTTCTTGAAGAAGGCGTGGAGCTTGGAGATGACGCCGTGGGGGACGACGATGTCGTTGGCGGCCGCGCGCCCCAGCGTCACCGCTTTTTGCATGGGATTGCGCTTCGACTTCACCAGGGGCGCCACGGCGACCTGGTTGAGCTTCTCGTCGTGGCCGGGCGTGAACTGGGTGAGCGCGTTGGAGGGGGGCGCGGGCGAGTCGGGCAGCTCCTTCGGCGGCGTCTCGAGCCCCTCGAAATCGACCACCAGGATGGGCGTCGGGAATCTCGCGATGAACGCTTCCTTGGAAAGCTTCGCAAATTGGTCCCCGAATTCACGAAACGTCAGGTGATGTTCCATGGCGCAACTCACAGAACCCGATGGATCCGGCTTCCGCCCGTCGCCGGGCCGGACGCTTTCGTCAAACGATAGTCGAATCGCCCCCGGGATGCAATGTTCAGGAGGGCTCCTCCCAAAACGCGTTCCCGCCCGCCAGGAAGCCCGTGACCGCGCCGTTGATCACCGAGAAGACCACCAGCCACACGGTGAGCACCGCCGTGTACGGCGCCCCGAAGTAGGCGAAGAGAAGGGGCAACAGGAAGATCTTGATCGCCCGGTTGTAGAGGAACGCCGCCGTGAGGGCGGGTTTCATGCCGCATCGGCCCAGATCCCGCAGCACGGGGTACCAGAAGTAGATGGGTCCCGAGGAGAGGATGCCGGCCGCGATGGAAATCGCCCAGCCGGCCGCGCCCGACCCCGCCCCCAGCCAGCGCTTGATCTTTTTCGGCTGGACAAAGAGGTTCGTCAGGAACATCACGGCCAGGACCAGCCCCATCACGGGCGCCAGATGGACGAGGATCCGAAGGAAGGTCTTCCCGGTCTCCCGGGCGCCCTCGGGATGGACGAGCGCGGTCGCCCCCCAGGCCGCCAGCGCGCCGAGAAGGAAGAGACCGCTCAGGAGATGAAACCGGGAGATCTTCACCATCCCGCAAGATCCAGTGTCCAGACCGTGGCGAAGGCGACGAGAGGGCAACAGACGAGGCTCACCAGGAGCCGGGTGAGGGCGAACCGTTTTCCGAGCATGACGCTCTCGGCGGGAAGCTGGACCACCCCGATGGAGACCCAGGCCACCAGGAACGCGGTCACCGCCGCCAGCGTGACCCCGGCCTCCCGCAGCTCCCCGGCGATCACGTAGCTGGAGACGGGGTTCCCGGCCGCGAACGCCCCCGCCAGCGTCCCGAGAAGCGGGTCGAGAAGCGCGTGCCCGGTGAAGACGCGCTTGACGCTTTCCCGCGGGACCAGCGTGACCAGGAGGGAGACGAGAACGAGAACGCCGGCGAAGACGGGAAGCGCCGACCCGAATCCCTTGAGCGTCTTGCGTGCCGCCCTTCCGGCGCGGCCGCCCCGGCCCGGTTTCTTCGCCTCGTTCATCCCGATCCTCAACGCGTCTGGAGGCGCCCCCGGTACGTGCGGGAGCGGCGGCTCGAAACGAACCCGTGCTTGCGCAGCAACACCCCTTCCGCCTCCGGGGCGTAGCCGGACAGTTCAACGTACAGCCTTCGCCGGACCGTGTAAAGGGAAGCCCGCGCCGGGCCATTCGCGCTCCAAGCACCCCGGCTTGCGCGGTTGCGCCACTCCACGCGTTTCGTGGCTCACGACGAACGTCAGCCCGCGCCCCATCAAAACAGCCACAGCGCGAATGGATCCGGGGGATCGCGGGCTTCCAGCCCGCAGCACCGCAGCTCGCGCGCCACGCCGCGGCCTTTCTCTCGCCAGGACGCGAAGATCGCAACGATCCTTCCGGGGCAAAAACGTGGCGGATCTTGCGGAGACTTTCGTATATTCTTGTCCCTCGATTCGTTTTCCTCGGCGGAGGAGAGATGGCGATCGCATTCGCCGTGGTGGAGGGACCGGACGCCGGGACCAGCTTCGAGGTCCCCTTGATGGGCTCCTTCACCCTCGGACGCGGCAAGGGAGCCGACCAGCGCCTGACCGACGGCCAGGCCTCCCGCATCCACTGCCGGCTCGTCGCCGGGCCCGAGGGCTGCTCGGTGGAGGACATGGGCAGCCGGAACGGGACCTTCCTGAACGGGCGCAAGGTCGTGGCGGCCGAGTTCCTCCGCCCGGGAGACCGGCTCTGGATCGGGGAGTCGCTGATCGTCGCCGTGGCGCTTCAGGCGCCGGCCGAGCCCGCGAAGGAAAACGACGAGACGGCGGCCGGCGATCTCTTCTGCCTCTCCTGCGGGCACCGCATGACGGGGCGGTGCGGGCGCTGCGGGGGCCGGTTCCTGACGCCCCCCGGCGGCCTCGAGAAGTTCCAGATCGAGAAGCGGCTCGGCCGCGGCGGGATGGGGGCGGTCTTCAGGGCGGTCCAGGCGGGGTTCGGCCGGGTCGTCGCCTTGAAGGTCGCGGCCTTCTCCGACAAGCCCCGCAAGGACGGCGTCCAGCGTTTCCTGCGCGAGGCCAAGGTCCTCGCCCGCTGCGATCACGAAAACATCGTGCGGATCTTCGATACGGGCAAGGCCCGCGCCCTGCCTCCGGAAACGTGCCTGCTCCCCGGGGAGTCGGCGGGCGACATCGCCTTCATCGCCATGGAGTACGTGGAGGGGAGAACGCTGGACAGGGTGGTGGCGGAGGAGGATCCCGTGGACATCGGGCGCGCGGTCGGGATCGCCCGGGACGTGGCCTCCGCGCTCGCGTACGCCAACGAGCGGGGCATCGTGCACCGCGACATCAAGCCGGCGAACATCATCGTGACCGACGCCGGCGAGGTGAAGATCACCGACTTCGGGCTGGCGAAGAGCTTCGAGAACTCGGGACTGAGCGGCATCACCATGGCGGGCATGATGCTGGGCACCCCGGCCTACATGGCGCCCGAGCAGATCCGGGACGCCCTGCGGGCCGACCACCGCGCCGACCTGTACGCGCTCGGCGCCACGCTCTACTTCACGCTCGCCGGCCGGCCGCCCTTCGCCGGACGAGGGGTGACGGGGGTGCTGCGCGACGTGCTGAACCGGCTTCCGCCGCCCGTGGAGGACCGCCGCCCCGACACGCCGCTCGCCCTCCGGCGCGTCCTGGAAACCTGCATGGCGAAGGACCCCTCGAAGCGGTATCCCGACGCGGCCTCGCTGCTCGCGGACCTGGACGCGGTGCCGGGAAGCCCGTGACGCCGCGCGCGTCCGCCCGGGACACGCCATTCCCGCCGATCGGCGAGCCGCCCCGTCTTCGACCGGGCCACCTTGAGACGCATGAACAGCATCGGCTCCTTCATCGGTCCCTCCGCTTTTCGCCCCCTGTCCTGCCATACGCGCGCGCACGCGGCCAGCGTCATCCCCACCGATTCCCGGGCAGGCGGTGCTTGTGTCTCTCGAGCCATCCGAGGCGGAGATCCTCGTCCTTTTCCCGCCGGGGCACCTGGGGCTTGATGTCCAGAAGAGGCGTCCCGTCGACGACGTCGAGGCCGCGCACGTGGAGGATCCGGCCTTCCCGGCGCAAGAGGCGGACGGACGAGAGGCCGATCGCGTTGGGCCGCGCCGGCGCCCGCGTGGAGAACACCCCGCGGAGCCGGTCGTCGAAAAACGGCGTGACCTTGAGGGCGTACCCCGTCGAGAGGTGGAAGTGGAAGAGCAGGAAGAGGTGGCTGAACCCCTCGAGATCCTCAAGGCCCTGCTCGAACGTCTCGAAGACCTCCACGGAACCCTCCCGGTCGTCGTCGGCGAGGCGTTCGCGGGCGCTCTTCTTGTCCCGGAACGGGGAGCGGATCACGCCGATGGGGTGATAAACGATCGGCTCCACGGTGGACCTCCTTCCACCCTCCTTCACGGGTTCTTGCCGAAGGCCCCCTCCATCCGGTCGAAGGCCTTGTGGATCATCTCCTCGGGAACGCAGAAGGAAAGGCGCAGGTGCGCCTCGCCGGTGGGTCCGAAGGCCGCGCCGGGCGTGGCGGAGACCTTCATCTCGCGGAGGAGTTTCTTGCAGAAGGCGAACGAGTCCTTCCCCGCCTCGAGGCGGATGCGGGGGAACATGAGGTAGGAGCCGCCGGGTTTCCGGTACGCGAAGACGTGGGAAAGGCCGTCGAGCCTTCTGCACATCAGATCGCGCATTTCGCGGTAGTGTTCCCGGAAGTCGGCCACGCAGTCCTGGGGCCCCCGCATCGCGGCGAGGGCGGCGTGCTGCGAGACGACGGGGGCGCAGATCGCGAAGGGGATGTGGGCCTTGGTGATCTGGGGGATCCAGTCGCGGTGGGCGTGGAGGTAGCCGATCCTCCATCCGGTCATGGCGTAGGTCTTGGTGAAGGTGAAACAGCTGACGGCGTTTCGCTCCATCCCCGCCACGGCGCCGATGCTGAAGTGCTCGTTCCCGTCGAACACGAAGTACTCGTAGGCCTCGTCGGTGATCACGAGCAGGTCGTGTTCCAGGGCGATCTCCGCGAGGCCGCGGAGCGTCTCCTCCGAGAATACCGCGCCGGTGGGATTGGAGGGCGAGCAAAAGAGGATGGCGCGTGTCCGGGACGTGACGGCATCCCGCACGGCGTCGAGATCGAGGTCGAAATCCTTCTCTTCCAGCGTGGGCACGAAGACGGGGACGCCGGAGGCCAGCAGCACGTGCCGGATGTGGGTGGAATAGGTGGGCGTGGGCAGGATCACCTCGTCGCCGGGGTCGACGCACGCCATGACGGCGGCCGCGAGACCCTCGACGGCGCCCACGGTGATCATGACCTCCGCGGGATCGGCGTCGATCTTGTTGTCGCGCTTCAGTTTCGTTGCGACGGCCTCCCGCAGGGCGGGCAGGCCGGCGGTGGGGGAGTAGCCGCCCACGAGACCGTCGCGAATGGCGGCCATGGCGCCCTCCTTGACGTGTTCGGGCGTGTCCGTGGTCGGCTTGGCCCAGGAGAGGAAGGCCACGTCTTCGTACTGCATGGAGAGCCGCGTCATCTCGTGAATGGCGGACGTGGGGATGTCGAGGACCCGCTTGGAGGCGGGCGGGGAAGTCTCCTTCATGGTCGTTTTCCTTTCCTTCCGGCTTGAAACATGAGCGATCCCGCCATCATAGACCGGACAGCGCATCCGTCAATCGGAGGTCGCGGGGGCGCGCCGGGAAAAAAGAAAAGGCGAGAAACCCCATGGGTTTCCTTTGGTTGATCCAAGCGGGGGCGGGGCCTGGAGTTCCTCGAACCGTGCCGGGAGGAGAGGCGCTGGGGCGGGGCCGTGCGGGAGCGGAAAAATTTCATGCCGCGCCGGCGCCTCCGCGATGTATCGATCGATTTGACGCCGCAACGGGTGCTCGGCCTTGCATCCGTCCGGAAAACCCAGAACAATCTACGGGCGCCCGGCGCGTGCCGGGCGACAAGCCTCTGGTTCGAGAAAGGAGACGGACATGCAGACGATTTCGAGAACGGCGGCCCTGGCCGTCGCCGTGGCGTGCATCCTGCCGGGCCTGGTGCTCGCGCAGGGAGAAACGGCGGAGGAGAGGGCGGAAGCGTTTCTCCTGGACGCCGTGGGATTCAAGCCGGAGCTGCTCGGCGAGACCTGGCTGTCGATCACGGCAGGAGGGAAGAAGATCGGGTACAACCACGTCGTCGTGGAGGAAGCCGAGGACGCGCAGGGCAACCAGGCGTACCGCGTGATCCTGGACACGCACATCCAGACGGAAGAGGGCGACACGCATTCGCGGGAGGAGACGCTTCTCAACCCCGCTTTCCACCTCCTGACCCACAGCGAGAAGACCAAGACGCGCGTCCCGGGCTTCGAGGACACGAACAAGGCCCACGCCTACCGGTTCACCTGGACCGGCACGGGGGTCGACGTCGAGGCGACGGAAGGAGAGGGCCCGGCGAGCAAGACCATCACGTGCCCGGTGACCACGGTGGCGATGCCCCTGCTGTTCGGTCCTCTCCTGATCAACCGCGGCCCCGCGGAGTACGCCTTCCACATCCTCATGCCTTCCGAGAAGGACGTGGAGCTGGTCGACGCGTACGAGGTCGAGGTGAAGGACAAGGCCGACGTCACGCTGGGGGATTTCGAGGGCACGGCCTACGAGGTGCGCATGGGGAAGGAGAAGCACTTCTTCGGCCTGGACGGAGGCTACCTCGGCAGGAAGGACGGCCCCCTCGTCATGACGGCGTGTCCGGAAGCGGAAGCGCTTTCGGGCCTTACGACCTTCGACCCGGAGGTGGAGATCGACTGGGCCTCCCGCTCGACGCCGGAGGAGCTCTGGCGGGCGCTCATGTACGCCATGGCCAAGAAGGACCGGGACGTGGCGGAAACGTGTTTCCTGTGGGACGATCTCATCCGCAACCTCTTCGCGTCGCGGGGCCAGTCCATGCCGGAAGCCCAGCGCAAGCAGATGATCCCCATGATCAAGATGCAGATGCTCCAGAGCATGATGGACCAGGGCAACGTGGAGGTCTTCATGCTTCCGCTGGCGAGATACACCGCTTCCGTCGAGGAGAAAGGGGGAGGGGAAGCCCTCATCACGCCGTTCGGCGAGGGCGAGACCTTCCACGCCGTGAAGGTGGACGGGCAGTGGAAGATCGACAAGATCGGCTAGATCTTCTTGAAGAACCGCAGGCTCTGGATGTGCTCGTAGAGGCCCTCGGGGCTCAGGTAGAGGCTCCAGACGGCGTTTCCGAAGATGATGGACTGGCCGGTCTTCAACGGATGAGGCTTGTTCGGCGGGAGTTTGAGCCCGTCGAGCATCGTGCCGCAGGTGGACCCCGCGTCGGTCACGGACCAGCCCGCGCCGTCGGGACGGGCGCGGAAAAAGGCGTGGAGCTTCGAGACGGCGTGATGGTCCAGCACGACGTCGTTGTTCCCCGCGCGGCCGATGGAGATCATGTCCCGGAAGGCGTTCCGCTCGGACTTGACGAGCATCGCGAGGCGTTCCGGGGCGTCCCCCGGCCCCGCGGAAGTCGCTCCGTCGCCTTCTGCGGCGGGGGCGATGTTCACGCGCCCCGTCTGGAACGCACCGCCGCTTCCCTGGGAGACGCCCTGGACGAGGAGGAACGGGGCCGGGTACCGCCGCAGAAACGCCTCCAGGTCCATCTCGCCGATCCTGGACGCGAACGCTTTCAGGTCCCATTCGTTCTGAACGGCCATCGTTTCCTCTCGTTTCCCTTCCGGTCCCCCCCTGCCGCGCCCCGGGAGGCGTCCTCAGCCCTCCTCCCGGATACGGTCGCCGAAGAGTTTCCTGAGTTTCAGGACCTTCGGCGAGATCACCGTCTTGCAGTAGACCTTGTCGGGGTTGTTCCGGTAGTACGCCTGGTGGTAGTCCTCCGCCCGGAAGAAGGCCTCGAAGGGGACGATCTCGGTCACGAACGCGCCCTCCCAGATCCCCTCGGCTTCCAGCTCGGCCTTGACCTCTTCGGCGGTCTTTCGCTGTTCCTCGTCCAGGGTCAGGATGATGGATCGGTACTGGGGTCCCTTGTCGGGTCCCTGTTCGTTGAGGGTGGTGGGGTTGTGGACGTGGAAGAAGATCGTGAGGAGGTCGCGGTAGGCGATCACGTCGGGGTCGAAGCGGATGCGCACGACCTCGGCGTGTCCGGTATCGCCGGCGCAGACCTGCTGGTAGGTGGGATTCACGACGCCGCCGCCGGCGTAGCCCATCTCGACGGTGTCGACGCCCCGGAGTTCGGTGAAGACGGCCTCGATGCACCAGAAGCATCCGCCGCCGAAGACGGCGTCCTGGAGGTCGGTTGTTTCGCTTTCTTCCCTGCCGTTTTCCGTCATGTCTCGTTCTCTCCACCGCGTCGCGGGAAGGCGGCGCGCGCCGCACACGGTCCTCTACGGTACCGCAGAAAATCACGAAGCGCACGCGGATTTCCTGGGCGCGACGACCGGGAGATCACGATCGATCGCCCCTTGGAGCGCTCGCCGCATGGCGTCATTGATTTCCGGAAAGTTCATTCAGTAAAATACATTTTCCGTGGCGATCCGAATCGGATCATTCCCGAACGCGTGCCTGTTTCGATGCGGCGATGACCCTTCTCTTCCGCGTGCTCGAGGGTGAAACCCAGGGAGGCGCCTTCAAGGTGACGCCCGACAAGGGTTTCGTGATCGGGCGGTCGGCCGATGCCGACTATACCCTCCAGGACCAGTCCATCTCCCGGCGCCATTGCCGTGTCGTGTCCAGGGACGGGCGGTATTTCCTCGAGGATCTCGGGAGTCAAAACGGCACCGCCGTGAACGGGAAGCGGATCGAGAAGCCCCGGGAGATCCGGGAAGGTGACGTGATCGAGATCGGGGAGTCGTCCCTCCGCGTGGTTGGAGACCGCCCCCTCGTGGTCTCCGAGGACGAACCGGCCTCCGAGGAAGGGGCGGGGCCGGGAAAGCGCATCTGCCCCGCGTGCGGCACGGCGTTTTCGGGCCGGGCCTGCCCCGCGTGCAGGAAAACGGACCCCGCCGTGCGCGAAGTGATCCCGGGCTACCACCTGGAGGAGCGGATCGGCGAGGGCGCCATGGGGGAAATCTTCAAGGCGCGGCAGGTCTTCATGGACCGTCTGGTGGCTGTCAAGGTCCTGAAGTTCGCCGCCCAGCCCTCCGAGCAGAGCATCGGCAAGTTCCTCCGCGAGGCCAAGACGGAAGGGCGGATCAACCATCCCAACATCGTCCAGGTCCACGACGCGGGGCGCGCGGGCGATCTACACTACATCGTGATGGAATACGTGGACGGGGTCGACCTCAAGCGGCGGCTCGAGAAGGAGTCGCGCCTCTCCCTCTCCGAGAGCCTCCGCATCGCCGTCGAGGTGGCCAAGGCCCTCCAGGCCGCCTTCCGGGAAAAAGTGGTCCACCGCGACATCAAGCCGGGCAACATCCTTCTGAGCCGCACCGGCGCGGTGAAGCTCGCCGATTTCGGCCTTTCCAAAAGCCTCGATCGGGCGGGGTTGAGCGGATTCACTCGCCACGGCACGGGAATGGGCACGCCCAACTACATCCCTCCCGAGCAGGCCCAGAACGCCGTGTACGCCGATTTCCGCGCGGACATCTACGCGCTCGCCGCTACGACCTACCACATGGTCTCCGGGCGCCCCCCCTTCACGGGAAAAAGCCTCGGCGCCGTGATCAAGAGCGTGCTGAACGACGAGCCGCCTTCCTTGACCTCTCTCCGGAGCGAATGCCCGCCCGAACTCGAAACCGTCCTCGCCAGGGCTCTCGCCAAGGATCCCCAGGACCGGTTCCAGAACCCGAGCGAATTCCTGGCTTCTCTGCAGAAGATCACGATGGCCATGATGTGACAACCGGGACGGGAAGCATGAAATCGCCCCTTCAGGGAAAAACGGTCGGACGGTTCCGCCTGGGGTCGACCCTCGGGGAGGGGATCCTGACGGTGACGTTCGAGGCCCGGGACGCCGACTCGGGGGAGATCGTGGCCGTCAAGATCCTCAGGCCGTGGTGGGCCGAGAGACACAACGACATTCCCGTCCAGTTCCTCGACGGCGCCAGGCGCGCGTCCGCCCTACGGCACCCTGGAATCGTCCGCACGATCGAGGCCGGCCTGCAAGGCCCTCTCCATTACATCGCCCAGGAAAGAATCAAGGGACGGACGCTGACCGCCCTGATCCAGGAGTCCCCTCGCCGCGAGGAGGCCCGCACGCTCCGCCTCGCCCTGGAGGTCGCCGAAGCCCTGGCGTTCGCCCATGGCAAGGGCGTCGTCCACGGCGACCTCAACCCACGGAATCTCTTCGTCCTCGAGGACGAAAACGTCGTGACGGCCGACTTCGGCCTCTTCGTCCCGCCACATCTCCACGCCTCCTTTTCCCCCTCCGAGATGTATCCAGGCAGGAACCTCTTCTCCCCTCCGGAGGCCGATGAACGACAGGCCCCCGCCCCCTCCGGCGACGTCTTCGGTTTCGGCCTCCTGCTTCACGTGCTGTTCACGGGCAAGTTTCCCTTTTCCGGACATAGCCTGGAGGACATCCATACCGCAAAACGAACCCAGGCTCCCGCCCTCTCCCCCGCCCTCGACGCCTCCATGACCGATTTCCTGCACAAGGTTCTTCGCCGGCATCCCGCGGACCGTCCGCCGGACGCCCGCCATCTCGTCGCCCCCCTGACCGCCCTGCTCGCGGACCGGGCCGCACCCCTCGGCCCGGGAACGCCGGACGGAATGGAAGACATTCCCACGCGGGCCATCCCTCCCGGAGAAAAGAGGGGGAACGACGGGGCGCCGGAGAGCGACGGCCCCGTCCCTTTCGACGAGGACGAAACCCTCCATGCCTTTCCCGAGAAGCCCGAACCGGCACGGGACGCTTCCGAACCCGCGAAAACCCTCGACGACGTGGGCGAAGATTTCGTCGTCCTGGTGGACACCTTTTCCGAGTTCGAGATCCCCAAGGACGAGGACCTCCTCGGGGAAACGGCGCCTCCCGCCGCCGCGGAGGCGAAACCGGAAGAGGACACGACGGAAGCCACCGTCGAGTCCTTCGAGGCCACGGTGGATCATTTCTCCGGGCAAGAGACGGCCCAGGCGTTCGTGCTTCCCCCGGAAAAGCGACGGGCCCTTCCCCTCCTTCTCGTCGTCATCCTCCTCATCGCCCTGGCGGTCGTCGGCGTCACCTTCCTGCCGAAGTGGCTCGGCGACACGGAACCATCCCCGCCGCCTTCCGACGCCGGGGTTGCGGACGATGCGACCGGCGCCGGGCTGCACGCGAAGCCCGACACGCCGCCGCCGCCTCCCCTCCACCTCGAGATCCGAAAGCCCGTCCGGAACAAGGTCCTGTCCACTTCCGAGGTGGTCCTGGAAGGGACGGTGGAAGCCGGCGCGACCCTCGAGGTGAACGGCACGGCGGTCAAGACGGCGGAGGGCGCCTTCGCCGTGCCGGTCCCCCTCGAAGAGGGGGAAAGGGAGATCCGCGTGTCCGCCGTCCTCGGCGACCGGAAACGGGATCTCGTCATTCCGGTCGTGGTGGACCGGACGCCGCCGCGCTTCGTATTCGCCGCGCCCTCGCCGCTCTTCACGAACCGCGCCGAGGCGGTCGTGGAAGGCAGGGTGGAGGATCCGACGCTCGATCTCTCCTGCGTCCGCCTGGACGACCGCGCGATCCTCGTCTCCGAATCCGGGGACTTCTCGCAGACCGTCCGCCTGCGCCGCGAGGGCTCGCGGCGGATCCGTTTCCGGGCGACGGACCGGGCGGGCAACGAGGGCGAGGCCGTCCTGGAGGTGATCCGGGACACGACGGCGCCGAAAATCGTCCTCGATGTGCGGAGCCCGGTCCTCACGAACGGGCGGCGCTTCGGTCTCGAAGGTAGGATCGAAGACGAATACCCCGCTCCGGCGTCTCTCACGGTGAACGGGTCGGAAGCGGGCGCCTCCGGGAAGTCCTTCGCCCTGACCCTTCCGCTGGACGAGGAAGGGGCCAACGGTTTCCACCTGAAGGTCCGGGACCGCGCGGGCAACGTGGGGACGGCTGGCCTGACGGTACTGCGGGATACGACCGAGCCTGCGGTCACCTTTTTCCCGAAGAACGTGCACATCGAAAACGGCAGGGCGACGGTCCCCCTGGTCTTCTCGGAAGCCGTGACGCGGGCGTCTCTCGGGAGCCTGGAGACGGAGCCTCCGACCGCGTCCGCCGAAGTCACATTCGTCCTGGAGCGTCCCGCCCCGGGGAAGCGGACGTTCGCGGTCCGGGCCCGGGACGCGGCGGGGAACGAGGGCCGGCAGGAGATCACGATGCGTCTGGTGGACGCGGCGACGCTGGTGGACGAGGCGCTGCAGGACCTTCGGTGGAAGTGCCGCTTCGTCTCTTCCATCGCGAAAGCCCAGGCGCTCTGCGGGGAGGCGCTGGAGCACCCTCCCTTCGCGGATATCGGTCAATCCCTGTGGGAAGCCGGGGTCGAAAGAGAAAAGGCCCTGTGGGACGAGATCGCGGCGCGGCGGACTTTCAAGGTGATCGGCAAAAACGAAGCGGTCTTCGAGATCCAGAACGGAACCGGCAAGGCGATCCTCGAGACGAGGATAACGAGGATGGTGCGTGTTCCGGGCGGCCCGTTCCGCCTGGGCCCCCCGGGAGAGGAGGGCCGGAAGGCGGAAAACGTTGCGTCCTTCTGGATGGACAAGACGGAGGTGACGTGGGGCCAGTACCGCCTTTTCTACGCCACGGCCGATCTGGAGATGTTCTGCCATCCGCTCGAGCCCGCCTCGAGGGTGAAAAATCCGAGGGACCGCCTTCCGAGCATGGGAGTGAACGGCGGTTTCGATGTGAGCACCCACGAATCGTGGAACGGCAATGACCAGCCGGTTGTCGGCCTCACGTGGTGGGATGCCTTCGCCTTCGCCAAGTGGGCCGGCAAGTCCTTGCCCACGGAAGCGCAATGGGAGAAGGCCGCGGGCTGGTCGAAAGGCAAGGAGAAGAGGACCTATCCCTGGGGAAACGACATCCCCGGGCTTTTCCCCTCCGACCGGTCCGGCATGGGGGCGAAACACCCTGGAAAAGCCGGCACGTGGAAACTGGACGAGAGTCCATGCGGGGCGCTGGACATGGCGGGAAACGTCGCGGAGTGGTGCCTCGATTATGACGCCGGGAACGGCGGGAGATTGACGGAAAATGAACTCCTTGCGAGGCACGACCTCTTGCAGGATACGGACTTCCGGCATCCGGTCCGTGGAGGGCACTTCTCGATGGACAAGCCGTACCGGAAGGTCTGGGAGGGAAACGCCGCTTTCCCGGGCGACCGACGGCTTTACCGGGGTTTCCGGTGCGTCCATGCACCCGGTGCCAAAGAGGAGTGAATCGCCGCGCGGGTCAGAGTCTCACCCCGAGGGAGAATTCCACCCCCCACTCGCCGAGGAACCGAAACCTCAACCCGGCCACGCCTTCTCCCACCTCGGCGTCCACGCCCACGATCAGGAAGAAGGCGAGCGCCTCGCGGTAACGCAGGTGCCAGGATCCGGCGGTGGCGCTGGAGCCGGCGGGCAGTTTCTCGTGCAGTTCCATGTTCACGAAGGAGAGCAGCCCGCCCACCCCGAGATAGGGCGTGAGGAAGCGGAAGCGGGTTCCCACGGAGCCCGTGAATCGGTGCGCGAGGAAGGTGTAGTCCCCGGCGACGCTGGTCTGGAAGAAGCGCTGGTCGTCCAGCGCGGCCCGGCCCCAGTCGAGGAAGTAACCGATGCGGAATCGGAAGGTCTCCAGCGGATAGATCCCCTCGGCGCCGATGCCGAGGAGGAATCCCGGCTCGAGGCGCGCCGTCTCGGCCTGCTCGTTCGGATCCCCCGGGGCGACGAAGACGCTGTCCGCCCACCACTCGGCGGAGAGCCAGGAGGCGAGGTAGCCGGCGCGGCCGGTGACGCGGAAATAGGGGTGGAGCTCCAGGGAGAGGTCCAGCGGGACGGCGAGAGAGGAAAAGGTGTACTCGGCCTCGTGCCGGGCTTCCGTCCGGTCCACGGGCGTCTTGGTGCCGCTGGCGTGGACGGGCTCGATCCCCGTTTCCGAGAAGACGAGACCCAGGTCGGCGCGCAGGTTGACGCCGGGCCCGAGCAGGCGCCCGGCGCGCGCGTCCTCTCCGGCGACGGCCGTCGCCGTCAGCATGCCGAGGCAGGATGCAAGGGCCAGCGCCCCGATGACCGCGTGTGCTCCTCGTCCCATGTTCGATCTCCTCTTTCAGTCAAGCGGAAGTCGCTCGGCCCCGCCGGTCCCGGCTTCCTTCGCGGGTGTCCCCGCCCGGGTTCGTCCTAATCCTCCGTTTCCGCATTCTCCGTCTCGAGCAGGATCGCCCAGAGGTTCCAGTCTCCTTCGCTTCCCCGCCTGGACTGGAAGATCAGGCTGTTGTCTCCGGGCAGCCAGTCGGGGTAGTCGTCGTCGGCGATGGATTCGGTGACCCTTTTCTTCCTTTTCTTGTTCTCCGGGTTTCCCAGGTCGAGAACCCAGATGTCCCGGTTTTTCCGCTTGTTGCACATGTAGGCGATGCGCGTTCCGTCGTGCGAGAAGCGGGGACGGCGACAGAGGATTTCAGGATGATTGTTGTCCGTGAGCCGCCGGGGAGTTCCGCCGTGGCGGTCCACCATCCAGATGTTCTCGGCGCCGCCCTTCCGGCTCGAATAGGCGACGAACCGGCCGTCCGGGGAGAAGGACGGGTGCTCGCCGTGGACGAGTTCCGTCACGGCCTGGCCGTGGAGGTCCATGACCCAGATCGTGGGCCGGTCGTTACGCGAAAAGACCGTGTAGCAGACCATCTTGCCGCCCTCGTCCATCGCGGGGTCCTCGTAGGTCTTCCAGGGGGAGCCGTCGGTGAGCAAGGTGATGCCCGGTCGTCCCAGATCCTTGAGGACCAGGTCGGTCCCGGCCTTTTCCGTCCTCAGGCAGTCGGAGGCGAAGATGAGGGTATCGCCGGGTCCCCAGACGGGGTAGCGGTCCACCGTTCCCCGTCCGGCCGAGGGGAAGGAGGAGGTGTCGAACCCGAGGCTGGGCTTTCCGTCTCCGGTGAAGGAGAGGGTCTTCCACCGGACGCGCATCTCGGGTCCCGTGCGGCCGTTCACGCCGGGCATGGGGACCGGCTCGCCCGAGGCGGGGTCGTAGGAGAAACGGTACGTGGTGAAGCAGACACGTCTCCCGTCGGGGGAGACCCGCGGCTGGACCTCGTTTACGAAGCGGTTGGAGGTGAGCTGGACGGCCGCCTGCAGGTCCTCCCGGACCGTCGCCACGGTGAAGGAGGACGTCTCGGACCAGTCGCTGCGCCCCCCGCCCGCGAAGAGGGCGCGGACCTTCCAGGCGTAGACCACGCCCATGTCGAGGTTCCTTTGTGGACGGAACCAGGCCAGGATCACGCCGTCCTGCCCGGGGCCGAGGGGAATGTGTTCCAGCTGCACGGGGACGACCCGTGTTCCTTTCAACGGTTTTTCTTGTTCGCCGGCCTCGCCGTTCTCTCTGGGGGGGAGGGTGTCCCTTTCGGGCTCTGCGGCGGGCCGCAGGAGGATCTCGTAGGCGACGGCGCCGAGGCAGGGGGTCCAGGCGAATCGCGGCGTCTGGGCGAAGACGATGTTTTTCCCGGGCCGCTTGGGCTCGGGAACGGGGTAGGTCATCGTGAACTCGGCCGTTTCGGACCAGAGGCCGGGCTGGTTCCGGGCGACGGCCGCGACGCGCCAGAAGTAGGGTTTCTCGAAGGCGACCTGTTCGCTGGCGTCGAGCTGGTTGGCGCCGGTCCGTCCGTGCAGGACGGCGGTGTCGAAGGAAGGGTCCTCGGCGAGGTGGACAACGTAGGCCTCGGCACCGGGGACGCGTTTCCAACGCAGGACGGCCTCGGGCCCGGTGACGGGCCCCTTGGGCGCCTCCAGGGCGGGTCCGGAGGGCCGCAGGTCGAAGGGGACGACTTCGGACCACTTGCCTTCCTGTTTCTCGGTGCGGGCCTTCACGCGCCACCAGTAGCGGCGTCCGTACTCGAGTGTGACGGGATAGGTGTAGCGTTTCTTTTTCACGACGGGCTCGACGAGGGGGACGGAGAAGTCGGGGGAGGCGGAGACCTGGAGGAGGAAGGAGATGTCCTCGGGCCCCTCGTATTCCCATCGGAACTCGGGGAGTCGTCCGCTGGTGACGCCCTTGGGCTGGAGGGTTCTGGGTGGGGAGAGGATGCGGAAATGTTTCATGACGGACCAGGGGTTGGGGAGGAGGAGGGAGTCGGAGGCCTTGACGCGCCAGAACAATTCCTGGTCGGTGGGGAGAGGGGAGAGGACCTCGAAGCTCTCGGTGGTCAGCCCGGGCTCGTCGACCTCGAGCTCGTCGAAGTTTTGCCCGGTGGCGACCTGGAGGTGATAGGACATGGCCATGGGCGTCCGCTTCCACCGGAAGACGGGGCGTTTCCCGGAGAGGTCGACTTCACGCGTCTGCACGCGGACGCTTCGGCATCCGGACGCCAGGGCCAAAACGATCAGTAACCAGGGAAGGGACCTCCGTGCTGCGATCATGCCCGGCACTCCTTTCCTCTTCACGCCTTCGGAGCAACAACGTACTGCATAAGGAGGTGCGTGGTCAACATGTGATTCGGAATTTTCACGGACGTTGAGAAAACGTCGGATAGACTGTCGCGACTTGAAAACGCTCACTACCGATTTCGACGTCGAATTCCTGCACGACGAACGTCGATTCGTAAGATGTTGAAGCGCGTGAAGAGAGTGAACCAGGATTCCGGCCGGTGCCGATGACGACGGGAACGACGCCGAAGCTCATGGAGCCGGCGGTCTCGAAGGGCGAAGGACGAGACGTATGCCGGTATTCCGGTCCGCGTGCGAAGGCACGTCTCCGTGGCGAACACCCGCTCGGGCCTGAAGGGGGGCATGACTCCATGAACCGCCGCGGACACAGCGGTGGCCGATGAATCCTCTCGCAGGTGCGTTCAAACACCACGTGTACACATTCCCCGCCAGGTCCTGGATTCCATACGGCGATTCGTCCGCCGGGAAATCCCCGCATTCCAGGAGACGGGCGCTTTCCCCGAGGGATCCCAACGTGTTGCTGTAGGTTCCCTCGTATTCGTCGCCCCAGGGAAAGACCCGCCCATCCACGCCCCGCGCGGCCTTCTCCCATTCCTCCTCGTGCGGAAGGCTGTACACTCTTCCGTCCTTGCGTGATTTCCAGGCGCAGAAGGCGAGGGCGTCGAACCAGGATATCCCCATGACGGGCATGCCTTCCGTCAACCGGAATCCAAGCAAGGATTCCTCTTTCCCTCCGGGCAGCCTCCATTCCCCTTTCTCGTGGATCGCGAAACTCGCATCTTCCTCCCGCGGCGGGCGGCCGCATGCCCCTACGGAATCGATGGTCGCCTTTTCGTTCAGGAAAGCGATGTATTCTCCGAACGTCACGGGGCGCCTGGCCATGAAGAATTCTTCGGTCTTCAGGACGTGTTCGTCGCCGCCTCCGGCCTTCTCCCCGCCGGCCATGAAGGGGCCGCCGGGAACATGGCGAAACCCCTCCGGGATCTCCTCTGTGCGGTACAAGTTCACCTCCTGCTCCCACGTCCGGTCACGGTCGATGTGGACGGGCACTCGTACTTCACCGTACGCCGGATGCCGGAGAAGGCAGATGTACGAGCCCCGTTCCAGCGCCGTCTTTTCCAGGGGTGTTTCCCCGGCGAGCCATTCCGGGCCGGGGACCATCCGCCGGTCTCTCTCCTCAATTCTACTCACCCATACCTCGACGCCATCGATCTCTTCGGGCCTGCATGCGTCCGTTTGCCCGAAGAGCCCTGATCGTCCTTCGGACGAAACGGATCCACATAGGCGAACCTCCGGGACGGGGCGATCATCGTCCTCCACTGACTCTCCCGGCAACGCGCGTCCCTCCCGCCAGGGCCAGACCGGCTCGTGGCCGTACTCGATGCGCCACTCTGCTTCCCGACCATCTTGGTCCGACCGGCTCGACGGGTCCGCCGACGCCTCTGCCTTCCTGTGTCCGGCGGAGGCGGAAACGGCATCCGGCAGATCCGGTATGACCGGCTTCAAGCAATCGCAGGGGTAGGTGAAGGTCCGCAAGGCGAGAAAGCCCGGCTTTTCGATCTCGGCGAGCCAGCGGCCGGTACGATCGTAGCGGGACAGGAGATTCCGGTAGAGGGCCGTTTCTTCCCTCTCATGGCGCCGCTCCGCCGCAAGGCAGCGGTCAAGGTACAGATCGCACAGTCCCTCCCTGCCGCCGGGATTCGAGGAATCGGAAGACATCGCCTGGGCGAAGGCGACTTCGGCGTTCCCGAACTCCTCCATGCGCTTCTCCCGCATCCGGCCCAGCACGTCCTGTCTTCTCCACAAAGGACGTTTGACTTCTATTGGCGTCCAGGGCCTGACCTTTCCGAGCTCTTCCGCGAGGGCTTTCTCCTCTTCCCGGATCTCTCCGGCCATGGTCTCGAAACGCGCGAAGTGCTCGCGGCCTTCCTGGACCTTCTGGATCGCCTCGACGCGTTTTCGCTCTCGCTCTTTTTCTCCTTCCAGAAAACGTTGAACGTCCTCGTTCAGTTCATCGACGCTGCCGTACCGATCCTTCTTGTCCTTCGCCATGGCCTTGATCACGATTTCTTCCAGCTCCGGGGGTACGGACTCCGGCAAGGGGGCCTCAGGGCTCCTTCGTGCCTGCTGCATGGCCTTTCGGATCTCGGAGGCGCGGGCGGAAGGGGGCGTCAACTTGCCGGCCAGGACGTTCGCAAGGACATTCAAGCCCGTCGCCCCCTCGAACGGCGGCCGGAAGGTGAGCAATTCGTACAGGATCGCGCCGAGCGAGTAGATATCGGATTTCTCGTCGATGTCCTCGATCCTGCCGTCGGCCTGCTCGGGAGGCATGTAGGCCGGCGTTCCCAGGATGTCGCCCTCCATCGTCAACGCATGGTCATCCTGTTCCGAAAGAGGCCTTCTCTGCCTGTCAAGCGCGCGTGAGGCGCCTTCCCGTCCGCCGGCGAACCCGCCTTGATCAGGCGACCTCTGGTCAGGGGAATCGGCTTGCCGCGAAGCGGCGTCAGGGGAATCCGGGCGCCTTCGCACCTTGGCGAGGCCCCAGTCCACGACGAAAACCTCGCCGTAGTCCCCGACCATCACGTTGGCGGGTTTCAGGTCCCGGTGGATCACGCCGCGGTCGTGAGCGTAGGAGATCGCGTTGCACACCTCCTGGAAGATGCGAAGGAGGCGCGCTCTCGAGAACCGACGGGGGAAGTCATCCTCTCCATTCTCCACCGCTTCGATGATCCGGGAAAGGTCCCTTCCCATGATCCTGGACATGGTGAAGTAGGGAGTGCCGTCGCCTTTCTTCTCGAGGGTGCCGATCTCGTAGATCGGGACGATGTTGGGATGGGGAAGCCTCCCGGCCACCCGGGCTTCGCGGAGGAAACGGTCCACCGTTTCCCGGCCGGAAACGCCGGGCCGCATCATCTTCACGGCCACGTCGCGCCCGAAATCATTGTCGATGGCCTCGACGACCTTGCCCAGACCGCCGCGCCCGAGCTCTCCCTTGAAGGTGTACCGCTCGCCCCGTCTTTCGCGGAACCTTCGGGATGCATTCCCGGACGAGGAGTCCTCCTTCTTCACGGGCATGGTTTCCTGCCCGTCTTCACCTTCGGCTCCAGCAGCCATGTCTAACTCCCGCATGATTTCCACTGCTCCATTGCCGCTACTTCGCAGCCCGCTCGTACCGATCGAGCCGCTTCTCCAGCTTCGCCCTCAGCGAATCCTCACCCGGCCCGAGGAGCGAAAACGCCTTCTTCCTCGTTTCCAGGGCCGCCTCCGCCTCGCCGCAGGCCCGCTGCGCGGCCGCCAAGGTGACCAGGTACATGGGCAACTCGTCCGTCCGTTCTGATTCGCCGGCCAGCGTCACCGCCCGGGCCGCCAGCGTGGCCGCTTTGGCCGGGTCACGCATCTTCAGCAAGGGGACCGTGACGAGATACCACGCGAAGTCGTTGAGCAGGCGCGCGTTGTCGGGATCTTCCTGCAGGAGATCCCGGTATGCCTCACGGGCATAGTAACTCTGGCCGAAACTCGCCCCCACGGCCGCGACGCGGTCATACCAAGCGCTTCTCAAGGACGCTTCCAGATCCGTTCCCGCGAAGAGGATCGCGGCGAACCGGGCGTCGAACATCCTGGAGAGGAGTCCGGCGAGCATCCGGCGAAACGTTGCAGGATCGTCGGCACGGCGCGCCTGCGACCACCTCGTCCCGATGTCCGCAAGGGAAAGCCCTGAACGGCTGACGAGATCGGGGCACGTCCCCAAGGCCGGCAGGAAGCGGGAGAGAAACCCGGAAGCGGAGTCCTCGAGGCAGCGTTCCAGGGCCAGGGCCAGCAAGCGCTTTTCGTTCTCGGGAAAATGCCGGGACACCGGGAAGAGAAGGTCGAGGACCTTGACGGGCTCCTCCGAAAGCGCCGAGGAGACGTCGGCGATCGCTTCTTGTCTCTTCCCGGAACGATGTCGAGCGAAGCCTCTGTATAGCCGCGCTCGGGACGCTAGGTTTGGAAAGTAGGACGGGACCTCGAGCAACGCGCGTCCCCCTTCCTCGAGGGGCGTTTCGGCGCTCAGAATCTCGTCATAGCCATCGATGGCTTCCTCCCATTCCCCGCGCACGAGGAATCCTCCGGCGAGAGCCAGGCGGTTCGACGTATCGGAGGTTTCGTCCACCCATTTCGAGGCGAGGGTGGAGGAGCCCTCCAGGGAAAGGGAGGCGATGCGGAGTCTGCACCAGAAATCACGGGCAAGCACGTTTCCCGCCCTGATTCCGAACAGGCAGGTCCCCGGATGGAGCGTGAAATCCAGGTCCATGGATTTCACTTCCCCGGAAGCCTCCGCCTCGGTCCAACAGCGGTGTTTTTCACGACTGTAAATCAAATCGAATTCCGCCGGCCGCGGGAAACGGGGTGGAAAATCCTGGATCTGGGAGAGAGAGAATCTCTCCAGTCTCAGATGCTCTCTGAGGTCCCTCCATCTGTGAAGCGCCTCGAGGCTCTTGGCGGCGCCCAGGAACGCCGGGCCCTGGACCGAGGCGAATGAGGACGCCTTTTCATACGCGGCGCAAGCTTCGGCCAGCTTCCTCTCTGCCGCCAGGGCGTCGGCCCGGCCCAGGAGCGCTGCGCCCTCGACTTCCGGGATCCCGCTCGTCTCCGCGATCCGCTCGTACAGTTCTACGACGGCCGGGAACAGGCCCATGCGCTCCATCTCTGCGGCAATGCCCATGCCGCCGCGTCCGATCTCCTCGAGGATGCGGTAGGGCCCGAGACGATTCTCGCCCTTCTCCACGGGGATCGCTTCGGCGATCCGCTCCCGCGGCTGCGTTCGTGCTCCCGGCGCGATCGTCGCTTCCTCGTCGGCGGGATCGTGTTGAGAGGAGTCCGTCGCCTTCTCTTCCGCTTCATCCATCCGCTGGCTTCCCTGGTTGACTGGGTACAGGCCCGATCATACCAAACCTGCTGTGCAGGGAGTCGCCGCGACCCTTCTCCTTGTTTCCCGTGCGAGGACGGAGGCGGGCTCGCGCCTCCCAGGCATGATTTTCGTCTGAAATCGGCTCGCCAGGAGGCTCGCCCTCCAACCTTATCACTTCGCGGCCTGTCGGTACTGTTCGAGCCGCTTCTCGAGCTCTGCCTTGAGGTTTTCCTGCCCGGGCCCGAGCAGCGAGAGCGCTTCCTGTTGCGTTTTCAGCGCCGCGCCCGCGTCCCCGCAGGCGTGCTGCGCGGCCGCGAGCGTGTCGACATGCATGGGCAGTGCGCCCTTCTCAGATGTTTCAGGCCGGAACCTTGACCAGATCGTAGAGGAATTCCGGCGCGAAGTCGGCGCCGTTGGGCCAGGTCACGGTTCGGATCTCGGGATCGAGCGTGAAGTTACGGAAATAGTCGACCTGTTTGAGGGGCTCGAAGATCTCCCCGTTCAGTTCCCGCGAGAGGTCGACGTCGCCCTCCGTGCCGTCCGCGAAACGGAGATGAAGGGTGAAGTCCTTGACGTATTCTGCGGCCAGGAGAGGCGGCGTCATTGTTCTACTCCAGCGGGTCGATTTTACGAAGCGGCTTTCTCGCCAGGGCCCGTTCCCAGTTTTCCAGGAGTTCGGACTTGTGCAGATCGTACCACTCAAGCACATGTCGCAGGGATCGTTTCGGGAACTTCCCCTCCACGGTTCCGGTTTCGATCTCGACCTTGATCTCGTATTCCCCGTAGAAAGCGTGAAAGTGCGCCGGAGGATGGTCCCGGTGGAACAAGGCGATCACGATGCCGAGAAACCTCGAATCTCCGGCATGACGAAATCCTATCAGAAACCTGTGGAGTCATCAATGGCGCCCGATTTGCGATTCTACTTCGCGGCCTGTCGGTACTGCTCGAGCCGCGTCTCGAACTCGGCCTTGAGGTTTTCCTGCCCGGGCCCGAGCAGCGAGAGCGCCTCCTGTTGCGTTTCGACCGCCGCGCCTGCGTCTCCGCACCCGTGCTGCGCGGCCGCGAGCGTGTCGAGATAGGTGGCAAGAACGATTCGGTTCCCGCCTTGACGTGCGATCTCGACCGCTCTGGAGGCGAGAGGAAGCGCGCGTTGCGGGTCGTTGATCCTTCTTTTCGTCGTTGCGAAGAACCAGGCGAGTTCGTTGAGTTTCGCGGCGTTGCGGCCGTGCTTCTTCAAGAGACCCTCTGCGGAGGGGAGGGCCTCCACGGCTTCCTTCCCGGTCTCTTCCGCCTTATCCGCGTCTCCAGACGCAACGAGCGCCACCGCGTACGTGTCCAGATACGTTGCCAGCACCAGTGGATCCGCGTCCTTTCGCACCGCCTCCAGGGCCTTTCGAGAGAGCTCCAGGGCCCGCTGCGGATCCCGCATGTACTCGCGCGGGCACGTGGCCAGGAACCAGGCGTAATCGTGCTGGGCTTTCGGATCGTCCGGGAACTCCTCCAGGAACTCCTCCCAGCGCCGGCTGGCATAGTAGTCGCTGATGCCGCCTTGAAGACCCGCGGCCTGGTTCGCGATGTCCTGGAGCCGGTGCTGCCTCAAAGCGGGCTCGAGCGGCGTGTCGAGAAACAGCTGGTGGGCGAATCGGGGGCAGGACCCGGCGCCGAGAAGCGCGTTAGCGAACACGTATTGCCGGCCGGCGTCGCCGGGCGCCAGGTTCCTGAAGTTCGTTGCCGCGTTTTTCGAATACTCCTCATTCAGCCATTCCATCCCCGCGAGCTCGGTGACGAACGTCTCGAACCAGCGGTCATCGGGTCCGCCTGCCGCGTCCAGGACGCGTCGGGAAAGGAACGACCGCTCCTCTTCCGCCAGCCACCTGAAATCGCGCCGGAGAAGATACATCACGAGCGCGGGCTCGCGCTGAAGGGCCATGGCGGCGTCCGTCGCGGCCTCTTCTTCCCTGCCCATGCGAAAGCGCAGCACGCCGCGAAACAGCAAGGCGCGGGTGACCAGGCCGGGAAGATCGGGCAGGAGGGTTTCGTTCGACCGCTCGAAATCTCCCTCGATGACGGACGTGAACAGATCCTCGGCCTCCTTGTTCCTTCCCCCGGCCATGTGCCCGCCGGCGAGGAGCAGGGCATGCTCGGCGTCCGCGGGGGCCGTGTCCACCACGGATGTCGAAGACGACGGAGTCGTTTCCAGGACCAGTCTTTCGATCGCGACGGAGGAGGCGAACCTCTCCCTTCCGCGCCGGCCGGTCGAGATTTCCCGCGCAAATACCTTGAAAAACCAAAGATCCCCCGGGGCGAACGTCAGATCGAACTCGAGTTCGTGGCGGAATACAGAAGCCCCGTTTTCATCCCGGAGGACCCACCGGCATTGCCTCGATTCGCGGCTGTACTCGATCGTCAGCTCGTACCGGACCGGGTATGCCGGGGGGAACTCCTGCACTCTTGCCCGCTTCGACGCCGGCGTTCGGCCATGCGAGCGGAAGAACGGAAAGACCTCGCAAATGGGAAAGGAACTCGAACCGCCCGAGCCAAACCAAATATCTGCATGGCTTTTCAAAATCGTTCCCGTTCTTTCGACGCTGCTTTTCCCTTTTCCTCCTGCGAAAAACCCCATGCAAAGTAAATTTGCCCAGTCAAGACGTTCGATCGCGAACGCCGCCGACACCCTGAAGGACTCCCCTCCGAACCGAAAAGGCAAGGCGAGGAAATCGCCTCGGGACGCATCGCTTCCGTACACGAGCCGGCCGCCGCTGATTCCCGCGCAAAGCGGATCCAGGCAGAGAGCCCGGCGGTGAAGATCGCCCTTCTCGTACAGGACGGCGGCCGGCCGCAGGCCCGCCATGGTTCTCGCTTCATCGAGAACGGCCTCGACGGAGAGGGAAACGTCCGAGGGCAGGGCCTGCTTTCCGATCTCCAGCTCGAGGAAATCGCGAAGCTCTGCCCATCGTCCCTCCGCTTTCAGGGCCAGCGCCCGGCCCAGGATCGCGCGCGGCCTTGCCGAAGGGATCGCAAGGGCCGCCAGGTACGCGTCCCCGGCGTCCGAATGCCTGGACTGTTTCGCAAGTAAGTCGGCCTTGCAAAGGAGCGCCTGCCCCCTGATCTCGGCTGTTTCCGATCGCGCCGCCTCGTCGAAGGCGGCGACGGCCTCTTCCACGATCCCCATCTCCGCGAGGTTCGAGGCGATGGCGAGGGCCGGATCGCCCGTGACGGCGGCTGTTTTCTTCCCGGCGGGAGGGACGCCGGCCTTCGCCGGCGGAGCGGGCCCAAGGCCAAATACGGTGCAGGAACCGTCGGTCGCTTCGGCGTTGAGCAGCTCGGGCGGGCGGTCGCCGTCCAGTTCGAGGACCGTGAGATTCGTTTGATACGGCGAAACACCGGAAGTCCGGATCCAGCCCCGTCCTCCCTTGCCGGCGGGGCCCACGTGCAGGACTGTCCGGTTGCTTGACGGGAAGTGAACGAGAAATGCGAAACGTTCCCTTCCGAGGAAACCGAAAGTGGATAGGCAGTTGCTGGGGAGGAGCCCCCCTTTCGGGGGCCGGAAGACGGGCGTCGTATCGATATCAGGCCATTGCCGCATGGAAATTCTGTACACTCCCTGTTCGAGGCACGCGGAAACGTCTCCTCCCATGTTCCTGACGATCCGCTCCCAGGATTCCCCGTCCGGCGTCTCCTGCGTCACGCTGATGCAGAACTCGTTCTCTTCGGACAAGGCGATGGGGCCGTAGCCAAAAAACAGGAAATCGGGATGCCGGCCGTCCCGGACGAAGCGGGACTGCGCGGGGTCGAACTCGGCGGAGACGAGCCTGTAGTCGCCATACGGTCCGAGATTGACGAGCAGCTTCCTCCCGGAAGGGGGATCCCGGAAGGCCATCCCTTGGGGATAGCTGCTGCAATGCAGCGCGCCGGCTCGGGCCAAGCTTCCATCCAGGTATTCGTATGCGACGATGCCGGGACCCGGCGTGCTCCAGCAGACCACGATCTCGTCCCTTCCGCCGCCGTTCACGTCCGAGCTCGCGATCTTTATGGGGTGGGCCTTGAAGCCCTCGACGATGATCGCCTCCCTCTCGAACAGATTCCCCTTTCTCTCGTACAGGGACAGCCTGGCCTTGACGGCCCCCCGGCGACCGGCCGCGACGGCGAGTTCGTCCTCGCCGTCGTGGTCGGGATCGCAGCGGGAAGCGATCACGGTACACGCCGGCGCATTCTCTTCCGGGCATTCGAGAGGCTGGTCAAGAACGATCTCCGCCCGCCCTTCCGAAAACGAAACGAAGTAGATGTTCTCGCTTCCCGCGAACATGACCTCGTCGATCCCGCCGCCGTCCAGGTCGAACGCCGAGACTCTGCGGCTTATACCATCCTTTATCAGCGGAAAAGGAAGATGGAACGTCTTGACCGGCAGAAGGGCTTCCAGCAGGCCGGCCATGTCTCTAGCCGATTCGATATCTCCCGGCCCGAGCCCTCCCGCTTCCTGGGAGGGGACATCCGCGGAAACCCCTTCCCTCCCCGCGCAGAGACGGAGAGCCGCAAGCGCTTCCTCCAGCTCGCCGAGGCCCTGGAGAGCCCGCGCGAGCCCCAGCGTCCCCCGCCCACCCTCAGGCTCCGCAAACCTTTCCAGATATTCCTCGAACGTCCCCCGCGCCCGGCGGAACTCGTTGCGGTCCAGCAAATCCTCCCCCAGCGCCAGCAGGGCCTCCTTGAGGATCTCTCGCACCTCGACCACCTCCCACGCAACGCCCCCCTCTTCTCCTCTTCTTCTTCTCCCCTCTTCGAACACCGCAGGCGCTGGCCTCCCCTGCCGCGCACGCCAGTACGCGCGCGCCCACGCGCCCCGCGCCTTCTCCTCGACCCCCGCCTCCTCCCACGCCTTCGCCCGAAGCGACGCCGCCTCCGCAAGCGGAATGGAGCGCGGAGCCCGGAGACGGAAGCGCTCTCGCTCGAGAAGACCCGGATGGCGAAGCGAAAGGGAAGCCTCGTACACCTTCCCCTGGAACCGCGCGTACCGCTCGTCGACCCGCTCGCAAAAAGCCGCGCACGACACCCACGCCTCCGCTGCGAACGCCGAACGCGCCCTCTCCAGAAGAGCCTCCGCCTCCTTTTCCGGGCGATCCCGCTCCGCGAGAGCCTCGTCGAGCTTCGCCCGGTCCGCCTTCACCTCCTCCCGGTACGCCATCCACGGCTGCACCCCCAGGAAAAAGATCCCCGCCGCCGCCAGCGCCAGTATCGCCAGCGTCCCCACCAGATACAGCGCGGGATTCCTCCGAACCCGCTTCGAGATCCGGTACGGCAACGACGCCGGACGCGCCGAGATCGGCTCGTCCTCCAGGTACCGCCTCAGGTCCTCCTCCAGCGCCGACGCCGTCTGGTACCGCCTCGACGGCTCCTTCTCCAGGCACTTCAGGCAGATCGTCTCCAGGTCCTTCGAAACCGCCGTGCTCAGCTTTCGAGGAGGCACGGGATCGTCCAGCAGCACCTTCTTGATCACGTTGATCACCGAGGACCCCTCGAACGGCGGCTGGAAGCAGAGCATCTCGTACAGCGCCGCCCCGACCGAGTAGACGTCGGAGCGCGCGTCGATCTCCTCGAGCCGCCCGTCCGCCTGCTCCGGCGGCATGTACTGCGGCGTGCCCAGCGTCGTCCCCGACGCCGTGAACTTCGCGCTCGACTCCACGTCCTTGGCAAGCCCGAAGTCCGTCACCCTGGGCTCCCAGTCCTCCATCGTGACCGTCGTCCCCGTGCCCGCCGTCGCGCCCCCCTCCTCCGCGATCGTGCCGGGCGGCCGGTCTTCCCGCGAGCTGCGCGCGGCCGAGGCCTTCACCTTCACCCGCGCCATCAGGACGTTGGCCGGCTTGACGTCCCGGTGGATCACCCCGTGCTCGTGGGCGTGCGACAGCGCGCCCGCCACCTTGCGCGCGACCCGCGCGGCGCGGCGCGGCGTCAGCGCTCGCTCGGCGATCAGCGCGTCCAGGGGCTTGCCGTCCACATAGTGCATGGCGATGTAGTGGACCCGGTTCTGTGCGCCGATATCGTAGACGGGCACGATGTTGGGGTGGTGACCGAGTTTCGCCACGGCCTCGGCCTCTCGGTGGAACCGCTCGACCGCGTCCTCGGAGGCGTCCTCGCCCGCGATCAACACCTTGAGCGCCACGGTGCGCTTGAGCTCCGGATGCTCGGCCTTGTAGACGACGCCCATGCCGCCGCGCCCGATCTCCTCGAGGATGCGGTAGGGCCCGAGCCGCTTCTCGCCACCCTCGACACGGATCGCTTCCGTGATCCGCTCCCGCGGCTGCGTTTGTGCTCCCGGCGAAATCGTCGCTTCGTCGGCGGCGGGGTCCTTTTCGAAGGCGTCCGGCGCCTTCTCTTCCGGTTCATCCATCCGATGGCCCTCCCTTTCTTCCGGGTACGGGCCCGATCATACCAAATGTGCTATGCGGGAAGTCTCCGCGACCCGCCTCCGGTCCGCCCGTGCGAGGCCAAAGGCGCGCCCGCGCCTCCCACAGGCGCGTTCGACTGGAATCCGGATTCTCCAATCCCTGAATCCCCACATCCTTCCCCCCTCCCCTTCACTTCCCCAGCGCTTCGAGGCGCCGCTTCGCGGCCAGCGGGATCAGATGATCCTTGGCCATGGAGACGATCGAGGGGGGAAGATCAAGACAGCGGCGGTAAAGCTTCGCCGCATCGCCCCCTTTTCCTTCCCGTTCGCGGCGTGCCGCGAGGAAGAGGCAACACTCCGCGTCGAGGGCCCGGCGGTGTTCGAGAAAATCCCCGGAATCCTCCTCCTCGAGGAAAAGGACGCAGGGTGCCAGCGGCTTCACTTTCGCTTCGCCCCGGCGCTCGGCCAGCGTCTCGAGGAGGTCGCGGGCCCGTTCGAATTCTCCATGGGCGACGTACCAGATGGAAAGGACGACCATCCATCGGTCCTTCGGGAATTGCTCCTCGGCGACCCGGATCGCTTCCTCCGCCCGGCTTTCCAGGGCGGAATCCGCAAGGCCACAAGCGAGACATCCTCCGAGGGCATCGCGCGACCGGTACGGATGCCCGGTCCAGGGGAGGGCTTTCATGAAATCCGTCATCGCCCCGTCCCGATCCCCGGCCGCGAACTCCAGGTTTCCCCGGTAGTAGGCCGCGTCGTACTTCGCCCGGTTCCAGGAAGCCTTCACGCGATGACGGGCTTCCCACGAGCGGAGGCGTTTCCGCGCCTCCCCGGCGCGTCCCGCGCGCATCAGAAGAAGCGTGTACTGCCCCACCATCTCCTCCGTCCGGTCCTCGTCGTATCGACCGAGGCAGATCCGGAAGCCCTTCTCCCCGACGGCCAGGGCGTCCGCCTCGGCGCCCCCCTCGAGGAACCGCGCGAACAGATAGGCGTATCCAAGAAGGGCTTTCTTCTCCTGCCCGGGAAACAGGGAAACGAACGCCTCGAGGTACGTCCGGTACTCCCGGTCCAGGTGCCGGTTCTTGAGCCGCTCGAGCGCCGCGTGGAAGAAGGTCTTGACGGGAGGCTTCCAATCGGAACTCGATCGCCCGGACAGCGCCCGGATCCGGTCCAGGGCGGCGTCATGGTTTCCGCCCAGGCATTCGAGAAGGGCCAGATCCTTGGCGGCCTGAAGCGAAAACGGACCCCCCTCGTCGGCCATTCGCTCGAATGCGGACACGAGCGTTTCCCGCTCGCCGGCCTTCAGCCTCTGGTTCAGCACCTCGTAGCGGATGCCCCTGCGGCGTTCCCGGACCTCGCCCGCGGGAATCCACTCGAAAATCCTGAGACGGTCGAAAAAGACGCTCGATCCGTACGAGTAGAATCCCACCGAGAAAGCCCGCGGCCGCGCCGAGCCGTCCCGGTCGACGTAGGCCACCGCCGGCGTCTCGAAATCGTCCACGAAGAGCGAGACGCGGTTTCCCCGGCGCTCCACCCGGATCCGGTGGGGCGACGTGCGCCGGGCGGAAGTCACGACCACCTCGTCGTTCCCGTTTTCGAACCTCGGTCGCTGGGGAGGCTTGGGCACGTTTCCGAAAACGCCCACGGCCGATCGGGAGTTGTTGTTGGCTCCGAACGCGACGTAGTACCCTTCCCACATCCCGTTCGGCATCCTGGACGCGAGGATGCACGAGCATTCTCCCGGAAACAGGGGGTTGCCCGCCCAGCACTCGTACTCCACGCGCACGTCCGGCCCGAAGGTGGGGAGGAAGAGGAGCGTGGCGTCCGCGTTCTTCATGGCCTTTCCGGACAGGACGCCATCCTCCACGCTCCATTCGCCTTCCTGGACGCTCCATTCCCCACGCAGGGCGTCGCCGTCGAAATCCTGCTCGAAGACCTGCCTCCAGCGGGCACCGTCGGATGCGCCGAAGGCCCAGAGAAGAACAAGGGCCGTCAGGGCCGCCGCGGTGACCGCACCCATCAACGTGACGCCAGGCCTTCGTCGGACGCGCCTGGAGAGCCTGTACAGCAGGGAGGGCGGGCGCGCCCGGATGGGTTCCGAATCGAGAAAGCGGTCCAGGTCCTCCGCGAGTTCCTTCGCCGTCTCGTACCTCCGATCCCTCTCCTTCTCCAGGCATTTCAGACAGATCGTCTCCAGGTCCCTCGGCACCGCCGGGTTCTTCTTCCTGGGCGCGACCGGCTCCTCCACCATCACCCTCGTGATCACGTTGATCACGGTCGCCCCCTCGAAGGGGGGACGCAGCGTCAGCATCTCGTAGAGCGTCGCGCCGAGCGCGTAGACGTCGCTCCGCGCGTCGATCTCGGCGATCCGCCCGTCCGCCTGTTCCGGCGGCATGTACTGCGGCGTCCCGATCGTCGACCCCGACACCGTCACGCGGGAGTCCGACCGCACGTCCTTGGCCAGGCCGAAATCGGTGATCTGCGGCTCACCCTCCCCCGTCACCAGGATGTTGGAAGGCTTTATGTCGCGGTGCAGGACGCCGTGATCGTGGGCGTGCTGCAGGGCGCATGCGGCCTTGTCCGCGAGCACCGCGGCCCGTTTCGGGGCAACCTCCCCCTCGTCGATCAGCCGGTCGAGCGGCTTGCCCTCGACGTAGTGCATGGCGATGTAGTGGACGCTTTGCTCCGCACCGATGTCGTAGACCGGCACGATGTTGGGGTGATGCCCCAGCTTCGCCACGGCTTCCGCCTCGCGGTGGAAGCGCTTGACCGCCTCTTCCGAAGCGTCCTCTCCCGCGATCATCACCTTCAGGGCCACCGTGCGCTTGAGTTCGGGATGCTCGGCCCTGTAGACGACCCCCATGCCGCCGCGCCCGATCTCCTCGAGGATGCGGTAGGGCCCCAGCCGCTTCTCGCCACCCTCGACGCGGATCGCTTCCGTGCCCCGCGCCCGCGGACGCGTCCCGGAAGACGGCGAGACCGTCGCTTCGTCGTCGGGATTCGTCCGGGCCCTGGGGGCGGGGGAGTGCTCGTTTTTTTCTTTCATCCGGCGCCGCTCCCGTGCTCACGGCCATGGATCGCAGAACGATTCCACGGCGTCCCACTCCGCGCTGGAGGTGAGGTCGTAGCGGTAGGCCGCGAAGCCGTCCATGCGCTGCTTGAGCACCGCGTCGAGGTGGCCCTGGATGCTGGTGGGCGTGGCGTTGCCGTAGGTCATCACCCCGGCCATCGTGCCCGTATTGTTCCTCCCCGTGCGGTAGAGGGAGGTGCGCAGGGCGTACCATTCCAGGTCGGCCGCGGGGTAGGGGTCGTTGCCCCCGTACATCATGGGAAGCAGGACGTCGCAATCCCGGGCGAAATCGCTGTAGCGCTGGCCCACGGCCATCCGCCCGTCCTCGTTGCCGGCCGTGAAACACCACAGGCACGCGTACAGGCGGTGCGACCGCGAAGGCCCCTTCTTGCCCAGCTGCTCGCGGATGCGCGCCACGATGCGGCTGATGAGATCCCGGTCGGCCTCGGTCCAGGTGCCGACGTCGTAGCGGATGTAGTCCAGCATGATCCCGTCCAGCGCGGGACACTGGTCCCGCAAGAAGGGGATCACCGTGTTCACCAGGTGATGGGCGTGCGTGCCCGGCGTGTCCGGGTCGTCCGGGGGGATCGAGGAGGAGAAGATGGTGATCGCGAAGACCACCTCGATGCCGGACGCGTGCGCGGCGTCCATCAGCGTGGAGTAGTCGAACCACGTGAAGCCGTGGTTCAACCCCGTCACGGCCGTCATGGAGGCCTCCAGCGGAAAGCGGCAGTCGTAGGACGCGTGACCGGAATGCTCCAGGGCGCTGATGTGGAGACGGCGGATCTTGCGGGTCACGAGGCGGTTCACCACGTCCTGCTCGGACTCGCCGGTGGGCCAGGCGTGGTAGATGAAGGTCGAGGACGCCGAGGTGGTCCGGGGGGACGGGCGGGGGGCATGCCCGAAGACCGCGTAGATCCCCGCCGTGCGGCACAAGCCCCGCACCGTGTCGGCCGCCGTGTCCCGGTTCGTGATGCGGGTCAGGGCCCAGCAGTCGTTCTTCGGGATGAAACAGCCCAGCTGGAGCTTCCCCTCCTCCGCCGAGGCGGGATCCGCGTAGGGCAGCGTCACGGCGATCTGGCCCTGGTAGAGGTTGTCCGGAGGGCCCACGGCCTTCATCAAGGGCGAGCAGAGCTCGGCGCCGGCCGGAAGCGGCGGGGCCCACGCCGGCTCGGAGATCTCGATGTCCGTGGAGGCCCCGAGGTCGCCGGAGCCGATCTCGACCGAGGCGCCGGCCAGCGTCCCGGAGGACACCGCCACCGTGCCCCCCCCGGTGCCGACGTTCTGCGTCACGACGGGCGTGTCCGCGCCGGCGAAGCCGGAAAGGACGGCCCCGATCTCCCCGTCGAAGGCGGGTTCCGATCCGAGAACGCCGATCGAGGGGTAGGCGACGGCGAAGTAGCTGAACTCGCTTCCGGTGAAGAGAAGCGAAGTGGAGGACGGGCCCACCGCCGGATTGTAGCACTCGAAGTCGTTGCCGGCATAGGCGTAGACGAGCAGCGGAATGCGGTCGGTGAGGAGGATCCAGACGGGCCGCTTCGTGGCCCCCAGCGCCAGCTGGATCGCCTGCGTCGCCTCCGAGGCGCTCGTCTGCTGCTCGGCCCCAAGCGCCTGCGGGTCGCCGAGGCGGTGGAAGCGGAAGCGCACCTCGGCCTGCTCGGCGACCATGAGCGAGGTGGAGGCGTCCCACCGGGCGTGGAGGTTCGCATGGCCCCGCACGGTCTGGTGGCGGGCGAGCAGCGTGGCGCCGAAGCGGCACCCGGCCCCGGCGGTCGCCGAGACGTTCACGATGTCGGTCGATACGGAGAAACCGTCCGCCGACGCGCTCAGCGCGGGTCCGAAGTCCCTCGAGACGGCCGCGAACGTCCCCGCCGTATCGGCCGCGAGCACGACGCCGCCGGGAGACGCGTCGATGCGCGCGAGCAGGGCGGCCTCCCAGCCCGGCAGGGCGTCGTCCCAGCGGAGCATCGCGGCGCCGTCGTCCGTCGTCTCTCCCGCACGGAGCGGCATGGCGAGCCGGAAGGGTTTCGAGAGGCCGGCGCTTCCAAAGTCCACGATCCAGAAGGCGGTGATGAAGCGGTAGCCGGAAGCGGCGTCTCCCGGGGCAGGCCCCGCGGAGACGGTGAAGGGCGTGGAACCGGAAAGCGCGCCGGGGGGGAGGTAGAGGCGGAGCCCTTCATGCGGTTCGCCGGCGGGGACCTCGAAGAGGCCGCCGGTTTCGTCGGCGATGCCCTCGAGGACCACCACGGTGTCCGGCCCGTCCGCCCCCGGCGGGGGATCGTCGTCCGTCCCGCTGCACGCCGCCAGCGCGACCGCAAGCAGAACGGCGGAAGAAGCGCGGCGAAAGGGGCGTCGCTTTCTCATGCCTCGATCCCTCCCTCGTTGATCCTCGAAAGCCGCGCCGTCGCCGCGCCCTAGGCCGTGCTGTCGGCCAGCCATTGCAGGTAGGGGGCCGACCCGCCCTGGATGGGCAGGGCCACGATCTCGGGAACGTCGAAGGGGTGCATCTCCTTGACCCGGCTCTCGAGCGCCGGCAGGTTGTCGCGGCGCGTCTTGATGACGAGGATCTCCTCCTCGTCCTTGTGGATCTCGCCCTCCCAGCGATAGACCGAGGTCACGCCGGGAAGGATGTTGACGCAGGCCGCCACCTTCTCGGCGACGAGCGCGGACGCGATGAAGAGCGACCGCTCGTGCGTGGGGGAGGTGACGAGAACGACGGCGAAGTCTTCGGCCATGGCTCCCTCTCTTTCTCCGGGCTGTCGGAAGGGCGTCCCTTATTCGTCCGGATCGATGACGTCCACGTCCTCGGAACGGAACGCCTTCTCGTCGAGCAGATCGTCCGCCTTCTTCGGGGAGGTCCCGTCCTTCCCGGAAGGGGAAGACTTCGAGGACGGCTTCGAGGTCTTCTTCTTGGGACCCTTGATGCGGATCTTCTTCCCGCACACGCATTCGATGCGGTCTCCGGGGGCCATGCCCTCGGCGTTGTGGCGCTTGCCGCAGACCGTGCAGCGGACGATGAGGCGAACCTGTTTCTTCCCGGGCTTGGCCTTGTCCTTGGAGGTGCCCGGGCTCTTCGACGGAGACGGCGCCGGCGCCTCTTCCTCCTTCTCCTTCTCCTTCTCCCCTTCCTTTTCCTTCTCCCCCTTCCCTGCTTCCGGTCCTTCCTCCTCTCCTTCCTTGCCCGACGAAGGCTCCTCCGCATCCCGCTCCTCTTTGCCTTCCTCGCCTTCCTCCGCCTTTTCCTCCTTCTCGAGGATCTTCAACGCCTGTTCCGTGACCTTGTCGAAGGAGTAGTCCGGTTCAGGCAGCACCGTCGGTTTCTTCATGTCGGGCTTCGCGTGTTCCCCTGCGCCTTGCGCTCTTGCCTCCGGCTTCTCCCCGGCTTCCTCCTTGCGCTCCTCCGCCTCTTTCCGCTCTCCCCCCTCGTCCTGCTCGTCCACGTGTCCCGGCAAGGCCGAGCGGTCCCGCGTGAACTTCACCGCCGGGGGTTCGGTCAGCCCGCCTCCCGTCGAGGACGGGCTGTCCACGACGAGGACGTGATCGCACTTTTCGCAGGAAAACATGGTCCCGCGGAGGTACCCGGACACGTCATACGGCGTACCGCACTTGGGGCACGCGATCCTCTCCCGCTTCTCCGGGGTCTTTTCGGGAGGCACCTCGGCCGGCATCCGGAAAACCCGGCCGCAATGCTTGCACTCGAAATCCTCGCCGGGCGTCAGCCCCGTCAGATCGTAACCGTACTTGCAGCCCGCGCAGATGATCAGACCGTTCTCGACGTCGATCTCCCACTCCTCGTCCCCCCCCTCCCTCGCCCCGCTCCGGCGCGCGAGATCCCAGGGACCGGAAAACACCCGCCGGCATTTCTTGCATACGAAAGGCTTGTCCTTCTCGAAGAGGTCGATGGGATAGGAACGGTTGCACCGGTTGCAACGGATCAGGGACTTCTCGGCGTCGATCTCCCACTCCCCCGTGCTCAGCCACGCGCCGCGCGCCGGCACCGTGAGGGTCATGCCGCAACGGCGGCAACGGAACCGGTTGCCGGGCGAGTACCGCGAGACATCGTACCGCGTGCGGCACCCGGGGCATCGCAGGAGATCGTCCCCCTTGCGCGTCCGGGGACGGATCCGTTTGGTTCGGATTTCCGGCACCTGCAGAAGAAGATTGCACCGCCGGCATCGGAACCGGTTGCCGGGCGTGAATCGGGAAATGTTCGTGTTCAGTCCGCACTTCGGGCAGACCAGCCAGCGGGAACCATCGGCCAGCGTCTTGATCTCCGCCGCAAAGCCCCCGGGCATGAGAACGAGGTTCTCGAACCGGACGGAGATCTCTCCGCCGCATTCATCGCACTCAAGGACCGTCCCGTCCGGGCAATTGGTGACGTCGAATCGCGCTTCACAGTGCGGGCAGTAGATGTATACGGGCAACCTTGACTCCCTCCTCGTCCGAGGCGTTTCCCTCAGGCATCCTCCCCCAGAAGCGAATTCACGGAGGTCAGCAGCTCGGGGCCCTCGATGGGCTTTTCCAAAAAAGCGTTCGCGCCGAGCGCAAGCGCCCGTTCCCGGTTTTCCTCCGAGCCGTAGCCGGAAAGCATCAGGATCTTGCACGCGCGCGTCTCGGGATTCGAACGGACTTCCCGGACGACCTCGAATCCGTCGTGCTCGGGCATCGCGTGGTTCAAAACCACCAGATCGGGCTTGCCCGCCCCGATCTTCAGACACGCCTCCAGCCCCCCCGCCGCCTCCTCCAGCACCAGCCCGTTCCGTGTCGAGAGGACGCGTTTCAGCGTTTCAAGAACCGCGGGATCGTCGTCGACCAGCAAAACGCGTTTCCCGGCGTGCGATTTTCCGTCGAGCGTCTCCGGAACCGGCATGTTCTGCCGCTCCAGGAACTCGACCAGATGGGCACATTGTATCCGGTAATGCCCTCCCGGTGTGCTGTAGGCGGAGAGGAGGCCGCGCTTGATCCATCGGAAGACGGTGACTTGCGAGACGTGGCAAAGCCCCGCAACCTCTCCCGTGGTGAGAGGGCCCCCACTATCCATCCGCTTGAGCCTCAGGGAAGCCAAAAAATCAACAGAATCCCGCGAAGCACCGCCATGTTCGTGTATCAGAAGGCGCGGGGGCTTTCAAGCTTTTTCCCTCCTCGCCCGCTCGAGAAGCGTCCGGATCAGGTCGCGATTCTCCGCCAGGAAGGCCTCCTTCCAGCGGAAGGCGTCCAGCACATCTTCCGCATAGACGCCGAAGACGGCGAGAGCGCCGAAGAGGGCTTCCGCGCTGGCCAGGCCCCCCGGCGGGTCGCGGAAGACCTTGGAAGAGCGCGGATAGGCGGTCCGGAAGGGGGGGAGCCGGCGGCGCGGAAGCGGGAGCTTCCGAACGACGCGTTCCGCCCACCGCCAGGAGGCGTCCACCAGGATCAGGGGCCGTTGCCGATCGGCGGGCTCGAGTTCTTGGGAAGCGCCGGCGTGGAGGAGAAGGGCGTCCCCCCAGTCTTTCCGCACGGCCTCTTCCGCGGGGAGGAAGACGAGGCCTTCCCGGCCCTTGAGCACCGCCACCGTGCATTTGTGCTTCTTCTCGCGGGGGTGCTCCACGATCGTGATGACCGGCCGGGGCCGGATCTCGTTGCCCCGGTTCGCGCCGCTTCCCCCCTGCGTCTCCACCCTTGTCCGCTCGTCGGCCATCTCGCGTTCCGGCCTCCCGTCGAGGTTCGACGCACCGCCTTCGCCGGACGGCGCTTCCGCTCACATCTCCCGGCATTCCGGGGGCCGCTCGTCCTCCCGGGGATTCCGGATCATGTAGAGGACGATGCCCCCCGGGCCGTGTTCGCAACGAAGATCGTGAAAATGGAAGATCGGACCGTGGGCCATCAGGATCCGATCCCCCTCCAGGTCGAGCCGGCTCACGCGTTCCGAGAACACCTTGTACCCCAGGGCCTTCAGGAAATTGGCGACGGGCTTCACCAGCGCTTCGGGAAAGGTCCCCTCCTGGATCGCCTTGCGGTTGATGCTCCGGTAGCAGGCTTCCTTGCTGGGGAACGCCAGCGGACAGTCCGCGGGGCGGAAGACGAAATCGGGGTTCATCTCGAAACTCACGACCGAGGCGCGGAGTCCCTTTCGCTGGGGATCGGGCTGGCCGGAGAGCCGCCGGATCCTTTCCTGAGGGCAGAAAGGAGAAGTGGGGCACTCGGGAAGGATCGGCGTCTGGACTTCCCGGGAAACCTCGAAGGAGACCTTTTCACCCGGCGGGACGGCCCACAGCAGGTATCTCGCGGCCACGACCTTTTTCATGCGTCCAGTATACGCCGCAAGGCATGCTTCGGCAACCGACGCGGACAGGGCGTCAACGAAGGACGATGAAGCCAACGAGCGCCGCCAGGGCGAGAAGAAGGGCCCCGACGAGAAGGATGGCGGCGAGGGTGCGCCGCGCGCGCCAGCGCAGATCGCCGTCGACTTCGATCAGGAGGACGCGCCGCGATTCCGTCGAGGAAGAATCGGCCTGTCCCCGGATGCGGTGCTGGAGGGAAAGGATCGCGTCCCGTTCCGCCGGCATCATGACGCCCTCGGCGACCAGCACCTCCCCGATCCGGCGGGTCTCTTCCCGGCTGGCCTTCCGCCGCTGGATCTTGAGGGCTCGCGCGACCGCGCCCGGGGACAGGAACCCGTTGACGACGGCGAGGTCCCCGAATCGCGTGGTCTCCTCGGGGAGGGTCGCGTGCGGCTTCTGCCGGGCGAGAATCCACTTCACGTGCTCGACCGTGAGGTATTCCTGGTCGACGAGTATCTCGCCGAGCATCCGGTTTCCACCCATCATCCGGAGCTTCTGCTGGATGGCCAGACACTCCTCGAGGTCGTCGAGGAGGACGAAATGATGCTTCCGGGCGACCCGCCCGAACAGGAGCATGGCGTCGGCATTGATCCCGTCGCCCCTCTTCATTTGCCCGCCAACAGCATCTTCTCGTTGTAGTTCACCGCGACCAGGAAATTGCCGATGAAAGAGGCCGCGCCGATGAGGAAAATCCACAGCGCGAGAAAACCGATGAGGTAGAACCGCCCCATGCTGACGAAATCGATCACCTCGATGTCCCTGCCGGCGTCGACGGCCATGCTGATCATGTCGATCAGCGGATAGAGAAGCAGGTAGAAGCCGCACATCAGGGCGAGCCGCGAGCGCAGCCCCGAGCGGAACCCCAGAAGGTTCGTCACGCAGATCAGGGCGATCAGCCCGAGAAGCCCGAGGTTCACCACGAAAAAGATCGGTATCTCGGGGGCATTCAGGGCTTCCGTGAACAGTTTGAACATGGACGGCCCTTCCGGCGCGCCGACCGTGGCGGGCGGCAGGAGAACCGCCGCGATGACCGCTCCCGCCCCGAGAAGGGCGAACAGCCTCGGCGTGAGCTTGCGAGGATGATAGATCTTCAGCCGCGCCCCGAGCACGGCGAACAGGAATCCGCCGGCGATCATGGGGATGAGCAGGTTGTTCTGGAAGAGTTTGAACACGTTCACGCCTTCGGCCGTCCCCTGCATGGACAAAACGCCCTCGAACGTCACGCCCAGCAACACGCCGAGGAAGGCGCCGGAGAAAAGAAGCTGGAGAAAGCCCCGGATCCCGCCCGAGCCGAAGATGGACGCCAGGATGACCAGAAGCCCCAGCACCCCGCCTCCCAGGAGGGGAAAGACGGGAAACGCCGTGATGCCCTCGTCGAAAAAGTCCCAGAAAAACGTGACCTTTCCGTTCGACGCCGCCACGGGGAAGAAGGGAAGCAGCAGCAGCAGGAAACCCAGCAGCACGCCGCGGATCCGTCCGTACCCGCGGCTCGCGCGAAGCTGGGCCAGGCGCTTCTTGCCCTGGGGGCTCATCGGTTCCTCGGCCCCATGACGCGTGTCGACCTCCTCCAGGATGTCCTCCTCCTCGTCCTCCTCGTCGGTGACCGCCCGATCCCACGGCTGGAAGCCGCTCGATTCTTCTTCGCCCGCCGGGGCGGGCGGGGGCGGTGCGGGCTGGGGAGGGGGCGGGGGCGGCGCCGGCCCCTCGTCCACCTCAAAGGGCGGGGGCGCGTCTTCGGCTTCCGGTTCCGGACCGGCCGGCGGCTCCTCCTCTCCGCCCCCGTCCCACTTCATGAGCGTCTCGTCCTCGCCTTCCGGGGGCAAGGGCTCGCCCGGCGCGAAGCCGGCGTCCGGAGCGGGGGGCTGTTCGGAGGATTCCAGGCCGGGGAGGTCGTCGAGGTGGTCGGCAGGCTCTGCCGGTTGCGGCGCGGATTCGTATACGGGGGCATGCTCCTCCTCCGGCGCAGGCGGCGGAGGGGGCTCGGGCGGCAAGGCAGGCTCGGGCGGCGGGGCGGGCTCGGGTGCCGGCGGCGCGGGGGGCGGGGGGGGAGGGGCCGGTTCGGGTTCCGCCGGGGGCGCGGGGGGCAGTTCCGGCTCGGGGGGAGGCTCGATAGGGGGAGGCGCCGCGGGTCCCGGCTGGAATCCGCTTTCGCCGCCTTCGATGGCGGGACCCAGGGTCACGTCGATGTCCTGGGAAAATTCCTCGCCGGCCGCGGCCTCCGGCGCTTCGACCTTGTCGAAGCGGAGGATGAAGGGCGTGATGTAGATTTCCGCGCCGGGGGCGATCTCCTCGACGACGACCTTCCGCTTGTTGACGAAAACACCGAAATGGGATTCCAGGTCCCGGACCAGATAGCGTTCGCCTTCCTTTTCGATCTGCGCATGTTTGCGCGAGACCGTTCTCTCCGCCAGCACGACGTCGTTCTCGGAATGCCTTCCGATGGTGACGACGTCCTTGTCGAAATCGAGGACTTCCTCGCCTTCGGGTTGGGTTTGGTGCCGGACCGTCAGTCGAATCATCATCTTCCCTTTCGAGGGATCGACGGAAAAACGCGAAGAATCTCCCCACAGTCGCTTTGAGAGTAGGGCAAGGGAGAAGGCCTGTCAAGAAGAGCCATTCGCGCTGGCGGCAAGTCAAGCCCATCCTTGTTTTTCGAGAAGAATGCAACGGTTCGTAGTGAGGCACCTGTAAAAACCAAGTCAAGGACATACCTTCCTCGGCCCCTGAAAAAATCGGTTTTCAGGGTCGTCCATGTCTCCTTGCTTGGAGGACGCCCGGGAGCGTATCCGGGTTTCAGCACACCTGGCTCCCAACTCGGGTGACGTTCAAGCCTTCGTTAACGAACCTTTCAGAACCACCTGTACGCGAGGGCAGTCTCGAGCCCATGCACCTGTTCGAGACTCGACGTCTTGGGTATCCTGGCCCAGGATGTCTCGCCAAGAGTCGGCCTAGCCCGGATTATTCATGAAGACGTAGCGAGGTTGCCGCAAGTGCCTGAGATGCGAGGAGCAAGACGATTCCGGTCCGGAGCGTGGCCAAAGCGCCACGTGAGGGCCGGAATCGTCGCAGC
>Ga0180432_10000783_pt1 | contig 51524 bp, 42 predicted proteins | sample SS_ome_10_FD_132414 | JGI IMG/M metagenome (GOLD analysis project Ga0180432, IMG submission 132414) | Hypersaline lake sediment archaeal communities from the Salton Sea, California, USA - SS_1_MS_2 metaG | ecosystem: Environmental > Aquatic > Non-marine Saline and Alkaline > Hypersaline >...
AGGGAGCGCATAATGTCTCCGTTGAAGTTGGTCCCGGTAATCAGGTGGACGAGGGGATCCTGGAATGGAACAATGGGGCATCGAGGAGGGTTATCGTTTCCTCCCCCAAACCGGACCTGATTCCCGTCGATTTCCGGGTAATGGAGGGCAGGATACTGCTGGGCGAGAGGTCGAATCTCTCCTTTGCGGTAAGGAATTCGGGAAGCGCCGCTTCTGGACCATTCGATTACTTCCTTTCGGCCGGTCCCGATGAGTTCCAGGGAGCCCACGCTGGCCTTTCTCCCGGCGAGGGGACCTCCATCACCGTGACAGATGTCAGACTGGCGCCTGGCGACTGGGAGCTGGTGTTTGCAGTGGAAACCAAGGATACAGTGGATCTAGACGAGTCCAACAATGTCCTGGGGCACGAGATTTCGGTGAGGGACTATGTGCAGGAGTCGGGAGCATACTACCCCAGAGGTGCGGTTGAAGGGGAACCAATACTGATCCTGTATGATGACGCAGGAGGATCCCTGCCGGAAGGCTCGAAAGCATGTTCGATCATATGGGGGGTCAATGGATGGAGCCGCGCCGATGTCAGGCCACAGGGGACCACGTACATGTGCGATCTCCTGGAGACGCCGATGTCGAAGGGCCTCGGCGGGCTCTGGGAGATAGAGATCCCGACCACCGAGCATGTGTCAGAGGTGAATTTCAGGTTCAGGAACGGCCAGCTGGTTGGGGATGTCGTGGATGACAATGGCGGGTCCGACTGGATGGCCCCCACGAGGCGTTTCGCAGTCGGGAAGACTGAGGACCTCCTGCACGCCATAGAGGAGGCAGAGGCATACGGTGGTGAGGTGTCTTGGTATAGATCGGTCCTGACCGATGCGAATACGTCCATAGGGAACGGAGACTACGTTGGTGCTTCATCGATAGTCGGGAACTCCACATTGGTGCTTAGGGAACGCACCCTGTCCGATCTGCATCAGGTTGTAGAATCGTCCTACCAGGAGGCCGTACAGGAGGGCATTGAGGTACCCCGGGCCCAGATACTGCTGGATGCGGCGGAGGGGGCGATTCAGGACGGGAATTTCGAGGCCTCCAGAGGTTACCTAGAAACCGTTGATAGGATGATACAAGATGCTCGGGAATCGGTTCCTCAGAGCGTCTCGTATTTCGTACTCCTTCTCCTGTTTCTTCTACCGTGGTTCATGTTTGAGCGTCAGGGGAAATCGAAACTAAGGGATGGTTGATCCGTCGGCTTTCGAAGACTCACGGATTTCACCGAGTGAGATTTAACCATAGACTGATCTAGGGGAGGTCGGTGACCAACCAACCCGCGTCAAACCTCCCCAGGGTCCTACTTGCTCATCTGGCCCTGCTCCTGGTTATCGAATCGATTCTAACGCCGACGATTCAAGGGGTCAGAGTTGATCCCGCGACGGGCCGCATTAGGCTTCTCTACATGGGAGACCCATGGTCCTTTCAGCAGAACAGGATAGTCCTTGACTGGATAGATGCGGAGCCGAGGCTCACGATGGTGGTCGTGCCATGCGACCTCCAGGTGATGGAGTTCCCCTACGCAGTCAGGTATACACGCCAGTATCTCCCACGAAACTACAGAGAGCTGAACTCGAGCTACGATGTGATCGTGCCGAACAACATCTCGCCCAGGGTTGTCGAGAGGAAGATCGTCGATTACTTCCGTCAAGCGGTTGAGGAGGACGGCATGGGGGCATATCTTGTGGGGTTCGACTTCTGGGACGGCACGAACGAGATCGATATGTGGCAGGCGCTGGAGTTCTACGACCTGCTTCCGGCCGACATCGATACCGAGACCTATCAGTACCCTGCCGATGGCAAGATCCACTACGAGATACTGAAAGAGGAACCCATCTTCGACCTTCCAGGTGATATAGAGAGCCTGGTGATGTTCGTCAATCGGGGCGGCGACATCTACCCTAGGCAGGGCAGCGTGGTTCATGCCGTCTGGAAGGGGAGGAGGACCGCCGCCCTGGTCACGGGCGAATACGGGAAGGGCAGGACGCTTCAGCTGGATCAGGCCTGGAACGACTTTGATATAGAGTCGATGCGGGGCTATCGCTATTTCGCGGATCTGATCTACAATCAGATCTACTTCGTCGCGGATGTAACCCCGCCCGAGGACCTGGCACTTGCCCATCGGACGAGGGAGATGTTCATAGATGTTGAGGCTAGGAGAAAGATCACCTTGGCTCTGCTCGAGTTCGTCGATATCTTCGGCGGTAATGTCCGGGAGACCGAGGAAAGGATAGCGAAGATGGATCGGGGTATCAGGGATGCCAAAACGGACTACATCCGGGGGGATATAACAGAATCAATGGGGACCCTGCGCGGAGCGATAGAGGAGTTGGAGGAGATCGATGATCAGCTCTCCGAGACCAGAAGCAGGGCCCTGATGTGGATCTACCTCTCGGAGTGGATAGTGGTGGCGTCAACGAGCATGGTCTGCGGCGTTGTCATCTGGACACTCATGGTGAAGCGGTCTGCCTACAGGGAGGTCAGCACGTCGAGACACCCACTGCGAAGGAAATAGGTGAATCTAGGCTCTCGATAGGCGAGTGGGGCGCGGTCTTTCCGATTGATACTGAGGACCACCCATTGATCCTGAGATCTGTTTAAATGCGCGAATATGCCAGTTACAGCATGGAAACCCCGGATTCAAGGAAGATCTACGGATTGGGGATAGCCATAGGAATGCCCTTGGGCATACCGATCGGAATTGTCCTTGGCAATTTTGCCCTGGGACCGGCGATCGGGGCGGCTATTGGAATCGCGATTGGATTCGTCCTCGAGCGAATCGAGCATCTTTCGGAGGAGAGTAAAAGGGATTTGGAAAGGGTGTTCACAGTTTCCTCGATCGTCGGGATCTTGGTATTCACGGCCGTTGCCGCCCGTCATCTTGTATGGTAGAGAGACCGCTTACCTGGTCATGCCCTGATATGGATTTCGAGATAGAGAGATACGGCACTACTTGTTTGAGGTCGAGGTCAGTTTCACACCGGTCAGTAGATTCTGTAGTCGATGGCGATAAGGTTAAGAGGGATCGGAGATCCAGTTTTGGAGATCCCATGAGAGGGCAACTTCTGGTTACGGTGGCTGTTATCTGCCATCTCGCGTTCTTTTGCGGCGTCCCCGTGTCTGGTTCCCAGGTATCATATTCGATCTGGATCTGCATGGCCGAGGAGGGGCAGGTCAGGCTGATTAATTCCAGCGACTACGATGTCAGCTTCGCCTTGAACATCACCGCCGGTGAGTCCCCCTGGGCGATCGATTTCTCTCCCGACGGAGAGCGGGCCTATGTTGCCTGCCACGATTCCGGCAACGTCGTGGTGGTGGACGCCGAGACCCTCGAGGAGACCACATCGGTGGATGTGGGTTTTCGTCCCTTTGATATCTGCGTGTCGCCCGATGGAAGATTTGCCTGCATATCAAACATGGAGGATGGTACGGTCTCCGTGGTGGACCTGGAAACCGTCTCGGTATTGGCGACGATAGAGGTCGGGACAAAGCCACTGAGCATCGCGATCGGGCCCGATGGTTCAAGGGCCTACGTCTGTCTCAGGGAAGTCGACGGGCTCGCGGTGGTCGACCTCAAGGACCTCTCGGTCCTGAGTACTATAGATGTCGAGGGAGGACCCTGGGGGGTGGGTCTGCATCCCGATGGCGTGAGCGCCTATGTCAGCTGTGAGTCCGCCGATCAGGTCGCGGTCGTGGATCTGGAGGAAGGACGGGTGGTCAAGAGGATAGGGGTCAATCAAGAGCCGCGTGGCGTGGTCATTCTTCCCGACGGGGAAAGCGTCTACGTGCCAGCTAAAGAGGCCGTAGCCATAATCGATGTATCCTCCAATTCCAAGATCGATGCCTCGGGCATACACGGGTGGGGATGGGGGGCTGTGATTGTCCCCGACGGAAGCCATGCCTTTGTCTCCACGGTCGGGGAGGCGGAGGGAGTCGAGGTCATAGATACCAGCAGAATGGAGAAGATCGAGAGCATCTATCTCGGCGAGGGCACATCTGGGGCCAGGGGGATAGCCATACACCCCGTGTCGTCTTCCGGTATCGTCACTACCACGATATCTTGCCTGGCGGAGGCAAGGGTGAGGGAGGGAGGTTTGCTCAATATATCCGGCGCGATAAGCCCCCCTCTAGGCGACAGACCTGTGACCCTGATCTTCGTAATGCCCAACGGTACCAGCATCAATAGGGATGTCACCACGGGTTCGGACGGGAGGTTCAGCCACACCTTCTCCCCGGAAACGGGAGGCGAGTGGGAGCTCAAGTCGGTGTGGGAGGGTGACGACCGATATTCGAGCGCCTCCAGCGTCGGTCGGTCCTTCACTGTGGGTCGTGGCGACGAGGGTCCGCCCCCGTTTATAGTCATAGGTGCCATTGCCGTTCTGGTGATCTTGGCGCTGGTGCTTCTGAGGAGAAGGAGGGGTCCAAGCGGTGAACCCGTACAGCAGTCGAGGAGCACGCAAGCGAGCAGGATAATCCAGATCGCCAGGGACATCATGATTCTTCCGGTGTCAGTGATCCTTCTGGTATCGAGTTACGGAAAATGGGTCGAGGAACCCGTTCACTACATACTGTTCGGATCGGCGGCAGTCCTACTCTGCTTGACGATAGTCAACCTGATCCTCCTGGCCCTCAATGTCAGGAGAAAGGGCTACTTCTACTTCAATGCCACCGTACAGGTCCTGCTGGGCTTCCCCCTCATAGTAGCCATATTCGGGATCGCCTTGATCATCGTGAACGTGATCATCATCGTAGCTCTGAAGAAGTCTAAGGTCATGGAGGTACCTGCGGAATCCTGAACAACGGTTATCTTGCTCAAGAGACGATCATTCGGGGTACAGCTCGTCTCTCAGCTCGTTCATACGAGCCAGCATCCCGCTCTCAAGGGAGGACTTCATCTTCTCCGCCCTCCGATCCCCCGAGTCTATCAGGTTCGTGGTCTCATCGGGATCCTCCTCGAGATCGTAGAGCTCGGCACCGACGGTCCCAGCGAAGTCTCGAACCAGCTTCCAGCGACGAGAACGGAAAGCACGGAGCTTGGCACCGGTTTGGTTCCAGTCCCACATGGAATACTGGGCAAAGATGTCGTCGTTCCAGCTGACTGTCCTCCCCTGTAAGAGCGGCAGGAGGTCCCGGCCCCGGACCCCTTCCACTTCCGTCTTAGCGCCGGCCATCTCCACCATGGTCGGGAACCAGTCTAAATGTGAGACCGTCTGGCTTATCACACTTCCCTCCGGGATCTTGGCCGGCCACCGGACGATCGCGGGCAGGCGGAGGGAGTTGTCATAGAGATTCGGGCGATCCCCCTGGTTATCCTCGAGGATCCACCTGCCATTTCCCTTGTGCCAGATGCCGTTGTGACCCATGTTATAGCCGTTGTCCGAGGTGAATACCACCACGGTTTCCTCCTCTATTTCCGTCTCGGACAGAGTGGCCATCAATCTACCGACGTTGCGGTCGACGCTTGCCACGCTGGCGCAGTACTCCCTGGTCATCCTTGCCAATCTCGGCATGTCCAGTTTCGGGTAATCCGGGTGGGGGAGAACAGGGTCCATGTCCTTGAATTGATTCCAGTCCTCATCTTTCAGGGGGAGCCATGTCCGGTCGCCGTCTGGTGTTCGGTTAGCGGTATTGGCGTGGGGGGCCCAGTAGTGTAGGGAGAGCAGGAAGGGTTCCGAACCGCCGTCCTGTATGAATTCAAGGGCGAAATCGGTCAGTATGTCAGGTGTGTAGCCTTCCATCTCCGTCCTCCTGCCCTCAACCTCTACCACGGGGTCCTTTGAGATCCCGGCACCATGCCGAAAGCCGATGAATTCATCATAGCCGAAATTCGTGGGATGATGTCGATCGCTGCCCCCCAGGTGCCACTTCCCGATCAACGAGGTTCGGTAACCCGCGTCCGATAGAATCCGGGGCCATGCGGGTATGGCGGGATCCAGGCCGGTCTCGTGGTCGGTCGGGGAAATGTAATCGGGGATCCCAATCTCGCTGCTGTATCTGCTCGTCATCACGCAGCCGCGGCAGGGGCTGCAGACTGCCGAAACGCCGAAGAAGCTGGAGAACCTTGCCCCCCGTCGACAGAGCAGATCGAGGTTAGGGGTGCGAACGTTGGGGTTTGCGGCTGCGCCAAGCGCCCAGGGGGCCTGGTCATCGGTCATTATGAATACGATATTGGGCCTTTCCTCTCCAGACAAGTTGGTTCACCCAGGCGATAGGACTCGCTCTCTTCTTCTATCTTGTCCTCTGGGAGAAATGAGATTGCAGAGGGTCTGATTCCGAAACAGAATGATCAATACGGGAATCAGAATGAAGGTAAACCCCTCTCCCACTTCAATTGCCCAGTTCTTGAGCCCTGCCATAAGATACAGCCTCGCCTCCCTATCGGACATCTCGGAGAGAAGCCGTTCCCCTATCCTGATCTTCATGTCAGCCCCTGCAGGCGCCGGTCGGAGATCTGGCGGTGGCTCCTCCAGCAGTGGCACAATCTGATCGAAGGTCGCGTCATACGCCCCGTCGAGTCCAGCTGAGAGCACCGATCTGGCATCTTCGTATTCACCTTTTGCCAGGTGCTCGCGGCCCACCTCTAGGATCTCACCGTCCTGACCAATCTCGATTCCTATCCTCCCTGCCCATTTGCCAAGCAGTTTGAGTTCAGTGATCAGCCCCTGGATCTCACAAGCTAGCAGGTCGGGCCACTCTAATCCCTGAAGTATGCACGGGAGGTCGGTGCATCTGAGGTCCGAAGGGGAGATCTGCTTCACCGTGAGGTTCTCCCCGAAGTAGCTAATGCCGGTGGTATTGATGTCGATTCCAACTTCCTCCGAGATGGCGTCGCTCAAGTGGTGGGTTTCAAGGAACACCGTCGCGTTCTCCGGACCCGCATATGGTCGTGCATCGATTCCCGGAAAGAGGGTTGCTGGAGGAAGGGGCGACGCCTCCGACCGGTTGAAGAAGATCCAACTGTGCAGGATCTGATATGCCTTGACATAGGAGTCCTCATCCGCCTGTTGAAATGGGTCATGTTTCTGGTAGACCCACATCACACCCTCGTCTCTGGCTGCGCTGTCCATGTTCTCGATCAGGTCGAACGGGCCGAGCTTCACCGTCCAGAAGCCTGGAATCAACACCGCATTCAGTCCCTCCGCCTCCCTGGCCCACCATTCCTTCCGGTTTTTGTAGTCCAGGGTATCGTATCCCCCGTACGTGTCTTCTGACCAGGCCGTCAAAGGCGGGGTGGAGGGGATGGACGAGTTGAGGCCCCCGAGGACCTTCCATCTGACCCAGCTATCGGAAACCGCGAGTATGCCCAGGGATAGGTTGGGATTGATCGCCTGGACCTTTTTGGCCGTTTCGCTCGCTAGATCGAAGACAACTCCTTCCTGCCATTTCTTGTATTCTGCCAGGATTCCCATCTCCTCAAGAAACCGGTGTGTCTGTGCAGGAGGAATCTCGGGGAAGGTCCTGTTTGTACTGTTGGCGAATTCGACTAAGGCATCCCGATCGTAGCTGTAGCTATAGCTTCTCCACTGATCGGAGTCGTGGTAGAGTTCCATATCCCACGCTATACCCCAGATGTGGTGACATAGCGACAGATTGGCCGCGAACAGGGCAAAGGCCTCAATATGCTTTCGCCAGTATTCCTTGTCAACCGGAGAGGGGACCCGAGTTTCCTCTTGTCCGTACTCATTGACCGCCCTGGTGTAGTCGAAGGGTACGTCCCTCTTGCATTCGTAGTGCTGGATAAGTATGATTTCGACTCCGTCATCAGTAGCCTGCGCGCTCAGCTCCCTGACCATATCCTCGATATCGTTCTCGCCCCTTCCGCCATCCCAACGAGGTATACGGGCCAATATGGCGTCGAAACCGACGCGTGCGAGTTGGCTGGTATTCCATTTGCCGTACATCGCTCTAGAGAAAGGGAGATCTGATGCCGTAGCCAGCGTTGTCAACGTAAGGGCCACTGCTATTCCCGCTGCTAGAGTTGCACGACGCACAAGACAGGGTGGTGATGATTCCCCATATAACTGTGGACGGAAGATATGGCTCGACTGGTTCTGAACAGTAAGAATCGACCTGATCGCCAGCTGTATTCTTGATCGAAGGGGCAGCCACCGGCTCTCCGAGCAAAATGGCATGCCTATGTCCCAAAGCGATATGTGTTATCCCAAAGCGATAGACAAGGGTTAAGAATCCCTAGTTCGGGCAAGTTCACATGGCGGAAGATCCGGATTTGAAGGTCGGCTGTCAGACCATCGTGTGGGGTTCCGGTGCGATAAGAGCGGACCTGCCACGCGTCTTGAAAGAGGTTGCGAATTGCGGTTACCAAGGGGTGGAGATAGGCGCACGTCACCTAGATCTCTCAGAGATCGGCCCAACGAAAGGGCGTCTCGTGGAGAATTCCTTGGAGTTGGTTGGACTTCATGCCAACAGGTCCTGCGTTAGTGATGAAGAGGCAACGATCGGATTCCCCGAGGGCAGGCGGATTCTGGAGGCGATAATCGAGCTTGAGGGCGATCATCTCATAATCAGCGGTCAACCATCCGGTCAGGAGCTTGCGAATCTCGAGAGCTTGGCTTCAATCGCTGATAGTTCGGGCGTGACCGTCTGCTACCACAACCACTACCGAGAGATCGAGGATGACTACAGGGGTCTACGACGAATTCTTGACTCGACCGATCCGGACTCCGTGGGACTGGCACTGGATCTTGGGTGGGTTCACAGGGCGGGAGAGTGCGCAGAGGATGCGGTGGGGGATTTCATGGATCGGGTTCGGATCTTCCATTTCAAGGACGTGGTTGGTGTCCTTCCGGAGGAAAGGGATAACCTGACCGGCGATCTCGCCGCGGCAGTGGAGATCGGCGAGGGCGACATCTGTTGGACACACATAGTGGAGATGGTGACGGATCGTGGTTTCTCGGGGTGGATAGTGGTAGAGCAGGACGCCACCGAGAAATCACCGCAGGCCAGTTCCTGCCAGAGCAGGAGATACCTAAGAGAGGTATGCGGGATCTAGATCCGGGTTTGGTCCTTCCATAGGGAGAGTTGAAACCGTGCAAACGATGAAGACGGGATTGATAGGTGCCGGCGGGCGTGGTATGCGTCACGCGAAGGCGCTGAAGGAGAGCTCGAAGACCGACTTCCTGGCCGTCTGTGACTTGGACTTTGATAGGGCGGAGAGACTTGCCGAGGGATTTGGCGTCGAGGCATACGGGAGTGCTGAGGAGATGCTGGATCAGGAGGATCTGGAGTCGGTGGTGGTCGTGACCCAGGTCAAGGATCACGCGGATCTCTCGATTCAGGTTCTGGAATCGGGCAAGAACGTCCTATGCGAGAAGCCGATCGCCGACAGCATCGAGGCCGGCCACAGGATGTTGAGGGCCGCCGAATCGAGCGGTCTGAAGGCAGCTATAGGTTACCAGCGGCGTTTCGAGCCGCGCTTCTGGACACTGAAGAGCATAGCCCGTGATCTGGATCCGATACAGATCGTTTTGACCGGACAGCGCGGGATCTTCCTCGAAAAGTATCTACGACCCGGCAGCGCATACGGGATCATGGATGCAGCCTGCCACCAGATTGACCTCGTTAACTGGTTGATGGGTCGCTCGCCTAGGGCAGTGTGCGGAAGCATTAACAGGGGGTTGTTCACCCCTACCGCCGCGATCGACACCGCCAGCATCCAAATCCATTACGGCGAGGGGGAGGATAGAAGGACGGGCAACGTGATGGCGACCATGGGAGGTCCCGGGATGGATAACTTCTGCCACCTGATAGGGAAGGCCGGGAATGCCCAGATCGGGGGCGATGGGGCAGTGAGGATGACAAACGTCAAGTACGACGATAGTGCGGGCGTGGAGAAGGAGCGGCAGGTAACCAGCACCCTCACGGTCGATTGCGACGTTCTCAGCGGCGGGGATTCGACGCGCGCGCTGGTGGAGGCGTTCGCGGATCATGTTGGGGGAAAGGAGACCGGTATAGCCACCTTCAAGGACGGCTTTGACGCACTTCTGGTGCTTGAGGCAGCCTCGATTTCCTCTCAAGATGATGTCAAGGTGGATCTCTTGGATCTGGTTCCGGACTGACCTCTCAGGATCCCTGAAACCAAAGAGATTAGTAGCTCGGCAGCAAACGGGTTTCACCTTGCCGGGGATACAAGACCTGCTTGCGGAGATCGGTCTCCTCATCGTCCTGATGACAGTTTCCCCCATATCCGCACTCGATCGGTCCGAGCCCGTGGATGTGCTGTATCTTTCCAGGTTCGCGGCCAGGGGGTATTCTCAGAACAGGGTGATGACGCCTGACCCATCCATCAGGGTGAATTCCATACCCATGCCGGGACACCACCTGCTGCGGTACGGGGAGGATATCGACGTGCTCGCAAGGATCATGCGGATATACTTCCCCAGGAACTACCGGACACTCGTCGAGGGAAGTGATCTGGTCGTGATGTTCGAGGCCCCCTGCGGACTGGAGGGGCTCTCTGCAGCGCAGTTCGATCCCCGCTGGATGTCCTGGCTGGTGAAGGGGATTCGGGAGGACGGGCTCGACCTGATAATGATGGGTGGCGATGGCTGCTGGGGAGGGGGACCGGAGGGTACCACAGTCTACAGGTCCTGGGGCGAGACCATGCTGGACGATGTCCTGCCCTTCGAATCCCTCGGGGGAACCAACCCGCCCCAGGCAGCCTTCCACAAGCCCGAGTTCCTCGATCTCGACCACCCGCTGGCGGGGCTGCCGTGGTCCGATTCCAGCCCGGTCGAGGTGCTGAACAAGGTTGAGCCTAAGCTGGGCGCGACCATGATCGCCCAGGCGGCTGGCAGGAAGGATACCTACCCGTGGATAGCCTGCTGGGAGCAAGGTTCGGGAAAGGTGGTCGGTGAAACGCAGATATTCTGGAGCAAGGAAACCACGAACACCATGTTTGCCGAATGGGAGTGGTACGATGATTTCGTGATCTGTCTCATGTACTTCGGTGTTGACAAGGAGATCCCCGACGACCTCGAGCTGGTTCATATGCTGAGGGGCTATTTCACGGACTACATGCTCAAGGTCTCCCTCCTGGTTTCCCATCTGGAGTTCGTGGAGAATTTCGGGGCAAACAGCGCACCTCTCTACGACGACCTGGACAGGATCCGCCAAGTCCAGCGGGGGGCAGAGGATAGCTTCGTCGCTGGCGAGTACCAGTCGACCCTTGATAGGTTCAGGGAGATAGACGAGCGATGGGAGGAGCTTGAGGAGAGGGCCGACAGGGTCAAGGACAACGCCCTGATGTGGGTGTACGCAATTGAGTGGTTGGCGGTCTCGGGCGTATCCCTGGTTTCCGGCACGATGCTCTGGATACTGATGGTTGGCCGCAGGCTTTACCGGGAGGGCGGGACGACGCGGCTGGGATGAGGGCGCATGGGCCCTTTCTCCTCGTCCTTCAGAGGCCTCACGTGGCGGTCCATTCCTTCAACCGATATCAGCGACCGGTCGAGACCTAGGATCTGCGAAGGGCGATAATCACCTTGGGGTCGAAGTTGCCGAAACCCGGGTAGAAGACGGGGAGCCGACCGATTTGACCCCGAACGGCCGCTGCAACTGAAAGTAGAGAGAGTGGCAGGTGGCTATCGATGGTCGTCCAGCCCTCCTTATCAGGCACAAGCAGGCCGGCGGAGAAACCCGCCTTGCTCATCCCATGAGCGATCTCCGTTGCCAGGGAAAGGAAGACGCGCTCATCGGTTGCCCTGTATAGCTCCAGCAGGCCGAACAGAAGATATGGATCACTCAGCTGCGGCCTCTCCGAGGAGTTGGCGATCTCGGAGGGATCGCGCATGCCGAGACCGTCGGAGATACTCGCGATCACTTCCCAGAAATGGTCATTTCCGGTAATGCGATAGGCCTTGGCATAGGCGCAGAACATCAGTCCATCAGCGGGCACCTTCTGAAGCTTCCTGGGGCTACAGTAGCCTACACCTTCGTAACAGTCCTTGGGTTCGAGACTCTCCCCACTGGTCAATAGGGGTCTGAAGCTGTGATCCCCCTCATCATAGGAATACTCCGCCAGGGATGTCAGGTCAGAGATCACTATGTCGAGGAATTCCCTTCCGGCTAACCCTTCCAGTTCCTCGTAGAGGTTGAGTAGGGTAAGTGCGACCTTCCCGTACCTGGTACGTATCACGCCGTTGGTGATGACCGTGGTTTCGTTGACGTCCTCCCGGTCGGCCAGCGGCCTCTTGAAGGATTCCCTCACCCGGCATGGCTCCCTATGGTTGAACTGGTAGCCGGCAAGCCCGGTGTCGGGGTTCCTGATATCGTCGTAACGCTGCGCCAACCGCCTCGCCCAGAGCAGCGGTTCGGGATCATCCTCCAACTTTGAGAGGATCGAAGCTGCGAATATCAGATCGCTGCCGGTGTTGATGAAAGAGAGGAGGTCGTTATCGATTATGGGGGTCGGTCCACCGTCGTATTCATGTTCCCAGGGGAAGGCCATGTCCCAATCCTCGTACTCCCCGTGGCGATTGAAGAGGAGGTTCGACCAGTCTCTGACGTGTCTGTTCCAGAAGCCCTCGACGGCTAGGCGGGTCGCCTCAGGGTCGACTTCATGGAGGAGGTGATAGTATGGATAGACACACTTCAGCTCGTGGTTCCCGACCAGCGGCTTGGCCTCGGCCAGGTCCCAGGATGAGTGCCCACCCCAGTAGAGCATCTTGCTGGCACTATCCTGGAGCACCGAAAGCCCGTATCGGACAGTTCCGACGGCCCAGTCTCGGTAGCTTGGATCACCGGTGATCGTGCCGAGGGCTTGAGTTGTCCTGAGGAAGTTCTGTTGGCGGGCGAAGTTCGAGAGAACGTGGTCCTCCCATTTCTTGGGTTCCCCGGTGTCGAGATTCAAGCCGTCCATCAGCAGAGGCGTCCCGCCGTATCTATCGGTGAACCTCCCTAGGGCGGAATCCACGAAACGCTTGGTGGCTTCGACCAGCTTCTCGGCGATCTCTTTGGTGCTGCTCTTCATTTCGACCATTCTCCACTTAGCCATATCCGGGATCCGGTTCGTGGCCAACGACGGGCCAGGCTTTATATCAGTGACGGTTCTGGTCTGTGGCCTACCCCTCTCCTGGGATAGAGTGATCGGGGAGCGTTCGCTGTGGATTCAAAGGTCGTAGGGTGATCTGCCTATGTGCCGCGGAACGCTCATCCAGTAAGTGATAGGTTCATGGAGGACGTTTTGCCCACCCAGTCGTCTATCGCTTCCGACATAGAGAGGCCGTCCCGATCCATGATTCCGAGGATTCGCGATTCCAGTCCGCGTTGGCTTTCCATTATTTCCCTTTCTCGTCTTTGCCAGGCCCCGCGATCATCGATAGCGCTGAACCGCGAGTAGACGCACCCGTTCAGGAGCGGAAGCGGCGTCCCTGATCCACCCATCAGCAATGGAAACGCAATAGCCTTGGCGGGGAGAGAGATCCAAGCCCCGGTCAGGGTTTCCGGGTGATCCCTGTCCACCTCCACCGAAATCCCCGCGATTGACCTGTCGAAGCATATGGAGGGATCGCGTGAGATCCCGTGGAATCTCAGAAAATCCACCGGTTTCCTTGCCCGCCGCAGCCTAGCGGTCGCCGCCGAGGCATCTCTGGCACTGAAGTAGACCTTCTCGTTGTGATACTGATAGGACACCTTTCGGGAGTTGTTCCCGATCTCAATTCGATGGCCGTTCCTGTCCACAAAGAGCCAGTGGGTGCCGGTCTTGGAACCGCCGGCGTAGACTCCGCTTGCGACCATCTTGCGAACGATCTGGAGCGCCTCTTCGCATGTCCCGGCTGTCTCGGCTATGTGGCGGAGTATGAATGTGTTCATCAGCCCGCGATATCTGGGGACCTCGGGGTCAGGACCACCGGTGTCTGCCGAGCCGCAGAGGCCCCTCTCGTTGACCATCGCCATGCAGGCTATTACGCTTGCATCGCTGATCGCGATGAATCTATTGACGCCCGGGACCAAGGAACCGAGGATGAAGCCCGACTGTTCCCTCGGGACGTTGTCCCTGTTCTTATGGAAGAAGATGCCTCCGTCCCGGGCATACTGCGGCGAGAGGGAGTACGAAGTACATTCTCCTTGGGCATATAGATCTCGATAGGAATTGGCGATGTAGGATATGTAGAGGCCTTCGTCGACCGCTGCCTCGACTGCAACGGCGTGGGCCTCCTCGAGCCAGTGAGGGGCAAGCTCTCGCGCCAACTCAATGAATCGCTCAGATCGCTGGATCAGGGTTCGCTTTCTTATACCTCGGCTTGCGGCGCAGTCCACGTATCTGTCCAGATGAGCAACAACGGAGTCCCGATTCAGTGACCCCCAGAGGCCCCCGATCTTCTCCGGGCTTCCCGCCAGTTGAATCATACGGGATCTTGATTCATTCTCCAATCCATCGGGGGCCAATCCACGGAGCCTCCGAGAGGCATAAATCTAGGGAGCCGCGCCCGTAGCCTGGTTGACCAGTATTCGGCGGCGTGATCGGTCCGACGTCCACTGCCCACTCTTCACGTCATCCTCCTCCGTAAACGTTGCCAACAGGATCCTCTTCGCCCCCCTTCTCTCGAAGTCGTATATGACGTAGATCGTACCCTCGGGTGACTGTACCGCGTCGGGGTAGGAGACCCCCTCCCTCTCGTCGATGACCAGGCCTCCCAGCCATGTGTCTCCGTCGTCCTCGGAGATGTAGGCCGTGAGGTGCGATCGTCCGGTCAGCTCGTCGAGGGGGCCGTGCTTGACCAGGATCAGGTTGCCGGACAGCAGGCGCCGGATGTAGAAACGGGCCGTGGGATGCCTAATTCTCCACAGCTCCGCATTGCTCCAGGTCGTTCCCCGGTCCCGGGAGAAGCTCTGTGCGATACCCCCTTCAACCCGGATCAGCATCCAGAGGGTTTGATCCAGTTTCTCCACGATCATGTGCTCGGAGAATTTCTCCCCTGGCATCTCAGGACCTCCGCGGAGAGACCAGGAACCACCTCGGTCGGGAGATGCGAATACGTTTGGCCTCTTCTCCTCGGCCGGGACGTCGTCGCGCTCGCTGCGACCCCAGACAGCTGTCGGGAGGAGCCATGTGCCGTCGCTCAGGACCGTTGGTTTGTTCATCATCACGCCGTTGGAGATCCGGGTTGGCTCAGACCAAGCCGTGTCCTCTTCCCCTGGGTCCTCCGCGGTCACGTGCCAGACGCCGGCGCGACCGTCGAAGTGGTTGTAGCTCTGGGCCCAGAAAAGGTGCAAATCATACTCGGGGTCGATCCAGAGGCAGGGGTCAAACGCCCTGACGGGAAACGGGGGATCGATAACCGCCTTCAGGTCTGACCAGGTTTCACCGTCATCCTCACTCGTTGCCAGCATGATGTAGTTCTCCCCGGTCTCCCCGGTGCCTCCTCCGTACCAGACAGCCCATAGCCTGCCGTTGCTGGCTCGCTCGATGCCGGGTATGCCCTGGAACATGCGTTTCTCATCCGCGTACTCCCTACCGGGGGAGGTGTTGATGATAGGTGCCCGAAGCGCGAGTTCATCCGATTCCTGATCCGAATCCGCCATCCATATCGACCTTCCGTGCCGAGGACCCTGTGAGGGGCTTCAATATATCTCTTCCGAACTCGCTCAGGCCGGGGGCACATCAGGCCTTCTTTCCAGATAGTGGGAGGTCTACTGGTGAGTGAGAACCGGGATCATTAACGCCATATTTTAGGCCCCGAACCCGATGGATTCGATCTGATGGTTTACAGGAAGAAGACCTGGCAGGAGAAACTGGAGGACAAGAAGGACTTCCCAAAGATCCTGGAACTGAAGTCGAACTTCCCCTGCTATCGTGCTGTGAAGAAGATGGGTGCTGAGGAGGGGGACAGCGTGGTGCTCGCGCCGCCGTCTGAGGTGGACGCGATTATGAGGGAGATCCCGGAGGGGAGATTGATCACGCTGAAGCAGATATGCGAGGAACTGGCCCAGAAACACGGTGCCCAGTACTGTTGCACGCTGACCACGGGCATATTCATAACGATCGCGGCAAATGCGGCGGAGGAGACGAACGGGGATACCCCCTACTGGCGCACGTTGAAGAACGATGGCGAACTGAACAAGAAGTTCCCGGGCGGGGTTGAGAGGCAGGGGCAGTTACTGGAACGGGAGGGACATACTGTGGTCAGCAGGGGCAAGAGGCTCTTCGTCGAGGGATACGAGACCAAGCTGGCGATACGTTAGATGGATATCCCGGTATCCTGTCAAGATCCATCTTCCCTCAACTTGTGTGCGAGGTATGAATAGAAGGTGACCCATTTGTTTGGTTCCCCCCGCTTCCCAACCTTCCAAGGGGACTGCATCGGCGACCAGTCCAAGGGATATCTTCCCTCATCATCCCTCCTGGAGTCCATGAATTCCCAGGCCCGTCTCAGTCTCCTATCCGAACCGTAACCCATTCTGCTCAGGGCGGCCAGGATCTCAAATACGTTCGCCCTCCAGGTTATCGGGAAGGAGTTCCTCCCCATATCCTTGTTCACGAACTCGTCCATGGCGGTGGTTCGGAATATCCCTTCCCGGGATAGGAAGTAGTCCACGAGTCCCTTGATTCTTTGGCTCTCCCAGTATTCGGGAAGATGCTAGAAGGCGAGCAAAGCCTTCACGCTTCCACGGATACAGCTCTTCGTCGGTTTGGTCTTGTACTTTCCCTCATGAATGTCGCACAGGTATCCCCTATCCGGCCTCTCGGTCCGGAGAAGCAGGTCTACGCTCCTCTTCAAGGGTGCGCTCTCACCGTACCCGAGCATCACGAAGGTCCTGATGTTCAGGCCCAGGAGGCACGAGAAGTGGCGGTAGAAGTCCCCGTCGCTTCTCTGAAGGGAGAGGTACCTCTCAGCCGGCTTGGCGATCTGAGGATGGCTCCGGGACATGCCGAGCTCGGCGAGATACGCAAGACAGAAGTGCGTGGTGGCAAATGAGCCATGCTTTAACCCATCGCCCAATACTTCGCCAGAACGCGGGTTCCTCTGTAGCCAGTACCCGTCGGGGTGCATACTGGCAATTACGGTAGCCACAGGCTCAGATGATGCTATTCGGCTCTTGATTCTTAGGACATCGGTGTCGTCCTTGGGTTTGTCCAGTAGCTCGACAAGCGTTCGGTATCTGACCGAAGGCTCATCGGGTTCCATCAGCCACCTGGCCATGTTTTTCGGGATCATCATTCAGGAATCCCTTTGCCATTCTTCATTGAATCTCGTAAAGGAATTCACCTCACCGCCCCTTTCACTGAACCCTGGATCTGTTGGATATCGACACATTCGAGAGGGTTACTCCTTGGCAGTACCGGAGGAGAATCGGATCCTCGCCGGAGGTCTCGATGTCTATGTCGGAGAACCTCACATCCCTGATAATCGTCTCCTCACAGCCAATTACCTGACACGGGCCCCCGCTGCGTATCCTGAAATTGGAGAAGCCAAAACCCGATAGCCGCTTCAACTCGATACCTTCCTCCACGAAGACCTTGATGGGCACGTGCTCGCAGTCGAGAACCACGTCGGAGAAGAGGATGTCGTGTATGTCGGCCCTTCCCTCATTCTCCAGCAGATACCGCTTCGGGTTCTCGATCAGGATCCCGTTGTTGGTGCTCGTGATGGTAAGGTTACTGAAGGTACAGTTCCGGATAGTCCCGTCGCTCGGGCAACCCACACGGACTCCCTGACACCAGCTGTCCAGAACGCAGTTGCTGATGGCGATATTCTCACATACACCGGGCTGATCGTACATCTGCTGTATCGCCCTCAGCACCAGGCAGTCATCGCCGGTCCTGATAAGGCAATTGCTTACCGTCACATCTCGGCACGAATCAAGGTCGATTCCGTCGTTGTTTATCATCCGTTGGTCGCCGGTTATCCTTATCCGATGAATCTGGACCCCTTCGCATTTCATCAGCCAGAAGGTCCAGCAAGGCGAGTCCACGAAGGCGGTATCCTCGATAAGGACATTGCGGCACTTGTAGAGCATTACCATCCGAGGACGGGGACTTGCCGGCTTCCGGAAAAACCTCCCGGGCTTGTCCCTCGTATCGTAGAACGCAAGCCCCGATCCATTGATCTTACCGGATCCGGTGATGGCGATGTTCTCCGCCTCATTGCCTCGAATCAGGCTCTGCGTGCAGTGTTCCGGGGCATAATCTCCCCGAAATCCGGGGGCCTTGAAAGCCTCGTAATCCTCCAACTTAGTGCTGCCGACAATTTCGCAGCCGCGACTCAGATGAAGCTCCACGTTGTTCTTCAGCAGCAGGGATCCGATTAGGTAGGTTCCGGGACCACAGACAACGCGCCCGCCCCCGGCGGCGTGGCAATCGTCTATCGCACCCTGTATGGACTCGGTATTCAAGGTCTTGCCATCAGGTTGTGCCCCATATTCACGTATATCGAAATCCTCAGTCATATCGAGCCTCCAGAATCCGTTCCAGTGCCGATCATGCGTCTCTTTGGAGAGGGTAGATCACCTGGGTGTTTCGATTCCCGCCGGAAATCCCTCGGCCGGATCGCGTCACATTGGAACAGCGTTTGGGTCAGCAGGTACATATCCTTGGAATAGGTATAAATAGGATGCACAGACTACTCTGAGCCTAGGAGGATGAATGTGGACTACCTTCGAACCGGCATTCCGGGGGCAGATGATGTTCTCGATCATCAGGGCATCCCGAAGGGGCACAACGTTCTCGTGGCCGGTGGGCCCGGCAGCGGCAAGACGACCTTCGCCATGCAGTTCCTCTACAAGGGGGCGGTGGAATTCGATGAGCCCGGTGTATACGTCTCTTTGGACGAGAACACCAAGGATGTAAAGATCAATATGATGAAGTTCGGTTGGGACTTCGGGAGCCTGGAGGACCAGGGAAAGATGAGTTTCGTGAATGTGTCCCCAGTGCGTGTCTCATCGACGGAGGCCGGACTGGTGCAGCTGGGGATGAAGGAGTTCAAGCTGGTGAAGCTTCTGGGTGCAATCAAGAAGAGAGTCGAGGAGATCGATGCCAAGAGGGTCGTGGTCGACCCGATTACGATGTTCATGTTGCAGTATCCGGACGAGGTAGACAGAATATATGCGATGCGGGATCTGATAGCGGACTTCAGAAAGAGCGGGGTGACCAATCTCCTAATATCAGAGTTGAGAGGCACGGGTCTGGACAGGGAGCATCAGTTTGAGGAGTATCTGGTCCAGGGCGTGGTTCTCCTTCGAACCATTATGAAGGGGGACAAGCTGGTCAGGATGTTCCAGGCCGAGAAGATGAGGGGACTGGCAATCGATACCCAGCCCCGTCCCTACAACATAACCGATCAAGGCATTGAGATATACCCCACCCTGACCGTATTCACATAGGGCGATAAGCATGCCCTTCAGCCGGATCCAGGACCCTGGACCAAGACCGGAAGAGACGTTCCGTGCTAAGAATGCACTTCCTTCCTGCAATCCCTCTGCTGAGACTTCTGGGACCGGGGAACGGACATATCAAGGCAAACGAACCGTGTCTTGTCGAGATAACCATGGGAGTGGAGGTTAAGGTAGCGTGAGCGCTGAGACAGAGGAGACCGGCGATCGGGCCCGTTTTGAGATGTACGTCTGGATAGGCTTCGCTTTGAGCTTTGCGGTCGCCTTCTTCATTGTGGCTCTGGCAGCGGAGGATCTGGGCTGGTCGGGGATCGGGGCTCTATTTGCCGTCGCCATGGCGGTGGGTTTCGTGGTCCATGGGGTATTGGGAGATATGAAGATCATGCTCGCCAGTGGACTCCTGAGCATCCTGGTAACGGCGACCAGCCTTCTTCTTCAACCTCTTCTGTTTCCATTAGGGTATATAGTCCTGGGCGGCGGCTTGACGCTTTCAGCTCTACATGGCGAGACTGGCCACGGGTATGAATCGCCATCATCAGAGGGGCCGGTGGGCATAATCGTGATGGTCGGAGGTTCCATACTCGTCATCTCTCAGTACGTCTCGATTGACCCCTCTCCCGACATCGCCATATGGATGATCTGGATGGTGTTGGTGGGCCTGATATTCGTGGTCGTTAGCATGAGGACGAGGAATATCGCGGTGCGCTATCTCGGGATCTTCTGGGTTGTTGTTGCTGTGGTCTGCTACACATTCTTCGGTGGCCTGATGATGCCGGCCCTTGGGATACTCTTCGCTGCGGGAATGGCGGCCAATTTCGTCAACCTCTACAGGGTTCTGGGCAGGACGCCAAGGATAGGGGAGTTGTTCTCGTTTGCCACCAGGGCCCTCTTCCTGCGTGCCCTGAAGAGGCCCATCGATGAATATGGTGTCATAGCGATTCTCATCAGTGGAAACGTCGGCGCGGACAAGGTGATCAACGAGGTAGTCTCTCGGCTCGAGAAAAGATGCGTACCGATACTCCTTCTCGGCCCCACGGTGCCGAGGCGCCTTTCGATCCCGGACGATGCCAGAGTCGGCTGGGTGACAGATCTGTCGGGGATTGAAGGTTTGGAACACACTATGCTCTCCCCGGAGGATCCCACCAGCGTCAGGGTGTTCCTGAGCAAGGCAATCGAGAGCCTCCCTGAGGACCGGCGGCCGGTCATACTGGGCGACTTCCTGGACAATCTGATACCTTTGATGGATGAGGGGGCCTTCTACAGATACTACTCAGACTCGGCTTCGGGAGCGAAGGTCACCGGGCACACGACCGTGTTCATAGTCAAGGCCGATATCCACCCTGAGGTGGCTATCAACATAGTGAAACGCTTTGCCGATGTGATCATCGAGAACAGGGAGAGGGAACAGAAGGGGAAGCTTCGGAGAGAAGTCAGGGTGAGCAATCTCGTTGATGACTTCAATACAGATTGGGAATCCTACTGATCTCCCGTATATGGCATGTGAAATCTCAACGCTCGGTCTGAGCGGTCGGGAGTCTGGCTGAAACTGAGATATCGCATTGACGGGAATGAGGAGAGCCGTATCGTTTGTTCGAAACTCCGCGCTGGGTGAAAACCTCTACCTGTCCGCCAGAATCGGCGAGCTGCGTATCCCCATCAATTGGCAAAATGCAGAAAGCTCCCTTGTTCTGTCTCCATGTACCAGTATGACGTGGATAGACCCTTCAACATCCCTCACGTCTTCCACATCGTAAACCTCCACCTCAACGGAGGTGATGCACATATTGGCGGGGGGAGCGAAGTCGATGTTGCCAACCACCTTGCCTCTCCCTATCTTCATGGTTCCTTCCCTAGGCCTGAACTTGATCAAGGTGACTTCCTGACCCTCTTCCCAGAGGACTTGGGGGGAGACGCCCAGATCCAGGTGAGCGTAGCCTCTCAGGAGAAAGGGCGCGGATCGACCATCGGTCCCCGATAGCTTGGTGGCGCAGGTGCAATGTGACCCAATCCAAGTATTCTTCACGGTATCCACCGTGGGGTCGGTAATGAAGCCGGGTTGTGAGAAGAGATATTGCAGCAGAAGAAGGGTCAGAATCGAGTCAAGATCGGCCTCGCATCCCGCAGGAACCCCCTCGTCATTCAGCCTCGAGAAGCCGAGGCATGGCGTGGTATCGATGAGCCCTGCCCCCAGCAAACCCAGACAGTCCAGGCTTATCGCGTCGCCCTCGAACTTCTCGAGGATGTTCCTGGAGGCGATGTAGGTCTTGACGGCGTTTGCGATATCGTCTCCTGTAGGCTCGACCACCTTCTCTGCCTGTTGAATGTATTCGGTGGTGATCGCCCTTACCTCCTCCGTTTCGCCGATGATTCTCAGCTGTTCCAGGAATTCGTTTCTGGCTATGGTTCGGACCTTGGTATTGAGAGAGGGGATCACGCTGTCTGATGGGTTCGGTTCCTCCCCCCTGACGACGATGATCCTGGCCGATCGAAGCTGTTCGGCAGCCCTCAACATCCTTATCCCGTACTCCAGAGCATCGAAATCCAGGGTAGAAATGAGATAGACCCCTTCTCTGTGCGAAAGTTCTCTGATGTGATCACAGAAGCAGAAGAGGGGGGTGTAGATCACGGTGGGTCTTTCTGATTGAGCAACCTTATCCGCCAATTTCCATGTCCTGAGCCCTAGAGCCAGAACGAGGATTCCATCAGATGGGGCATCTTCCTCTTCCCTTAGCAGTTCCGCCACCTGGCTCTCCTCATATAAGGGTGGACTACATTCCATATCCACGCCTAGCCTCTCCCCCATTTCAAGGAGCTTCTCTGAGTATCCTTGGATACATCCGTTGATATCATATCGATTGCCAGGCCAGCATATCCCGTACTCCCGCTGGGCCAAGAAGATGGCTTTCACCCTGGTTGTCATCTTAGAATCACTTCCATAGGCATATTCTCTTCATCGGCAGGATCCGCGTTCATTCCGTCCTGATAATGCTTCTTCCCGTATGCAGATGATCGATATCGGCCGGGTCGAAGAGTCAATGGAAGTCTGCACCAATAGCTTAAATACCGATGAACGCCGAGAATGAAGGGGTTTGGTATGTCTCTGCCGGACTGTGGGAGCCATCAGTCTACCTTCTTAGGCGAGCCTCTGCAATGGTATTCTCAGAATGAAGCGTTAGGTTAGAGGTTTCTGGGTCGAAGGGATCCCTCGGCAGAGAGACCCTGAATACAACGGGCTGGGCGTGGTCCCAATGGTTTCAGTAGGTCAACTTCGCGAGGTGCCCAAGGGAAGCATGATACTCCTGGTTGGCCCTCCAGGATCTGGCAAGACGACTTTCTGCCAGCAGGTCATAGTCCAGAATCTGGGTATCGACGCACCGGTCATCTATATGACCACGGAGTACGGCAGTGATGATGCCGAAAGAAACCTGAAGGAGCGTGGGTTGAGAGAAGTCGGACCCGAGCTGCTGAGATTTGTCGATGCATATCATCAAACTGTGGGTCTATCCTCATCAAATAGGCCCGACACCGTTCATGCCCACTGCGAGGATCTATCTAGTATGGGCATAGCCATCACCAAGCAGAAGGAACGAATGGGTTCGGACGGCGCGATCTTGGTTCTGGATTCCCTGACGTCCCCGTACCTGTTTAACGGCTCCGAGGTCCTTAGATTCATCAGATCGACACTTTCCGGCTTCGCCGCCGAGGGAAACGGTGTCCTGGCAAGTATAGATGAGGGATGTGGCCGGCCCGAGGACCTAATCGCGATGATGAGCCTGTCCAAGGGCGTCATGAAGCTGGGGATTGAACAGGGGAAGAGGGTCCTAGATATCGTGAAACATCCTGCGGTGGAACAGACCAGGGTTGAGGTCCCAGGACCTGCGGTCCCAGGGGAACTGTGGGACATGCAACTCTGGGAAGAAGAGATCATGAAATTCCCGATGAGCGCGATGAGGGGCGAGGCTCTGGCGGAAATCCGAGGTGAGCTTGGTAACTATGTGAACGCATTCTGGCCGAACTTCGTGCACTGGAGCAGCATTCTGTGGGATCCCAAGAAGTTCCCAGAGATGGCATATGAGATGAGCCTGAAGCATGGAGAGGGTATGAAAGAGGTCATGGAACTCGCTCCCTGGTACCAGAGACTTCTGTTCAGTGTGTCGATTCCCAAAAGTCTGAGCAGGGTCAAGGACATGAAGAAGATGCAGAAGATCTATCAGAAGATGACAGAGGGTATGGGGGCGGGGATTCTAGAATACCTAGAAGACAGATCCCGGACTGACGAGCACTATTTCAGGATAGACGAGAGCTTCGAGTGCTGGGGACTGGAGAACGTTGGCGCCCCAATGGCCTACGTACTTCCACCGGCGACCGCTGGGATGTTCAAGGGACTGGAGAGCTGGAAGGGCCTCGACAGGGACTGGAACGCGATCGAGACCAAGTGCGTGGGGCTGGGCGACCCCTATTGCGAGTGGAAGGTGGTACGCGGGGAGATCCCCGAGCTGAAGGATTCCTTGACGAAGGATAGCGCAGTGATAGAAAGGATGCATGACCGCCTTATGGCCCGTTTGCTGGGATACCTGGTTGATGGTAAGCCGCTTGTCGAAAGGCCTGAATCCGGGAGCGATGTAGTCATCAGTATTATGATGCATTGCATGCTTCAACCCGCCCTTGCTGGCGAGAGATATCGTGTTGTGATGAGGATGGCGGGAGCGAAGGCGGGAAAGGAGGTCGGCGAGCACGTTCTGGACGCCGGGGTTGGGGAGGATGAGTCGGTGGACCGGGTACTCGATTTGCTGGAATACTGCAAGGTGGGGAAGGTCAGCGTTGAGCAGACGCTGAGAATGAGGGAGAGTTGCGAGAGCGTGTTCTACCGCTTCATGACAGAGAGCCCGAAGGAGCCTCGATGCTTCTTCACGACCGGCTTCCTCAACGGTTTCTTCTTCGTCGTGAAGGGCCAGCATGTCAGGGAAACGAGATGCATAGCAATGGGAGATCCCTATTGTGAGTGGGAGTTTAGGTGAGTGGTAATCGATGGTGTCATTGAGTGAGATACAGCGGATACCCCCCAAGAGCATGATCCTGCTGGTTGGAGCCCCCGGCTCGGGGAAGTCGACCTTCTGTCGGCAGGTTGTGGTCCAGAACTTCATTCGGTAATGCATCTGATGGGCTTTCCCCATGTGGCAGGTCAGCGGTACCGGATGGCCCAGAGGATGGGGGGTGCCATCTCGGGAAGGGATCTTGGAAACCATCTGATCGACGCCGGACTAGACGAGGATACAATGGTGGAGAAGCTCATTCATTTCATGAATCACTGCAAAGTGGGTAAGGTGTCGATGGATAAGACGGTGAAGATAAAGGAGAACTGCGAGGGCTTGAGGACCAAGAATTTCGCGGAGGAGGTGAGGGTACCCTCCTGCTACTTCACGACCGGTTTTCTCAACGGGTTCTTCTCCTCTGTCCGGGGTCAGAAGGTCAGGGAGACCAGGTGTATCGTGACCGGAGACCCCTACTGCGAATGGCAGTTCACCTAGATGCCTCGTGGGGATGTTAGGTCCGGACTATTCCGGGAAGGCCAAACCTATCAGGTAAGTCGCCGCGGCCGCCAGGCTTCCGATCACCATCATCTCGAGCCCGCTGCGTGTCCAGCTCTTTCTGGTAAAGATCGCCTTGCTTGCCCCGACAGCGAAGAGGCACGCGATACTGGCGGATGCCGCCGTCAAGACGGCCGCCGTCACCTCCATGAAGGCGAAGGGAAGGATGGGTATAAGTGACACTACGGCAAATGAGGATCCCGTCAGGGCTGCGGCCTTGACCGGCGGCCAGGATTCCCTAGAGGTAAGACCAACCTCGTCCGGTATGCTTCCCTCCTCCTTCGCCTCGATCTGGGCGATAACCCGTTCCGCAACCGCCTCGGCCTCGTCCCTGTCCAGGCCCTTCGCCTGATAGAGCTCTACCAGTTCCTGACGTTGCTCCTCGGGGGTGAGGCCCCTACCAGGTTCCCGTCTCTGGTTCTCCTTCTCCGTCACCTCCTGTTCGGATTTCGAGGAGAGGTAGGCCCCCGCCCCCATGGATATCGCCCCCGCCATGGCACCCGAAACACCCGCGATGAAGATGACATCGGTTTCGGTGACCGCCCCGTAGACCCCGGCGACCAGCGCCAGTATCGAGACCAGCCCGTCGTTCGCGCCGAATATAACGTCCGCGACGCCACCGCCGCCGCCCATCTCCCAGGACTCCATTCCCAGGATATCCTCCTTGCTACGGATGATATGTTGCCGCTCATCGGAGGCTAGCCTGGTCCATTTCTCGGACTCCTCCAGATCATCTATCGTGCTGGCCTCTATCGCCAAATCCTCCAAGGCCTCGTCCTCGGCGATCACGGCCCATTCGAGGAAACCTCTGGACCCGAGGATTCTCATCATGAGGCTCGCCTTGGTGCCCAGGAAGCGGGGAATCTTTGCGCTCCTCTTCGAAAGCTCGGTAACCTGGTCTGCCCAGAAGCCCGCGTCCTTTTTCTCGGTATCCGATGTCTCCTCCAGGAACCTTTTCGCCCTTTCATCCTGCGTCTTATCCGCGATCTTCTGGTAGGCCATCGACTGCATGAGCTTGAAGGTCATTATCTTCTCTGATGCTTCAACGACCGAATCCCTCTCTTTCTGTTCAAGGTTTCCCATTCAATCCACCCAGAGCGAATCCGCTACCACATGGGTCAATATATCTGTTGAGGTAAGGTCTGAGGGACAATGTGCATGGTGGCAGGGTTGCCTAGATCCGTGAGCTCAGTTCAGTATGTGAGTCAACGGCACATATCACTGGCACGGAGGGGGAATACTATTGAGGCATCGCGCCAATATCTTTGGCAACTGGGATCTCGGCCAGAGAGGGGCAGGAAGATGACGAAAACTCTTCTCACATACTGCGGATTTGGGAATGACTGGACGAATGAGCAGATATCCCAGCTGCTTGGAATCGCCGGGGGAGGATATCGCCTCCTTTACCTGGCCAACCCGGCGAACCCTCGCGACTGGATGACCCTTTCCTGCAATTTCACCGCCAGGGTCCAAGCCATCGCCTCAGCACAGGCCCTGCCGATGCCATCGTACTACGTTGCTTCATGGGGGGATGAGGATAGCTCATGGGCCGATCACTTTGCCGCGGATTCCAGTTTCCTCGGCTTCTACTGGAACGGGGGATCCGAGGACCCCTACCGGGAGCCGCCCTTAGACGGACTACACGGGCATCCGTTTACCCTCTGGATACCGTATACCGCGGGGACCGTGGGCATCGAGGGTGTGATGGAGCATCTTGACGCCTGTGCCTTCCCGAATGAGTGCATCTGCGCGCAGCCAAACGTATTCCAGGAGCAGCATGGGCGCGGGTTGGTGGACATGTTCTCGGCTTGGTACAATGCCCGCAAGTTCGGCATCGGGCTTGAGATCGAATACGACGAACGCCTTGAACAGCGGGAGTACGCCAGAAGGTTCAGGTACTACCGCTGGTTCAACACCCTGAATCCCGGGAGGTTCACTGCCGTGTACGGCGGAACCGCGTCGTGGATCCTGAAAGTAGAGACTTTGCTGTGACCTGGCGCAGGTCCTCTGGTGTGACGCTCAATCCTTAGATGGGGATGTCATTGTTACCTCCAGCAATAGTTCCAACAGGCTGCAACTTAGGGATATACCTCTTGTTAACGGGAACGTGACCTTCGATACCTTTATTCTTCTAGATTTGGATAGATATCATGGAACGGCTCCCTGATCTATACGGGCGTCCACCTTCCACTCGGGCGGTTCAATGTCTTTTTATACTAAGGGGGACAAGTGATGGAGGTTGGTTTGGAGGGTTCTTCGAGGATTAGAAGATACCTGGACCGGGTTGCGAAGAACGCTCGGGACCTGGATAGGATGCGGATCTCCTCCGCATTGGAGGCCGAGATACTTTCGGCGTTGATCCAGGGGAGGAGGACGGTGAGCGAGCTGACCGAACAGATGTTCGGAGTTACGCGGGGGGATCCGAACTATCACACGTACTACATGAAGGTAAGACGCGCCACCAAGGGGCTACAGAGAAGGGGATACGTCGCCACCCGTCTCTTCGGCCGGGATAAGCCGTACAAGCTGACTCCCTTTGCTTTTGAGAAGATGACGGATGTTAAGGAAGGGACTCCCAGGGTCCTGCCGGCACGGGATGCCTTCGCCTTTGTCGCGACGGTTGCCTTTGGTCTGGCCAACATGGCCCTCGCGAACTCCTCCCCCTGGCTCTCGACCCCGCTCACGCTGGTAGTCTACACGGTGTTTGTCTTTCTCGCAGGCTACTGTCTTTCCCGCCTTGCTGCGGTCTTCAGGAGGGTGTCCTAGATGGGGAGTGAAAATGGCCGTGGTACTAAGGGTGTGGATGTTGAGGAAGTGGAGGAGGAGCCCGCCCCTGGTCTATACATCCCGCTCTCCATGAGGACAAGGGTAGCCGTGTTGGCGGCAATTGTGGTGGTGATCTTGATCATCTCCACCGGCGTAACGATCAATCAGCTTGTTGGGACGTCCCCGCTGAATGATTCGATGGAGCAGATCAAGTTGCTCTTACATGAGGACTTCGACGGGGAAGATAAGGATCCAAGCTGGGTTTGGCGGCTTGGGACGGTGGGTACCATCAATCAGCGAGGTGGTTTTGCTTTCCTCAACATAAGCGAAACAGAGGAGGCGGTTCTGTCCGAGGCAGGCTTACACGGCTCCTCAAGTCGATGGCTCTATGCAAGTATGGAGGTAAGGCTCAGATGCAGCGACGATACCAGGGCGCAGAGCGATACTGGTGGCGGGATGAAGTATTGGGGCTTTGTGGACCAAGCTGTGCCAGGAGATGCCTTGGGGTTCATAAGTTACGGCCCCGAATCAGATCCCGATGTTGTCGGTTTCTGGGTTAAATCGGTAGCTAGCCATGAGTTGCTGTTTTCTTCCCGGGTGGATGATGTCGATATCCGAGAGTGGCATACATACAAGATTCTCTGGGAGGAGAACAATGCGACTTTCCTAATCGATGGAAGGGTTGTTGCCAGTACCGAGAATGTAACGCATGTGCCATTGCGTTTTGAGACAATTGTCAACTCCGGCCGCTATACTTCAGACAGTGGGGGTGATAGGGTCGGTGATCTTAACTTCGAGCTAATCGACTTAGAGGATGAGGCATGGATACAGATCGACTACGTCCAGGTTTTCACCGGAAGGGAGCAGTATGATAGATTTGCGGATGATATATCCGGATTATCTTGGCTTGCGAGAGCATCTGTTGCCGACGCAGAGGGAGGAGGCACTGATGTCGGGGAGCTGAGGAGAATCTATGGAAATGCCCAAACTGCATGGGCGAATTGCGATTACCCTGGAGCGAAAGAGTCTCTTGAAAAGATTCTTGTCGCCGTCAGCAGGATCGATGAGGTATCTGGCATGTTTTCGAAAGCCCAAGATCTGATAGATGAAGCGGAAAGAAGTGGTATGGACACGAGTTCGATGAGGCGGGATTACTCTGCCGCTGAGTCAAGCTGGAAGAAATTCGATTACGGGATCGTGAAATTGTTACTGAGGAAGATCTTGAGGAGAGAATCAGAGATCCAGTCCCAACCGGGTTGATTGCATAAGCAACTCCTGTGACCCCAGTTAGAGGAAACGATTCCCGGGAACCCGAGTTAGGTCGTGCATAGCTAGATTTGTGCTCCCGTTGATACAGATCCTCGCGAGCCTCCGCAGGGTTTAACGGCGCATTACCCTTGTTAACAGGTGTGTGAATTTCCATGCCTTTAAGTGCATGGGGCATACTGCGGTCTTGAGGATTTGAGGAATCAGAACCCCAGCCACACAAGCGAGATTGGAGAGAAGTGGCCGTGCTCCTTGGCGAGAACGGAATCGAACCAACTGAGTTCCTTATTCGTATGGAGAATATCCGCGCTTCTTCTCTAAGGCTGGGGTTTCTCCGAGGTGGGGAGGTCTATACCACAGGATCATGGGAGGTGATAACACGAATAAGAGAAACGCAGTACTGTCATTGATTTTCACAGCTATTCTGCCGGGCCTCCTTCTAGGCAACTACACCCTTGTGTCCGGGGGCTGGGAACCTGAGGGGGCCGAGATTCTCGTGCAGGGATCACCATTGTACGGCGCCAACGGCCTTATGTTTGGCGATGATGGCTACCTCTATATCGCCTGTGTTCTCGGCAGGGAGATCGTCGTTATGGATCCGGATTCGGGTGAGATGGTCCGAAGGCTTACGCCTGAAGACGGCGTTGACGGCCCTGACGACCTTGCATTTGGCCCCGACGGTTCGCTGTACTGGACCGAGATCATACAGGGCATGGTGGGTCGAATGAACACTGAAGGTGTCGTTGAGAAACAGTTCGTCGGGCGAGGGGCAAATTCCATCACTTTCAGCGACGACGGTCGGCTCTTCGTGGGTTTGGACTTCCTAGGAGACGCCTTCTACGAGATCGATCCCGATTTCTCCGAGGAACCCCGGCTGATTGCAGAGGGCATAGGCATGCTTAACGCCATGGATTTCGGCCCCGATGGTTACCTCTACGGGCCGATCATAACCCAGGGCAGGATAGTCCGCATAGATGTTGATGCCGATCCCTTTGAGATGACCACGGTTGCCGATGGATTCCAGGGCACCCCGGTATCGGTGAAGTTCGATTCCCAGGGCAGAATGCACGCCCTGGATCAGGACTTCGGCACGGTCTATCGGATCGATCACCTGACCGGTGATATGGAGGTCGTCTGCCAGCTGCCTGCTGGTCTGGACAACATGGCCTTCAATACCGATGATCGTCTCTTCGTATCCGGTTCCCATGACGGGGTGATCTTCGAGATCCTTCCCGATGGTGAGTACCGGGTTGTGAGTGAGGGGGGCATTGTCTGTCCATTCGGCGTTGCGGTGATGCCCCGTGAGCAGGGCGAGTCGGTTTTCGTTGCCGACATGTGGTCGATTAGAGAGTTCGATGGAGCAACCGGTGAACCTCTGGGCATAAAGGAACACGGATGGTTCTTTCCCGAGTCTATTACCAGTGCCATGTCCATCGCCACCGATGGCGAGGAACTGGTGATTTCATCCTGGTTCGAGAACATGGTGATGGCTCGGGACTGGGAGGCCGATCAGATCACTGAGAGCTACCCTATCCCCGCCATTCCCATATTCGCAATAAGGTTCGGGGGGGAGATCGTCGTATCTCAGATCGGTACCGGCGATGTGTCACCCGCCGCCGGGGGAGACCCGCTGGCCACCGGAATCTGGGTACCAACCGGTATGGAAACTACTGATGATGATCTCTTCGTCTGCGATTGGTACACAGGTAATGTCTACCGGATCGTGACGGATGGGGAGCCTACCATGGATGTGGTGGCCTCGGGATTGATCCTTCCGGAGGACCTTGCGTGGGATCTGGATGGAAGCCTGCTTGTTACCGAGAGCGGGGCGGGAAGGGTTACCGCCATAGACCTCGATACCGGTGAGAAGACTGTTGTCGTCGACGGTTTGGCATTCGGCAAGGCTGGTCACCCCAATACGCCGCCCAGCAGCCAACTCGCTGGGATCGACGTTGGGAGGCTTGGCCACATCTATGTGAGTGGTGATCTCACCAACGTTATCTACCGGATCGGGGCCACTGTACGTATCTCAAGGACTATCGACGATCTCGACGATGGGGCGTTCAGAAATCCAGAACGAGCATCGCGGACAAAGAGGAGATTGTGTCATAGGTTGAGTCGGGCACAGGACATGATCGATGGGGAGAACTACTATGCGGCAAGGGCGATCCTCAGGTGCACGAGACGGAAGATGGATGGTTCACTGACGCCGGAGACGTGGGATGACAGGAATGACATGATCACCGATCCGGATGCACAGCAGGAGCTCCTGAGCCTGGTAGATGCGCTGATGTCGAGAATCCAGCAGCAGATCAATGGCTGACGAAACGTAAGAAGACCGATATGAAGGGAGGAAGGGGACCGCTCTTTCTCCCCAATTTTTCTCCATCTGCAGTAAGCGACTAGAGGTCTCGCCCCCGTTGTAGCAGTCGACGAGTGACTCGATGAAGACCTTTCCTAAATGGATGGAGCAAGATCCTTCAGTGCAGCTTCCTTCCGAAAATATGCGGTATACCCGCTTTGGAAATATAGCAGCTTCGGGTTGTGGTCTGTACCATCGCGGAAGCGGGGGGGCAGAGAATTCAGTAAGCCCGCTCGATGAGCACGTACTGGTCCTGTGTGATTCCTCCCAGGTGATAGAGTATATGCCCCTCAGCGCCAGCCTCTCGCACGGCCTTGATCTGCTCCGAGAGCTGCGTCGGCAGGTCGTGGCCGGTGAGCTCCCGATCCAGTATGTACGCACCGAGGCCTATGTAGACAGGTACCTTGGTATGCGAAACCAGATTCATGGCATCGACGGCCATCTCCTTCACCTCCTCCGCGCTCTTCTTGTAGATCATCGGGGCAAGGTAGTCAAGCAGCCCGCGCTCACACCACTCCACCCAATCTGCGCTCATGGGCATGGCATGTGTCTCGTACGGGACGCGCGCTGCCGCCGAGATCTCTAGTCCGGAGGAGTAGCTTCTGGCCTCCTTTCGTATCCTCTCGAGAAGGGTCGTGAGGTGTGCCCGGTTCCACTCCATCCGGTCATCGAACTCCTCTGGGGCGTTGGACTTGCAGTAGTCACAGAAGCATGTGAGCGGGTCCTTCGGCCATCTGTGATAGACGAAGCAGTCCTCGAGGCTGAAACCGTCAAGATCGTATTCGTCAAGAATCGGTTCTATCTTGTCCAGGTTCTTCGAGACTGTCTCCGGGTTGGCCGCGCAGGCCGCGGTCTCCACCTTCCCGGATTCCATAACCTGCATCAGGGACTCGTCGTCGTCCACGCTCGCCCTGTTGAGGAAGAATATCCAGGCGTCGACCTTCATGTCCAGCTCGTGGGCCCTGGCTATCATGGGGTCCATGACCTCCTCCCAGTACCCCCGGTCCGCAGTCGGCCCGCTAAGCCACGGCACCTTCGGCAGGAGCAGATCGATTCCGTGCCTGTGGCACTCCTCAGCGACCCTGGGCCCGCCGAGCGCGCGACATGTCGAATCGTGTATCCATACTCCTCTCATTTCCGCCATGCACTGAGATCAGCTAGGTCGTCTATTATTGCTTGTGTACCGAGGTGTTTTCTCGTTTTTGCGTTAGCCTGTCTTCCGGAAGTCGTTGAGATCGACCGATGAGCCAGTAATCCGCAAGTATCTCGGAAACATGCGTCTATCTCGAAGGATCTGAAGAGAGAGGTTGGCTAGCCTGAGAGCTTGGTTCTGGTACTCTAGAGGGACCTGCTCCTCATCTGCGAGTTGAACATAGGACCTCGAAATCCGATCTTCATGATCGAGACAGGTAGAGGCGAGTTTCTTGGCCTTTCATCCTCGTCACATATCCGCTGTTGGTACTTCGCAATTCATCGACGAGATCGAACATTGGGACGAGGTCATCGGCGTCGATCCATTCCAGCCCTGTCACCATCACGTCGTGTTCGACGAAGTCTTCGTTAACCAGAGCGAGTAGCGTGTCGTCTCCACTTCGCCTGGCGATTGCGGAGACACCGGAGATGGAGGGGCACTGCTTCTCACTGGTGGTCGCCCTAACACTTGGCACGTTCCCTGCTGTCAGGAAGGGCTGAACCTCATGAAGCTCTCCGATAAGGAGCATCAAATCGTGGAGGAGGGGCGAGGGGCGATCCTCAAACCCGGAACCGAACCACAGAAGCCCGGTGGCACCGTGGCAGATGGCGATCCAGGACATGAAGCGGAGTTCCGCAAGACCTGGATATGACGTGGACTCCTCCTCGGTCATCGGGATCCAGGTATTGGAGTTGTATTCGTGGATCTGGCCCTGCTTATCATTCGAGGCCCTGCTCAAGCCACCCCAGGAGAAGGCCTGTTCCACGACCCATAGATCCCTGGTGGATGCCGTTCTTCGGAACATGTCCGTGAAGCCTCCCAGCATCCTCATCTGCCTCCCTCTTCTCGGGTCCTCGGGAACCGGGTAGTAGTCGTAGCTGACGATGTCCAGGTATGGGAGACATCTTGCCAGGGTATCCTGATCGCTCTTCGCCGCCTCGTTCAGCCAGAGACTCCTACCTGGGTCCAGTTCACGTGCAACCGAAGAACCCCTTTTGAGGCCTTCAACCAGGGCATCGAGCCGGGAACGGATCGCGGCTTTAACGCGGCTGGGCTGCGCCCATATGCGATTCGTCACGATACCATCATCGAGCCGGCAGGCGTTCCAGATCGCCTCATCCTGGGCCTCCCAGGCTATGATGGATGGCTGATCCCTGAGGGACCGGATCATCTCCCCAAGCGCCTCCTCATCACCAGTTTTCCAGCATGCCAGGGGCACGGGCACCCACGCCATCATCCCCCTTCGATGGGCCTCCTCGACCTCTTCCTCGTTGCGACAGCGGACGAGGTTGATCCCAGCCTCCGTCCAGCTCGTCCATTCATCATCGTCCTGGGGTTGGTCGTACATCCCAAGGGGGAAGATCGCCTTGTTCTCGTTCATTATCAAGTCAGTTCCTCCTCTGAAACGATTTCTGCTGGTCATGCCGGAGGGAGGGGGGAAGAAAAAGGTGGATGTTGAGGATGTGGAATTCAGTTACGTGGGCCCTGTGAACTTCGGGCGCGAGTTGAGGCCACTTAGAGGGCAAGAATTCCGTTTGGGTCGTCCTCGGTTCTGCGCCTAGTTCTAGATTGGCCGTTTTCCGGCATTTTTATAAGCAATTGGCGTGTTGCAGTAGGAGCGGAGTGATAGATCCGCCAGTACTGTAGGTGATGGATGATGCGTGGAGCTGTGATATTCGTTATCGCGTTCTTGATATTCCTGTTCGTGACCCTGAACTACAAGGAACTCCCCCCGGGAAGGGCCCTCTACGGCATGCTCGGCGTGGAGGATGTGGAAGAGGAGGTCCAGGGAATCCCGGCTACGCTTCTCGTGGTGGCTGTATTCAACGGCGTTGTGTATGGCTTCATTATCTGGCTGATACAGGATATCCTGTTCAAGGTGTTGAAGCTCGATAGGAAATCGGAGCAACGCAAATCGGAAAACGCTTAGAGGCCGTCCATAGGGCGTTTCCGGGAATCTCATCCTGGAAGCTTCGATGCGGCAAGACATCTGATGTCCTCGGTACGTTGGTGACTAGTCTGAAGGCCGTTGAAGCATATGGTTTCATGGTTGGTATCACTTGGTAGCGACAATACTCATCGATTTCGGTGGATTCATAGAGGCAGGGCGGCTCTCGCAATATGCTCACTGCATCCTTTTTGTCGGACTGATAGTCGTACAAAGTGGAAGCTGAAGCCGCAGATCCTCATCCAACCGAGGATGGTTTCGATACTCGAGGTATTCCCTCGCTGAGAAGGCAAGGGGTTAATAGTTCTCCCCGCTTCTGGTAGGCAGATTACGGCCAGGTGGGACTTGTTGAAAAAGGCTGGCTTCGTGATAGTCATATTACTACTCTTCGCTCTACTTCTCGTTATTCCGAGGCTCAACGGCCCCCGTTCCGATGACTTGAATGATACGGTGGAATCAGCCAACGAATCCCGAACGGATGGGGAGATCATCATCGGAATCGAGTATGTCATAGAGGGAATGGGCGAGGGCCTTCGCGATCTCGGCATTGATGCGGTAAAGCCCCTGCCGGATAGCTTCTCCTGGGATAAGATGCAGGGGGATCCGGACGCCGACGTCGACTTCACTATCACGGATGAATACGTGAAGGAGTACCAGGGCGAGGGATTCTCCCACATGGTACTCGGCCTGAAGGTTGCAGGTGGAGATCTGCTCAAGACGGCGTGGATGGTTGACGAACGATACGGCAAGAGCCAGGCGGTTGCCCCTGATTACATGTCTCTATACTACGAATGGGTCCGTTCGATTGTCGAAAGATACGACATGGACGGTGTCGAGGACATGCCCGGACTCAGATATCCAGTTATGCACTACGAGATAGGGGTCGAGTTCTCTTCATACCAGCCGGAGCCCACGGAGGTGTATCTGGAAACCCTGGAGCTCGGCTACACGGCCGCTCACAATGCATCGGACGATGTCATGGTGGGGCACTCGGCATTTCTACTGACCCCCGTGTTCAGGGATGACCCGGGGCCCGGAGAATACGAAGAGGCCTTCGATCGATATTCGGTCGGGACGGCAGGAAAGGACCTGGAGGACATTCGGATGGTCCTGGACAGGCCCGATATATTCGACGTCGTGAACGTCCACAACCTCGGATGGCCCTATGAGATCGAGCGCATAGTGAGGTGGGTTCAGTACGAGATGAAGAGCAGGGGATACCAGAAGCCGATACTTATAAGCGACACCGTACCTACCTCTTTCGCGGGCTTTGGCCCGGCCACCAGATGTGAAGGCGATAACCTGGCTGTTCTCCTGCCTCCGGCGCGGGAAGAGGACAGGTGCAGACTGGCCGAGTATTTCAAGAGGCTCGTTTCCGGGGACCGGGAACACATCGAATGGCTGCACAAATTTCTCGCCTCGGATATTGCCCAGAGGGTTGTGATAGCGGCCGAGCAGGGAATCGCCCTCATCGACACAGCCTTCGCCGGGGACATCCCTGGGGCAAATCTGGCCTTGTTTCAGGCGGCAGCCGGAAACTCGGGCTGGAGCGGTATCCTCGACTATAGCCCGAAGCTCGGCGGTGGTCTCGCGATTAAGGGAAAACGACTGGCGTACTTCAGCCTACAACAGGTCCAGGAAAGGATACTTGGATACGAGGCTATCACGAGACTTGACGGAGATGATGGGCTGAGGCTGTACAGGGTCGACAAGCCAAACGAAAGCCTATACGTCGCATGGTACGGCTATCAAGGTCTGTACCTGCCCGGTGATCCTACCCCAAAAGGAGTATACCAAATAGACTTGGGCGTGGACTCGGTGGTAATCGAAAAGATGTGCACATCATCCAGCATCGAGAGGATCCCGAGAGAGACGAACGCCGGGGTCCTTGAGTTGGAACTTACGCCTGAGCCAACGTACATACTGCTAGATGATGCCCCCTGAGTATCGCGAAGGGATAGAGTCTCGTCAATCGTAGGCTGCGCCAGATCCGGTCTTCTCATCGTCGGACTTTCCCTATTACAGTATCTTGTCTGTTATCGGTGGGCCTCTCCTCCTTTTGAAGATGGCGAAGACCACGAGGCTCGTTGCCAGGAACAGGATGTAGAAATTGGGCACATTAAGGATCGGTGCGGATTCCCAGAGGAATGATTCGGGGAAGTAGTTGGGATACCAGGTAGGCGGGAATTCGCCCCCGGTCATGATCAGGTAGCTGGTGGCATCCTGTATTACGATGAAGAAGGGGATGGTGGCGGCAGCCAGTATACCGGAATCATCGAAAGCGAAGTAAGCGACTATCGAGACCCCTATGCCACCCAGAAGCCAGTATATGTACGGGTTCGGTGCTTCATTGTAGACCAGCCCCTCTGTAGCGCCAGCGATAATGGCCAGTATCCCGACCAGAAGCAGGTCCCTCCACTTGCCGCTCCCTTTCATACAACTCACGCAATGGCGATCCGTTCTCTTAACTCTGTGCTAATCCAAAAACGGCACCATGGTGTCCCACGCAGGATTATCGGGGAACTAGCTTCCTCAAAGGAATGATCAGCATGGCGGAGGCTGCGAGGAGCAGCAATCCGCATTCGGGTACAGGGCTCTCGGTATCCAGGCCTATCCAAAGGGCGCCGAATGAATCGAGGTCGCCCTGGAAATCAGTAACCTCTCCCAGATTTTCCCCGCTCGATCTCCACTCAAGACCTGAGTGACCCTGCACGGTGACATCCTTCGGATATCCGTCATCGACCCCGATGATGCCCTCTATTGCCTGGGGATCCCAGGTGTAGGAGTAACCTCCAACCCTGTGGGATATCACGGAATAGGAGATTTCCTCGACGGCCATCAGCGTGCCCTTCATGTACATCCCCATGGCCGATGCGTCGGTGTCATTTGAGGTATACTGCTCACCCATTGGGAACCAGCTCCAACCCGGCAGGGGATCTGGAAGAGGAGGAACCAATTCCTCATATGGTATCGGTTCGCTTGGGTGCGAATCCGCCAAGGCTGAGATTGCGTCGAGATCCATCTGGTTCACGTAATCGTAAAGGATCTGCTGGGAGGAGTTGAACGCGAGGACGCTGACTGAGGCCTTCACCGTTGTCTCGGCGGCTTCCCCAGTTCTGGATCTTGAGAGCAACAAGTACGGCAAGCTGACTACCACAGCGACGAGGATTGATATGAGGACAACGTTTCTGATTCTCAAGGATTCATTACCCCTAGGAGGCCAATACCCGGTCAGGGACGCATCCGACACCGGTTATTGCACAACCATCCGTTGAAGGGTCAACCTCCAGGATTTAAATTATACCTTTGAGTATGGAAAGCGATCCTGTACAAAGACTCAGAAGGTGCAGACCTGACGTTGACTTGATGTTGGGGAATGCTGCACCTTATCCAAGTATTCGATTCACCCGAACCTGCGATCAATAAGGGAGAGCTGATAGTCGAGAGGAACTGCGAGAGCCTCTGGAGCTAGACTCTGTGTCAAGTGTATCCGTGGCGACCATAGATCCCTGAGGCCCGAGAGATGCGGATGAAGTGACCCTAACCCTGTCCCTCTGACTGTTCCTTCTCTCCCCCCGACCTCTTCCTGCCGATCAGGGACCACCAGCTGTAGGTATCCAGGGTGTGACCGAGTTTCGCTCCCATTCCAAGGAACTCGGCGATCTCCTCCTGGCTGGGGTTGATGTCCTTCTTACCCAGTTCGAAATACTCTTTCAGCTCAGGACTCATAGCGTACCAGTAGACGAGATTCACGAAGACGATATACGCCAGGTGTGGCAAGCTTCCGGTGCGAAGCCAGATCCATGGTATGAGCAGAACCAAACCCGCCCACCTGAGTACCAGCAGGTTTCTCAGGACGAAGCCGACCAGGAAGCCGAGAAGGTTCATAAGAAGGGCGCCCAGCCAGTCGATCACTATCAGACCTCCGTAGATCGGTGATTCGCCGCGGCCTCCCTGGAACCTGAAGAAGATGGGCCAGTCGTGCCCGACAAGGCCGAAGGCCGCCACAACCAGGTAGTATGGTGTATCAGGTTGCCAGAGCTTGAATGCCAGGGTCGGGATGGCCACCTTTGCCATGTCTAGAATTGCGGTGAGAACGCCCCACTTGACGCCGAGGTGCATCCTCGCCGCGGAAGCGCTCACCGAGTCGGAGGTGAATACCTCGTCATACTGGGGGACCTTGTACTCTATCTTCGATATGTCGGTTCCCGGCGAGGTAATGCGGGTGATTATCCTCGCGTTCGAGATCGATCCACACAGATAGCCGACGGCAGCGGATGCCACAAGGAGCAGGGGCTCCATCTACCCCGCCTCCGTAAGCCGGTTTTGTGGGTCATCGGAATCATGAACGATGATGTCACCGGTGAAACCATCAACCGACACCGTGGTTCCATCCGCCAGGCTCATCGCCCCATCCACCGACACAACCGCGGGTATCCCATGCTCCCTGGCCACGATGGAGCTGTGTGACAGTATCCCCCCCGACTCTGCCACCACTGCGCCCGCCATCGCAAACAGAGGGGTCCAGGCGACATCGGAGTAGGGAACCACGAGGACATCTCCCTTAGTCAGTTCGCCGAAGTCCTGTGAGGACTCTATCACTCTGACCGGACCGGTATAGTAGCCGCGGGAAGTCGGCGTGCCCTTCAATGTTCCCGCGACATTCTCGTATACCGGCGGCGGATGATCGCCGTATACTATGGTCGGAAGGGGGATGTCCCTGTACTTATCCATCTCCGCTCTACGTTGTTCCACCAGATCCTTGGGATTCCCAGCACCGCCCTCGGCCGAGAATGTCCCCCTGATCTCGTCCAAGTAGAGATAGAATATGTCACTCGGCTCAAGGAGAAGCCCCTTGGCCGCAAGCCTCTGGCCCAGTTCGAGGAAATACCGTCGGAAAAGCCCATAACCATAGGTATAGAGTGAGCTTATCTGTTCCCTGGCCAATCTGTACTCCCTGGCTCTCTCATGAAGAATTGAAACAAGGGGCCGATGCAACAGAGGTACGCTCAGGTCATCTAGGGAAGGCTGATTGGCTTGGGGAGCGGGTTGGAAGTGAGCTACCATATCCAAAACAAAATCGGGATTCTCTCGCCAGGGCACGGCTGAGAAGTCGTTTCCGCTTTCGCTGAAGTGCCCGAATCTCTCAATGAATCGATCCAGTTCCCCGCAGAGATCCTCCGCGCCCGGTATCGCGCAGAGGTCATCATAGGATTCAGGCTCCTCCCCTTCGGCCAACCTCGAGTACTGGGCGTGAAGCTTCGAGAGGTGGAAGTTGGGGTCGATCTCCTTGAGCCCCTCCATTCCACGGGTGATATCCACCTCCTCGAAGTTGATCCCCGCGGCCGCGAGCTGGGAACCTAGCATCCGGTTGTATAGCTGCATCAGCAGTGGTACAACGATGTTATAGTAGGCGGTTTCCTGGGTGAGATCGAAGATCTGATTGATCCCCGACAGGATATCGGCATCGCTTCTCACCGAGAGGTCCGTATCCGCAATTTCCCTGTAACCGGCCTCCATACGGGGGAGGAAGGCCTGAAACTTCCGAGAGAAGCGCAGCTTGTCCACGACGAATTCCACGAGCCTCGGTAGCTGGAGAATCGTCTTCCGTGTGGGTTTGAATTTCGGCTTGCCCTCTGCATTCGATTCGATGCCCATGAGTATCTCAAGGCTTTCCCGGGGCATTCCCAGGGCCTCGAAGATGCGGCCTATGACCCCCATGTTGAAGTAGGCCCTGTAGTAGATCTGTTTGGAGAGACTATCGGGCTGTATGTCGTTCTCGCCTATCAACTCCGTGAAGAGGCGTATCCAGGCCCCGTTCACAAGAGGGATGTTCACCGACCAGACGAGCGGTCTTATCATTCCCGGCAGGACCTCCCTCGAGATCTTGTTGGAGTACACGTTCACGTCATCGAGCATGATCTCGCGAAGCTGGACCCAGAAGATCTCCCGGCCGTCATAGACCCACTCCAGATCGACGGGACGACCGTACTCCTTCTCGATGGCCTTGGTCTCCGTAACGATGGCGGATACGACACCCAGGGGCAGTTCCGTACCCTCGGGCTTCAGAAGCCACTCTCCCCACTTGTTGATCCACCTCTCCGGGGTCGTACCATCCTGAACCAGGGCCGTTCCCTTGCCCTTCACCGCCTCGACGACGACCTCGTCTAACCCGGTCATCGGATTCCTGCTGAAGGAAACGCCCGAGAAGACGGGCTCGACCATCTCCTGTATGATCACTCCCATACGGATCTCGGAATCCCCCTTCCCTCCCGCGTATTTCTGGACCCTGTCGGACTGAGCCGATCGCCATACCTGCTGTATCGCTTCGAGCACGCGATCAACTCCTGTGACTCCCAGGACGGTCCTGAATTGACCGGCGTAGGAGCCCTCGGGCCGATCCTCGACGTTGGCTGAGGACCGAACCGCATAGGTCTTATCGGGTGAGAGGGCGTTTTCGAGTTCCGACCGGAGATTTTCCATGACGGCCTCAGGGTCCCTGCTCGAATCGTCGAAGGCCTGCAGCGAACAGAAGTGGCTCGTCGGGACCCGGTGACCTCGATCCATGAGGAATTTGAGCAATGTAGCCTTGTTGCCTGCCGCGAAACCTTCCTCACCGGGGCGGAAAAGGTACTCTCCCGTCACGAACAACCCTCCAGCGAACCATTGTAGAGATCCTTACATCTTTATAAGGAATCTTGAACAAGGGTTTCGATACCCGACCCCGGCAATTACAGATGGGAGCCACACCGCATTGGACGATCAGCCAGGCCCCTCAATCCGGGTAAGGACAGAGCTATCTCCTGGCCAAGGCCAAAATGCTTGGAGCTACTGTCAGGACCAATATGGCAAGTAGGATCGCTCCCAGCATGGAAAGCAAGGTTGGCACGTCACCGATCGGTTCAGCCTCCACTTCTATGCTCCGGGTCGATATCGCCGTGGGTACCGGCCTTCCCGCCACATCGAGGGTAACCGCGATTATGTGGGTCCATTTCTCGGCGACCCATTCCATGGTGACATTTGCCTCGGACATCGCTTCAAGATCGAGGGTCACATTGCCTATCTCCGTCTGGGCAACGAGGAAATGAACCGTAATGTTCTCGATCGGCGTGGGTTCCATACTGGATACGGGGGCTATGATTTCGACCAGGTCACCCTCGAGGGGCTCGGGATCCGAAAAGGTGATGTTGCCCATTCGAATGTTGGGTTGGGAGGGGATCTCGCCCGGCCCAGGCTGTGGCATCTGTGCAAGGGCCAGGGAGGGAAGCTGAAGCAAGATAACGATGACGATGAACCTCGGGTACCAGCTCATCCCATCTGCCTCCTGTTTGCGATTATGATGCTGAGGACGAGGAATCCAATTGCGTGTGCGAGCATTACCGAGATGCTGACGAAGAACTCGGGCAGGAAAGCCTCGTAGTTCGCCCAGGGTCCTGGCTGTCCGGCGAAGGGCGAAGGAAGGGCAAAGATGTCGGTGATCAATCCCGCGGCATGTGTTATGATATACCATGGGTTGATATCGACAATCCTGAGAACGTTGGCCACTATTGGAAGCACCATCAGCAGGGAGAAGAAGCCAACCAGGGTGGAGGTGATGGATCTGCCCATCACGCTGCTGAAGAAGAAGACGACGCTGACCACCCCAGCCGAGTAGAGTACCGCCACGAGGTACGACTTCAGAAGACCGACGGTGAGTCCACCGGTACCGTAAACCGATGTGACCTCAATGGCGGTGATCGAGTAGTACAGGGATATCGCGAAGCACGTCGCTATCAGGGCCGCGGCGTACTTCCCCAGGAGAAGAGAGGTCCGCCTCTGGGGAAGGGGAAAGAGGGTGAGGGCGGTCTTGTTCTCGAACTCACCGGAGATGGCGTCGCCGGCAAACAGGGAGCCGGATATGATAACCAATATGCCCAGGAAGCTGAGGTTGTTGGATGCGAAGGAGTCGCCCGTCTCGGGGAACTCGACATCGAAGAACTGCGGTACCATGTAGAACAGGGTCGGAAGGGCTATGGCCAGGAGGGCAACCAGGAGCAGCCTCCTTCTTCTGAGGTGCTTCCTCAGCTCGAACCTCAGCGTGAGGAGCATGTGGGATACGTCGGTGGTCAGATCCTCCCTGAACGGGATCAATCACCGACCCCCCTTTCGTCGCTCATTATCGATACGTAGAAGTCCTCGAGGCTGACGATCTCCGGCGAGTAGGAAACAACCTTGATTCCAGTGTTGACGATATCCTCCAGTATAGCGGAAGCCGTTTCGGGGTTTCCATCGAACTCCACCTTGGCACGGTCCTCCTGGAGTTCCAGCTGGACGATCTGTTCGAGGTCCTCTAACCTGCGCCTCTCCTCCGATGTGGGAGGCCTCAGGAAGCGGATGTCGAGATGCGTGCTTGCCATCTCGCTCTGCACATCCTCGATGGAGTTGTAGGATACGACCTTCCCCTTGTTGAGGAAGATGACGGAGTCGCAGGTTTCCGAGACCTCTGGGAGGATGTGCGAGCTCATGAAAACGGTGATCTCCTCCTTCTGGAAGCGCCTTATCAGGTTGCGGACGTCCCTGATCCCCTTGGGGTCGAGGCCTATGGCGGGCTCGTCCAGTATGAGTATCCCGGGACTGTGAAGTACGGTCTGGGCTATCATCAGGCGTCGGATCATGCCGGTGCTGAATGATCCGATCCTCTTGTGCTCCCAGTCCTGGATCTTCGTGAGTTCTAGGACCTCCACTATCCTCTCCTCTATCTCCGACTTCCTCATTCCATGGATCCTGCCCGTGTAGCAGAGCATCTCGTGGGGTGTGAGATAGTCGTAGACACCGGGCACCTCGATCATGGACCCTATGTTGCGAAGCGCCTCCTTGGGATTGCGATTAACGTCGATCCCACATATGTAGGCATGTCCGGACGTCGGCCTGATCAGATTTGTGAGGATCTTGATCGTCGTGGTCTTTCCCGCGCCATTCGGGCCCAGGTAACCCACAACATGACCCCTGTCAACCCGGAAGCTGACGCCGTCCAGAGCCCTGAAGCCGTTGAAGTCCTTGGTGAGCTCCTCAACATCTATCGCGCATTCCATTGTCCGGACCTGACCCTCTGGGGCTCGTTGGATTTCTACAATCCGCTTTATAAATGATCCAGGATACGGGCATCCACCGCGAAGATTGGCAGGGTCTGGGCCAGAATAGCCATCTGCGGTGGACCTTGCGAGTGAGTCACGTCAGTGTAAGGGCAAGATCAGGCACCATCTTGGGATCGTCCAAGGGATCCTCGTCGCTTCTGAAGCGATTTACATGTATGTTGGATGAGGAGTCAGAAGATCGGAAGATCAACTAAGCTAACAGTTATCATCCGTGCCTCCGGGAAGGACAGGCACATTGCGAAGAATCTTTGGTTCAGGTAATGAGAGGTGGACATAATGGAAGATTATCCGGTAAACCGTATCATGCTGAAGGGTCAAGAAGGGGGGAAGGGAGTATAGAGGGCAAACAGGTGATCTGTTGGCTGCCGGTCCTGTTAATTATTGGGCAGATCGCTGTGACGACATGCAGCGCGAAAACCGATCCCGTGACGGGAAGGATCAGGCTTATCGCGGTCGGCAATCAGTGGCAGGACATCCACCAGTATGCGCTCAGCCTGCTTAGGTCGGATCCTAGGATACTATTCCTTGCCAGCATCGAGACCGCTAACGGGCTTCCTCCCGACGAGCTGCGCAAACGGGTCCGGATCAACTTCCCTCGAACCAAGGCCCGTCTTTCATCTGACACGGATGTCATCCAGCTGATGTTCTCGCCTCCATGGGTTTTCACGGGTAACCAACAGCAGTGGATACACGACTCCGTCTACGAGGATGGCGTTGGCTTGGTCCTGATTCACATGGGGTGGCAGCCGTGCCTGACCGATCCCATGCTGTACTGCAACCGGCCGGAGGATTGGGTGAGCTCGGTGATATACAACGCGTGGCCGATGGACGTGGTGATCGGGGAGTCATCGAAGCCCGGAACCGGCTTCAAGATCGTAACCGAAACCCCTGTCGTGGACCTGCCGGATTTCGAGAAGCAGCCGATAGGATTCACCGGCTATGCGGGGCCGGGTCTAATAGAGGCACGACCCGGGGCAACCGTCCACGCGGTGTGGAGGGTAGGCGGCGAGGACGCAATCGTGTCCACTACCTACGGCGAGGGGATATCGTTATGCCTGCCGATAATGGATTTCATGTTCGGGAACCCCGCGATCAGGGACTGGAAGTACCACGTCGACTTCGTGCTGAACAGGATATACTTCCCGGCGGATGTACCGGTCCCGGATGACCTGGAATTGGGGCACACGCTCCGGGCCAGTTTCAAGGCCTTCTACGAACAGAAGGGGATGATGATATCGCTGGTTGACTTCATCGACAAGTTCGGGGCGAATACCGAGTCTCTGAACGTCCTCATCGATGAACTCGAGGCGAAGAGAAAGGAGGCGAGCAGGCTGTACATGAAGGGCGAGTACCAGGAATCCCTTGTTGAGATGGAGGAGGCTCTAGAGGGTCTGCTAAGCATCTCTGAGAAGTCGACCCAGCTCAGGCGAAGGGCGCTCCTTTGGATCTACGTGACCGAGTACCTCATCGTTTCAGGTACCGCGATGCTGTGCGGGTTCGTCCTCTGGACAGTCATGGTCAAGAGACGTTACTACAGGGAAGTGACGACGACGAGGTTGTCCGAGGCGAAGGACTAGTCTTCGTCTATCCTTACTTCGGTGACGATAGATAGTCGATGACCAGCCGCTAGTTCCGGGGGTTGTCTGGGAATGGCTTCTCTATACGCGGAATCTCGTGTCAGCACAAGTGAAGCAGACCCAGCGACAGGAACAGAGGAGTGGCAATACGGGATACCCACCCCTAGAGTTGAAGCAGAAGGCGAAGGAGCCAGATGATTATTGTATCAAGTTCCCCGATTTCCCTGAAGTCGGGGTCCCCCGAATAGAGCTTCTCACAACCGGTCAGAACCGCAGTCGCCAGTTGGATCGCATTGCTGTACGAGAACCACCTACCGTCCCTTCCGTTATACTTACCTCTGATGTTTGCTACATATGACCCTAGGAGTAGGTGTCCGTTAGGTAGCCTTCACGGCATCAGTTCAAGCTCTCATCGAAGTAAGGCATTCCAACACTGCGGAGAGAATCGGGGCGCTCAGTCGGTCACCCTGAATGTGGCCGCCCTTTCCTCGCTCTCCTCGTAGCCGATTCGAATCGCCCTTGCCCTTACAGTCGTCTCGCCCCCGGGCAGGTAAACCGGTTTTGAGTAGAGCAACCAGCGCGGGTCCTCGCCTGCCTCGAATGTGTAGGCTATCGATGCTCCCTGTGTGGCGCAGTGCATCTGGAGCAGAACCGGTTGCTCGAAGCTCCCCCCTTTGGGCGCCGGCTCCTGCCCCGGGCTCCCATCGCTTATGGGGACGAAGAGGGGTGGAGCGGTCCTAGGCCTCTTCCCATTCGGGTACCACCGCCTGACCATCTCGGATTCCGGGACCTGGCCCATATCGCCCATGTCGCGGATCCAGGCATCCAGGGCCTGACGAAGCCGTCTAAGCTCGGTTTCGTACTCGATGTCGTCCGCGAGGTTGTCAATCTCGTAGGGATCTCTATGGGTGTCGTATAGCTCCTCGATAGGCCGTGGCTCGAACATCAGCAGCTGGGGACCCTCGAGTTCACCGTCCATGTAGGACCGCCACATCTCCTGCATGATAGGGTGCCTGTTTCGATACGGGATCCAGAGCAGATAGGGCCTATCGGGGTAGTAGTTACGGATGTACTTGAAGCGCTTATCCCGTACCGCTCGAACCATGTCGTAGGACTCATCATAACGGTCCCGAGTCGCGTACACGTAATCCCGTGGTCGTCCGGCTTGCCGCCCCAGGAAAGCCTGGCCTTGCATGTGCCAGGGGATCTCGATTCCGGCAAGCGACAGTAGGGTTGGCCCGAGGTCGACGGTGCTGACGAGCCTATCCGTCACGGTCCCAGGTTCCAGTGCGCCGGGCCAGCGGACGATCATCGGAATATGTATGCCTGAGTCATAGGGCCATCGCTTTCCCCGTGGAAGGGGCCCGTGGTCGCTCCAGTGGAAGACTATGGTTTCATCCGTGAGCCCGTCCTCGTCCAGCTGGCCGAGCAGGTCGCCCAGGATCCGGTCATTGCGTTCGATGTTGGTGTACATGCGTGCCATGGATTCTCGAACCTTCGGCGTGTCCGGGAAATAGGGCGGCAGCTTCATCTCGTCGGGATCGAAGCTGATGTCGGGGGTCATATCCGGCCACATTCCGCTCTCATGGGTGCGACCCAGGTTGAAGACGGATAAGAAAGGCTGTCCCGGGTCCGGCCGGTTGCGCCAGTGGCCGTCCTTGCTCAGATCGTCCCATGCCGTGAGCGGCGGATCGAACTGATAGTCGGTCTTGACATTGTTGGTACAGTAGTAGCCAGCGGCGCGCAGGTACTCGGTGAAACATCTGACGTAGTGAGGAGTTACGGCTGAGTAGGGGGTCGGCATCTCCGGTGTGAAATCATTTGTGTGGGAGGTCCGCATGTGGTGGGTGCCGATCGATATCGGGTACATCCCGGTGATCACGGCCGAACGGGCAGGCGCGCATACCCCGGCTGTGGAGAATGCGTTCTTCCATATGCATCCCTCGGCGGCCAGGCGATCGAGATTTGGCGTACGAGCAACGGGGTCACCATAGCAGCCGTAGTAAGGGTTCGTGTCTTCAAATGAGATCCACAGGAAATTTGGTTCTATCTCGTCTTCCATCTTGCAGGTGCAACCTCCTTGGCAATGCCCGTTCCGGCGTGGTTTACTCGGTGGACCATCATAAGTGTTTGTTTCGCTCAGAAGGCAAGACCGCACTCAGAAGACCGCACCTTGCTGGAAACACCCGCTATTCGCCAACACAACAGCCTTCATTGGGCTGATCTCCTTTCCCATGGAACGTTGGCTGAAGTGCCCGGTCCAAGCTCCTTGGATAGGTCACGAAATGGAATTCGACCCTCCGATCTCGATGTAGAGAGCGACGAAGGCGCCGATTGCTCCGAGGACGGTCCCGATTAAGGTCATTACCACGGTATCGCTGATTATGAAGCCGAGCATCCCTGGCCCTCCGGCGTAGAACAGGGACCCCGACATGATAGGTGCTATGATAACTCCGGCAATGATATGGTGTAGGAATGCAACGGTCGTTCCCAAGATGGCCCCACCCATGATCTTCTCAAGATCGAGGTCGTCCGGGTCCATTCAATCACCCCCGAGCAGCTTGGCTCTGATCGGGTCCCCGTTCACCCAGGTGTAGCCGGCATAACCAAGTATACCGATCTTGATAGCCCAGAACAAAACAGAGACTCCAGGCGCCATGTTCCAGACTATCTCAAGCAGGGCCAGCGCGATGACAGGGCATAGGGCCGCCTTGAGTATATCGCAGCATTCGATGCCGAGGATGTTCACCATGCGACTCACGGGGGAAATACCGATACTTGCTGATAAGCTTTGCGCAGTTGTTAGAGAGGCATGTGGACTCCTAGATACTGGAGACAAGTAGGAGACATGGTATCAGACAGGTCGGAAGGGCCTCTGGGCCTACCTATCACTGGGGCTTGCCGATATTGTTGCATTGGACCCTTAGGTTCCGAGGGAGGACATCCATGAGCCAGGTCATGTCAGCTTCATCGATCCTTCTTCTCGTTGTCTCCGGGAGCTGCTCGTACGTCTTCCCGTTGAGAAGCAGATCGGTCTCCTCCGGAGAGAAGGAGAGAGCCTCTTCGGAGAATCCCAGCAAGTCCATGTTTACGGGGCACGATACCTGGCAAATCATGCATCCGACCAGACACTTGAACCAGGAGGGATCTACCCAGCTTGGCAAGGGATTTACCCTCTCAGAGTGAAATGTCAGGCACCTCTCCGATCGCAACAGAAACCCGTCATCCGGTATAGCCCCTGTGGGACATGCCCTTCCGCATATTCCGCAAGTGAGGCAGTCCTCCATCATCTTGGGATCCCTCCACGAATCACTTTCGGTGGGCAGGTCCGTATAGAAGCCCACGAGCCTGTGGAAGCTGCCAAAACCAGGAACGTAGCATATGTTGTTCCTTCCGTATTCCCCGAGGCCACTTCTGACTGCGAGTATCTTCAGTGGCAGGGGAGCTTCGCTCATGGGCACGGCCCTGAATCCCTCAGAACAGAGTACATGGCTGATTGTTTCCGCTATTTTCCCCTCTCTCTTCCTATATCGTATATAGGTCGGAGGGATGGTGAGTGATATCTCGCCCTCGTCGGTGGAGAAGCGAACTAGGTGTTGGGGGTGACGGTAGGAAACGACGATTGCGGTTCTGGCATCAGGGAGATCTGCAGGCGAACTGTATTTGAAGCCGCTGAGGTACTCGGTGAATAGGTTGTCGTTGATGTGTCCACTGTGCAGTGTTTCCTCCATCTGACGCTTGATCTCGGGAAGGTGTATCAGATCGATTACGCCGTATTTGGCTCCCAGATCCTCCAACTCAGGTGTCAGTCTTTCCCACGGGGTTTCATGCATCGGTGAACCACTCTAGTAAGGAGCTCATTGGTCTTAAGTCTTGAGAGATACTAACTCGATTTGCTGCGCAACTGGGTAGTTTACCTCTAGGTTTCGCTTGGTGGCGGTCTATTCACGGAATGGGCGATGATTCGCGGTTGAGTGACTAATGTTGCACGGAAATTCAGGGACCAGCGAACACAACTGATAAAAGGGCATTCACCAAATGCTTGGTCAGCTAGCTATACATGGGGAAGGATCATGCCAGGAGCTTGGCCAGGGGGGACGGCAGTGCCCGGTGGGGATGGGTTGGCGGTCAAGGTCCTGGGTGGCGGTATCTCTGGGCTGGGGGCGGCCATCAACCTGGCAAAGGCCGGCCATGAAGTAGATGTATTCGATAGAAGTCAGAGGGCCGGAGAACGATATGGGGGTAACCTTCAGGGGATAGACAACTGGTCCAGCGATCTCGACGTGAAAGAGAGGCTCGAGGAAATCGGGATAGAGGCCAACTTCGATCTCGAACCGTTGCGCAGTGTCACAATCACTAACAGATCGCGGGAAGTGGTACGTCAGTTTCGGCGGCCGATCAGCTACCTGGTGCGGAGGGGGCCATATCCGGGGACCCTTGACCAAGGACTGGCCTCTCAGGCGGCGGATGCGGGGGTGCGGATACATCCTGGTGAGACGATATCCCCGGGGGAGGCCGATATCGTGGCCACAGGCTACCTACCCGGCAAGGCATTCGGGATCGTGAAGGGCGTCACCTTCCGGACGAGCATGGAGGATCTTGCGATGATAATGCTCGGGGATGAGATCGCCTACAGGGGCTACGCCTATCTCCTCGCTAGCGGCGGGCGGGGGACCCTATGTGTGGCGGTGATGAACAGGTTCAGGGAGGTGGACACCTATCTTCAGAGGGCAAGGGAAGCCTTCTCGGACAGATTGAAGCTGGATATGGAGGATCCTAAGCTTGTGTCCGGATTCGGGAGCTTCTCTATGCAACCGCGGCTTTGCCAAGGTGAAACGTTGTACGTGGGAGAGGCCGCCGGCATCCAGGACCTCCTCTGGGGCTTCGGGATAGACAAGGCCCTCGCCTCGGGATATCTGGCCGCCCAGAGTATAGCTAATAGACAGGATTATGAGGAGATATCGGCGGGGCTTCTGGACAGGCTGAAGGTCAGCATGGTGAACAGGTTTCTCTGGGAGGCCTTGCACCTCGACAGCTACGAGCTGATGACCGACCTGCTGGGGCGGGTCGGGGACCCGGGCCGACTCTTTCACAGGGCTCATAGCTACACCATCCTCCACCGAGCACTCTTGCCGATTGCTGGATCCTACATCAAGATGCGCTACCCGCATCTTGGTTGACCAGGGAGGTTCACTGGGTCTTGTCGGCTCCATCAGCTACCCGGAGTGAACTGGGCCTTGGTTATCAAGCTAGATAGCCGGGAATATGAACGGGACTTCCAGGTCATACATCGGATTCTTTCTGTCAAAAAAAGTCACTTAGAGTCTAGCCCAACTATGATTAAACTAGAGATTAATCAAAGCAAGGTAACCAAGGTCATCTGCTCCAAGACCGAGGAAAGAAACCCCAGGGAGGCAGATGAATTGGCACTCATCGATATCGGGTCCCGGAAGCAACTCTTCTTCGATGACTATCTGATCGAGAGCATGACGAATACCAGGCAGGTCCTGAACAGGGCAAGGAAGGTGGAGGAGAACCCGGTTCTTGCTCCAGATCGCCCATGGGAGGGCAACCACCTAACACTCAGCCGGGTTCTTTTCGACGAGAGTGAGAATAGCTACAGAATGTGGTATGGGGCTAGGACGATGAGCGCGCGCCGGGGAGACGAGGGCATCGTGGTTGAGGGGGAGGGAGGTGGCGTGACCTGTCTGGCGAGATCGCGAGACGGGATACAGTGGAGAAGGCCCAATCTGGGATTTGTCGAATTCGAGGGTTCCACCGAGAACAATATCCTGCCTGAGGAGAGCCTCATGCCCTACCTCTTTCGGGACCTGCACGAGACAGATCCACAGAAGCGGTACAAGGGCCTGAGAAGGACCACCAGCTCAGAGGGGATGCAGTTCGACCTCTACTACTCCCCGGACGGGTTTGAGTGGATTTCCGATCCGGACAACCCGGTAATCGACACTTCACCCCTGCCGGGCCGCTGGGGACCGACGAACTTCATGGGCTGGGACCCAATAAGGGAGATCTACGTCGCCCACATGGAGAATTGCCTGCACCGACGCTGCCCTCTCGGAAAGCGCGTCATCGGTCGGGCCGAGAGCCCGGACATGAAAGAGTGGACGGAGCCGGAGACCATCATAGTGCCGGATGAATACGACTATCCCGATACCCAGTTCTACGCCATGCCGACGATCGCCTACGAGGGAACCTACCTCGGCCTCCTCTGGAACTTCCGCACAACCAACACCACCCACTATCCCGAGGTCGTTCTCAGCCGTGACGGGATTCACTAC
>Ga0180432_10000784_pt1 | contig 51514 bp, 54 predicted proteins | sample SS_ome_10_FD_132414 | JGI IMG/M metagenome (GOLD analysis project Ga0180432, IMG submission 132414) | Hypersaline lake sediment archaeal communities from the Salton Sea, California, USA - SS_1_MS_2 metaG | ecosystem: Environmental > Aquatic > Non-marine Saline and Alkaline > Hypersaline >...
AGCGGCGCGCCTCGCAGATGCTTTAGCTGGCTATGGCTGAACGGTCGCCTGCCCCGTTCAGCCGGGAGGCGCATTCTTCATCGTTCAACTACTGCACATACAGCTTCACATAGGTTATAATGTATCCTCTTGGAGGGATGATGCCGACGCTGTATATCGTGGCCACGCCCATCGGGAATATGGAGGATATCACGCTGCGGGCGCTTAAGGTGCTCGACGAGGTGCCGTTGATAGCCGCCGAGGATACGCGCAAGACGGGCAGGCTGCTGTCGTCCTTCGGCATCAAGACTAAGCTGACCAGCTACCACGAGCATAATAAGATGTCCAAGCTGCCGTCGCTGCTGCGCCATCTGGAGGGCAAGGACCTGGCGCTGGTGTCCGAGGCGGGCATGCCCGGCATCAGCGACCCGGGGTATGAGCTGGTGTCGGCGGCCATAGAGCGGGGCATCAGGGTGGTGCCCGTGCCGGGGGCCTCGGCTCTGGTGACCGCGCTGGCCGTGTCGGGGTTGCCCACGGATGGCTTCACTTTTGTCGGTTTCCTGCCGCGTAAGAAGGGGCAGCGGCGTCGGCTGCTGGAGGGGGTCGCCGCCGAGGGCCGCACCATCGTCGCCTTCGAGGCGCCGCACCGGCTGGCTGCCGCACTGAATGACATCCTCGATGTGCTGGGCGACCGGCGCATCGCCGTCTGCCGCGAGCTGACCAAGATGTACGAGGAAGTATTTCGCGGCAGGGTGAGCGATGCCATCGCCCATTTCGGGGAGCCGATAGGGGAGTTCACGCTGGTGATACAGGGGAACGAAGGAAGTAAGCCGTCGATCGATGAATCTATACAGGTCGCGATGAGCCGCATGCGTGAGGATGGCGTGCCGGCCAAAGAGGCCGTCGCCCGTCTGGCTGCCGAGACGGGCATATCCAGGAAAGAGCTGTATCGCGCATGGGTCAATCTCGAGTGACCTTTTGTGTTTTCCTCGGCGTTCTGCTAAACTTACGTTCGGAATAAGTTATGGCGGAGCGCATATTTATCGGGGTCGCCTGGCCGTATGCCAACGGCCCGCTGCACCTGGGACATATCGCCGGCGCGTACCTTCCCGCAGACATCTTCGCACGGTACCACAGGCTCAAGGGCAACGAGGTGCTCATGGTGTCCGGCTCGGATCAGCACGGCACGCCCATCACCGTCCGCGCCGAGCAGGAGGGCTGCACCCCGCAGGAGGTCGCCACACGGTTTCATAAAAGCTTCCTGGAGTCGTGGGAGAGGCTGGGCATATCCTTCGACCTGTTCACCAGCACCGGCACCGACAACCACCGCCAGCTGGTGCAGGGCTTCTTCACCCGGCTTAAGGACAAAGGATACGTATATCGGGGCACCATGGCGCTGCTCTACTGCCATACGTGCCAGCGTTACCTTCCCGACCGCTACGTGGAGGGCACCTGTCCCTTCTGCGGTTGCCAGGGGACGCGGGGGGACCAGTGCGACGGCTGCGGCCGGCCGCTGAACCCCTCGGACATGATCGATCCGTGCTGCAGGCTGTGTCGCGGCACGCCCGAGATCAGGGATACGGAGCACTTCTTTTTCAGGCTGAGCGCCTTCAACGAACAGCTTTCGGACTGGGTCGCGCAGCAATCACACTGGAAGCTGAACGTGCGCAATTTCACCGGCAACCTGCTGTCCGATGGGCTGAAGGACAGGGCTATCACCCGGGACATTCAGTGGGGCATACCGGTGCCCGTAGATGGCTTCGATAACAAGCGGATCTACGTCTGGTTCGAGGCGGTGATCGGCTACCTGTCGGCCAGTGTCGAGTGGGCTGAGCGCTCCGGCGATGCGGAGCGATGGCGCCGTTTCTGGCAGGGGGATGCGAAGTCGCACTACTTCGTGGGCAAGGACAATATCATCTTCCATACCCTTATCTGGCCGGCGATGCTCATGGGCTATGAGGAGCTGAATCTGCCGCACGACGTGCCGGCAAACGAGTTTTTAACCATAAGCGGGAAGAAGCTGTCCACCAGCCACAACTGGGCGGTGTGGCTCCCCGACTATCTGCAGCGCTACGACCCGGACCCGCTGCGATACTTCCTGTCGGCGAACATGCCGGAGGACGGCGACAGCGATTTCTCCTGGCGCGAGTTCGTCCGACGCAACAACGATGAGCTGCTGGCTACATACGGCAACCTGGCACACCGGGTGCTCACCATCACCTACCGCAACTTCGATGGAAGGGTGCCGGCGCCCGGCGAGCTGGACGCGAGGAGCCGCGAGCTGCTGGCGAAGTCGGAAGAGACGCTGAAGGCAATCGACGATCTGCTCTCGAGGTGCCGCTTCAGGGAGCCGGTGCGCCTGGCCATGGCTCTGGCGCAGGAGGCCAACCGCTACCTGGACGAGAAGGCGCCGTGGAAGTCGATTAAACTGGATCGCGACGGTGCCGCCACCAGCCTGTACGTTGCGCTATCGGTTATCTCGTGCCTGAAGACCGCCTTCGCCCCGTTCCTGCCGTTCACCTCCGAGAGGCTGCACCGGTTGCTCGGCTGCGGCGGCACGCTATCTGAGACGGGGTGGACTATATCTGACGTCGCGCCGGGGCAGAAACTGGCCGAACCAGAGCCGCTGTTCGTCAAGCTGGATGAGAAGACGGTGGAGGAAGAAGAGGCACGTCTGGGGAGCGCCAGTGTTTATTGATTCCCACACACACATAGACATGAAGCAGTTCAGCAGTGACCGTGAGCATGTTATACAAAGGGCTCGCGATGCCGGACTGGCAGCGATGATAGATGTCGGCATAGACCTTGAGTCCAGCCGGGCGGCCGTCGGTCTGTCGGGGAAGTATCCCGACGTTTATGCTACCGCCGGCTTTCACCCGCACAATGCGGCGTCTGTGGGTCCGTCGGAAATTGAGGAGCTGGCCGCGCTGGCAGGGCAGCGCAAGGTGGTCGCCATCGGCGAGATCGGGCTGGACTTTTACCGCAACCTGTCGCCGCGGGAGGCGCAGGTAGACGCCTTTGAGAGGCAGCTGGGGCTGGCGCGCGAATTGGGGCTGCCGGTGGTGGTACACAGCCGCCAGGCGCAGGATGAGGTGTTGAGCCTGCTGACCACCTGGGCGAAGGGTTCCAAGGGCTTGCTCGGGGTGCTGCACTGCTTCAGCGGCGATATCGAGCTGGCCGAAAGATATATCGGGATGGGCTTTTTTATATCGATAGCCGGGACGATCACATATAAAAAGTCGGCGGCTGTCGATGTCGTCTGCGGGCTGCCGCTGGACAGACTGCTCATCGAGACCGACTGCCCGTTCCTGGCCCCTGAGCCGCACCGCGGCAGGCGGAACGAGCCGTCATACGTGCCGCTGGTGGCTGAGCGTATCGCTGCCATCAGGGGCGTCGATACTCAGGTGGTGGCCGATGCCAGCTCGGCGAACTGCGTCGAGCTGTTCAGATTACCAATGTAAGGGGGAGTGCGTTGTCGATAGATTCCATATACGAGCCGGTGCAGGATGGGCTGGAGCTGGTTGAGAGGAAGCTTACAGGGCTGGCCCTGGTCAATCGACCGTGGGTAGCGAAGCCTCTGGAGTATGTGCTGGGGGGCTCTGGCAAGCGTATCCGCCCGGCGCTGACCCTGCTGGCGGGGAGGTCCTACACCTATGATCTTGACAAGCTGGTTCCCATGGCGGCGGCCATCGAGCTGTTTCACAATGCGACGCTGGTACACGATGACGCCGTGGATAAGGCCATGACGCGCCGGGGCAGGACCGCGGTGAACCGGATGTGGGGCGAGGAGATAGCCGTGCTGCTGGGTGACTACCTGTTCTCCGTAGCCGCCGACCTCGTGTGCAGCATCGGGAGTTTCAGGGTGATGCGGATGTTTGCCCAGACGCTGACGGAGATATCGGGCGGGCAGCTGCGCGAGACGTTCAACGCCTACAACTGGCGGCGCGACCGCAAATCGTATTTCGAGCAGATTTACAGCAAGACCGCCTCGCTGTTCGAGGCTGCCACCGGCACGGGCAGCATACTGTCGGGGACGCCGGAGGATGCCATAGTGGCGTTGATGAATTATGGCCGCGACCTTGGCATGGCCTTCCAGGTGATCGACGACATCCTGGACTTCAGCGGCGATGCCGGCGAGATGGGCAAGCCGGTGGGTGGCGACCTGATGCAGGGAACGCTCACGCTGCCGGCGATCATGTACATGGAACAGAACCCCAAGGACAGGATCATCCGGGAGATATTCGAGAAGCACGGCGACAGGGAAAAGGTCGATCGCGTTATAAAAATGGTTCGTGACTCGATGATACTGGATGAGTGCTACCGGATTGCCGCCGACTTCTGCGATAAGGCGCGGCGCGACCTTGACGTATTGCCCGATGCGCCGCCGCGCCAGTCGCTGCTGGACCTGGCCGGTTACGTCATCGAGCGCCGCAAGTAGCTCACATCTCCCGCCGCAGCCGGTCGAGCCACGCCACCGATCTCACCTCGCGCTCCAGCAGGTATCGGATGTACTGCCGCATTATGCCCTCCATCTCCATCGCCAGCTCGTCGTTCACTTTAACCTTCCTAACCCGGTCATAGTCGCCCTGCTGGCACAGCCGCATGACCTTGAGGGCATTGAGCGATACGGGGCGGGACAGCGTCTCCCTGGAGCGGCAGGCAGGGCAGAGCACGCCGCCGCCGCTGGCGCTGAAATAGTTGTCTGTCGGCTCGACGTCACGTTTGCATGCGATGCACTCGTACAGCTCCGGCTTATAGCCGAGGTGAGTGAGCAGGTTTATCTCGAAGAAGCGCAGGGCCAGCTCGCCATCCCGCGTCTCGCACAGCCGATGCAGCGTGTCCAGCAGCAGCCTGTAGACCGGATAGTTCTCCACGTGTTCTGCGGTGAATTGCGCTACCAGCTCGGCGGCGTACAGGGCCAGGCTGCTGCGCCACAGGTCTTCGCGCAGCGGCAGGAAGCTGTGGAGCGTCGTGCACTGGTTTATAGTGTCCAGGTTGCGCCCGCGGGTCAGCATCAGGGAGCAATGCGTCAGCAGCTCGAGGTGTCCGCCCATCTTACTCCTGGGTCGTCGCACTCCCCTGGCTATGGCGTCCAGCCTGCCCATGTGAGGCGTGTACAGCGTCAGTATCTTGTCCGCCTCTTTGAAGTTGAGGTGCTTGAGGATGATGGCTTCGGTTTTGTAGACCTTTGGAGCAGTCATCGTTGCACCTCTGGCGATCGCGACCGGATGACGAGATGTGTTCCGTCAGGTAACGGGCGCCAGTCTACACTCAGTACGGTTATTTAATCTCAACCAGGGTGATGTTGAAGTTCAGGTCCAGACCGGCAAGCGGGTGGTTGGCATCGACAGTGATGCTCTCGTCAGATATATCGATCACTGTTGCCCATAGCGTTTGCCCGTACATATTCTGAAGTGGAATCTGCTGGCCTATATCTGTTTCAAAGCCTTCGGGCAAATCGCTCCTGTTAAACGTTATAATCATATCTTCATCGTAGGGGCCGTAGGCTTCTTCCATGGGTATGTGAACGTCTTTCGATTCGTTTACTCCCATCCCGATGACCGCCTGGTCGAACCCGGGTATCACCTGGCCGGCACCTATGGTGAACTCCAGAGACTCATTGTCATGCATCTCTGATGAGTCGAACACCGACCCGTTATCGAATGTTCCATTGTACAGCACCCTGACGGTGTCCCCTACCCGTGCCATTGCCGGTCCACCACCGCAGGCAGTAATGCTGAGGGGGAGGATGAACAATGCCATCGCCGCCAGAAATCCAATCATCTTTGTAACCGGTACCCTGAATCTCATAGGATGCCTCTCTTTCGTTTGTAGCATATCACCCGGCGAGCGCATTGGCAATCTTGAGCGCCTCCACGGCGTGTTTGCGCGGGTTGAGCTGGGACGATATTATATGTCGGACTGTGCCGTTTTTGTCGATCACATATGTCACCCTGCCGGGTATCAGCCCCAGCGTCGATGGCACCCCGTACAGTTTGCGCACCTCTCCGCCGGCGTCGCTCAGCAGGTGGTAGGGCAGTTTACGAGAGCTGGCGAACCCGCAGTGGGATTCGGTCGAGTTGGAACTGATGCCCAGTATCATGGTGTCCAGGTCCTGGAATAGCTGGTGCATGTCCCTGAAGGCCGCGGCCTCCATGCTGCATCCGGGCGTCCTGTCTCTGGGGTAGAAGAACAGCACGACGTTCTTTTTATCCCGCAGGTTTTTGAGGCTGATCACCTCGCCGCCATGGTCGGGCAGCGAGAAGTCGGGAGCCACGTCGCCGACTTTTATCCTTTTAGACTCAATCGATTTCATATCCCTCTGGCCTTCTTATATATGATCAGGGCTGCTTCCATGTCGTACGCTTAACTATCCGGCCATTGTGTATCCCGGGGTTTTCCTGTCGAAGAATAGCATATTGTTAGTTATTTTTAACCTGTCGGTTGATAATTTTATGTGACGCTGGATTATTTTCGCACGCGGCTTATCCGGCTAAACCCTCTTATTCAGCCAGCCGCATATCAGCTCCGGGACGGAGCTGTCCATCGCCTGTCTCATCTGCCGCTTGTAATTGAGTATCGATGGCTGTCCTTCCTCCAGCCGCAGCAGGTGCGTCAGGTCGGGGATGATGTGGTGCTCTACCTCTCCTTTGGCCAGCTCCGCGATGCGCGCTGCATCCTGAGGGTTCACCTGTATGTCCTTTTCGCCGGTAATGGCCAGTACCGGGCATTTGACGTTACGCATGGTGTAGACCGGGTCGTAGTCCAGTATCTCCCGCAGCCAGCGGGCGTTCAGCCGCTGTCCCCTGATGCGAATGCAGGGTTTCTGTGTTTCCCTGACCTTCTTCAGCGTGGTTGCCTGCATCTTCTCCGGGCTGCCGAATATCTTGAATGCCAATGACATCAGGCGTCGTTTGAACCCTCTGCCGGTGGCGATATCCTCGCTGAGCTTCTGCGCCTGTTCCTTCAGCACTTTGTCCAGCTTATCCACCGTCGTCGCGATCAGGATCAGGCCGGCCACCGAGGTGTATGTCAGCGATATCTTGGGAGCTATTATGCCGCCCTCGCTGTGCCCCAGCAGGAATATCCTGTCCCGCCTGATGAACGTCTGCTTCAGCAGGTAGTCGTACATGGCCTTGGCATCCTGAATGAGGTCGTAGAATCCGGCATCCCAGTAGCTGCCGCCGCTCCTGCCACAGCCGCGCTTGTCATATCTGAGGCTGGCGATGCCACGTTCTGCCATGTAATGTGCCATCGTGTTGAAAATGTTGGCGGGGAATCCACGGCAGTTCTCGTCGCGGTTCAGCGGACCGGAGCCGTGTATCATCAAAACGCAGGGGAAGCTGCCTTCCTCCGAGGGAAGGCACAGCGTTCCTGCCAGGCGTATATCACCCGACTTAACTATGACGTTCTTTTCCAGCATACCTGCCGATCAGTATCCACGGTATATAGTTGACCGGACCCTTGACGCGGGGGTCGTAGTCGTCGTGCTCGTACAGCTCCTCGATGTTCACAAAGCCGAAGTCCCGTGTCAGCTCTTCCCTTGTGGAGAAGTGCGTGTACATATCGTTGCGAAACGAATGGGCTTCTCCGTCCACCGGCTCGCCCTTGCCGTAGTATTCGCTGTCGCTGGTTGACAGCGTGCTGAGGAAGAGCATCCCGCCCGGTTGCAGCGACCTGCGGATGACATGCCGCAGCTCCTCCCTGGCCTCACGGTTGAGGAAATGGTATACGCTGGCGCAGAGGACGACATCGAATCTGCCTGCGCTCAGCTCGGTGTAGCTGCGACACTGAAATCGCACCCTTTTATTCTGCGCTTCCCCCGCGCGGGCTGTGGCGATATCGATAGCCTCTCTGGAAATATCGATGCCCAGAACCTCGCAGTCCAGATTATTCGAAAGGTGTAGAGCATCGCGGCCGTTGCCGCAGCCGATGTCCAGTATGCTCAACTTAGTGTCTGTCGGCCGTTTATTTTTAATATACTCAACGGCGGCGATGCCCACCTCGCTGGGCCCTTCAAGTTTCTCCAGCCACAGCAGCTCATCTTCGTCGTGATCGTATTCGCCCTTCAATCGCCGCCCTCCCCGGATATACTCTGTACTGCAACAGGCTGCTGGTGTTATTTTAAGCGTCAGCTTCTGGCTCCGACAAATACGTTTGCTTTCTGATTAATTTTTATATGCCGATACAATCGTTACGGGGAGACCACATATCGTTCCGTCGACGACGTCTATCGTGCGGAAGCCAGCATCTTCGAGGATCTTGCGGACAGCGATGGGTTTGCAGTCAATATAGCGGGGCAGCGCGCGGTGAAGCAGCATGTACATCCGTGGCATGAAGCCCTCGTTTTCCAGGTCCTCCCGCTGTTTCGACAGCGATAATACGCATATGCGCCCGTCGTCTTTGAGGACGCGGCGGCAATGCTGCAGGACAGCGGACATCTCGAGCGGATCGAACAGCTCCAGCGTGAAGCTCATGAATATCGCGTCGAAGAAGGCGTCTTTGTAGGGCAGCTCGACAGCATCGCCGCGCTGCAACATCACGCGATTGGCCATCTTTGCCCTGTTAACCCTGTGCCCGGCGATCTCCACCATCCTGTCCGATATATCGATGCCGTAGACCTTTCCCGATCCGCCAGCCGAGCGTGACATCGCCACAATGGCGTGCCCGGCGCCGAACCCTACCTCCAGTATCGTCTCGCCGCCAGAGATGCCCAGCATCTGGAGCCCCTCATCCATGTGTTTGCGCTCAAGGCGTCCGGTCAGCAGGTCGTAAAACCGGCCCATGCGATTGTAGGCATTGCGGGTTGCCTCTTTGCGCAGCGTTAACCTGGCGATGTTCTGTTGCATGGTCGCTACCAACTATCGTGATTGCGATATTATACCACCACAGGTCGGGATGTGAAAGGGCAGGGGGATCGATGGCCTATCTTTTAAGCAGCAGTTCAGCGGCCTGCTTCACGCAGCGGGTGAAACTGTCGAGCGAGGTGTATATATCCTCGGGCGGCACGTCTGCACGTATCACGGTCGCCCCGCTCCTGTAGATCGGCCCTTCAACCATCAGGTTATCGGCAAGCTTGAAGTCCTCCAGCATGAAGCCGTCGGGCGGGACGCGCCCGGCGTAGTCGATGGCAACGTTGGTATAGCCGAACACCGGCTTGCCGCGCCCGTGCATGTAGCCCATCTCTATCGCCGTGCCCACGTCCATGCTGGGACCGCGGAACGGGGTGAGGTTGGCGATGACCAGGTCGCAGCTGTCCATCAGCTCCACCATCAGGTCGAAGGTCCTGTAGCCCTGCTCTGCAGGCGAATCGATATCGAACAGGGTCTTGAAGTCGGCGTCCAGCGGGTACACTCCCTCGAACCCGTAACGGGCGCAGATGCGCTTCTTGGCCTCACCGATGTCGATGGCGCCGGGGAAGAACACGTCGGGCCCGGCTAGGTAGACTCGCAGGGTAGCATCGCTTTCTAAGTTCTTCATAACTCGTTCTCCTGTATAGCCGGGTCTCTCGGCAATATTCGAGGCGAGATTACTATTCCTTTGATAGTATGCTCAGCCAGAACACGCCTCCCCTAACCTGCCAGTTTTGCAGTTGAGATCGCTTCAGCAGATCCGTAGCTTCCTGCGGCGTGTAGCAGGCGCGGATGTGTGGCGACAGTAGACCCATCCAGGTTCGCCTGTAATCTCGTATATAGAATCTACCTCCCGTCCTGAGCACCCGCTGTATCTCGTCGAGCATCTTGACCGGATTGTTCACTAGGTGCAGCGTGCTGAGGCATATCACCATATCGAAACTATAGCTATCGAATGGGATGTTCTCGGCGTCGCCCTTCTCGAACGATACCCTGTCGGCGACACCGCTGTCGATTGCACTCTGAAGTGCCCGGTCTAAGACTGGCTCGGACAGGTCGAGGCCGGTGACCTGCACGCAGGGCAGCATCCCGGCAAGCCCGATGGTCCTCAGCCCTGAGCCGCACCCGATGTCCAGCACCCTTCCGCCGGTCACGCCCCATCGAACAGCGGCGCGTGCGAAATCCTTGACCACGTTTCGCATCCAAAGCCTGGACTCCGTGTCGTAGTGTTCGGCTTCCCTGACATCTTTGAACACCCCCTGCGGGATTGCCTTCCTGTCGCTCACGTTAGCTGCCTCCATGATACAAGTACAGTTTTTCAGTCGAAGTTGGGAGGTTTTAGTGCCACTTCGACTTTTTCCCCACCGCCACCAGCGGTGCCACCGCCAGCCATAGTGTGAAGTTCATCAACATGGCCATGGTGTAGCTTATGGTCGGCCATCCCAGATCCGATGCGAAAACACCCCACAGCAACATTATGAACAGGGAGCTGAGGAAGAATCCGGGGATCGCCGCCAGTATTCTAAAATAGCCAAACATGTCATGCCTCCTCTTGCCTTATTTCTTTTAGCTTCAGGTCGATCATCGTATCGATTCCAAAATGTGCTGCTGCCCTCAAGTCCTCCAGGGCTTCTCCTGCGGTGCTGCCCGAACTGGCGAAAAGTGGTTGCCATATGATAAAGTAGCTGCCAGTTTCTGTATCGAGTTCTATTTCAATGTCATGGCTCGTTAGCATTATTGTTACTCTTCCAGGATCGCCTCAATCTCCCGGCAGGCGCGGGACACGATTACCTTAATGCGCTGCATCTGGTCGGGTTCCAGATGGCGGAAGCGGCGTTTCATTTTGCTGCCGACGCGGCTCAGCTCAAACATCGTTTCAGCAAACTCGCCGACGTTCTTGGGATTCCAGTGTCGTTTCATGTGATCCCTGATCTCATCGGCGACACCCTTCTGCTCCTCCAGGAATTCGAGGCCTTCATCCGTTATCGAGTATATTTTCTTGCCGTCATGCTGGGACAGGGATACGTATCCCAGCTCCTCCAGCATCTGCAGGGTAGGGTATACCGCTCCCGGGCTGGGCTTATAGAACCCGAGTGAGCGCTCCTCAAGGGCGCGTATAACCTCGTATCCGTAGCGGGGTTTGTCCCTGATAAGGTCCAGGATAACGTATTTCAGGTCGCCCTTGCCGAATCGAGAGTAGTCGTAATCGTATTCGTAATGCCCTTCGAAACGCGGGCTATGGAAGAACCGGTGTTTTTCAAACATGCTAATCACCTCCGCAGGTAGTATATAGATATGTCCAGTAATATCACGATATATCGAGATATATTATACACCATAGACTTGATTTGTCAAGAGGGGCTATTGACTTAAAGGGGATTATAAAGCGGCGGATTACTTACTGCGGTTTATGGGCTATTTCCGCCTGGTACTTCTTCCACCCCGGGCACCACCTGGTGTGCCACCGCCAGATACGGGACATAAGGGATCCGGGGTTCTTCTCCGCCTTTATGCGCATGGCGCAGGCTTCACATTTCGATTCCATAATCAGCCTCCCGAACCCCCCTTAGTCCCCCTTTATAAAAGGGGGATATTCAGGGGGATTTCAAAACTCCTGACGGTTCTCCATCGCGCGGGTCAGCGTTACCTCGTCGGCGTACTCCAGGTCGGCGCCGAAGGGCAGGCCGCGCGCCAGACGAGTGATTTTTATGCCCAGCGGGCTTATCAGCCGATGCAGGTACATGGCGGTAGCCTCGCCCTCAAGGTTGGGGTTGGTGGCCAGTATGACTTCTTTTACCTCGCCGTCCTTCAGGCGGCTGATAAGCTCCTTCATCTTCAGGTCTTCAGGGCCGATGCCGTCGGATGGGGAGATGGCACCGTGCAGCACGTGGTACAGCCCGCGGTAGCTGCCGGTGCGCTCCAGCGGCAGGATGTCCAGCGGCTCGCAGACCACGCACACCGTCGAGCGTTCGCGGCGGTCGTTGCGGCAGATTAGGCACGGGTCGGAGTCGGTGATGTTCTGGCAGGCGGAGCACAAGACGATCTTATCCTTGACGGCGAGGATGGCTTCGGCGAGGGCGCGCGCCTCCTCCTCGGGCATGCGTATGAGGTAGTACGCCAGCCGCTGCGCTGTCTTGGGACCGATGCCCGGCAGCTTGTGGAACTCATCGATCAGCCGCATCACCGGCTGCGCAGCAGGCACGAAATCGCCAGACAATCAGACCTCCACTACATCAATCCCGGTATATTTAAGCCGGCCGTAAGCGCCCCCAGGCGCTTCTGCATCAGCTCCTGCGATCTCTTGATGGCCTCGTTCACGGCGGTGAGCACCAGGTCCTGCAGCATCTCCACGTCCTCGGCCGCCTCCGCCTCGATCTTTATCGACTTCAGCACCTGGTGGCCGGTCATCACCACGGTCACCGCGCCGCCGCCGGAGGTCGCCTCCACCGTCTCGCTCTCGAGCTCTTTCTGTACCTGCTCCATCTTCGCCTGGAGCTGCTGTGCCTGCTTCAGCATCTTCTGCATGCTCATGGTGCCTCCTCCTCGATGGGGGTTGCTCCCATCTGCAGTGCCTTATTAAACAGGTGACCCCTGGTTTTTTTGTCCTTTTTCTCGGTCATCACGCAGCGTATTTTGTAGGGCCTGCCGAATACCTCCAGCACCTTGGCCTCCACCATGGTGCGGTACTTGGGGTCCTCGATCTTCTCCTTGTGAAAATCGAAATAGAAGCCCAGCACCAGCGTATCGCCGGTGACCTCGACCGGCTCGCAGGCGCTGCGCAGCAGGGCATCCAGGTTACCGCGCGAGCCCATGCCCTTGGTGGCGGCTACCACCTCTTTCCAGCGGCGGCAACACTTTTCGAGCTCGGTTTCCCCTGCGTGTTCTCCGGTCGCAGGCGATGTCGCGCTCGCGGGCACCTCGTCTTTGTCACTTTCATCTTCAGGTCGATGGTCGTTTTCGGCAGCCTGTGGAGCGCCAGCCTCTTTTTCGATAGCCTGCGGTTGCGGCTCGGGCGACGGCACATCGGCTGGTTTCACGTCTCGCTGCGGGGACGGCGTTTTCGCAGTCGCAGGCCTGGGTCGGGCAGGGGATGATGTCGATTGCACAGTCGATTTTTTAGTTGCCTCCGTAGCCCGTTCCAGCTTATCCAGCATCTGCTGCCTGTCGGCGGGCGATGCGCACTCCACCAGCGCCAGCTCCAGGGGCAGCGGCGAGAAGCCGTCGAAGTCCACCTCCACCTGGCGGAACAGCCTGACCGCCTGCGACAGCTGGGGCATGGAGGCCCTGTCAGCCAGCTCCTGCATCTCTGAGATGACATCCTTGGGCAGGTCGACCGCCTCGGGGGCGCCCGCCTTTATCAGCAGCAGCTCCCGCAGGTACTCCACCAGCTCGCGGGTGAACTGCCTCAGGTCGACGCCGTCCTGTGCCACGCCGTTGATGGTGCGAAGGCCCGACTGCACGTTGCTGTCGATGATGTTTCGTATCAGCTCGCGGGTGCGAATGTCCCCGGTGATGCCCAGCATGGCCTGCGTCTGCCCGGTCGATATATTGTTGCCGTAGTATGCGGTAAGCTGCTCGAGCAGGTTGATGGCATCGCGCAGTGAGCCGGTGGCTGCCCTGCCGATCATCTTGAGTGAGGCATCTTCTATGTCGATGCCTTCGCCCTGCGCGATCTGCCTCAGCCGCCTGATCATGGCTTCCGTGGAGATGCGCCTGAAATCGAAGCGCTGGCAGCGCGAGAGTATGGTTACCGGAACCTTGTGCGCCTCGGTGGTGGCCAGCACGAAGATAGCATGCGGCGGCGGCTCCTCCAGCGTCTTGAGCAGGGCGTTGGCCGCGGGCTCGGTGAGCATATGGACCTCGTCGATGATATAAACTTTGTATCGGGCTGTACCGGGCGAGAAGCGCACGCGCTCCCGCAGCTCGCGTATCTCCTCTATGCCGCGGTTGGATGCGGCATCGATCTCGATGACGTCGATGGCGTGGCCCTCGGTAATCGATTTACATAAGTCACATTCGTTACACGGCTCACCCATGCCGTTGTTGAGGCAGTTCACCGCCTTTGCCAGTATGCGGCCGGTGCTGGTCTTGCCGGTGCCGCGCGGGCCGCAGAACAGGTAGGCGTGGGATACGCGATCGGTCTTCAGGGCATTGAGCAGTGTATGGGTTACATGATCCTGGCCTACTACATCGGCCAGGATCTGCGGGCGCCACTTGCGATAGAGTACTTCCATATCAGGGTTCCTGTTTCACGATTGCTGACATCTGCCGCCAGCTGCAATCGACCGCCTGATCGCTATATAGAGTACGACATTTAACAGCTAGGGCGAAAGAGGTCGAATATCTCCCGTCCCGCCTATTTTACTACAGACCGCGGTAGATGGGATACTTTTGATCGCTCTTTCGTGCAGCGGCGATGAGTTCGTCCAGCTGGCTCAGCATGCGCTCCTTGTCGAACCTGGGCCGGCCGTCGATGCCCCACATGTAGCGGTTGGCGATATGGTCGCTCGCCACCAGATGGGATGATACATTCAGCTCCTGTATGAGGAGCCGCACCTCGGTGAGCAGCCCCTCTATCGTCTGGCGGGTGAACTCGCCGCGCTCGTAGCGTGCGGCCAGCGGCGTGTCGGGCACCACGTACAGCGTGCGCAGGCGTATGAAGTGCGGGTCGATGGCGTTCAGCACATGCGCCGTGCCGCGGGCGTGCTGCTCCCACATCTCCCGCCCGCCCAGCCCGGGCATGATATACTCCGAAAGCTCGAACCCGGCCTCCAGCGCCTTCTTCCCGCCGAGGATCATCTCTTCCGGCGTGGCGCCCTTCTGGATTATCCCCAGCAGCTCGGCATCGCCGGTCTCCAGCCCGATGTGCAGACGCGTGAGCCCGGCATCGCGCAGCAGCTTCAGGTCCTCCACGCTCTTCTTGACCACCGTCTTGGCGCGGGCGTAGCTGGTGACACGCTCGATGGTGGGGAACGTTTCGTACAGGAAGCGCAGAATCTCGGCCAGGTCGTCTGACTTGATAATGATGCTGTTGGAGTCGGCTATGAACACGTTTTTCACCACGCCGTCCTCCAGCCAGTACACGCCATTTGCCCGTGCCACCTGTTCGATACGGTCGCCGTAGCCATTGCTCAAAGCCCACTCCTTTATGGCATCCAAGTGCGCCTTCATGGCGCGAATATCGTTTTTTACCTCCTCCACCGGCCTGATCTCCAGCTTCTGCCCGCGGTACATGCAGCAGAATTCGCAGCGGTTCCAGGAGCAGTTGCGGGTCACACGGAGGAGGAGGCTGTAGGCCTCGTTTGGCGGGCGGTAGGGCGGCTGCTCATAGTATATTTCCATCGCTCAGTTCCTCAAGCACCTTTTTCTCTGCAGCTCTCATCTTTGCCGCCGACGCACGGTCGCCGTGGTCGTGACCCAGCAGGTGCAGGACCCCGTGCGTGATAAGCAGCGCAAGTTCGCGCTTCAGGGGATGGCCATGTTCCTCTGCCTGTATTTGAGCCTGCGGATAGGAGATCAGCACCTCGCCGAGATGCGTGATGTCGTCGTCCGGGTCGACGAAGGGTATCGATGCATCCCGGTCGCACTTGTCCTGCATAGCGAATGACAGCACATCGGTGGTGTCATCGATGCCACGGTATTCGCGGTTCAGGCGGCGCATGGTTTCGTCGCCGGTGATGACCAGGCTCAACTCCACGGGTTCCTCCATCGCTGCGATGTTGAGCGTTGTATCCACAACCGTTTGCATCCACCTTTCATCTGTGACCGGTTTCGCAGGTGAATCGATGATTACACTCAGCTCGCATCTGACCATGTCGTATGTCCGGAATGCGATTCCCGCCTCCGGCTCAAGTATCTACCGACATAGCGTTTCTTGTCAACAAGTGGAGAGATTGCTTTGTCGGTCGCCTGCGGCGGTCTCCTCGCAATGACGGGGTCGCTTGCGTTAACTTGACATAGCATATGCACTAAAGGTATTATCGTCTGTGAAAATGAACTTCGTCGAAAAGTTGCTGAAAGCCGCTCGAACAAACCAGAGCCTGCTGTGCATCGGCCTCGATCCGGACCTGCAGATGATGCCGGCGGATATAAGCATACTCGACTTCAATAAAGCTATCATCGAGGCAACGTCGGACCTGGTGTGCGCCTATAAGCCCAACCTGGCCTTCTATGAGACGCTGGGGGCAGAGGGATTCAGGGTGCTTGAGGGCACGGTCGCCTGTGTGCCGGACCAGATACCAACCATCGGTGATGCCAAGCGCGGCGACATCGGCAATACCGCCAGGGCGTATGCACGGTCGCTGTTCGAGATGTTCGGCTTCGATGCGGCCACGGTGAATCCACTTATGGGTTTCGACTCGCTGGAGCCGTTCATCGAGTACCGCGATCGCGGGGTGTTTGTCCTGTGCCGCACCTCCAACCCGGGCTCGGCCGATCTGCAGGACCAGCTGCTGGAAAACGGGCCGATGTATGAAATCATCGCCAAGCTGGCGTGGGACTGGAACAAGTACGGAAACATGGGTCTGGTGGTCGGCGCCACGTACCCGGAGGAGCTGGCGCGGGTACGCCAGCTGTGTCCGGATATGCCATTGCTGATACCCGGCGTAGGGGCGCAGGGCGGCGATCTGGCCAGCGCGGTGCGCTACGGCGTGGATGTGAAGGGAGAGAAGGCCATCATCGCCTCATCGCGCCAGATCATCTTCGCTTCGAAGGGCAAGGACTTCGCCGAGGCGGCACGGGATGCTGCCCTGCAGCTGCGGGACAGGATCAATCGCTACCTGGAGGACGTGTGACGGCGGAGTTCGGCGTTGGCGACGTGGTTCGCCTCTCTAAGAAGCACCCGTGCGGCAGCTACGAGTGGGTCGTCATGCGCGTGGGCGCCGACGTCGGCATCAAGTGCCGGACCTGCGGCCGCCGTGTGACGCTGGAGCGCGGCGAGTTCGAGAAGCGATTGAGGCAGGTGGTCGCCAGGTGGCAGGATGCTTTTGGCCCCAAAAATCGATTATCGCTTGAGGAAGAAGGGTGACATGGGAGACAAGGACTACAGTATACTGGACGCCATCGGCCACACGCCCATCGTGCGCATCGGCAACGTGTATGCCAAGCTGGAGGGGGTAAACCCCAGCGGCAGCATCAAGGATAGAGTCGCTTTGGAGATCGTGGAGGAGGCCGAGCGCAGGGGCGAGCTGAAGAAGGGCTACACCATCGTGGAGGCCTCCAGCGGCAACACCGGCATCTCGCTGTCGATGGTGGCCATGGCCCGGAGCTACCACATGATCGTGGTCATGCCGGAGAACATGAGCGAGGAGCGCAAGCAGATGATGCGGGCCTACGGCGCGGAGGTGGTGCTCACCTCCCGCAGCGGCAGCCTGAAGGAAGCCATCGACCGGGCGGAGGAGATCGCCCAGAAGCCGCGGCACTTCATCGCGAGGCAGTTCAGCAACCCGGCCAACATCCGGGCGCAGGAGCGCACCGGCGAGGAGATACTGGAGCAGATCGGCGCGGTGGATGCGGTGGTGGCCGGCGTGGGCACCGGCGGCACGCTGATGGGGGTGTCCAACGTGATGCGGCGGGTGAACCCCAACGTCCACGTCATCGCTGTCGAGCCGGAGGAGGCCGCGGTGATGTTCGGCGGCAGCGATGTGCGCATCGAGGAGCACCAGATACAGGGCATCGGCGACGGCTTCATCCCCAAGATCGTGGACATGTCGCGAGTGGATAGGGTATATACCGTGGGCAGCAGGGAGGCGGTGGACATGGCGCGCAAGCTGTGCCACCGGCACGGGCTGATGGTGGGGATAAGCTCCGGGGCCAATATGCTGATTGCGCAGCGCGTGGCGAAGAAGTACGGCAAGGTGGTCACCGTCCTCCCCGACCGCGGGGAGCGCTACCTCAGCATGGATTTGTTCAAGTATTAGGGAGAGGGGAGGGAGAGCATTTCTAAACTGCTAGATAGAATCAACGAGACTTGTGATATCTTCCACTCTTTTTACCTTTAGGAGACCATGTGCTGCCGAGAAGTGCTTTGTTTGAACGTAAATCCCAATCATGCTGCAGCAACTGCTCTCTTGAGAGCTCAGGTTTCTTCTTCTCAAGCGGTGGTAAATTCTTTTCAGCTACTAGTTTACGATAGAGTTCATCAGCATTCTTAAGTCTGAGATAACTGCCTACGATCTTTCCTTCTTGTAAAACATGGTACTTGTTGTCATCAGGGACATTGTTAGTGCCCTGTTCTATCGCTATACCAGCTCTTTCGTTGAGTTGTCTATACATCAGCAATGAACACCCTATATAAATATATAAAAATCACATCACTATAGCAAGTTTGATTATACCAGATGATTTGGCAAATAAGGTTTTGAATAATATAATGTCAACTAGATTTGAATAGGGAGAGTAAAAATGAAAAATCTTGGAGAACTTATAGTGGCACTTAAAGAAATAAGGAAAGGAGGATACTATCTGACACATAGAGCGCACGATACAGGTATTGGAAAAACATTAGAGGATTTGCTTGATATTAAGGAGAACAACCTTCGACTGCCTGATGTGGGAGAAATAGAATTGAAAGCAAAAAGAATAGGCTCGGGCAGCATGCTTACTTTAGCTACTAAAAGTCCGGAACCTAGGGGTGTTAATCGGAAGTTATTTGACAGGTATAAATATCTGGACGCGGAAGGTTACTATAATCTGCACTCCACGGTATATGGCAACCGTTTCAATCCGCAAGGATTTAAACTAGATTTTCGGGAAGGGCGTTTTATTCTAGAGAACAAGGATAATTTAGAAGCTTATTGGCCACTGACATTTTTCGATGACGTTTTAGTTTCAAAATCAGACAAGATATTGCTTGTTCTAGCTGAAACGCGCGGCGAACGCAAAACCAGTGGAGAAAAGTTCCACTACGTAGAAGCGTATCTGCTTTCAAAGCTTAACAGGAGTAAATTCGAAGAAGCGATAAGAAGTGGTACATTAAGAGTAGATATTCGAATCGGCACGTATAGAAGCGGTAAGAGCAAAGGTAAATACCATGATCATGGTACTGGATTAAGGATTCATAGAAATGCCTTCTTGCAACTCTACGACAGTTACGAGCAACTTATGTAACTGGTGGTCTCCAAAAATCTAAAAGGTATTCGAAAGTTGTACCTAGCTTAATGAAATTGTTTGGCCATCCAAAGATACCAACTTTATTAACGAGATTTCTCTTATCCCAAATTAAAATGTTTCTTAGCTGGTAACCGGCTCTTTGCATAGCTTCTACAACATGTATATGAGTTGGATATCTCTTATTCTCCCACCACACATCATTTACATTTATTACACAATGTGCTTTATATTTTAATAGCGGTAAAACCCCTCGATATATCTCTTCAATAGCTTCAGCAAATTTTTCCGACTCTAGAGTTCCTAAATCTCTTGTATCATTAGAATACTGTTGTATTTGCAGATAATGCTTATTATTGCGTAAGTCACCTCTTATACTTTTATTCAAACGGGGGCGGTTAAGCATATTGGCATAAGGTGGTGATGTAACACACAAAGAAACCGTGTTCTCTCTTAAATATGATGGTATATTGCGTGCGTCATCGGTAATAGCTATCTGCTCAGAGCTGGCTAATAGACGGCCTTGTGCTAACCTGCTTCTTGAAAACTCTGTATATTTTTCACTTAAATCAAAACTAACAGCATTTCTGTTTAAATCTTGGGCAGCTACTAGCGTTGTTCCAATTCCTCCGAATGGATCTAAAACTAACTCTCCCTCGTGAGTAAATAATTTAATAAATTTAGCAGCTAACGCAATAGGATATACTGCCGGATGTATATTCTTGTCTCTTACATCCCTTTTTTCATATGAAAATTCCCATATTCCAACTTGACACCTAGCCCATTCCTTGCCGGTCAAGCAATTGATATGGTTGGAAGGGCAACTGCATAGTTTCTCATAACCTATGTCTAGTAATTTTGAAGCTTCAACTGTCTGGACCATTTTCATCCCCTCCTATAATATTACTTTTTTTGTTAAACTGGAATCCAATCTCAGCTTTGGTTCCTTTTTCTTGCTCTTGTTCTGCTTCCCCTTCAGTGTTAAGTAATCGCCCAACGCTATACTCAGGCCTGCATTCAGAAAGAATCATATGTACGCGCTGTCGTTCTGGTTCATTGTTTAGCAAGTCAGAAAAATCTTCAAAGCTTAATAATACGGCTTGGGGCACATTATGCCGCTCGATTATATAGCGTGTTCTATTGTGAGCAGCATCATCTAGCATTTTACCAAAATTATTTTGAGCTTCTGTTGAACTTATACTCTTAGCTAACATGGTTTACTCCTTATATTAACTAAATTAGCTAATATAGCTATATTATAAAACAAATGTTCGTTTTGTCAACCCCCCCTAGCCCAATATGTAATATAGTATCGCTTCATTCTATCGGTTGTGTCGTTGCTAAAGTATCTTCTTTTGAGGGGAATAATTCAGAGGCCAAAGTGTGATGTTTATTTGTGTTCAGTCTCGAGCTATAAATCGTCGAGTTTAATCCTGCGTTTGTGTCGCCCCTTACCGTCGGATGGCTTTCCTCCGGCCGCCGCCTCGAACTTCGGCAGCAGGCGCATGGCTCCCAGCATGCGCAGCGCCTCGATGATGAACTTCCTGTTGGACGGGTTCTGATACTGGATGAGGGCGCGCTGCATCTTGCGCTCGCGGAAGGTGCGCGGCACGTACACCTGCTCCCCGCTGAACGGGTCGATGCCGGCATGATACATGCATGTCGCCAGCGTCATGGGTGCAGGTATGAAATCCTGTATCTGCTCCGGCCTGATGCCGCGCTCGGCAAGGTACAGCCCCAGCTCCAGCGCCTGGTCCAGCGAGCAGCCGGGGTGCGCCGAGAGGAAATAATTGACTATGTAGATGTCTTTGCCCACCTGCCGGGCGGTCTTCTTGAACTCCTCGAAGAATCGCTCGTACACGGCGAAAGGCGGCTTGTGCATCAGCCTGAGCACGTCGTCGGAGCAGTGCTCGGGGGCCACCTTCATCAGCCCGCTCACGTGGTTGCGGCACACCTCGGCGAAGTATCCCTCCGCCTCGCGGTGCAGCAGCAGGTCGTGGCGGAAGCCGCTGCCGATGAACACGTGCCTGACGTTCGGCACCTGCCCCACGCTGCGGTAGAGGTCGAGGCAGCGGTCGCAGTTCAGCTCCAGCCCGTCGCATACCTGCGGCGTGAGGCACTGCTTCCCGTCGCAGGAGCCTTTCTCGTCCCACCGGCGGCAATGTATGCCGTACATGTTGGCCGTCGGCCCGCCGATATCGGTGATGGTGCCGCGGAAGCAGGGCATGGCGGCGATGGCCTCCGCCTCCTTCACTATCGACGCGATGCTCCGGCTCTGCACGATCCTCCCCTGGTGGAAGTAAAGGGCACAGAAGGAACACTCTCCGCAGCAGCCGCGGTGTGATATCAGGGAGAACCTTATCGTCTCGAAGCCGGGCACCCCGCCGCAGCTCTCGTACGAGGGGTGCCAGTTGCGGGCATAGGGCAGGCCGTAGATAGCGTCCAGCTCCTCCTCGGAGAGCGGCAGCGGCGGCGGGAACTGGATCACGAACCGGTCGCCGTGCTGCTGGGCCAGCGGCGCGGCGGTGAACGGGTCCATGTTGCCGTAGCTGATGGCGAAGGCGCGGCAGAACGCGTCCCTGTCGCCAGCCACCTGCTCGAATGAGGGCAACGAGACGTAGTCGTCGATGGAGTCCAGCGATGGGCGCACCACTGCCGTGCCGCGGATGCTGTTCAGGTCGGTGCCCCGCTCCAGCCGTCGTGCGATCTCCACCACCTGGCTCTCGCCCATGCCGTAGACCAGCACATCGGCCCGCGCGTCGAGCAGGATGGAGCGCCTTACGGCATCGTCCCAGTAATCGTAATGCGCCAGCCGCCGCAGGCTGGCCTCGATGCCGCCGATCACAATCGGCACGTCTCTGTATGCCTCTCTGACCCGGTTGGCGTACACGATGACAGCGCGGTCGGGGCGCATGCCCGCTCTGACCCGGTTGGCGTACACGATGACAGCGCGGTCGGGGCGCATGCCCGCTCTGCCGCCCGGCGAGTAATCGTCGGCACGGCGCTGCCTCTTGTTAGCGGTATAGTTGGCGATCATAGAGTCGACGTTGCCGGCGGTGATGCCGAAGAACAGGCGCGGCTTGCCCATCCTGGCGAAATCGCCGGTGCTGCGCCAGTCCGGCTGGGCGATGATGCCAACCCGGTAGCCTGCGTTTTCCAGCACCCTGCTGATGACGCTGGCCCCGTAGGACGGGTGGTCGACATTGGCATCGCCGGTTATCAGAATGACGTCCAGCTCATCCCATCCCCGCTGCGCCATGTCCACTCTGGTTACGGGTAAAAAATTCCCATCCATCGGCTGTTATTGTACAATAAAGCCTACATGCTTTGGTGCAGTGTTTCAGGTTGAGCGGTTATCGCTGCACAAATAATGGTAAAGACGGAATTACAGGAAGGGTGACGATGAAGGACAAAGATTTGCCGGTGTTCTCCAGCGAGCAAAACCAGGAACTCAAAGGGGGCATGGCCCTGCTGCTGAGGTACCACCCCTTCCACGAGCTCATCGGCATGAAGGTTGAGCCCACGGAGGACGACAGCGTGCGCATAACGTTTCCCATGCGCGACGACCTGTGCGGGCACCCCGGGCTGGGCATCCTCTACGGTGGCGTGGTCGCCTGCGTCATCGATATCATCGGAGGGGCTGTGGTCACGTGGCACCGCATAAAGGACATCCGGGACCACCCGCTGGAGGAGCAGCTCAAGCGGATGAGCGTCATCCGCACCATAGACCTGCGCATCGATTACCTGCGGCCGGGCAAGGGCAGGATGTTCACCGTGACCGGGTCCATCCTGCGTGACGGTAAGAAGGTGGTGGTCGTCCGCATGGAGCTGAAGAATGAGGAGGACAGCCTTATTGCCACGGGCACCGGCACGTTCATGGTGGGGTAGGGGATGGTCGAAGTGCCATCGTCCGCCTCAGGCAGACCGATCGAACAGATGTAGGGGCGAATGGTAATTCGCCCTTATGGATTACCCGATCAAGTCGGGTAATGACGGATACGAAATCCCCCTCAGTCCCCCTTTGTTAAAGGGGGATTTGGTGGGTTCAAGTGTCATTGTGAGGAGTTCGCCTCTGGCGAACGACGAAGCAATCTCTGCGGGGGCATGAATATGAGATTGCCACGCCCGCCGCAGGCGGACTCGCAATGACAGGTTAATCTCTCTGCGAGAATGGGGATCCAGTCGGGCAATGACAGATGTGTAGCGAGGGGTGGGCCATGTTCTGGCGGACAATAGAAAGTGTCGTCTGTGAATGGCAGGACAGTCGAGTATCGAGGGAGGTATCGCCATGAGGGAACTGAAGGATTACAGCGGGCCGTTCATCCGGGACATCAGGTTCGAGGACCTGTCCAAGGAGACGCTGGCAAAGCTACTGCGGGCGTATTGCCGGGAACTGCTGACCATGGATGCCTACTGGCAGTCGCAGATGCGCCGCCACGCAGGGGAGGAAGTTGAGCGGCAGTGCACGCTGGAGAACTGGGCGCGCATCGGCAAGCACGAGTTGAAGTGGACCATGGAGGCGCTGGGCATCACCGACAACGACATGGAGTCCTACGTCAAGGTCAACCAGTTCCTGCCGTCGTTCGCGCAGGGCATCTTCGACTACGACTGGGAGCTTGTCGATAAGGAACACGCCATCCTCACAGTGAAGCGCTGCACCGCCTTCTCCGCGCTCAGGGAACGCGACCCGAAGAGGCTGGAGTGGACTTGCACCACCTTCGAGCAGGCGGGCATGGACGCTTACACGCAGGCGTTCAACCCCCGCATCAAGGCGCGGCCGCTGAAGGTTGGCTACCGCGGCGACCCCAACGAGATCGCCTGCCGCTGGGAATTCTACATCGAGTGATGTCGCACTTCAATTTGTGGCTCGATACGCAGCTTGACAGACTAATGATTATGTGATATAGTGAAACATCTGGTTAGAAGTTTGTACTCCCAACCTATGCGATTCCAAGCGAATTCCCAGGGCCATGGATGATCAAACTGGAACCTAGTTTTTAGAGGAAGGAGGTCATCCATGTCCTACGAAGACAAGAATCTCACGTGCCAGGACTGCGGCATTAGCTTCACCTTCACCGCAAGCGAGCAGGAGCTTTTCGCCCAGCGCGGGTACACCAACGAACCCAAGCGCTGCCCTGATTGCAGGGCTGCCAAGAAGCAGCGAAGCGGTGGCGGAAGCTTTGGCGGTGGCTACAGGCAACAGCGGGAAATGTACCCCGCAGTATGCGCCCAGTGCGGCAAGGACACACAGGTGCCTTTCCAGCCACGGGGAGACCGGCCGGTGTACTGCAGCGATTGCTACACTAAGGTCAAGAGGTAATCTCTGACCATAGAGGTACGGAATGATAAAGGGGGCGACCTTGAGTCGCCCCCTTTATTGCATTCAGCGGCATTGAATCGGCATCAGGATTTAAAGGTTTCAGAACTAACACAGTGGGATCGGAGTCGAGCCGTAGTACGGGATTCGAGCGATCTGCGGTGGGCGATTGCCCTGTCGCAGGGTGTTGTCTCTATCGCAGTTCCTGTTTCAGCACCTCGAAAAACCTGTCGTGCGCGTGGCGCTCTATCCACGGCATATGCCCGCATTTCGGCAACAATATCATACGGAATCCTGCGATGGCAGCAGATAGCGGTTTGCCGACGCCGGCCGCCGGGTGTGGGTCGCGGTCGCCGTGGATGGCGACCACCGGGCAGCGGATATCCTTTGCCATCTCCAGCAGTCTGCCGCTGCGGCGCATCGCGGCGGCCTCCTTCCATACGTTCAGAAAGACTTCGGCCTGAACATCCGGCGCACCCGTTTTGCGTATCATGGGGTCGAAGGCATCGGCTTTGAAGGCCAGCGCCCGCAGACGGGCGAAGGCGGCGTCCCTGTTCTCAGCGCCGGGGTCGGACAGGGTCCTGGATATGGATGCGAACTCCAGCTTCTCCTGCCGGTTGAGGCGGCTCAGCCGGGCCGCCGCGACCCTTGCGGCATACCTCTCCTCGAAGGGGCCGCTGCCGATGAGCACCAGCTTTTTCACCAGCGCAGGGTGCCCGGCGGCGAGCATGAAGCTGAGCCACGCTCCCCATGAGAAGCCAGCCAGTGTGACAGGCGGGTCGCTGTGTCCTTGTAGCACATATCTTAACTCCTCGATCTGTCCCTGGAGCGAGGTCGCCGTCTGCAGTGGCTCCAGCGCGCCCCACTCGGAGGACAGCTCGCGGGCCACCGGCGCCATCTCCCCGGCCGCGCCCGGGCCGCCGTGAACCACGGCCACGGTGTATGGCGCTTCGCCGTATCTCCTCAGGTTCTCCATGTGCCCTCCGTCCGGTCGCTACTCATGTCGCAGCCGATATCGATCGGTGAGATATCGTCTTATATTTTACAGTATCATGGCATTATCGTCAGGAACACGATCATGAGGATTACCAGCGGGATCATACGTTTACACGCTTGCGATTGGCTATCATCATAGCGCAAACCCCGCATTGTGGTAGATGGAGCTATGTCCGGCGATAGCATGGCTTCAATCTGCCTGTTGCCGCTGTGCTGGCGGACGTTGTCGCTGCGGTCGTGTGTTCCGGGTGTTATCGCTGTCCATGTGCCATTTGCAGGGGTTCCCGTCGATGTATTTACGTATCCTGGCGAGGTCGGCATCGTTGCGTACCACATGTTCGTGGTAATTGCGTTGCCAGACGCGGGCGCCGGGCGTGCCTCGCGATCGGTTGATGCGTTTGGCGGAATTCATTTTAACGTAACCGACGATTTTGGGGATCAACATCGTGCGAGGGTGTTTCGCATCGTTGCGTACCACATGGTGTATTACGATTATGGCGTGAATGTGGTTCGGCATTACAATGAAGGCGTCCAATTCGGTATTCGGGTATCGATTTGGCAATATCAACCGTTCGTCGCGGACGATGGTGCCGTATTCGTTCAAACGTATCTCGCCGCCAACCATATCGCCGAGGATGCATTCGCGGGCGCGCGTGCATATCGTGATGAAACAGGCGCCGGCGCGTGAATAATCGTAACCCTTCAGCCGGATGGAGCGGCGGTGGTGTATGTCGGGATCGTGCGGCATCGCTCGCGGGACCGGGTTCAATTACCCCGCTGTTTGGGGAACCACGGGATGATCGCGGAGGTCCTCTGCATGTGCTCGGCGTATCCGGGGCGGCGCTCCAGGTTGCGCCTGTCCATCATGGGTATGCTGACGAAGACGAACAATATCGTTATCGCGATGGGCCCGGCTACCGCCCACCAGTAGGACGGGTTGGCGGCCAGGGCGAACAGGTACAGCCCCCACCAGAACACGACCTCGCCGAGGTAGTTGGGGTGGCGGGAATATCGCCACAGCCCTTTGTCCATGATCTGCCCGGGCTGAGCGGTTTTCGCAAATCGTCGCAATTGTTCGTCGGACAGGGTCTCGATGAGGATGGCAATAGCGACGATGGTGGCAGCGGCGCAGTCGAGGGCACGCCACGTATTCACGCTGTCGGCTAGCGCAGGGTACAGCGACAGGCAGCCGAGGAACACCACCAGCGTCGGCATCATCTCGATGCCGGCCAGCTCCACCAGCCAGAATCGCTTCCCGTATTTCTGCCGCATCCCGGCGTAGCGCCAGTCCTCGTGTCCCAGCCCGCGCCAGCCGCGCGCCCAGTTATAAGTCAGGCGCAGGCCCCATGTGGTCACCAGAGCGATGACGATCCACGGTCGGCATGAGTCGATGGCAACTGTCGCTGTCATCAGCCAGAAGGCGGCGATGGCGATGGGGGCCAGGCTCCAGTAGGCGTCGTAGAAGCTGGCGTTCCTGAAGTAGCGGGCGAAGGCGAAGATCACCAGCGTTGCCGCCACGTCGGCGACGAAGACTATGAGTATGGGGTGACGCTCGCCGGTGGCATAGCCGACGAGTACGGCGATGCACAGCGCTATCACGTATGCCTTGGCGCACAGGACGAAGGCTATCGTCAGGCTTTTGCGGCCGGTGCGTGATGCATCCATCGGTGGATAAAGGCTAGCAGCAAAGGGACGATTAGTCAATAGCCCTGTTTATCGATAGCGGTGCTGAGCGGGTTCATCGATATTTTGTCGCATTCCATGGATAAAAAATTACCGCCGACCGCGCATTATCGGCTGCGAGATCGGCGGTGTAGTCCGTATTGGTAGCGCATACGGGATTCGAACCCGTGATCTCCGCCTTGAGAGGGCGGTGTCCTAAGCCGCTAGACGAATGCGCCGGGTCAATCTTTGATAGCATACCGTCATGCACATGACGGTGTCAAGCGAGGCGATGTCATCATCTGATGTCGGCACCACGCCAAATTTACTTAAATTTCATAATGGGAGTTGACAAATCGCGCCAACAGGTGTATAAATACCGCACAATCTCATAATAACGCTTAAAAAAGGCGAACCCGCCTCTGGCGGATGAGCAAAGCTGCTGGAGAGCCATCCAGGGCTGCAGAACAGGACGAAGCCATGTTTCTGAGTCAGGTGGAGGGTATCACCACGTCGGCGGTGCAGAAGAGGCGTGTTGTGGAGGTCAGGTACTCGCAGGAGGACGGCACGCTGGTCACCCACCGGCTGGAGCCGTTCGATGTTTCCCCCATGAAATACGCCAGGACCGGCGGGCTGAAGCTCTGGGGCTGGTGCCGCGACACCGGCAGGATCGAGCAGTATTCCATCGACAGGATCGCCGGCATCAAGCCAACCGAGGAGACCTTTGACCCCAGGGTGAGGGAGCAGACCTTCGCCACGCCGCCGAAGTACCGCATCTACCGCGACTGGTGATTGACAGGCAGCACCAAGCAGGCGTATAACGTACCTACAAACGAATACAGCCGCCCTGCCTCACGGCTGGTCCGAGCGATGCGACCATGATGCGCGGCAGACCGTTGACGCATTCGCAAGTCTGGATATATCCATTCCAAGCGGATACAATTACCGATTACTGGAGGGAAATGCCTGCTGAGATTATAATCATAAACACGCCTTTTATTTTCAATGCATCTGTTAATTGCTACCTCGTCAGAACTGACGATGGCTATATCCTGATCGACACCGGGAGAACCGCCAAGCGCAGCACTATCGAGAAAGAACTTGCCAGCGCGGGCTGCAGACCCGGGAATCTCAGGCTCATCATCTTAACCCATGGCGATTTCGACCACTCCGGCAATGCCGCTTATCTCGGCCAAAAGTTTGGTACACAAATAGCCATGCACGATGATGATTCCGGAATGGTCGAACACGGAGATATGTTCTGGAATAGAAAGAAACCCAATAAACTCATCAGACTGATATCTGGTTTGCTGTTCAAGTTAAACAAATCTGACAGGTGCAAGACCGATGTTTATCTGAAGGATGGAGACGATCTTTCTGAATACGGATTCAACGCCAAAATCCTCAGTATTCCCGGACACTCAAAGGGTTCAATCGGAATACTGACAGACGATGGCAATCTTTTTTGCGGTGACCTGCTTGCGAACACGGGCAAACCGGACCTCTGGTCTATCATGGATGACGTACCTACGGCGAAGGCCAGTGTCAGTAAACTCAAAGGTTTAGAAATAGATGCCGTATATCCCGGGCATGGAAAGCCCTTCACGATGGAAAAGTTGAAGCAGACAATTGGCAATTAGAGCAGCTTGCCACCTCCTCCCCTTGCCCAATCTGTTATAATCGTTAGCGAATGGCACAGCAGAGATCGGACTACAGCGGACCCTTCGATCCCGGCTTCAGCCAGTCCCAGCTCTCGCGGGAGACGCTGGGCAAGCTGCTCACGGCGTACTCCGACTACATACGCAAAGTGGACGGGCACTGGTACCTGTCGGTGATGAAGAGGTGCGGCAACGATGTCGCCTTTGAGTGCGACAGCGAGGTGTGGGAGGAGATGGCGGCCTACACCATCAGGGAGACGTGCCGGCTGCTCGACATCCGCGGCGACGACGTGGAGACGTTCCTCAAGGCGATGCAGGTGAACCCGTGGACGCTGACGTATAAGTGCAAAATCGAGCTGGTCAACAAAGACCACGGCTTCATCACGTTCTACGATTGCCCCACGCTGGAGGCGCTGGAGCGCGAGGGGGGCGGGCGCTGGGAATCGATATGCAACGATCTCGAGGTGCGGCTGATGGAGGTGAAGGCGCATGCCGTCAACCCCAAGATAAAATCGACACCTGTCAAACTGCCACCGCGGGAGCCGGGCAGCGACCTGTGCTGTCGCTGGGAGCTGAAGCTGGAGCGGTAATATGAGTCGCTTGCTCAAGGATTACAGCGGCCCCTTCGACCCTAAGTTCAGCCACGACATGCTGGAGCGGGAAACGCTGCTGGCGATACTGAAAGAGAACTCGGACTACCTGCGCAAGCTGGACGGCCAGTGGTACGTGACGGTGATGCGAGCGTGCGGCAACGACGTCGCCTTCGAGTGCGATGTCAGGATATGGGAGAAGTTCATCCTGTACGAGCTGAAGAATACCACCAGGCTGCTTAATATATACGGCGACGACGTTGCCACGGTGGTGAAAGCCATGCAGGCAACCCCGTGGATGTGGATCCACGACCGCACCTTCGAGCTGGTCAACAGCAACCATGCTATTATCACCTACCGCAACTGCCCCACGCAGGTGTACATCGAGAAGGAAGGCTCCGACAGGTACAAGCAGATATGCCACGTGCTGGAGCGCAAGCTGTTCGAGATGACGGCGCACTATTTTAACCCCAGGATAAAGGTTACGGCGCTGAAACTGCCGCCGCGGGAGAAGGGCAGCAAGGTCAGCTGCCAGTGGGAGTACAAACTCGAGAGTTGAGGAGCGATATGACAGCCAACGGCTACTGCGGCAAGATACTGAAGGTCGACCTTTCGTCAGGCAAGTGTGTCGACCTGCCCACGGATGAATACGCCGGCCGGTTCGTCGGCGGCAGGGGCATCGCTGCCAAGATATACTGGGACGAGGTGCCGCCGGAAGTCGGAGCCCTCGACCCCGAAAATCGCCTGATAATCATGACCGGCCCGCTGTGCGGCTTCACCGGGCTGTCAGGCTCCCGGTGGGGCGTGTTCGGCAAGTCGCCCGCCATGTCTCCGGAGACGTTCTCCTACTGCAACCTCGGCGGGAGCTGGGGCGCCCACCTCAAGTTCGCCGGATACGATGGCATCGTCGTCCATGGCCGGTCGGACAAACCGGTTTACCTGCTGGTCGACGACGGTCGCGTACAGATAAGGGATGCCGCCGGCCTGTGGGGGCAGAGCACCGTCGATACGCGGAAAACGCTCAAGTCGCAGCTGGGGGAATCGGTGCGCGTGCTGGCCATCGGGCCCGCCGGCGAGAACCTGGTCAGCTTCGCCATCGTCCTCGCCGACGAGGACGCGACCGGCTCCAGCGGCTTCGGCGCGGTCATGGGCTCGAAGAACCTGAAGGCCATCGCGGTCAGGGGCGATCGCAAACCTGTGGCCGCCGACCCGGATGCGCTGCGCGAGGTCGCCGCTTACGCCCGCGAGCTGACACGCGGCATGCCCATGGTGCAGAAAGAGCTGGCGCCTGGCCCGCAGATGAAGAAGGTGGCGTGCTACGGCTGCATACGCGGATGCATCCGCGCTGAGTGCAAAGAGAAGGATGGCACTTACGGCAAGTTCATGTGCACTGCGGCGCAGTTCTATCAGGACGCGGCACAGCACTACTACGGCCAGTGGTCGCCGGAAGTGGTGGAGGTCCCGTTCTATGCCACGCGCACCTGTGACCGCTACGGCGTGGACACCAACAGCATCGCGGCGATGATGATATGGCTCGGCAGGTGTTACGCTTCGGGGATACTCAACGATGGCATCACCGGCCTTTCTATAATGGAGATCGGCAGCCGGGAGTTCATCGAGAATTTCATAAGGATGATATCGCTGCGCCAGGGTTTCGGAGACGTTCTGGCCAACGGGACAGTGAAGGCGGCAGAGTCGCTTGGGGCGGAGGCCAGAAAGAAGATCACCCATTACGTTTCTAAGGCAGGCCACATGACGCTGTACGAGCCGCGCATGTTCCTGGCCCACGCGCTGATGTACGCCATCGAGCCGCGCCAGCCCATACAGCAGCTGCACGAGATCAGCCTGCCGATGTATAAGTGGCTGGACTGGGTGGACGGCGTCCGGACGGCCTTCGTCACCAGAGACGTGTTCCGCGACGTCGCCAGGAAGTACTGGGGCAGCGAGCTGGCCGCCGATTTCTCAACGTATGAGGGGAAGGCGCTCGCCGCCAGGAAGATACAGGATCGCCAGTACGAGCGCGAGTGCCTGATAGTGTGCGATTTCGCCATGAACAACGCCTCGACCGTGATGCAATCCACGGACCACGTCGGCGATCCCGCTCTGGAGAGCCGGATGCTGGCGGCGGTCACCGGACGGGCGTGGTCGGAGGAGGAACTGTATCATATCGGAGAGAGGGCCTTCAATCTGCAGCGGGCGATACACGTGCGCGAGGGCCATCGCGGGCGGGAGTTCGACGTCATCGATGAAGCGTTTCACGCCCGGCCGCTGCGCAACGTGGGGCTGAACCCCGAGTGCAAGGCGCCGGGCAGGGACGGCGAAACGATATCGCGAAAGGGAGAGGTGGTCGACAAAGGGAAGTTCGAGGCGATGAAGGACGAATACTACGCGCTGAGGGGCTGGGATGTCGCCACCGGCCTGCAGACGCGGTCGAAACTGAAAGGGCTCGACCTCGATGATGTGGCCGATAGTCTGGATCGGATGCAGCTTGTGGTTCGCGATTGACCATTCGATTCCGAACAGGGCGGTAACGCTTGCTTTTGATGGTATAATGTGAGATGGATTTTTTGTAGATGGTGACCCGTATTAGAAGAAGGGGCTGGTGATTATGCCGAAGATAATAGTATGTCAGGAATGCATGGGCAAGGGGAAGGTCAAGGCCGCCACGCCGCCCGGGGCTGCACAGGACGCCACCATTTTCCTGAGGTGCCGCACCTGTAACGGCGTGGGGTGGGTGATCACGCCTGAGGTCGACGATTCGGACCATGAGCGCAAACACAAGCTCGATGTCCACAAGGAGCTGGAGGATATAGAGTCCAACCCGTTCACCAAGGACGATGTCATATCCTACCTGCAGTTGATTATCCGCCTCCTGGACGAGAGGTTACCGTCACCCCCTAAAGACAAAAAGGAACCGTCAAGCAGGAAACGCGCCAAAGGCTCAAAATAATCGATTATCGCTGGTAACAGGGCAAATTAAGACAGGGGCTTTTCGCACAGCGACGAAGGGCCCCTGTTTATTTATCGATCTCGCCTATTTCTCGAGGTAGATGTCCCAGATGCAGGCGGGCTCGCTGGGGCTCTTGCGGGGCGGGAGTTTTACCGGCACCCACTTTATCCTGGGGTTGAACCAGTCAGCCGACCTCTGGTTGTACGGGATGCACAGCCCCTCGCACGCCTGCTTCAACAGATCCATGTCATTGTGCTTCTCAAAGTAGTCCAGCGCGTGGCACTTTGTAATGGTATACCGTCCGTGTTCCTTATCGAAAAGCTCGCAATCGATATGGAACAGCCCTCCCAGCGATGCGCTGGTCTGGATATATTTCATCACCGCCTCGACGTCGGTTCCCATGATGTTGAGCGCCTCGCGAGTGCGGCGCACCTCGCCCTTGGTGCCGTCTTCCCATACCTCAACGTCGTATTCCCATGCCGTCTTCTGCCCGAGCTTCGCCTTAACCAGGCCGAGCCAGATGCCGTCGATGCCGAGGTAATCCTTGCATGCCGCCTGATATAGTCGAACGAGTGCTTCCTTGGAGAAGTCGGTCAGTTTGATGTCCTTCTTGAACGGACCGCTGTAGTCTTTGAGCTCTGCCATGATTGACCTCCTTATTGAATCGATATTGAGTCTGGCTAGTGGAGCCTGTGACCATTTTAACCTAACGGCGAGATCATGTAAACGAGATGCGATCTGCCTGAAGTGGGGTGTGAGGGTTTGAATCGCATATGCCTATCACTTGAGCGGCACGATCCACTCCGCCGAGTAGCCGCCGTCCACCACCAGCGCCGCGCCGGACATGTACGACGAATCGTCGGAGGCGAGGAACAGCGCCGCCTGAGCGATGTCCTCCGCTTTGCCCCATGTTCCCGGCGGTGCCTTCTCCATATCCACCATCTGTGCCCACGGGCCTGTCATAGCCGTCATGATGAAGCCGGGGCAGATGCAGTTGGCCCTGATGCCCTGCTTGTGGTATTCGGCCGAAGTCGCTTTTGTCAGCATGATGACGCCCGCTTTGGCGACACAGTAAGAGGACATGTACGCCTGCGCCCCCAGCCCCATGAAGGATGCCGTGTTGATGATGGTGCCGCCGCCCTGCTTGAGCATGACCGGTATGGCGTATTTAGTGCCCAAGAAAGTGCTCTTGAGGTCCGTATCGATAACCGCGTCCCACTCCTCCTCGCTCATATCGGCTATCGTCTTGATCGGCGAGTTGATGCCGGCGTTGTTGTGCAGGATGTCGATCCGGCCGAAGGCGTCAGCCGTGGACTGTATCATGTTGCGCACATCTGCCGATCGTGTGACATCTGCGCGTACGAATATGGCTTCGCCACCGGCCTTTGCGATGATATCCACGGTTTCATCACCGCTCGATTGCATACAGTCGGCGACCGCCACCCTTGCGCCCTCCGCGGCGAACAGCGTGGCCACCGCCCTCCCGATGCCGGCGCCGGCGCCGGTTATCAACGCTACCCTGCCGTTTAATCTGCACATAGTCGCACCTCCACGTATGAACGGTTTTCGTTATTGACTGTATGCTTCTGCCTGCGCGGGCGCCGGCGGATGCCGCCTCCGTTGCGTTGCCCGGGCGTTCGGTGTCACCGGGCATGGTGTCCGAGTTGCAGTTATTTCTGTCGTCGCGTGGAACTCGCCCGCCCCTGACGGGACGAAGATTATCGGAGTTACGCGAGCGGGTTTATACAGGTGGAGCGGGAGACGGGACTCGAACCCGCGACAGCCTGCTTGGAAGGCAGGAACTCTACCACTGAGTTACTCCCGCAAAATCTGAAGCTAAAATTTCCAACCAACGCTTCTATTTGCACCCCAAAAATCGGCTAAGCAGGAACTCTTTTTAAACCCCGCCCAATGTTATTTTGGTCAACTCAATACTATATCCTGTGACTGTTGCCGTCAAGATACAGAAGTCGTCTGCAAACTCGACCAGTTTCACTCCAGCATCAGTCTCAGATGCTGTATCGTGTCTATCGCCTGTCCCGTGCTATATCGATGGCGATGGCGAACTCCTCCGGGCGCTGTGACCCGAGCAGCAGCCTCTGCCCGTCCGATAATTCCAGTTGCACGCCGCGATTGCCTGACACGTTATAAGCCTTGCCGTTACGGCCGTATCGGATGCCCCAGCCGCCATACTCCTTCAGGGGGCTGTAGGTGACCGCTTCGTATCTGGCTATGTCCTCAAGACCTATGCGGCGAAATGACAGGTGGAACGGGAAGAAGCGATAGTAAATGCCGTCGCTGCGGACCTCGGTTTTCAGGTTTATCTTGTACAGGGCATAGGGGAGCCCCAGTCCGATAAGGATTACGATGACAATCAGGGCTATATCCGGCGCAGGATTAGTGCCGAACGGTTCCCCCATGATCAGTTGCTGTATCATGCCCCATATAGCCACAAAGGATATGGGGAGGATAATGAGCCACAGCCAGAGAGTACGGAAGTGCTGTACTTCACGATAAAGGATATTCATATCAACTGCAGATTGATATGTGTTCCTCATCTCTATTTACCCCGTATACAAGTTCGCTCAGGCATTTTCCGGTGCAGTGGACTTCCATATCTTGCCAGATGCAAAATATTACAACGTCTGGCCTTTTTCAGGCCGCAGCAGCTTCAGGCCCACAGGGTCTCTTTGACATTGACGCTGGCGAAATAGTCATCGTCCAGTTGCCGACGGGCTACCCCTGATTCGATGGCCGCCCTGGCCACGGCATGCGTCACCGCCAGGTGAACGCCTGGCTCGATGGCGGTGGGCACGAACATGCCTTCCTCTGTGGCGCCGGCGATCGCCAGGGATGCCGCCTTCAGCATCTCGTAGTTTATCTTGCTGGCCCCGGCATCCAGCGTGCCCCGCCAGATACCGGGATACCCCAGCAGGTTGTTGACCGATCTGCCATCTGCCGCAAGGACTGCTCCGGCTGCCCTGGCTGCTTCAGGGGTTATCTCAGGATATGGGTTCGACAGGGCAAGTATGATCTGTCCCTTCCGCACCTTATCAGGGGCGATAAGCCCTCTGACACCGGTGGTGGCGATCACTATATCCGCGTTCTGCATTATCTCATCGAAGCTCGAGGGGATTCCTCCTGCCTCCGCATGCCGCTTTATGCTGGCTTCAGTCCTGGCCGTGCCCAGCATTGGGTTTCCCGTGTACTGATGAATAAACTTGCCGATAGCCAGGCCGGAAGCTCCCAGCCCGATAAGACCGATCTGCGCCTCCTCCAGCCTGACCCTGGTGAGCTTGCAGGCGCTGATGAGGGCTGCCAGGACGACCACGGCGGTCCCCTTCTGGTCGTCGTGCATGACCGGTATGTCCAGCTCGCTGACCAGCCTCTCCTCGATGCCGAAACACCTCGGCGAGGCTATGTCCTCCAGCTGGATTCCCCCGAATGTGGGTGCGATATGCTTCACCGTTTCCACGATCTCATCCGGGTCGGTTGTATTCAGCAGTATGGGTATCCCGCTGATCCCCACGAGCTGCTGGAGCAGGGCAGCCTTCCCTTCCATGACCGGCATGCCCGCCACCGGCCCGATGTCCCCCAGCCCCAGTACCGCTGTGCCATCGGTGACGATAGCCACGGAATAGGGGATGAAGGTGTACATGTCCTTCCACTTCGGCTGGGACGAGATCAGGTTGCATACCTGAGCCACTCCGGGCGTGTAAACCTTGCGCAGGGTATCCACAGTGGTTATAGGGATAGTGTTGATCATCTTGATCTTGCCGCTCTTGTGGAACTCGAGTACGGCGTCCCTGACCTCGATAACCGAGACCTCTTTAAGCCCAGAGACCTCCTTAACTACCTTATCAAGTTGCTCCTCGCTCTCGACATATATATCGATATCCCGGATAGTGTAGTGCGGCCCAATATGCACTGTCGCTACATTCCCGATGTCCACGCCCAGCTTGCCGATGGCGGTGGTTAATTTTCCCAGTGTGCCCGGCACGCTAACGTTTTTACAGCGCAGTGTCCTGACAATCTTCTCCATCGTTACACCTTTCAACCGCGATATGCTTGAAGCTAGCTATAGCCAAATCGGCATGACGGTAAAATGTGAAAAGAGGGGATAGCGTTCATGCCATCCTTGTTATGGGTATCGCCTCTCCATCATCCGCAATCCGCCCCCGAATCACAAGGAGCTATCTCGGCTCGAAACGGCATGGAAGACATCAAACCGCCAGACCGTGTAGCTTCAGCAAATCTGCAGATATCTCAATTTTAGACTTAAAAAAAGGTTGTGTCAAAATAGGGCAGTGATCTACTGAATTAGCGTCGTCGAATGTGTCGCCGTTAGCCACGGCTGTTTCATCGAGGCTCGAAGTGTCGAATAGGCCGAAAACCGTCGACAAATGGCGTTTCATATGATAGTATCTCTATATCGCGAGGGAAGCAGCATATCAAACACGATATAAGCGTTAAAACCAAAAAGATACGGGTTCTACTTGCCGATGACCATCCTGCATTTCGTGAAGGATTGCAGCGCCTGCTCTGGGATCACGACGATATCGATGTGGTGGGACAGGCCAGCGACGGCGATGAGGCGGTCAGCCTGGCTGCCAGGCTGAAACCTGACGTGGCCGTCGTCGATGTATCCATGCCCCGGCTCAACGGTATCGAGGCGACCAGGCAGATCAAGCAGTCCTGCCCGTCGACAGCTATCCTTATCCTGAGCGCTTTCAACAATGACCCCTACGTGTTCAATGCCATAGAGGTGGGGGCCGCCGGTTACATGCTGAAGAATGCCAGGATACGCGACATAATCGCCGGAATCCGGGCGCTGCATGAAGGGGAAACGGTGCTGGACGCCAGCGTTGCCAGCAAGGTTTTTCAGCGTGCCGCTGTCAGAGGCGGCAAACCCATTATCAAGGACAGGTCGCGCCGGCTGCACCAGCGCGAGCTGGAGGTGCTCAAGCTGGCGGCAAAGGGCAAGAGCAACAAGGAGATTGCGGATAAGCTGGTCATAAGCGTGCGCACCGTGCAGACGCATCTGGTCAACATCTTCCACAAACTCAACGTCGGCTCGCGCACGGAGGCCGTTCTGCATGCGCTGCGTGAGGGATGGATCACGCTGGAGGACCTGCCGTAGCTCGCACAGGTCAACAGGCATCCTTTCGACACCGCTTTTACCTTGGCACCTCAACCGATACCGTCGTCCCCTTGCCCGCATGTGACTGTATAAAGAGGTTGCCGCCGATTATACGCGCCCTCTCATGCATCCCCAGTATCCCCAGCTTGCCTGCCGTGGCGAAGTCTGTCAACACTTCCGGCGGCTTGAATCCGCAGCCGTTATCGCGGATGTGTAATTTAACGTTGTCAGGCGAGAAGTCTATCCTCACTACCACACGCGTCGCTTTGGCATGGCGCCTGATGTTATTGATTACCTCCTGTGCGATGCGGAACAATGCCACTTCAACCTCGGGCGGCAGGCGTGTCTCAGCTCCAAATACGTCCAGCCTTGCCTTGATGTCGTGGCCGATACCGTCGGTGAGCCATTGCAGCGACGGCAACAGCCCGAGCTGGTCCAGTATCCCGGGCCTCAGCTCGGTGCTGAAGCGGCGCACCCCCTCCATTATCATGTTCGCCTTGTCGCGGATGAGTTCCAGCTCATTCAGCGTCCTGTCCGGTAGCTGCTCCTTGCCGTGGATGATGGCTTCGACATCCAGCATCAGCGCCGCCAGTCCCTGCGCGGTATCATCATGGAGCTCGCAGGCTATCCTTTTACGCTCCTCCTCCTGAGCCCGGGTGATCTCGGTTATATAAAACTGGATCAGCGACTCCATGCGCTTGCGCTCTGTGATGTCCTTGGCAACAGCGACTACGCCGACAGGTCGCCCGGAAGCGTCGCGCAGCAGGGCGATGGTGGCCTCGGCATCGTATTCCCTGCCGTCCTTTGCCAGGAAAGCATAATGCACCACGAGGCTTTGTTCACCACGGGTAAAAGCCACTTTCATATCCTTCAGTACCCTGGCGCGATCCCTGTGCGCCACCAACTCGTAGCCCGCGACTCCCACCAGCTCCTCTTTGTGCTCGAACCCCCCCATGCGGAGTGAGGCCTGGTTCATGTCCACGATCCTGCCCGACAGGTCGGTTATGGTGATGGCGTCCCCTATGGATTCGAACAGGATGCGCAGCTTCTCCTCGCTCTCGCGCAGGGCGTCTTCAGCCCTCCTCCGCTCAGTTATTTCGCTGAGGAAGTTAAGTGTCGCGGGGCGTCCCTCCCACTGGATGGCAACCGCGTTTATCTCCATCCACTTGACATTGCCCTGCTTATCGATGATGCGGAAGGGGTATACGCCGGGCAGTTTATCGCCCTGCAATCTCTTGATATGGCGTTCGGCCACCATATTGCGGTCATCCGGGTGTATCATCTCAACAAAAGGCTTATTGGCAAGCTCCGATGAGCTGTAACCCGTTATCTCCATAGCCTGGGGATTGAAGAATTTGAGCCTGCCGTCCTGCGCCACTATTATTACTTCGCCGGCGTTCTCCACCACTGAGCGGTACCGCTCCTCCGATGCCTCCAGCGCCTCCTGTGCTTGCACTATGTCGCTCATGTCCTTAGCGACGTTGATGAAACCCGCAGGATTACCGTTCTCGTCCCACATCAGTGTGCCGCTGGCCCATCCCTGGTATTCGCGGCCGCCGTTATCGACAAAGGTGTAACGTTCTGTTGTGCCCCATTGCCTGCCGACAGCCTTCAGTATGTCCTTCGCGCATCTGGCCCGATCCCTTTCTGAGATGAATTCCAGCCCGCTTCGGCCGAGGAGCTCCTCCTTTGAACTGAAGCCGGAATTGCGAACGCATGCCCGGTTCGCCTCGATTATTCTGCCTTCCAGGTCCGTTACGGTGATGGCCTCCTCGATCGAATCGAAGATAACGCGCAGCTTCTCCTCGCTGGCGCGCAGGGCGTCCTCCGTCCGCTTGCGCTCCGTGATATCGGTAGCGTAGATTTTCAGTCCGATTAGTTTGTCTGCCCGCTTCATCAGCGAATTTCTGACACGCACCCAGCGTTTCTCACCGTCTTTTCGGGTTATCTCCAGGTTATATGATTCGACCACCTCACCACTGGAGACTTTCTGTATGTACTCATTTATTCCGGGCAAATCTCTTGCGTCCAGCATCGGGAGATGGTCGAATCTCAGACCTACTATCTGTTCCCTGCTGTATCCGGTCATCGTCTCGGTGATCCTGTTGCAGTCGATTACCACGCCTGAACTGTCCACTATCACAATAGTTAAGGGCGCCTCCTCGAACAGCAGGCGGTACTGCTCCTCGCTGGCGCGCAATTCAGCCTCAGCCTGCTTGCGACGGCTGATGTCCCGAACTATTCCCTGCATGGCCGGATCTCCCCGGTACTGTACAGGGGAGATGGATAGCTCGATATCGAAAGTCGAGCCGTCCCGGCGCCGTCCCTTCAACTCGTGCAGGCGGGGGGTTGAGCAATACTCGAAGATATCGCTGTCGCGCTTGTCCACTATCTGTTCGAAGTCTGGCGATATAAAGTCGGCAAATGTATGCTCTACCATTTCCTCCTCATCTTTAAGTCCGAACATGTCGAGCAGCGTCCGGTTGGCGCACTTGATTGCACCTCCCTGGATTATGGCCAGGCCATCGATGGAGCCTTCCTGTAGCAGCATCTATTTGTCCTCCTGTTTACCCTGCGCCCGCTTTGCCCGCCTGCGCTCCAGCGCCTCGCCCAGCCGACCGGCGATGGCGTCAATCAGATTCCTCTCGGCCTTGAGGAAGGGACCTTCATCGGCATCGGGTCTCTCTTCAAGATAGCATACCTCTACCACTCCGGCCGGTTCCCCGTGGACTTCTATTTCACGGGTCAGTTTCCACGCCGTATCCTGAAATCGCTCCGTCTTATACTCCGCACCTTCAGCCACTATCCGCACACAGGTTATCTCAGGGTATTGCCACGCGGCCAGTATGGTCCGGAGTATCCCCTCGAAGAGGGCATCGGGTGTTGGGTGGTGACGTGCCAGCACGTTGGAGATGCCGTAGAGACAATCGAGTTCCTTTACGCGGTGGTTCAGCTCGCGCAGGAGTCTCTCCTTCTCTCTCTCCCCCCGCCTGCGCTCGGTGATATCTTGTTCAAAGCTGATAATGCCGATCGGATTACCCGAACTGTCGTGGATTATGGTGGCACCGGCCTCACACTCTATCTCTGTCCCGTCCTTCTTGAGCAGTGCGAACTCATCGGGGACATTCCATCCCTGCTCCAGCAGCTTCATCATGGAATGGACAGCCCTGTCCCGGTCGCGCTCGGCCACAAAATCCAAGCCATACCTGCCGATAACTTCCTCTCGCGTGTAACCCTTGATGTTCAGGGTGGTCTCATTTATCTCCTGTATCGTTCCCTGCATGTCCATGACGGTGATGCCCACACCGACGTTGTCGAATATGGCGCGCAGCTTCTCCTCGCTATCGCGCAGCGCTTCCTCCGCGCGGCGTCTCAACGTGATATCCTCGCCCGAGCTGAGCAGGCCTGTCGGCCTGCCGCTCTCCGACATCAATATCGAGTTACGCCAGGCAATGAGCCTCCGCTCGCCGGTTGCCGTCACTACATGGCTCTCGTAATACTCCACCGCCTGTATATCCCCCGACATTATTCTGTCAAACAGGGAACGCATCTTGTCTCTGGTATCCTCCGGAACGAAACTGTCGAACCAGTTCCTGCCGATTACATCCCTTGTCCTGCAGTGGAGGATGTCACAGCCTTTGCGGTTGATCAGGCTGACTTTACCGTCCGCATCGATGACCAGCATCATGACCTCGGCGATGTCCAGATAACGTTGTGCCCTGTCCCTCTCCCTGGTCAGCCTCGCTTCTGCCTGTCTGCGTTCGGTGATATCCATGAACGAACCCATGATGCACACAGGCTTGCCGCGGTCGTCAGAGATCAGGCTCAGGGAGAGCTCGGCGAAGAACGTTGTGCCATCCCCCCTCAACGCCTCGAGCTGACCCAGTGCTCCCCCCTTGCTTATCACTGCATCCAGTATCATCAAAGCCTTCTGCTCCTGTTTCCACAGCGTCGCAGCGCTTTTGCCGACCACATCTTGTCCGCTGGCATAGCCCCAGAGATTCAGGAACGAATCGTTCACATAGGTGATCATGCCGTCGATATCGGCTATCATGACGGCGTTGATGGACTGGGCTATGGCGCTATCTTTGATCCGCAGCTCATCCTCCATAGCCTTGCGGTCGGTGATGTCCTGCACACCTGCAAGCGCCCCGACATATTTCCCTTCCTCATCCGTAATGGGATTTGCCATGATGCTGGTGTAGATCTGGCTACCGTCTTTCCGGATGAATTCAAAATCGTGGCGTTCAGATAAGCCACTCTTGCGTCGTTTCAGCAGGCGTCTGGCGGTAGCGACATTTCGTTTATGCATAAAATCGAATAGCTTTTTCCCTGACATCTCATCGATGGTATATCCCAGCATCTGCGCCATCCGCGGGTTGACATATGTGGTGCGGCCCTTCGCATCGATCTCCCAGATGCCTTCCTGGAGGGATTCGACCAGGTAGCGGTACTTGTTTTCGCTCGCCCGCAGGGCTTCGTCAGCGCGCTTGCGCTCGGTGATGTCGCTGAGGACGCCGGTGAGGCCAACCGGCTGCCCGTTTCGCAGCAGGACATTGCTAGAACTGATAACAGTGTGAATGGTGCCGTCCTTGCTCAGCACTCGGAACTCGTGCGGCTCACGCTGCCCTGACAGCGTGAGCTCCATGCTGGATACAAGGCCACGCAGGTCTTCCGGCACGACGTAGCGGGAAAAGTTAGTGCCTATGACCTCATCGGGCTTATATCCACTCAAACGCTCTATAACGGGGCTTATATGTGTGATCTGCCCTTGAGTATCTACCGAGAAGATCACCTCATTTGAGTTATCCACCAGGGTACGATACATTTGCATCGATTCCCGAAATGCCTTGTCTGCCAGCTTGCGCTCGGTGATATCCCTCATCACGACCATGTCTGCGGGTTTGCCCCTGTAATCGATGACCTTGCCACTCACTTCGACGTATATGCTGTTGCCGTCCTTATGCAGCAGGATGGATTCGTATGATGGCTCCAGCTCTTCACCGGCCATGCGGCGTTTGTAACGGTCTACTGCATCATCGATTGCGTCGGGGTGCACATACCTTGTCAGCGGAGTGCCTATCGATTCCTCAGACGTATATCCCGTGAGCCGTCTCGCAGTGGGATTGGCATATACGATATTGCCATCCTGGATTATGACGATGAGGTCGCTGGACTGCTTCACCACATTTCGATACATCTCCTCCCTCTCGCGCAGCGCCTCCTCCATACGCCTGCGCTCGGTGACTTCGCTGCCAAAGCTGAGTGTCGCCGGTTTGCCTTCCCAGTCGATGGCTACCGTGTTTATCTGGAACCAACCGGTCCCCCCTGATTTCTTGAGGAAGCGGAAGCAATTCTCACTGGGGACATCCTCCCCTTTTATCCGTGCAACATGCCTGTTGATCACCTGTTCACGGTCGTCAGGATGAACGAGGTCCATGAAAGGCTTCAGGTAAAGCTCATCTTGTGAATAGCCTGTCATCTCGGAAGTTTTGGGGTTGGTGAGTTTCAATATCCCGTCCTGGGCTATGCAGATTACCTCGTTAGAATGCTCGAACAGGTCTCTGTATTTCTCCTCGCTTTGCCGCAGCGCTTCCTCCATGCGTTTACGTTCAGTGATATCGTAGGAGATGACCTGAACGGCGTAAGCTATACCTTCGGCATCTCTTACAGGATCATGAGTGGACCAGAACCAGTGCTCGCCGTCGGCAAGTCTCACTTTATACTCGAAATTAAGTGACTTTCCCTGAGCAATGACTTCCCTGAATTTGTTGACAAGTTCGGTAAACTGTTCCGGGAAGAATTCCTTGAGCGAGCACCCCACAAGTTCCGCATCAGGCCGCCCCAGATTCTTCGCCCCCCTGGGATTAATCATCAGGATATTGCCATCCCTGTCGAAGATAGTAACCGGATTCGACGACCCCTCGAAAAGTAATCGGAATCTCTCTTCGCTCTGGCGTAATAACTCCGCCAGCTTCAACCCGGTGATGTCCGTGCCGATCATGCCCATGCCCTCTCCCACCTTGAACGCGCGTATCGACAGGTGTTTTTCCCCGAACTTCGGGTGTGGCGTCAGGTCGTCGAAGGCTACAGGCCTGCCGGTCTTGATCACATCCTTGTATTGCTCATATCTGCCGGTTTTCTCAAGGTCGGGGACAATCTCTGTGATGTGCTTCCCTATCAAGTCCTCCTTCTTGGTGCCCTTAGGGTGGTAGCTGAGTGAAGCCTGGTTGATATCGATAAGATACAGGTTTTCGTCCCAGATAGAGAATGAGTCGGTAGCCGACTCCATGAATGCGTGCAGGCGGCTCTCGCTTTGCTGCAGTTCGTACTCGGCCTGCAGGCGGCTGGCCTCGATGACACGTATCTCGGCTGCCAGCTTACGCATCTCCTGCAGCTCTTCGATGAGCTGTTTCTTGGTCTTCTCATCGTCTTTCATGGACCACCTCCTGGCACAGAGACGGCTGGTGACTGACAATTTTATAAAAAAGTGTAGTGCCTGTAGTATACGCTTATACTACTTTGGACGATGCGTGTCAAGATAATCGAGGGTAATAGTGCCAGAATTGAAGCGATATCATATCGCCGGACGATAGTTGTGCAGAAAGGTAAGGGCGGCTCAGTCCAAAAATCGACAATGCAAATGGTCGACTTACATCATAATCTTTCCAATGCCACAGCCATGCCCTGGCCGCCACCCACGCAGAGCGTCGCCAGCCCGAGATGCAGGTTGCTCCTCTTCATCTGGTGCATGAGGGTGACCACGATGCGGGCACCGGTGCACCCGATGGGGTGTCCCAGCGATATGCCGCTGCCATGTATATTCGTATTGTCCCAGCTCAGGTTCAGCTCGCGCATGCAGGCGATGGCCTGGGCGGCGAAGGCCTCATTCAACTCTATGTTATCGAAATCGCTCACTTTAAAACCGGTTCTGGCCAGGAGCTTGCGCACTGCCGTCACCGGGCCCAGGCCCATGTAAGCCGGATCTAGGGCGCCGGAGGTGAAAGCCTTTACCTTTACCATCGGTTCGATCCCCAGCTCGTCGGCCTTCTCCCTGGACATCAGTACGACGGCGGCGGCCGCATCGTTGACCCCGGAGGCGTTCCCCGCGGTTACGGTGCCATCCTTCTTGAACATGGTGGGGAGTTTGGCCATCTTCTCCAGGCTGGTGTCCATCGGACGTTCGTCGGTATCGAAGGCGATGGGGTTCCCCTTCTTCTGGGGCACCATCACCGGCACGATCTCCTGTTTGAAGATGCCATCGGCTATCGCTTTCCGGGCGCGGCTATGGCTCATCAGCCCCAGCTCGTCCTGCTCCTGCCGTGTGATGCCGTATCTGGCGGCGATGTTCTCCGCCGTGTAGCCCATGTGGTAATCGTAGAAGGTCTCCAGCAGGGCGTCCCACAACAGCAGGTCGTTCATCTCTGCCTTGCCGTCGAGGTCCATGCGGTAGCCCCAGCGGGCCCTGGGCAGCGAATACGGAGCGTTGCTCATGCTCTCCATTCCCCCGGCGACCACTACGTCGGCCTCGCCCATCATGATAGCCTCAGCACCCAGCGTTATAGCCTTCATGCCCGAGGCGCACAGCTTGTTCAGGGTGAAGGCAGGGGCCTCCTTGGGCAGGCCGGCGTAGATAGAGGCAAGGCGCGCCGGGTTCTGGCGCTGGCCGGCGAACAGCACCAGCCCCATGATGACCTCGTCGACCTGGACCGGTTTCAACGACTGGTCCCATTGCATATACTTCGTTTCAAGTTCGATAAACCGCTCGTCCTTGAGCCTGTCAGGTCCGTAGGCCAGCATCTCGTCGCCGGTGACCGGGCGGATGCCGGCTCGCACCATGGCTTCCCTGATTACGGTGCTGCCCAGCGTAACGACGGGCACATCCCGCAGCGTGCCCCCGAAGGCTCCTATGGCTGTGCGGGCGCCGCTGACTATAACAACTTCTCGCATTATTACTCCTTTAAATCATGGTTATCGAAGATATGGGATTGCGGTTTGACTCGAAGTGCAGGGCATAATGGGCAGGGGTTGAAAAATGAACGTATGCCATACATACAACATGGTACTGGCGCGTACAGGGGTTGTCAAGGCGGGTGTCGAGTGGTATATGGTTCGATTACCGCCCGATGTCCCTGAGGTGCTTTAAGAAATCCTCAGCCACGTTTTCACCCAGGTATTTTAAGGCGATGCCGCTGGCGCGCGATGCAACCAGCAGCCTGCAGGCAAACTCCAGCGCCTCGGTTTTAAGCCCTGCCGCTTGGAGGGACGTATCATGGCAGATAACGCCGTGATTCTTCAGGATCAGCACCTGGCTCTGCATGGCAGCCTCGGCTGTCGCCTCAGCCAGCTCGATGGAACCGGCGTGGTGGTAGGGCACCATGGCAATATTGCCCAGGTAAGCCATCGCCTCTGGCAGAAAGTCCGTGCGGATATCGATATCGGAACATGCCGCCAGTGTCGAATAGAGCGGCTGTGAGTGTATAATGGCGCCTGCCTGCGGACAGCATTGATAGATACCACGGTGCAGGCCGGCCTCCATCGATGGCCTAACCGTGCCCTCATACCCGTCATGCCCGATGTGGCATTTGACCATGTCAGCATCGGTGAGGCGACCGAGGTGTGTGCCCCCTGCGGAGATTACAAAGGAATTCCTGTTCAGCCTAACGCTGATGTTTCCGCTGTGCCCCCACACCAGACCCTTTTCTGCGAGGGCACGTCCGCATTGCTGCAACTCTTCTCTGGCCGTTTTAATGTTCATGGCGTGCCTTTCAGTTGGATACGTTCAATATCCTAAACCACATCGGCCGCTGGGTCAATCTGGATGAGGTATGCGCATTGCTGCCGTCGGTCGCATGTAATTACTTTGGCGACAGACCCATTCCATATAGTGCAAAGGCTAGTGCGATATTTAGCGACGAACACAGGTCGCATTTCACTATTTATGGGAACATCGTTCGATGTGAAGCTGAATAACTCACAGGCGACATTTCCCCAATAAAAAGCCCCTCGTTAGATAAGAAACCCATCCCCATCTAACGAGGAGCCTGTATCAGTGCCGGCGCGTTACTCAGGAAGCGGCGCTTCGGCTGGCTTCCACCGGTTTCTTCTCTTCGGGTTTGTTCTCCCCCGGTTTGGTTTCCGATGGTTTGGTGCCGAAGTCGCGCCTGATAGCCCTGCTAATGAAAGTAAGCAAGGCCGGGATGTTCTTCGCGAAATAGAGCAATGCCTGGACGGAAAGCATGACGCGGAGTATGCCGCGTATGTCCTCTTCGAACAGGGTTACCTCATAGTTCCAGGCCACTGGTTCGGTGATAACGCCGCGCATGACGATCTTGCCTTCTTCTCGGGTCATGTTGCCCCTGCTCAGATCTATGACCAGCTCTCGTTCCCCTAGACCTTTCGACCAAAATCTCATTTTAAGACCCCTTTATCTAACGCTTTCCGCAATTATTAGCTGCTCTTGGGTTTCTCTTTGGGCTTTTCCAAAGCCTTTTTCTTGCTCGCCCCACCTTTGATAAACCTGTCATATCCAAAGGTCAATACGTATTTGAAATTGCGCAAAGTGTGGCGCAGCATCGGGTATGAGAGGAGCATGTACAGGAGCCCGGGCAGATCGTCTTTCGAGAATGTGAACTGGCAGTCCCATATGATGCCTTTATCGCGCACGATGCCCTTGGCTAATAGCGATCCCCCCTCCACCGCCAGATCGGTTCTGAACCAGTCCGCATTTAATGCCTGTTTGCCTAATCCCCTTGACCAAACTTTCATCTTACATAATGCGCAATAATACTATTGCCCTCCTTTTCCTTGATAATCCATTCAAGCTAAGGTTACCACAATGGATGGTCTCTATACAGCCCAAATATATTCTACTGGCTTAGCACTTTAGAGTCAAACTTCGTTATTACATCATGCTGTAGCCGCCGCTGACGCTGAGGGTCTGGCCGGTGATGAAGCCGGCGGCGTCCGACGCCATGAACAGCACCGCATTGGCGATGTCGCTGGAAGTGCCCAGCCGGCGCAGCGGGTAATTCTTCTTGATCTTCTCCTTCAGATCATCGGTGAAGAAGGCGGCCGTCATCTTCCAGGGGCTCCCCTCGCCGTACTCCTCCTCGCTGGCGGGCAGGGTGAGGCCGGGGCACACCACGTTGAGGCGAATGTTGAACTTACCAACCTCGCGGGCGACCGCCTTGGTGAAGGCTATCACAGCGCCCTTGGTGCCGCCGTACACCGCCTCTTTGAACTCGCCGATTCGCCCGGCGTCCGAGCCTATGTTAACGATGACGCCTTTTCCCTGTTCCATCATGGTGGGCAATACGGCCTTGGTGCAGTTCAGCACGGTGCGGTAGTTGATATTTATCACCTTGTCCCAGAAGTCAGGACCGGTATCGGTGAACAGCTGCTGGATATCCCAACCCACGTTGTTCACCAGGATATCGACTGAGCCGTTATTATCTTTAACCTTCGCTACCATCGCTTCAACTGCGGCGAGGTCGGTTACGTCGGTTTTCACCACCACGGCGTCGGCAGCGCCTGCCTTTTTCGCTTCACTGGCGACCTTCTGCGCCTGCTTCTCATCGATGTCGGCGATCGTTATCTTGGCACCTTCCCTGGCAAATCCCAAGACGATGGCTCGCCCTATGTTCGATCCACCACCGGTGATGATAACGCTCTTCCCCTTGATTCCCAGTTCCATTTACTATCCTCCTTATTTTGTTCTACTTTTTATATATCAGCACGATCGATATCGACGCTGAATGACTACCGTTTATTTCCGCGGCAACCCCAGGCCAACGGTGGCCAGTATGTTGCGCTGTATCTCGGGCGTGCCGCCGGCGAATAGACACCCCAGGTTGTTGAGGTAGTTGCCAGCGAATATTCCATTAATAGGGGCCAGCCTGGATTTCCATGCCAGGCTCCCATAAAGCCCCATGATCTCGGTGCCAACTCGAGCGATGTCGAAATACATCTCGTCGCTGAACAGCTTGGACATTGAAGCCTGATACGTTGGTATGAGGCCCTGCCCCTGCATCCAGACAGTTCGATAGGTAAGCAATCTGGCGATATTAACGCCGATGGCCATATCGGCCAGCTTGTGTCTCACCAGCGGGTCCTTTGCCAGAGGCTTCCCGTTATAACTGGTCTCCCTGGCGAAAGCTACCAGCTCGTCAAGGCTGCGCCGCATCGAGCCTGCCAGGGACGCCAGAGTCCCCCGCTCGAATGCGAGGATGGTCATCATCACCATCCATCCGCCGTTCTTGGGCCCCAGCATGTTCTCCCTGGGTATGCGCACATTGTCGAAATAGACTTCGCAGAATCCCGGCGCACCCACCATGTTGGTGATGGGTTTGACCTCTATCCCCGGCGTCTTCATGTCCACCAGGAACATACTAATGCCCTTATGTTTGGGCACCTCGGTATCGGTGCGCGTGGTCATGTAGCAGAAATCGCCGTGCAGACCGAAGCTGATCCAAGTCTTCTGTCCATTGATTACGTAGCTGTCGCCGTCCTCGACAGCCTTTGTCTGAATCCCTGCGGAGTCAGAGCCGAAGCCCGGCTCGGAGAAACACTGGATCCACATGACCTCTCCACGAGCTATGGGAGGGAGGTAACGTTTCTTCTGCTCAGGGGTGCCGTGGACCAGCATCGTCGGCCCGACGATGCCGGAGCCGCCGCCATCCATGCGCGGCGCCCGGGCATACGCCATCTCCTCATTGAATATGAGGTACTGTATGTCGGTGCCCTCGAGGCCGCCGTATTCCCTAGGCCACCAGATTGCGATCCAGCCCTTCTCACCGAGCTTGCGGGTAAACTTTTTTACGAAATCCCACTCTTCCTCGGTTTCCCCCCCATGTATAACCGGTCTCTCGTATTCCGGTGGAAGTTCCTTCTTGACAAAATCCTGAATCTCTTTGCGAAACGCCTCTTCCTCTGCGGTAAATCTCAGGTCCAAAAATTCACCCCTTTCGGTCAGCCACTTCATTCTATTTAGAAAATGCCCCCAGCGTCAAGACCTGTATATTGCAATGGCGCATGCTCGAACGAGGGAATTGCAGATTTACTACGGTTCACTAACTACCGGGTACCAATCTGGGTCTACCCTGAATATGTCTTTCTCGTCAGCTTTAACCTCGTATACACCCACATAGTTCACGGCAGTGCGCTTGGTTCCGTTGAAACTGTAGCGTTCGACACCATCAATGGAGAGCGAGAACGACCGCGCTGCTTCATACAGTGCGTCTGAGTTGAAGCCCTCAGGACCTGAGGATGCAACGGCATCCTTTATTATCTCCAGCATTACATAGACCTTAGCAACACTTAGGTACTCGTAGGAGTATAAATACAAATCCTTCGTATAATTGCCTTCTGCAAGAGGATGATTCTCTGCCAGCAACGTCTTAGTAAGATCAACTATGTCGCTCTCTTCATTCCACCACTGTGACGATCTGATGAGAAGCGTCCCATTCCATACGTTCCATTCCTCTGGAGACCACGAGTACTTAATGTCACTCAAATGCTTATCTGTGCCTATGAACTTCGCAGTGTAAGCTGACTCTCGATATTCTGCTGCAAACCCTGCGTACCCACATTGTTGTGTACAATGATGGTAAGTTGGCACAACGTAGTCACAGTCCTTGAGCGCCCCAACCTCAGTACTCCAGTTGCACTTATGGCCATCATCCAGGTAACCCGTTACCCATTCATACTGGTCAGGATGCACAGCAGCGTATTCCTCCAAACCCGCAAGGAACGATCTACCGTAAGAGTCGTCGCAGACAGCCGCTCCAAGCTTTGCCAGCCTACCCGACGGGAAATCCGTATCGTTCTCGGCAACCCACTTAAGCAGGGTATAAGCCTCTTGTCTAGGAGTGCTGCCAATACAAAACACATATCCCGGCGGCTGCAACTTATCTTCGTCTATTGTCTCTGTGGTAAACAGCACCATTTTATCTTCATTCACCACAGGACTCAAAAACTGGGCAATGTCTGCTGAAGAAGTGAAGATCACATCTACCCCACTTTCTTTGAGCTGTTCATAGCAGGATATGTTCCTCTGTGGCGCTTCCATACCCCAGTAAGGAATGGGCTCCAGACGGACACCCGGGATGAGGTTATTATCATTATAGTATTTGATCAGGTCATCGAATGCCTCTTCTATTATTACGTCGTCAGGAAGGGGTGAAAGTGGCATAGAACCCTGGAGATAGCCAATTGTGATTGTCCTCACCTCAGCAGGCTTGCCACAGGCACCAAGCAGGGGCAGTGTCAAAGTCATTAAGATGATAACTAGGCTTGCTTTTTTCATTAGAGTAATACACCTGAAATTAGTCATGGCCACAGCTCCACGCATCTCTCATTATACTACACAGCAGACTGAGCAAGTTCCCACGATTGATGCAGTTTGCGGTAACGCTGCTTCATATGTTAAAATTATTTCACATGGGTTACTATTTAGGCCTCGATGTCGGCTCGGTCAACGCTAAACTGGCTTTAATCGACAGTGATAATAATATTCGACACCTGGATATAGAGAAGGTAATCGCCAGCCCGCAGGCAGCCATCGCCTCTCTGATATCGAGGCTGGGCCAGAAATTCGTGCTGGGCGACATTGCCAGTGCAGGCGTGTCGGGTTCAGGCAGGTCCGCCATACCGGAAGAGCTGGGATGGCTGTATTACAGCAGCTCGCTGTCGATATCCTCCGGGGTGCTCCACTTCCATCCGGATGCCAAAACCATCGTACAGATCGGCGGGCAGACATCGCTGATCATAGGTCTGGAAGATGGTTTGCGCAAGCCGTGGAAGGTCGCCTCGAATCCGTTATGTGCTGCGGGCACCGGCAGATTCCTGGAACAGCAGTCTTACCGTATCGGCATATCCATAGGCGATTTCGCCGGCATCGCCCAGCAGTTCGATGGTCCCGCGCCGCGGATAGCTGCCAGGTGCAGCGTCTTCGCCAAGACCGACCTGATACATTTGCAGCAGAAGGGCGTACCCATGGGGGCCATGCTCCGTGGGCTGTGCGACAGCATCGCGCGGGGCGTCGCATCGCTGACCAGGGGCGCACTGGGTGAGCCTATCTACTTCGTCGGCGGGGTTGCCGCCAATGCCGCCATCGTCGAATCCATCAATGAGGTCCTGTCGGCACGCAACGACGTCCAGATCAGCGTAATTGTGCCGCAGCATTTTCAGCATGTCGAAGCCATAGGCTCGGCGTTGCTGGCGAAAGAGTCCGGCAGAAGCTCCCGTGTCGAGCATGTGTCGA